>Ga0307476_10000557_pt1 | contig 27593 bp, 27 predicted proteins | sample atmos_gasesECM2C_2_FD_203314 | JGI IMG/M metagenome (GOLD analysis project Ga0307476, IMG submission 203314) | Hardwood forest soil microbial communities from Morgan-Monroe State Forest, Indiana, United States - atmos_gasesECM2C_05 | ecosystem: Environmental > Terrestrial > Soil > Temperate...
TTGGGGTCGTTAGCGTGCATCAGGTCGGCCCAATCGCTGAAGGTGCCCATGAAAGAAATCGGGAACCAGTCGCGGCTGGGTTCGCCTAATCCGGTTTGATTTTTTACGTCGTGCGCTAAATGCGAGAGCGTGTAGCGCTGGGCTTGGCGGCGATCGTCAGTGACGGCTTCGTCGCGACCGGTGAAGCTTACCGGCTGAAAGCTCAGGAAGCTGATCGTCTTCGGATTGTCGAGCGCGAACTTGATTATGCGTCCAACTTGTTCGTTGTTGATGCCGTTCACGATCGTCACTACCGGAACGATTTCTACTCCGGCTTTGTGCAGGTTTTCGATCGCCTTCAACTTCACATCAAACAGGTTGCCCACCATGCGATGCGCATTGGCAGCATTGCCGATTCCGTCGAATTGCAAATAGGCGTAACGCATTCCGGCTTCGACGGCCTGCTGGCAGAATTCAAAACTCTTCGCGAATTCAATTCCGTTCGTCGCGGCCTGCACCGAGTTGTATCCGACTTTCCTTGCGTAGCGCACGGCATCCAGAAAATATGGCGACAACGTGGGCTCGCCGCCGGAGAACTGTACGCTCATCTGCCGACGCGGCTTAATCGTGATCGCGTTGTCGAGCATGGTCTTGATTTCTTCCCACTGCAGTTCGTGGACGAAGCCGACCTGGTTCGCGTCCATGAAACAGGGATCGCACATCATGTTGCAGCGGTTGGTCAGATCGATGGTCAGCACCGAACCGCGTCCGTACTTCACGGTCGAAGAGCCGTGATGGTGCAGCTTCTCGTCGTTGTGCGCGGCGATGTCGCGGCCGGGGAACACGTCTTCGAGGTGCTTCGAGAAATCGGTGTCGATCGACATCACATCTTCGAAGTGGCCGTGGATGGGACAATCTTTCACCATCAAGATCTTGCCATCGCGCTCGACGATGGTGGCCTTGATCTCGCCAATCTTTTCGTTCATCAGCACTTCGTGCGGCAGTTTGCCGTCGAGAATCTGCTGGCGAATTTCAGGCACGCACTTCGGGCACAGCGAATCGGTGGAGCGCGGCCAGCCCAGCGGCGGCTTCGATTTCTCGTAGGACTTGAGCAGAGGCTTGTCGGACCACTTAGGGGTGGGCGAGGCGCCGGGGTTGATGCGGTTGAGTCGGTCGAAAACGACCCACGCACCCTTGGCGGCGGCGACGGCTGCTTTTTCTACGTACTTGATCGGCTTTCGCATGTTTGCTTGTGGCTCCTAAGCTCTTAGCTTCCAGCTCAAACGTTCGAGCTCGCTATAGCTGTGGCTCTCCCTTGGGATTACCGCGTATAACCTGGTTTCTACACTTTTCCCTGGGTATTAGCCTAGGGTGATGCTATTGGAGGGCAAGGAGTTACGCATCTTTATCCCAACGAATGGGAGAAAAACGAGGTTTAGCGGTTAAATGCGGGATTGGGCGGAGGTAAGTTGTTGAAAGGAAAAGGGAGACTACGGAAACGTCGCTGCACGGTTTTCGCTAGACAGAGTATTCCTCGCATGGAATACTGCAATTATGCCGTGGGCGGTTGAATACACCCCCGAGTTCGAGGCTTGGTGGGACACGCTATCGGAAGAGGAACAGGCGGAAGTCAACACGAAGGTCGAACTTCTGGAGGAGCATGGTCCTACTCTGGCTCGTCCCCACGCTGATGTGATTACGAGTTCCCGCCATTCGAACATGAAGGAACTGCGTGGGAAAGTTGGCGCGAGGCAACTTCGAGTTCTGTTTGCGTTCGATCCCCGGCGCACGGCGCTGCTGCTGATTGGCGGAGACAAGACGGGCGACCCGAAGTGGTACGAGAGATTCGTTCCCATTGCCGACGGTTTGTTCGATCAGCACCTGGAGCGAATTGGGAAGAAATATCTGAACTGATTTAGGAGGACGTGCAATGCCCAAGAACTTCAACACCCTTCGCGAGAAGATGTCCCCTGCAGCGCGTGAGCGTTCGCGCATTTTGGCCGAGAAATATCGCGCGGAGATGCCCTTGGACGAACTGCGCGAGGCGCGGGAGATGACGCAGGTGCACCTCGCGAAAATCCTGGGAGTGAATCAGGCGGCGGTCTCGAAGCTGGAGCGTCGCGCCGACATGTACGTGAGCACGCTGCAGAGTTTTGTGAAAGCCATGGGCGGAGAGTTGAAGATCACGGCGCGCTTCCCGGAGGGGACTGTGGAGATTAATCAGTTTGAGGATGTGAAGAAGGCGGCGGAAGAGTGAGTAGTTCGGGTGAGGTGGCGGCTTGCCGCTCCTCGGGCTGTCGATTAGTTTTCACCAGTTTCCATTGATAGCTGTTTCATCGTTTTTTCGGCGTGGTACTCTCTGCCTTCAATCCAAACTGTGATCTCCACTAGGTATTCGTCTACGGCAATGCGCCCGAGAAGCTTCAGCGGTTCGCCCGTATCAGCGGCGGCGCACTCTACGCAGTATTCGAGCTTGTCGATATCGCACGTGCTGCGTGGCCCGATCACGCCCACGTTCTTTTCATCGAAACGGAAGACTCGGCTACGTCCGTGCTGCGCCTGGTTGTCCTCCCTAGCGTATGTGCCCGACCAGTGTTTGAGTATCCCGGCAGGAACGCGATACTCGCCGCTGATCTCGCGGATGCGCGAGCTGCTGTCATTAACAAGTGTGAATATCAACTGGCGAATCGCATGCCCGTCCTGTTGCTTAATTGTGCGTGTACTCTTGATTTCCGGCCGAATGCCGGAGGGGGCTAGGTTCTTCCAGGCGTCTAGGAGCTCCGGTAGTTTTGCCATTATCTCCGTCTCGTCCTTGAACTCGACGGGGTTGAGCTGAATCAGAGATCTGATGCCCTCCAGCGCGACCGATCGATGCTTGAATGCAATGACCCGAAGAGTCCGCTTTTCGATTTGTCGGATGTAGGTGGCGATCGCGATCTCTTGCTCGATCCAAACGGAAGCGCGGGTGAGAACCGTGCCGTTGGGCCTGCTTATCTCACCGCGTGGATGCATCACTGTGATGAATCCTTCACAGTCGTGAAGCTTCGCGAGGATGTTCGAATCAAGCGCATTCAGGTCTTGGACCTCCTCTGCAAAGTACGCCTCCATGCCTGGGACGCTGTCGACGAGCATCACAATTGCTTTTCCTAGTTCCTTCTCTTGGGCTGTGAATTGTCCACAGGAGACGAAGATGGTTCGATTACTCATTCGCGGGACCATTCTATCTAAAGAATGTGTCTATCGTTAGCCAAAGATCAAAGGCAGGTTCCTCACCGGGCCTTCGGCTCGGTTCGGAATGACAAGGCTTAATTCTTTGGTTGGCTTAACGCGGCGCTAAAGTGCCACTCTTTCACTGTAGTGCTGGCGACGCCTACTGAGCCGATACATAGAGTCCCCACGAGAACGGCTTCGTGAACTTGTGCTGGAACGCGGGGTGGGAGATGCCGTCTCAGTCCCTTGCCGTGTATGTCACTTGCGACCCCTGGTTCCAGGCACGGTAGAGTTTGACTAGGATGGCAAAATCCTTCTCTGGAAAGATTGGCTTTGACGCCTTCCAGCCCTCGCCGGACTCCCCGTAGATTAGCGCTCTTACAGCCTTGTTGAGAGAGTCTTCGAGAAAGTCTCGCGCCATTTCCTCTACATACACACGTTCGGCGATTCCAATCGCGAGGCCGTCGAAATAATTCAACACGGTCAGGACATCGAAGTCATTCGTGGCGGTAAGTTTCCTATAGTCTGTTCCGCTATCGGTGGCTTGCCACAAGTTCTTCATTGCCTGCTTTAGGAGTTCATCTTTTTCGAAGCGCTGACAGGCGTCGAGCGTGTTACGACGTCGGTCCAGATCCGACGATTGCCTAATCTGATCGCGCAGTTTCTCAAGTTGCACCCAAGCAATCGCTGCAGCTCCCACGGCTGCTGCAGCGGCTACCGCCGTTCCAATTGCTGTAACCCAAGCATCTGCGGCCATAAGCACCCACCATTTCAACAAAGGAGTATACGGAGGTTTTGGTCGAAGAAGCTAACAATTGTTTTTAAAGGCAACGGCCATAGGTTTCGGCGCTGCACGAGCGCAATGCTGCAACTGAAGTCAACAGCAGGTTCCTCACAGGGCCTTCGGCCCTGTGAGACATGACAAGGCTAGTTTTGAGTGGCTCTTATCGCAGCGCTGAAGCGCTGCGCCACCCAAAGGCCGAAATTCCGCATCAGGAATGAAAATCCCTTGCGAGGCTTTTTGGCAACTTCTGGCGGGCATGAGGTCCTTCGACTGCGCATGACGTCCACTTCGTGGGCGTCATGCTTCGCTCTGGATGACAGAGATTAGTGGTGATCCGGGAATTCGAGGTCCGGGTCGTAGTTTTCTGGATCGGCTCTTTCGGGATAATCGGGATCGATGCAGGCGTGGATGGTGAGTGGGGGATCGAGGAGGTGCCAGGCTTCGCGGTATTTTTCCAGGCGCATCAGCTTGGCTTGGCGGTGGGGATAGAAGCGGAGCATGGGGGCGGGCGAGCAGACTTCTACGGGGATGATGTACCAGATGTTGGGTTCGATTACGTGGGCGGCGATGAAGTCGATGTCGCGTTTGGTGCGGCCTTTGCCGGTGGTGTAGGTGGCGCGGGTTTCGTAGGCGCCGGCGCGGAGGGAGTCGGTGCATTTGACCCATTCGGTCGCTATCGTTCTCTCAGGGCAAGCTTTGCACACGGAAGAGGTGAACATTCGGCTTAGGGCGGTTGTCGAGGATGAAGTCGTAACGCTCGCTGTCTCCCCAAGGCTTGCAGATGCCAAAGCTGCGCTGGGTGGCCTGGTAGAGGAAGGCGGCTTCGGAACGCTCTCCGGTGCGCTTGGTGTTGGAGAGGTTGTGGTTGTTGTTGGGGTTGCGGCCGCGTAGAGACATCGGGACTCCGGCGAATTTATTGCTTATAGTTATGTTAATTACGATGCGGGGTTTCCGGCTGTGACAGATGTCACTGGGAGGTCCACAGGGTGGGGACAGCAGGTTCCTCCTTGCTGCCTTCGGTCGCGTGTCGGAATGACAAAGTTAGTTTTGGTTGGCTCTTATCGCAGCGCTGGAAGCGCTGCGCCACCCAAAAGGCCGAAACTCGGAGTGGGAGCGTTGCGCTCCCCCCGGGCGGGACAGCCGAGGGCCCGCCCCGAGCATGCCGAAGGCCCCGGCTGTCCCCGCATGAGCATCCTGCTGCGTGATCCGGCTACTTCCGCCCCCCTGGGATCACGAGCTTTCGCTCATGGGCTCTTCCATCTCAAGCGCATCCAAAACGGCGGCAATTACGTCCCGCGACTCGCGCGGGTTCACAAAGCCGCAGAGACGCACTGCGCTGGAGACGATGTCAGTAAGTTCGGGTGTTGGCAATCCGCACAATCCGCCCGCGGATCTCTGCAGCTGTCGCAGCAGCAGGAATAACTGGGCGACTCTTTTATCTTCGAGATACGTGGGTGAGTCGGAATGAGTTTCGGCCAACACATTATTGGGGCGTATGTAGCGGGGAGAGAGATGAAGAAATACCTGATTTACCTTTTCCATGTCCATGGTAGCCTCACTCGAAATTGAATTTGCGCCTTCGCGGCGCGCGGTTGACTGGTTTTGTAGAAATGCTCCCCAAAAACCGTTAACTTGCCTTTTCATTGCGACCTCGCCAGCCATCGATCCATCGAGAAAAGAATGGCTGCACCTGACTGTCCGCAGGCCTGGGCCGGGAGTATTGAATTGCCGGCACCAGGGTTGCGTCGCGAGGTCGAGTGGTCACCACGCTTACTCCAGCCGATCCGCGGGTGTGCACCACAAACTGCGCATCGGACTTGCCGGGAAGAACTTCGCGCAGCGCCCAATCGATACGGCGAACGCAGTCTTCGACCACGTTCATCTGCATCTTGGCTTCAGCCTCCTGCGCCACGAACACGAGGGGTTGAAGCGCGTTGCGAATATGGTGATTCATCAGGTCGATCAGGTGAAGATGTTCGCGCAAGCGCCGCAAGCGCTGGCGCTCGTACAAGTGAAAGATGGAAGCGGAAATCGCACCGCCCAGAAGGTCGTCCGCGATTCGCTGATAGCCATGAAGGCCGAAGCGCGTCGAGAGCTGGTCGATGGCGATTAAGAACCCTGAAACGAGAACGAATAAAACCGTCGCGTTCCACAGGGCGGAATGCTGGGACTGCCAGCGCTTGAGAAAATTCAACTGATAGGCTCCTTTGGACTGTTGCAGGTCCAGTAGGCGGGCTCGGTCGCGAGCTGCCGGGCTGAGGGTTGCTATGACTTGAATGTCGCGATTGGAAATGCCTTGGCAAATACAGCCTTGGCGTTCGTCACGCGGAGATTCAGCAGCAATTTGTGGGTGACTTCAGATCAGCAACGTACAAAGGAGACTTTGGAGAGAATGCCGATGGCTCTGACGCGGCGCGGCCCGTCGTTCGAGCACCACGCTGCTCACGGAGCAAGCCGGGCAGAAGGATGAGACCGCTGGCGTTACCGCAACTGGATCGACGGTAGGAAGAACGACAAGGCTGCCAAGCCGGGCGGGCGGAGCTAGATTTACTGGAGCATCTGCCTCGTTGAAAGTAGTTTCGGGCGCGTCCGCTCTGGGCACGATGGATACGAACACCGCCACGACCAACAAAAAGAGAACGGATATCCAACGAAGTCGCTTCACAGCCCACATTACTCCCAAGTGCCTTCAAAGTACTCCGGCAATTCTCGCTTGTCAATCCTGCTTCCGGGCTACAGAAGCTGCATTCGGTGCGCCCGGAAAGCTGTGTGGGCGGCCTCTCCGCGCCGGTTCTGATGCGGCTGAAACCTTCGCTATCTTCTTTCGCATCAGCTCGCTTCTTGTCATCTTGCACGGGAATCGCGGCTCGAGTCGAGGCCGGAGCGAGCAGGTTTAGGTACTTTGGTTTTTTGGTCGCAGGGCCGGAAACGGTTGTCGAATGGGCGCGGGCAGCTTAGAATTGACGGACCCACTCCCCCCTTTAAGGAGCACCATGCAATTCCTACGTGCGGTAGTAGTTTGTGCGCTTTCCGTCTGGATGGGGCTGGGAGGGCTTGTTGTCCCTGATGCTGCGGCGCAGAGCTGCGGCGCCGTCACCACTTATCACAACGACAATTTACGCACGGGACAAAATCTTTCAGAGACTGTGCTGACTCCCGCCAACGTGGGCACGATGACTCAGTTGTTCGCGACCACTCCGGTGTTTGACGGCTGGGCCGTGGCACAGCCTCTTTACTTGCCGCAGACTCCGATTAACGGCGGCGTACACAACGTGGTGTTTGTGGCGACGCTGGCGAATAGCGTTTACGCGTTTGATTCAGATCACGGCACGCAATACTGGCATGTGGTTTATGGTCCACCCGATACTTACGGATATCAGAAGACGGGCGGATGCACGGACTCCGGCTTCAGTATGAATCCCAGCGGCGGCGCGGGCATCGTGGGAACGCCGGTGATCGACACCTCGGTTTCGCCTCCCGTGATGTACTTTGTGACCAAAGAATTGAACTACATCAACCTGCAGAACGTGCATCAGTTGAAGCTGCACGCGGTGGATACTTCGAGCGGCAAAGAGCTGAATACGCCCATTGTGCTCGCTGGTTCGGTCGTCAATCATTCGGGCAAAACGGTTACATTTGCCGCGGAGTATCAGATGTCGCGGCCTGCCATGTTGTTGTCGAATGGAACCATCTATGTGGGGATTGGCTCGACGGGATGCAGGGAATATCCCAACTATGGCTGGGTGATGTCCTACACCTACTCGCCGACGAGTGGATTTACTCAGCAGGCAGTATTCAACACCTCGCCCGATCTGACCAATAATCCCAAGGGGCCTTACGCCAATGGCGGTATATGGCAGGCTGGTGGCGGCCTGGCAGCGGACGCCAGCGGCAACGTTTACTTCGAGACCGCAGACGCGAACAACTTTTTCAATAATGCCGCAGGCTGGCAGGGGACGGATTTTGGCGACAGCATCGTAAGGCTGACTCCGAGTCTGGGTTCGCCGGCATCGTCGGCCAGTTACTTCACGCCCTATAACGATCGCACGTTGTACTCGGCCGATCTCGATCTCGGCTCAACCGGTCCGGTGCTGTTGCCGGACCAGCCGGGGCTGCACACGCACATTCTCGTTGGCTACGATAAGTCGGAAGACATCTATGTTGTCGACCGGGACAACATGGGCGGTTACACGGGGCCGAATGGACCGAATAACATTATTCAAGATGTGCTGAATCCGACCGCTTCTCAGTGTTCAACCCCTGTCCAATTCACAGCCTGCGCGAATCAGTCGGGCACTTGCGGCTGGAATGCGCCGGTCTATTGGAACAACAATCTTTATTTCACGTCGAATCCTGGGCCGCTGCTCGCCTACTCGTGGACTCCAGGCAGCGCGACTCCGCTGGCGACGTGCCCCACGATTGAATCCGGCTTTGCGAGTGGCGCTTACCGCGCCGCCGCCAGTCCGTCGATTTCCGCCAACGGTACCACTAATGGCCTGCTCTGGGTGGTGACGTGGCCCAACACAAGAATGGGCACGTTGCGAGCATTTGATGCCACCAATCTGGCGAACGAGCTTTTCGAGGCACCTCTTTCCGGAGTAGGCGGCTACCCCTCACCCACAATTGCGAACGGAATTGTCTATGTGGAAACCAAGGGACGGTTGTATGCCTTCGGAATCAAGAAGTCGTCTGGGTGCAGAACCAAGGCAGCCAGCGTAACATCGCCGCTCGAGCAAGTCGGGGACGATGGTCCCTCGGCTACTCGAAAAGCGTCGCGCTGAGAACCTGAACCATCATTAACAGCCGGTACTTGACGGCCTGTGCTATAGTCTTTGCCGTACCTCGCGGGCCCCGCGCGGCGCCGGTTTCCGGATGCCGCCACCGACAATGAGGCGGCCCTACCTGCGTTCCATTTCCTCGCAAGGATCGCGGATGGAGGAGTTGCGAGCACACCCGCGGTGTGCGTGCAGCCTCTGTTTCGCGCACACTCACTTGAATTCAATCCGATCACAACTCAATTTGAATTACGAGGAGATGAAATGAAATTCAAGAAGCTCACGCCCAATCTGGTGGTTTCCAATGTCGAAGCCAGCATGAAGTTCTACCAAACCGTTTTCGGATTTCAAACCGGCTTCGCGGTTCCGGACAAGCCGCCCTACGTCTTCGGCTCGGTGGTTTCGGGATCGGGATCAGAAGGCGGCGTCGAAATTTTCTTCAACGAGAAGAATGCCGTCGAAGCGGAGTATCCCGCGCTCGTCGCCCGGCTGATCGGTGGAACTCTCACGCTGTATATTGAGGTGGAAGGGATGGAAGAGATCCTCGCTGCGGTCAAGAAAAGCGGAGTGAAGATCACCATGCCGCTGAAGGAACAGTTCTACGGCATGCGCGAATTCGCCTTCGAAGATCCCGAGGGCTGGGTGATCACCATCGCGGAACGCGTCGCAAAATAATCAGTTCGTATTGTTGCAAGAAGGCCGCGGCTTCTGCTGGGCCTTCTGTTTTCTTGAGAACGCAGTTCCCTACTTCTTCTGCTGCGCGTATTTCTCGGCGCCGAGAAAGTGCAGCGACACATAAGGCTCGTCGCCAACCACCCAACTGTCGTGCCCCGGCGCAATGTAGAAAAGATCGCCGGCCTTCATTTCGATCACGCGGCCATCGTCCATGGCAGCGGTCGCGCAACCCGAAACCACCAGGCCGACATGTTCCACTGTGCAACTCTTGGCGCCCGTAGCCTTCCCCACGTGCAGCGACCACTTCCATCCTGGCTGGTAAGTCGCGCGTCCAATCGTCATTCCCCCGACCTCGACCAGTTCAAACTTCCCCTTTTCAAAGGTGCGTACTTCGTCAGGACTCTCAAAGCGCTTCAGGATTACCTCGTACATGATTTCCCCGTGACAAGAAATTAGACAGGCACTTTTTAGAATGGCACCTTATAGAAGCGGCCGCAAACCTAGATCAACCTGAAAATGTTTGCTTCCCCGCAAAATGCCGACCGAATATTTTGCGTTTGGCTTGCAAAGCATCGTTCGTAACTCGGTAAGCGTCATTTCATTCGCCGAACGCTTATCGATGGATTCGATAACATCACCACTTTCGATGCCGGCCTCCGCTGCGGCAGACCCAGGCAAAATCCGTCGCACCACGAATCGGTGAAAGTCCGGACCCTCGGCACGAATTCGCAAGCCGCTCTCATCGTATTCCGTGGGCCCAGAGTAACGGTGATTCGGCGCGAGCCATACTTGTTTCTCGGGGCTGTCGAACACCACCGTAAAGCGTTCCATGAACTCGGCGCCAATCAGTCCGGCGTAATCTTTAGATGCCATCAACCCTTCCGTATCCTGCGCGAACGTGATCGGCGGGCTCTCGATCAAAAACGGACCAACTTCGATCTGATCGGCGCGACCGTCTTTCGACTGCGTCGTGCCTCCGGTGCTGGTGCCGGGCTCCTCCAAAAGCTTCATCGCAGGCGGCGGCAGATGGTGTGCGTCGCTGAACGGTTTGTAAATATCCGCATAAGTGTTCGCGCCGCCGTCGATAAGAAATTTTCCGGCGACTGGCTTGATGCCAGGAAGCGTGACAGTCGCGTCGATAAACTGAAAACCGTGTTCATCGATATAAACCGGAAAGACCGTGACTTCCGCGGGAGGCTTGTATTGTGTGGGCAGAAAAACGGAGACCATGCGATGCTCGTAATCCACCAGCACAACGAAGTCGTCGAACAAGCGTGATCCGATGATGCCATCGACCTCATGACCCACGCCCGGCTCCAAAGGCTTCAAGTCGATCACAACCAGATTGCGATGAGTCAACTCAAGCCCCGGCAAACCGATTTCGACATCGCGGATGACTCCGGCGTCAATGGCGTTCGCGCCCCCACCGCGGGCTGCCACGCTGCCACTGGTCTGCAGTCCAATCTTCGAAGCGTAATCACGGTCGATGGTAAAGCCCTGACTTCCGTTGTCTAGAATGAACGATCCCTCATAGCCGTTCACTTTCCCTCTAACGAACACCAGACCGTTCGCGACCAGTTCCACTGGGATGTTTAAGGCTGAGCCGCCGGATGAAAATTGATATGAAGGAGGTGGCTGCGACGGAGCCTGTGCAAACGAAGAGATCGCCACCAGAAGAGCTATCATCCCTCGAAATATGCTCTTCTTTACTTCCTGGCGATGACCAGCGGGATAAGACATTCGAGCCCTCCTTCTGCAGGCGCTTAAGTATGCCCTCAAAACTATTTCGCAACCTAGCAAAAATATTATCTTGAACATATTTTCAAGCGGTGGTCTGATGCGGTGTCAGCGAAACGCGACGGCAACGGAGAAACGTGACAGGAGAACATACCGAATGATGAGCGTGATGTGTAATCGAAGCAGTCTTGGCCCGCCGGCCGGCGGCCCCAGCCGGCGGCAGTTGTTTACCGGCTTTGCGATGACGTTGGGTGGTTTGGCTTTAACCTCCACCAAAGTGTGGGCGCAGTCTGAAGGGGAAATTTCTCGTACGGCGGAAGCCATTCATCAGGAACCTGTTATCAAAGCAAGCCGGAAGCGCGTCTATGAGGCGCTCACCGACACCGCACAATTCGATAAAGTCATAGAGCTCAGCGGAGCGATGAAGTCGATGCCAAACTTGGGCAACAAGCCCACGCAGATCAGCCGCGAAGTTGGAGGCGCTTTCACTCTCTTCGGCGGATACATCACGGGGCGGCACGTCGAACTAATGCCGGCTCAGCGCATCGTGCAGGCGTGGCGAGCCGGAAGTTGGGATCCGGGCGTGTATTCGATTGCGAAATTCGAATTAGTGGAGCAAGGCTCTGCGACTAAGATCGTCTTTGACCACACGGGCTTCCCCAAAGGCGCGGCGGAACATCTGGCTTCCGGATGGAAAGAGCATTACTGGGAGCCGCTCGCGAAACTGCTCGCTTAATTGAACCCGCACTTATGCCTTGCGGCTGCGCATGTGATAAATCAGGTACACGACGATGGCGACGTTGAGCGCGAGCACCACCACCTTCACCCAGCTGGGATGCCGGCAGATTTCGTAAATCTCAACTGGCACCAGAGAACTCGTGATAATTACGGTGAGCCGCTCTGCCCAGCGTTTACGCATCCACAGGCCGGTGCCCTCGGTTAAAAACAAAGCCGCGTAGATAAAGCTGCCCACGCCAACTCTCCTGATCTGCTCAGGACTCACATGGGAAGCTCTCGCCAGAGCGATGTCGAGAAAGTGTTGCCCCGGGTCGAATCTTAACACTCGAATCCAATGCTCGAGCACATCGCCGAGGTCTCGGTGGATCAGCCTGAATGCCCCGACGCCAAACGCGATCAGCAGCCCAGCCTTGAATAATTTGAAAATTGCAATCAGCCGGAGCAGCCGGTCTTGGGACGATTCCATGCAGAGCCATTATGCCTGAAGCCGGCGGTACCGAATGACTGGAAGGCTCGATCACGCGTGAAATCGTCAGCGCCCATCCGCTATCATAGTGGGTTCAATTCGTTTCCGGAGACTCCATGGCCTTTCCCATCAAAGTCTGCAGTATCTGTTCAGAGGAGTTCGAATTGAAGCCCGACAAGCCGGGTTTTGCCAACCGCTGCCCGGAATGCAGCGTCGAGGAAGCTGCCGCACCCGCCATGAAACCCACGAAGGACGCGGTGCAGCGTAAGTCTGAGAGTGAAGCGAACGAGGCCCGGAGGCAGGCAATGCGGGACCTTCTCTATCGCAAGGATAGCTAACGCCGCCAGATTTGAACCGAAGAAAATTTAAGTGAACACCACCGGCCCGAAAGGAGAGTAGCCAAACTGACCGGTGGTGCTTCCGAGGGCAAAGGACCCCTCGAAAAGTTGAGTTCACAGATCCGTTGAGTTCCGAGATCGGTTGATCTCTATCCGTGGAACCGATGCTCGCGCGCCGGGTCTCGACGCGCGAGCAGTTTCGGTTACGGTATGTAGTAACGGATCGACGTGAAGAACAGGTTGTCGATGCCTTTGGGTGCGATTCCAGGTGCACCGGCAGTCACATCGCCACCTCCGGACCACGCGAACTTCTCCAGATAGGAATACTGCAGGCCCCACTGGAAACGGCCTTCCGGTCCCTGGTGCAGCCTGTGCCAGAAACCGACTGTGCCTTCGATAATGTTGCGAATATCGCCGGCGCAGGTGCCTCCTGTCCCGGGAGCACCCGTGCCGGATGGCGCTGTTTCCGTCGCGCATCCGGTGTTGTTCGCGAGAATGTTTCCGTAACCGCCGATCCCACTCGTCGAAGTCGTGTAAGTGGCAATCGAAGGATAGGCGGGTTGCGTACCAAACGCCGGGATGGCCGGCGTGTTGGCAACTTTTACGGTCTGGTAGCCCGTGTATTGCGTTCGTCCGGCATACTCGTTGCCGAAGTAGGCGTAAACATCGACCTTCGGCGTGGCATGCCACTCCAGTTTGATCAGGGTCTGTTCGTTGCGAATCAGCGCCAGCGTGCCGTTCGGTCGCGCCGTCACATCGGACAATTGCGCTGCGCCGAAACGGCCGATGCCATCGCCACCAACTACTTTGATGCCCAAGTCAAATTTCTTCGGGACCAAGGGCAATGCGGCGCTCACGCCCACGCCGCCGCCAGTCCGCGAGTCGTTATGTGCGCCGGTAGCCGACGGGGCCGTCAAAGTCGCTCCCGTGGCGCTGTCTACGCACCCCGCAGGATTAATCGGCGAACCCTTCAGAATGACCGTTCCACCAGCGTTGCTGGCTGTGGGACTGACCACGGCGCAGGGATAGATGCGATCCCGGAAGGTGCTGATGATTCCCAGAACCTCGTAGTGTCCGAAGCCAGGATCGAAAGCTGCTTTCACCACAAAATCCGGCAGCTTGATGGGGTTATATCCAGTTGGATCGAATGCATTGTACAAACCTGCAGATGCTCCGGGAGAATTCAGCCAGAAGTTCTGCGCGGTCGTTACCACTCCCAGGGCAGAGGTATTGGTGGACGTAGAGAAACCGCGGCCCCCGATGGTTGTCTGCGGACCTTCAATCGAGAAGGCAAAAGCTGCCTTGTCGAAGTTCTTGGCCACGCGAACAGCATCCGCGCGTGCCCAGGTTAAGCCCACAACGTAGTTCGGGTCGATCATGTTCGGCAAAGATTCCCCGATCCCGTTCCCCACACGATTGGTGATGCCCTTTTTGTTTTCCGCCGCGAGAGACCATTGCTGGCCACCGGTAATCGACCAGCCATTGGTAAAGCTAGCCATGGCGTAGAGTTGCCGTTGACGAAATACATAGCTGTTGGTTTGGCGGTTGTTGGAGGTTGTGCCAGCGCCGAGGAAATCAGCTTCAACGTAGCCATCAAGGGTAGCGTTCGCGATCTTACCTTCGACGAGCATGCTGAGCCTGGACTGACGTGCCGAGAAGGCAAACTCTGAAACGTCGTTCAGCGAGTTGCCGTTGAAAGGGATGCCCGTAAACGGCGTGGCAATGTCACCACCCGTGGCGTGGTTCCGGTTCACAGTTTCACCAGCCAGGAAGCCGGCGGGTGTAATGCCAACTCCCTTGAAGTGGATGGTCGCTGGTCCCTCTTCGTGATGCTTCTCCCCCTGTGGGGCAGGTGCTGGCGCCGGAGGATTCGCTGCCGGCGTATTCACCGCCACCGTGGCGGGTTTCTGGTCTTGCGGAGCGGGGTTCTGGTTCCCTTCCGCCGACTTCGCAATTGCCGCTGCCGCCCTGGCGTTCGCTTCGGCCGCCATTTTTTGGGCGTCATCGATTTGCTTGTCGCGCTTGGCTAACGCCTCCTTTAGCGTTTGCAGTTCCTCACGCAGTTCGTCAACTTCTTCCGCGACATCCGCGCTGGTCTTGGCTGCAGCCGGTTTCGCCGGTGCATCCGCGTCTTTCGGTGTTTCCGCCAGCGCTGGCGCGGTCACTAGCGTCAATGACAGGGTTAATGCTGCAAGCTTTTGCACGGTACTTCCAAACGGTTTTTGCAGGAAACCGCCGGAGTTGATCCATCTGTTTTGTTGGGTAATCATGTGTACTTACTCTCCTTTCGCCGAACCCTATGTTTTTATTGGGGAATTGTTACAGGATGGTTACAACTTAATGAATTTCTGATGAACGGGTCCCGACTTGGGAAGTCGGGAGTCCGGGGCTCCTGTTTCGGGATGGATGACCTTTTGAAGTATCTTTGAACCATTGCCCGCATGGACACGTATTCAACTTCAGGTCCGCGTCTCAGATTGATCCCCTGATCTAGCGTAGTGCCGTGGAGGGTGAGTGACTTCATCACCGATTGTTTCGACTCAGGCGAACCATCCCGTCCAGCGTGCCGTCGCGTCCCCTTGGCACTCAGCCGTCGTCCTCTTGATTTTGATTGGGATGTCTTTCGCGGGTGCCCGCTTGGGGGGCCTTCCTGGTATCAGCGCTTATGGGCGCGCTGGCGGTTATCTCGTAGTCATCCTGTCTGAATGGCTCACGGTGGCATTCATCTGGTACGGGGTGAGCCGTCGCGGCATTCGCATGGCCGAGTTGGTGGGCGGACGTTGGGCTCGCCCCACGGACGTTCTTCGCGATCTCGGCATCGGGATCGCATTTCTCATCGTCTGCGGTATCGGCCTGGTGAACGGACTCGGTCATCTGCTAGGGGTGGTTGAGAATCAGGCGATCCTGCAGATGCTTCCCCAAACCCGCACTGAGATGATTCTTTGGTGCCTGATGTCGCTAACCGCCGGCTTCTGCGAAGAGCTTATTTTTCGCGGCTATTTCCAGCGCCAGTTCACCGCGCTAACGCAGTCCGTGATAGGCGGGATCGTCTTACAAGGCATCGCCTTCGGCGCCGCGCACGGCTATCAGGGCTGGAAACTCATGCTGAGCATCGCCATCTTCGGCACCACGTTCGGTCTGCTCTCACAATGGCGCCGCAGCCTGCGCCCCGGCATGATCGCTCACTTCGTGCAGGACGCAATGGGCGGACTCCTGGCCCGCTATTTGATGCACTGACCAAATTTCCAATTTTTCTTGGCGACTCAAGAGTTGCAAGGATGCCCCGTTCTTGTCGCGCCTTTTACGACAGAGCTTGCCCTGAGCTTGTCGAAGGGGCGGGGACTTTGATCTCTTTGAGGTTTGATGATTGCAGCCAAAATCAAATTCCCCGCCCCTTCGACAAGCTCAGGGCAGGCTCTGTCCCTGCAAAGAGCGTAGGGACAAGGACGGGGCAACCTCAGGTTCTGTCTGCAGAGAAAGCTCGGCCAGAACCCACGGCATCTTTCGGAAAGATCATCCTATGCAACTGCTGCGGACACTCGCTCTCCCGCCCGCTTTGCCGGAGCCAGCACGAGCAGGATCACTCCAATGATGGCCAGCACGACCACTCCCACCAGTTCGCCGCGCTGGATCAAATTCTGAGAAACCTGAAACGCCATAAAGCCGGCGTGAACGAGGCTCGACCACGCTGTAAAAGCGATCAAGCTGCGATTTGCCGATGGATCGCGCGCCGCGAGCAGCAGGAAAATCCCGAGGGTAATGTAAACGCTAAGCATCATCGCCACCGCGGGCTCCTGCCGGCCAAAAACCACCAAGGGATAAACTAAAGCCGAAAAGATCAAACCCACGATCACCAATACAACCTTCAGCACCAGCTCTCGATTCATGCCGCCCCCCTGCCTAGCCACGTAAGTGAAAAGAAGTATAGCTGAGTGTAACGATTTGTCATTGCGTTGCACTATCCGAGTACGCAGGGGCTTGCTTCCAATCGAAGGCATTGGGCACCACCCCGCGCATCGGCCAAGGAGACTGCCATGCCGCTCGATATAAGAAAAATGAAGGCAACGGTGACACGGTTAACTCTGCAAAACGAACTTCCAAAAATTACTGACACCAGCGCGACTGCGACGAAGTTGAGTGCCAAAGATCAGAAATTCCTGGATCTCCATTTCGGAAATTTCGGTGTTCGGACTCAACTCTATATTTGGAGTGCGCTTATGCGTGTCCTGCAGGAATTGCGTGATGCCGAAGCTGCAATCCAGGCAAAGCGTGACCAATTTGCAGGATTCGGGAACCCGACCACCGACGTCCAAACCGGCTCCGACGGGAGAGGCTACTACCGGCATTTCCAGGGAGGCTCCATTTTTTGGCTGCCTCAGTGGGGAGCCCACGAAGTGCACGGTGCGATTCGCGACAAATACCAGAGCCTGGGTTGGGAGGCATCGTTTCTGGGCTATCCAACCACCGATGAGACGTCGGCCGGAAGCCTGAGATACAACGACTTCGAAGGCGGAGTCATCGACTGGACCGCTGACGCTGGAGCCAATGTCGTTTTGACGCTGAATGCGAGCATTGAACCGAACCAGTTTGGAGCGTGGGTGCATCTTTCCGGCGAAGGCTATACCCCGGGCGGCGTTGTCCGGTTTTTGGTGAGGGGCTTGAGCGGTTTTTCCGGCGACGAATCAACGGATGTCTTCACGATTGCAAAAGCTGATGGAACCTTCTCCGACGTTATCTGGGAGAGGCAAACATGGGCGGCCGGTGGCGATGCAGAGATGTTGGCGTTGGACGAAAGTTCTGGAAGATCTACGACTACTCCGATCCCTGCGCTCTATTGAGCATACTGGCTTTGTGCGAAAAAGGCCACGACTCGGCGCCGTGGCGCAGACATGGGATGGCTTCAGGTTGAGGTCGCTTCGTTCTTTGTCAGTTCACAGTGAAGGTTTGTTTGCTCATCGTCGCGCCGTTGGGAGTCACCACGCCGACCTTGCCTGTCTTCGCGCCCGCCGGCACGGTAGCCTGGATCAGAGACGGGGAAACCACGACGAAATTGCCCGTCGGCACTCCGCCGAAAGTCACCTTGGTTGTCCCCGCGAAACCGCCGCCCACGATCCCAACCTGCGTACCCACCGCGCCGCTCGAAGGATCAAGGTTGATGATCTTAGGAAGAATGTGTACCGTCTGCTGGCTTTCTACCTGCAGCCCGGTGGCTAGCGTGACGGTGACAGGGGCATCAATCGCCGCGCTCGGCACTGTCGCTGTTAGATAAGTGTCCGAGCCTTGTTTAAATTGTGCCTGCACCGAACCAAAGCTCACGCTGACCGCCCCAGTAAGGCCGTTGCCCATAACAATGACCGGTTCGTCGAGCTCGACCCACCAGCAGCAGAATGCGATGTTCGGAATCAGTTGCTCGGGAGTCACGCTGTAAAAGACCCCGACCCCGTTGGCCCCACCAGCGACGGTTGTTCCATAGAACAATCCGTTCGTGTGGTACATGAGAGTTGCGCCCGGCTCCATCCCGCCGGTTCCGGTAAGTTCGTAGACCGGACCAAAGGTGCCGCCCGACGTGATTTCGAAAATAGTGCCGTCGCCGGTGGTACCGCCAAATGCGGTCGATCCGTAGAAATGCATTCCATCTGTTGCAGCCAGCAGCCCGGCAACTGGGTTCGCACCGTCGCTGTTGAAGCCGCCAGCGAGCGCACTGAAATTGTGAAGGGGCGTCCACACGCCACCCAGGCTCAAGTTATAGACCTCACCGTTGCCGTTGACGCCGCCCTTTTCCGTGATTCCATAAAGATTGCCATCGGCTCCCAGCGCAAGCGGACCTCTCGGCTCGGCACCATCCGCGCCGCTGAAAGAATAAATAGTGTTGATGGCTCCTTTGGTTGTCATGTGGAAGACGGTTCCGCAGCCACCGGTGCAGCTGTTGTTGCCGCCGTTTATCGTCGTGCCATACAAGTCCTCGCCCAAGGCGAGAAGCGGCCCTTGCGATCCACCGGGTGCGTTGCCGGAGAGCTGCTGAAAAGTTCCCGCCGGCAGCGTCACGCGGTAGGTGGTTCCGGACATGGTCACGCCGTAGAGCGCGTTCGTGGTGCCGTCGTAGGCCTCCACCGGAGGTGCGGCAACGCCGGCACCGTCAGTACCGTTGAAGCTGTGCAGCGTGGTGAACGTGACCGTCTTCTTGCCGATGGCAAGCTTGAAGATCGTGCCTTGATTGCTGGCGCCACCAGCAATGGTTGTCCCGTAGAAATTCCCGTCAGTTGCCAAAGTCAGGGATGCGGCAGGACCACTTCCATTCGTCCCGTCGAAGTCCACCAATTTTTTGTACGAGCCCGCAGGCGTCACCCTGAAGATCGCCCCCAGGTCGTGTTTGCCTCCAGTTTCGGTAGTTCCGTAGAGGTTTCCGTCCTTCCCCTGCCACAACTGACCATAGTCTTGCGGAAGGCATCCATCACCGCAGTTCTCAAAGTCGTACAGGTCAATGTAGTTAAATTGCGCATGGAGCGGAGCAGCCGCAAAGGCAATGACCAGAGCGCAAACCAGCGCCAGCCCGCGTGAGCCATTCCGATTGGCTTTCACCAGAACATCAAGAATTTGTGTGGGTGACATAGATTCTTCTCCTTCCTGAAGTGCAGTCAGGTCGACCGCTGCGGACCGGCCCGGCTGCCATCTCAACCGGGATTTCGTCGTCGAGCAGAAAACGGCACCGATTGTACAAGATTTTTGCCAGCCAGTTTGTATCCAAATTTGCCGAGCCTACTTATCCATATGCGGAATTTTTGCCCATATCTGGGATCGTCCTAGCGTTTGCTCTCGATGTCAAAAGCCTGCAAGCTCCCGTCTTCCTCGAAATTTTAAGGTCGTCATATGGTGAAAACCGGTCCGTTTTCGTTTCACGAGCTCCTGTGGAGCGGACACTCTAGTCCGCTTGCCTTTGATTTTGATCGCGGTGATTGTGATTTGATTTTGAATTTGACCCTGACCGGGAAGGGCACGGCTTAAAGAGCCTGCCCTGAGCGAAGCCGAAGGGTGTCGCAAAACGACCCATCCAACTTAACGCCGCTTTAGCCGCCGAGGTAAGCCTGGCGGCTGCTATCGAGGATCAGAGCGGGTGCCCCGCCCTTGTCCCCGCGTTTTTTGCGGGGACAGGGCGGGGATCTTGATCTTGAACTCTCAACCGAACCATGTCTCCATCCAACTCTCGTTTCCGCGCAGTCCACTGCGACTCGATCTCCACCGTGCGCTGCTCTCCCGATAAGTAGTGACGAAAACTACTCCAGTCCCACAACTCCGGACTCGATACCAATCCTCTCCGCACCGGATTGCGATGAATGTATCTCAGCTTCTCAATGCGCTTGTCTTCGCTCCAAACATTAAAGTCGTAATAACGATCCTGCCAGAACGGTCCGCCCTCAACCTCGCGTAGCTGCCGCGCCACATTCTGTTTCAACATCTGAAGCGCCGTCGAAAGCTTCGCCCGCTCCGGCTCTGTCACTAGCAGATGAACATGCTCCGGCATGACCACATATCCCGCGACATAAAATCCGTACCACTTCCGCGCTCGCTCCAGAGTCTGCTCGAAAATGTCGCGTGCATGCGGCGTGCCCAGACGTGGCTCACGGTCGTAGCAACTGAAAGTAAGAAAATGCAGACACCGCGCCTCTTGAAAACGTTTGAGACCCCAAGGCATGCGTTCAATCGTAGGCCGACCTTGAGGCGAACAGTTTCGCTCGTGAAAATAATTCGCCTCAGTTTCCTGGAACAGGAAAAATAGATAGGAAGTCGAACCCCCCGCCCTGTGTCTGCAAAAAACGCATCCACAAGGACGGGGCAACCCCGGAAAAATAAAGTATGAGGGTGCCCCGTCCTTGTCTCCGCGTACTTGCGGAGACAGGGCGGGGACTTTGACTTTAAGCGATCATAGATGCGGGTTGGAAGGGCTGGGCCAGCTGTAGATTATCAAGACGTTGTACCCATTGAAACCGGACCGATCAGGCCTAGTTCTGGCACCGAGCCGTGCAAAAGGCGGCGCGATAAGTCCCCGCCTTGCAAATCGTTACAGCCGATTTGCACTTTCGCACCGCTCCTGCGGCGACGGCGTTCGTAGGGTCTGGGAAGGGGAACAACGTGTTGAAAGATCACAGCCAGCCCTATTTAAAGATACTCTGGACTAGACCTTCAGGTTAAGATTTAGACCGACAATTCAGGGAGCGAACGCCCTGTTAGTTCGGAATTTAACCACAATCCATGGTCGTTCCAAAGTCCATTTTCGAGAGCTCTTGGCAAAAGGCCCGGCCAGATTTAGCGGCGTTGCTGGCAGATTCCCTACGGTACCTGTATCTCTGGGTCGGAATGCTTTTCGCGCACCTTGTCAGGTTCGCGATGGATTTGAGCGGGATCGACCCTGACACCGTGAAATACGTAGCGCTAATGGAAAGATGGACATGGATTGCCAGCTTCGCATGTTTCTTTTTGCGAGTTCTGATTAGAGCCGCGCTAGCGGTTCGACGGGACTAATGATGAAAGACAACCTCGATTACTACCTAACGCAAGACCAGGTTGCTAGACAGCGGACAATGGTGTTCTCCGTCGTCGCTGGTGCGTTGGCCGGAGCAATCGCAGAGTCGGCCAAAGCTCCCGGTGACGCCGCCCTCGGAGTGTGTCTCTTGGTGGTGGCTGTCATCGAGCTCGCCGGGGCTTTCAGCTATGGGAGAGTTCGCAAAGACAATCGGCGAACTGCGATGGTTTTGCCTATCCGTCGCTACATAGTACGCGCAGCGGTGCCCGCGATCGGCATATTGGTTCTAAGTTTGTTGCGTATTCCCAACATCGAGGCTGCGGTAGTAAATCGTAGGCTTCGCGAGATTACCGGAGAAGACCCATTTCCCTTCGAAAAGGTGGACGAACTGGTAAACTTTGCGATCCAAAACCGCATTCCAATACCCGAGAAGAGCATCGCCGCAGCGCAACAGCGAGTCCTCGCTGCCGCTGGGCCATCGCAAAGCCCGTTCGTACCATCGCCGGCAAGCAAGACGTTCGCCCGGCTTGAGGCATACACGCTCTACAATGTCACTGACGTCCGTCTGCATCTGTCGGGAGCGGTTCTTCTTCAAGATCGTGTGTTTCAATTTTATGCTCCGGTGTACGAGGGATCCATCAGTGTAGTTGGAGAGTCTCGCACCACGTCGATCATAGACGTGAAGTTCCAACGTACTGAAGAAATGGCGGCGGCCCTGTATTTCGCACCCGGCATGCAGTCCGACGCATTGGTCGCCCGGCTAGGCGCAACCGGGAGGGTCGCGCCTGCCGAAGCTCCCGAGTTCATTCGGAAGGCGCAGCAAACAAGCGCTTACAACGTTGTGGCATTAGAACTTAACATTTCGAACCTGCGCCAAACGCTAGATGGATTCATATGGATTGACGTTGTGTTTGACCGTTGTCTTATAGCGTATCAGGGCGGGGCTATTCACCTCCAAAGGGTTAGCTTCCTCAACTGCGAATTCTCAGCGTCTGACCAAGAGGGCGAAAAGCTGATGGACTACATTAAGTCCAGCGGGAGCGCGCCCGTGACCTTCAATCGATGACTCCCCGCGCTTTACCCCCCACGCCCCCGCATGTTATCCTCATTTCGTCACCAAGATAAATCGAAACTGAGAACAGGAGTGCACCAGGTTAGTGTTAGCCAGAGAGCAAAAGAAATCTGTCATTGACCAGTATCAGACGCACGCGACTGACACGGGGAGCCCCGAGGTTCAGATCGCCATCATCAGTGAACGCATTGGCCAACTGACAGACCACTTCAAAACGCACCAGAAGGACCACGGCTCGCGCCGCGGCCTGCTTATGCTGGTCAGCAAGCGGCGTCGCTTGCTCGATTACCTCAAGAGATACGATTCCGAGCGCTATAAGACCGTCATTGGAAAACTCGGCATCCGCAAGTAAGCGTTGGAGAAACCATCCTGGATTTTCGTGTGAATGTGGGTGCGCCATCCTGATCGTGGATTTTGCGATTCGGGTGGGAGCCTTCACAGTGAACCGTCCTCCCGGAATTTTTCCTGACAGTATCTTTGAGAACGCCGCCTTCCAGGCGAAGCCGGCGCGGCATTGAGCAAACTCCAACCCTGCAGGAGTTCAGGGCGTATTGCGGAGCGTAATCTCGGGGCCCAGCTCTCATGGCACCCGCTCATTCCATGGCTGAACGTGTTTTCCCGATCGACATTTTCTTCGCGTCTTCGTCTCGCTGCCCTAGGCGCAACCCGGGGATTCGCGCCTGCCCTCCTGATTCCATAAGCATAAGAAGGATAGAACAATGAAACCAGAAGTTAGTACCGTTACAGTCGACCTCGTCGGCGGCAAACAAATCTCATTTGAAACCGGAAAATTGGCCAAGCAGGCCCACGGCGCAGCCGTTGTTCGCCAGGGCGATAATGTCGTCCTCGCCACCGCGACCGCAAATGCCGACCCACGCGAAGGCATCGATTTTTTTCCGCTCACCGTCGACTACCGCGAATACACCTACGCCGGCGGACGCTTTCCCGGCGGCTTCATCAAGCGCGAAGGCCGCATGAGCGAGCGTGAAGTGCTCACCAGCCGCCAGATCGATCGACCGGTGCGGCCGATGTTTGCCGAAGGCTTCAAGTGCGAGACGCAGGTCATCGCCTTTGTGCTCTCCGCCGACAGCAGCAACGATCCCGATGTGCTCGGCATTAACGGCGCATCGTGCGCGCTCACACTTTCCGACATTCCTTTCCTTGGACCCATCGGCGCGGTTCGCGTCGGCCAGATTGGCGGCCAGTTCGTCATCAATCCGACCTACGATGAAATGCGCGAGAGCACGCTGAACATCATGGTAGTTGGCACCTCCGACTTTATCGTGATGATCGAGTCGGGCGCGAAAGAAGTCAGCGAAGAGGTTGTGGTCGACGCCATTGAATTCGGCCACACCGAAGTCAAAAAAATCTGCGCGGCCATCAAAGACCTGCAAGCCAAGGCCGGCAAGAAGAAGCGCGAAGTGACTCCGCCGGAGTTCGACCAGAAGTACTACGACGCGCTGAAAAAGAAAGTCGGAACCGAGCTGTCGGATGCGCTCGACACCAAGAAGCATCCCAAGGCCGAAAGCCACACGCTGGTCAAAGACATCAAGAAGAAGCTGCAAGCGGAAATTCCAGAGGACGACGAAGCCGCGCAGGCGAAGCTAAAGCAGTATTACGAAACCCTCCGCGAGCGCATCTTCCGCGAAGAAGTCATCGAAAAGAAACACCGTCCCGACAGCCGCGCCTTCGATGAAGTTCGCGACATCTGGATTGAAGCCGGAGTTCTCCCCCGCACTCACGGCAGCGCAATCTTCACCCGCGGCGAAACGCAAGCGTTAGTCACCACAACCTTAGGCACCAGCGACGACATGCAGCGCCTCGAAGGCTTCGAAGGCGAAGCCAAAAAACGCTTCATCCTCCATTATAATTTTCCGCCGTTCTCGGTGGGCGAGGTTGCATTCTTGCGCGGCGCGGGACGGCGAGAGATTGGGCACGGTGCCCTGGCCGAGCGTGCGATTTCCGGTGTGCTTCCCACGGAAGAAGCGTGGCCTTACGCCATGCGCGTGGTGTCGGACATTCTCGAATCGAACGGATCGTCGTCGATGGCCACGGTCTGCGGCGCTTCGCTTTCGCTGATGGATGCTGGGGTTCCATTGAAGGCGCCGGTGGCTGGAGTCGCCATGGGATTGGTGAAAGAGGGCGAGCAGTATGCCATCCTCACCGACATTGCGGGAGCGGAAGATCACTACGGCGACATGGATTTCAAAGTTGCCGGAACGAAAGATGGCATCACCGCGCTGCAGATGGATATTAAAGTTGCCGGCATCACTTCGCAGATCATGCGCGAGGCTCTGGCCCAGGCGAAGCGCGGACGGCTGCACATTCTCGGCAAAATGGAAGAAGTGATCACTTCAGGACGCGAGAAGATTTCCGACTTCGCTCCGCGCTTCTACACGGTGCAGATCCCGGTCGACAAGATTCGCGACCTGATCGGGCCCGGCGGCAAGATGATTCGCTCGATCGTCGAGCAAACCGGAGTCAAGATCGACGTGGAAGATTCCGGCCTGGTCAAGGTCGCATCGAGCGATCAGGCGTCGGCGGCGAAGGCGCTGCAGATCATCGGCGACCTCACGGCCACGGCGGAAGTAGGGAAGACCTACCTCGGTAAAGTCACGCGGCTGGCGGATTTCGGCGCGTTCGTCGAGATCATTCCGGGCACCGACGGCTTGCTGCACATCAGCGAAGTCGCCGAGCATCGCATCGCCGATGTGCGCGACGAACTGAAGGAAGGCGATCAGGTGCTGGTGAAGGTGCTCGCGGTTGAGGGCAATCGCATCCGGCTTTCGCGCAAGGCAATTCTGAAAGAGCAGCGCGCAAAAATGGGCGGCGGCGAAACCCCGCCTGTGGCCGCTGCGGCGGAAGGCGAATTCGTACCTGCTCCCGTTACAACCGGCACAATGGTGATCGAAGGCGGCGGCGACTTCCCCGACGAACCGGATTCCGAACCGAACTTCAATCGCGACGGCGCGCCGCTGGCAAGCAGTGATCGTCCTCAAGGCGATCGTCCGCACGGCGGAGATCGTGGTGGACGCGGCGGAAGACCCGGCGGCGGTGGCCGCGACCGTGGACGCGGTGGGCGCGGTGGCCGTCCCGGTGGCGGCGGACGCGATCGTGGACGCGGCGGGCCGGGCGGGGGAAGACACTAGAAGTTTTGCCACGGATTTGACGGACATAAAAAGGGCCACGGCGAGAGTCGTGACCCTTTTGTGCGCCCAGGCGACTAAGAGCGGATTGTTTCAGAATCGTAAGCTAACGTTTAATGCTTTCGATTGACCGGGAACGACAACATTGTTGGACCATGCTCTGCGTTGAAGAAAGTTTCGTAGTGTGTCGAGATGGCGATCAACATTTCCGATGTTCCATCTCGGAAGATGTCGTTGTGGTCGTGGATGAGGCTCTTGGGTACGCCGATGACGTAAAACGGTGTATCGTTCCAGGCTCCGTCGGCCCCAAAATGTTTTTTCTGGTCGACAACTGTGTCCTCCCGGCACTTATCCTGCTGTCGATCTGTATTTCGATCGATACAAAAACATTGCTGCGTACTCTCTACCCAAATGTATGGCCAGTTATCCGGCTTGTCATTCCGGCAGGATGCATTACTTGTCTCTAGAATGACCTCGTGCGATCGCATCTCTTTAATGCTTGCCTCACTGTGGCGATAGTAATATGACTGCCCGTACTTGCAGAGTTGCCCCTCCTGGTCGCACGTGTTTTTATCGTCGTAGTGTCTGAATGACAGCGCTGAGGACGAGACAAACTGTGCTATCGGCATAATCTTTTCGGTGGCCCAGTCCCCATCCGAGGTGATCGAGATCATAATTGGAGCCTGCGGACCGTTGCGCTCGATCCGAGCGATAGACGGTTGCTTTCGAGATACTTTAAGTTGCACCCTCTTAAACGCTTCGATGGTCTCTTTCGCCTCGAAGGCATCATTGGCGGCATTCAAGAATACAATGAGATCCGCGGGCACGGGAAAGCTTACGTCTGTTATCTGGTCTCGCGCGTGGGTGCTGTTCCAATCATCAGCGCATTCCTGTGCCTGTGCCTGCCGTTCGAGAATCAGCGAAAGCATCGGCTGCGTCAGGGCATGCTCCAACGCTCGAGCGCCGAATGAGTGTGCAATGATTGCGAAATGAGATAGCGTTTTACCTTTCACGACGGGCGTGTTGCACCGATCCTCGGGGCTGGGTGCAAGAGGGACGCCCTTGGTTTCGAACATCAGTCGGGTAACAACCTCGGTCATTGAGGGACCACCGACCCGCGTTGCTGCATCCCTCCGATTCCAGTAGGTTAGCGCGAGGTCCCCTGCCACCGCTTGTCCCCGCCAAGAAAGGAATATGCCCACTAATACCGGAGGTTTTGCGATGTCGAGAGCTTTGCGAGAACTTAGCCCTTGCATCAGCGTCTTAAAACTGCGGAGGTTCTGATGCTCCTCGTCATAGGGAGAAGCGTTGTTGTGCCACCCGTGCACAAATGTAATGACTATCAGTTCCCGCTTTTCGCAGCCGGTAGGTGAATTACCTAGTTCGCAGTTTGCTTGCGCTTGAGCTTTTCGTACTACTGCCAGCGCATTGTCCAGCTGGGATGGGTGGATGGGTGAGTTGGTGGGCCGAGCTTGAAAGTTGTCTCGCGTTCCACGCAAATCCCCTATTGACCACATTTCGCCCATGTCGTCGAATTCGATATGCGCCAGATAAAAGCTCTGAGGCTCAATACCCTTTGGCGTGTAAACACAATCGTACGCAGGCAACTTCGAGCAATCGGCATCCGGGGGAGAAACTGGGTCGACCATGGCTGGCAATTGTTTTGTGTATAGATCACGTCGTCGATATGAGCGATTAGAGACGCATCCACACATCAGCAGTAAGGCCCCTGGGACAAGGAATGCAATAATCAAACGTCGGGCGCTCATCGAAACTCCTTTTCATAGTGCAGAACGGAATCAACTACTAATAGACGATGGGCTTCGAACGCCGCCAACGGTAACATGGGAAATAGCCTCTGCAAAGTAGCAAGTTAGTGGTGGAGTTAAAGGTGTAAATAGGATCATCGAAGCTGAAGGACACCTACCTAATTGATACGCACTAGGTTCCGATGTGAACAAATGGGGACGCTTTCGGCGGCCCACATTCCGCAGCGGCTGAAGCCGGGTTCATTTTTTCTAGGCTTTGCGGCACGCCTGAACGAGGTTACGGAAAAACTTGGTTTTTGGTGCGCTGCCATCCTCCGCAGCCTGTCTCTCGTGCCTGATGTGGCGCGGATGGAGTCTTGGTCCGACGCCGCGTCGTGTTTTGCACA
>Ga0307476_10000558_pt1 | contig 27587 bp, 32 predicted proteins | sample atmos_gasesECM2C_2_FD_203314 | JGI IMG/M metagenome (GOLD analysis project Ga0307476, IMG submission 203314) | Hardwood forest soil microbial communities from Morgan-Monroe State Forest, Indiana, United States - atmos_gasesECM2C_05 | ecosystem: Environmental > Terrestrial > Soil > Temperate...
GCGAGCCAACATAAATCGCAGTTCCTCGCCAACATGAGCCACGAATTGCGGACACCACTAAACGCCATTCTCGGCTACACCGAACTGATGGCGGACGGCATCTACGGCGAACTGCCTGAAAAGACGATGGGCGTACTCAAAAGGCTGGAGAGTAACGGCAGACACCTGCTCGGCTTGATCAATGACGTACTCGATTTGTCGAAGATCGAAGCTGGGCAACTCGTTCTCGATCTCTCCGATTACTCCCTTGAGGATATTGCCCAGACCGTCCGCAGCACACTGGAGCCGCTCGCTGCCGACAAGAAGCTCACTTTCAAGGTCGAGGTTGCTCCCAAAATGCCAGCGGGATACGGCGATGGGCGGCGCTTGACGCAGGTCCTGATCAACCTTGTCGGCAACGCCATCAAGTTTACCGACGCTGGCGAAGTGGTCATTACGGGCGAAGCGAACGATGGATCATTCCATCTGTCGGTGCGGGATACCGGTCCCGGCATCTCCGCTACCGATCAGGCCAAGCTGTTTCAGGAATTCCAGCAGGCCGACAATGCAATCACACGCAAGAAGGGCGGCACTGGGCTGGGGCTCGCCATATCCAAACGCGTCGTCGAGATGCATGGCGGGAAAATCTGGGTCGAGTCACAAGTTGGCAAAGGCTCGACGTTTTCATTCACCGTCCCGGTTCGCGCTGCTCAGCAGGTGGTTACGGCATGAGCAAGCGCATTCTGGTGGTGGAGGACCAGGAAGATAACCGTCAAATCATTCGCGATCTGCTTTCCGCTACCGACTACGAGATCGTGGAGGTCGAGAGCGGCGAGCAGGCGCTCGACGTTGTGGCGACACAGCCGCCCGATCTTATCCTCATGGATATCCAACTTCCGGGCATGGACGGATACGAGGTGACGCGACGGATCAAGGCCGATCCAGCATTGCGGTCGATCACGATCTTCGCGGTTACATCCTATGCGCTCAGTGGCGAAGAGCAAAAGGCGCGGGCGGCTGGCTGCGATGAATATGTGCCGAAGCCCTATAGCCCGCGCCAACTGCTAGCAAAAATTCGTCACTATCTGCCCTAGCTGGTATCGGCGGGAAAGCAGCCGCGCCTGCCGTGAGTTGGCGAGGCAGAAATTGACCGACACCGGACATCGACCTAACGCGCAATGGCGTCCTAAGGTCACTCGAGGCTCCTATCAAAGTACTTGTTTGATCCGATAAGATGCGGCCGTCCCAACCCTCAAATCTGCAAAAAGGGGAACGGCAATGCTTCGAGACCAACACGGGCTGGCAGTGTCGACATCGTCCATGGAAGCAGCTTCCAGCTTTGACCGCACGATCTTGGCCTATCTGAAGTATCGCGCCGATACCCCGCAGCATCTTGCTAGTACCCTCACTGCCGATCCCGAGTTCGGTCTCGCGCATTGTCTGGCCGGCTACTTAGCAATGCTCTCGTACAAGCTAGCCAACGTTCCGGTCGCTGCCGAGGCAGCTCGAACCGCCCGCGCGACGATGAGCAAGGCTAATGCACGGGAACGGGCTCACGTGGAGGCACTGGATGCCTGGATCGCCGGCGACATCGACCGTACCCTTTCGATCTGGGACGGCATTGTCACCGAGCATCCGATGGATGTACTCGCCTTCCGGCTCGCCCACTTCAACAATTTTTGGCTTGGCCGACGCGAGGCCATGCTCGCTTCCGCCGAACAGGTTTTTTCGAAATGGAGCCGGGACATGCCGGGCTACGGCACTATCCTATCCTGTCGCTGCTTCGCCAACGAAGAGTGCGGCAGCTATGCGGCTGCGGAGCCGTGTGGATGGGCAGCCCTGGAGATCGACCCCGCTGACTACTGGGGTATACACGCCGTTGCTCACGTTATGGAAATGCAGGGTCGTCATTCCGAAGGCATTGATCTGCTTGAAAAGCACGAGCGTTATTTTGATGGTGGCAACAATATGATCCATCACATTTGGTGGCATCGGGCGATGTTCCATCTGGAGCAGCGCGAATTCGAGGCGGTTCTTGACATCTACGATCGACGGTTCCGCAACCTGGCTTCGCCGCTCACTCAGACGCTGCCCGATCTCTACATTGATGTGCAGAATGCTGCGTCGATGCTGTTTCGTCTTGAGCGTCAAGGCATTGATGTGGGCCCCCGCTGGATCGAAATTGCAGACAAGGCCGAACAGCGGATCGGCAATTGCCTGTCCGCGTTCACTCAACCGCATTGGATGATGGCGCTGATCGCGACCCAGCGCGACGACGTGGCCCATCGAATGCTCGATGCGATGCGCGTGTTCGGTCTTGGCCACGGAGCCGTCGCGCAGATCGTTGGAACAATAGCATTGCCTATGTCTGAGGCCGTGCTGGCGCACGGGCGAGGTGAATATGCCCGTGCCGTCGATCTCATGAAGCCAATCCTCGATGAGCTGTACCGTCTCGGCGGCAGTCACGCCCAGCAGGACGTTCTGCAGCAGCTCTTTCTGGATTCGGCAGTCAAGGCAAATCGCGGCGACGATGCCCGCCAAATGCTCGCTCGGGTTACGGCGCAGTACCCAAATCCGCCCGAACATCGGATCGGATATGCCCAAGCGGCTCGACAATTTCGGCATTAAAGCAGTTATTCGAGTTTGGGCTTCGTCGACTTCAGATATGGCCCTTAGCGACCGCCCGATAAGTAGCTATCACGGTCGCCAAATGGGGAAGCGGACATCGGCCCGGGGCGCCCAAAGCGACGCTGTTGCAAAGCGACACCTCGCGCGCACAATTTTCCGTGCTGCACAACACCGCCCCCAATGGTAAGCTTTGCCGACAATAGGGGCGCTTTATGCAGCGACGAGATTTCATCGCGCTTATTGGCGGCGCTGCGGTGTCCAGGTCATTCTCCGCTCGCGCACAGCAGCCAAGCAAATTCCCTACCGTCGGCTTTATGAGCAGCGCGTCGCCGGATGATGGAACATCACGCTTTGGGGAGTTCTATAAAGGTCTGAGTGAAGCAGGATTTATCGAGGGACGGAACGTCGCGATCGAATATCGCTGGGCGTCGGGTCAACTCGATCGCTTACCGGGATTGGCCGCTGATCTGGTTAGACGGCAGGTGAATGTCATAGCCGCGGTCGGCGCTCCCAATTCACCGCTGGCGGCCAAAGCTGCAACTGCGGTCATCCCAATTGTTTTCACAGTTGGTGCCGACCCGGTCAGGCTAGGACCCAACCTTAACCACCCAGAGGGTAACGCTACCGGGATTGTGTTCCTCGTAAATGAGTTAGGGGCCAAACGGCTCTCGCTGCTGAGTGACCTTATACCAAGCGCCACGGTTATCGGTTTCCTGGCCGACCGCAGCAATCGGAATGCTGAGGCTGAGACAATTGACATGCAAAGGGCGGCGGCGGCAATTGGCCGGACGCTGATCGTTTTGCAAGCGAGCAGTGCTGGCGAGATCGAGTCAGCGTTCGCAAGTTTCCTCAACCAGCACGTCCAGGCGCTCATTGTTGCCGCCGAAGCTTTTTTCGTGGCCCAGCGTGAGCAACTCGCTGCGCTGGCTGCGCAGCATTCCGTACCCATGATGTGTCACGTGCGCGAAATGGTGGTCGCCGGGGGCCTTGTGAGCTATGGCACGAGCCTGAGCGACGCACGTCACCAAGCCGGCCTCTATGTCGGCCGCATCCTCCAGGGGGCCAAACCTGCCGACCTTCCGGTCATGCAGCTGACGAAGTTCGAACTGGTTATCAACCTGAAAACTGCAAAAAAGCTCGGCTTGGCCATCCCCTCGGGCGTAATGGCGATCGCCGACGAGGTGATCGAATGAGGCGGCGCGATTTCATCATGCTTCTCGGCGGTGCTGCAGCCGCAGCACCGCTCGTGGCTAGCGCCCAGCAATCGACGCCGGTAGTTGGCTATGTCCACCCGGGATCGCTCGATGGAGAACGCCGGCAAGTCGATGCGTTTCATCGCGCCCTCGACGAGGCCGGTTTTATGGAAGGTCAGAACGTCAAAATCGAGTATCGCTGGGCCGAGGGTCATTTTGACCGCGTGCCGGCGATGTTGGCTGACCTTATTCAACGGCAAGTTACGGTGATCGTCGCGGGCGGCGGCACTGCGCTTGCCGCAAAGGCGACGGGCACAAGCATTCCGATCGTCTTCACAAGCGGCGTCGACCCCATCCAACAGGGCATCGTCAAGAGTCTGAACCGGCCGGACGGCAACATGACCGGCGTTGCCTTCTTCTTTACTGCGCTCGGTCCAAAGCAACTGGAATTTCTGCTCAACGTCGTTCCTACAGCAACGATCGTCGGATTCCTGACCTATACCGGCTACCCTTATGCCAAATCGCGCATTGGAGAACTGGACGAGGCGGCGCGAGCGCTCGGACGGAAACTCGTCGTACAGAGCGTGGCGAGCGAGACTGAACTCGAGCCGGCTTTCGCCGCATTCAAGGACCGCAGCGCCGACGCTTTGATCGTCAGCGCCGATCCGATCTTCCAGGAATGGAAAGAGCTATTGGCCGCGGCCGCGGCGCGACACGCGCTGCCCGCCTGCTACGGTTTGCGCGAATTCGTCTCAGCCGGCGGCCTGATGAGCTACGGCAGCGATTTGCCAAACGCTTATCATCAGGTCGGCGAGTATGTCGCGCGCATCCTCAAAGGCGAGAAGCCGGCCGACTTACCTGTCATCCAGGCGACCAAAGTCGAACTGGTGCTCAATCTAAAAACCGCCAAAACGCTCGGCCTGACGTTCCCGCTCACGCTGCTCGGCCGCGCCGACGAGGTGATCGAATGAAACGGCGCGAGTTTATCACGCTTGTCGGCAGCGCCGGAGCCGTCTGGCCGCTCGCCGCACGTGCGCAACCGGATCGCCTTCGACACATAGGCATTTTGTTTAGCGGCTTCAGCGACGCCGACCCCGAACCCAAGGCCCGTGTTACTGCATTCAAGCATCAACTTGAGGACCTTGGGTGGATCGATGGTCGCAACATCGAGACCGAAATTCGCATTGGCGCCGGTGATACCAGCCGCGTGTCCAGATATGCAGATGAGTTGATTGGTATGATGCCGGATGTGCTCATGGCAAACGCTGCGCCTGCGGCGCTCGCTTTTGCGCGTCGAACTAAGACCATACCAATCGTGTTCACCAGTCTCTTCGACCCCGTCAATATTGGTTTGGTTGCAAGTTTGGCACGGCCGGGTGGAAATGTTACCGGATTTTCCAATTTCGACACGACCATGTCTGGCAAATGGATCGAATTACTGACTGAGATCGCTCCGAACCTCACTCAAGTCACAGCGATATTCGACAACAACGCGTCTTATACGGAAATCACCCGAACAGCGGAGGTCGTAGCATCGTCTTTCCACCTTCAATATGTCCCGGCTCCCGTATCTAATACGGCCGAGATTGAAGCGGCCATTAACACGGCAGCTCGGCTATCGGGCAGCGGCCTCATGGTCAGTGGCACCGTCGCTGCGGCGAATCGTGAAATGATTGTCCGCTTGACCGCGCAGCATCGCTTGCCGACTGTCTATCCATTTTCCTATTACGTTGAGAGTGGCGGTCTCATCTCTTATGGCGCAGACGGCATCGATCTCTGGCGCCGCGCTGCCGCCTATGCCGATCGCATCTTGAAAGGCGCTAACCCGGCCGACTTGCCCGTGCAGCTACCGACCAAATTCCAGTTGCTAATAAACCTCAAGGCCGCGAAGGCCCTTGGGCTGACTATTCCGCAGTCGCTACTCACCACCGCCGACGAGGTGATCGAGTGAAACGTCGCGAGTTCATCAAGCTGATTGGTGGCGCGACGGCAGCATGGCCATTCGGAGCGCACGCCCAGCAAGCGGGCAGACTGCCCACTATCGGGTGGCTGGGCAATTACGCCTCGACCCAACCCGCTGCGGGTTGGAAAGCTGCCTTTATGGAAAGGCTTAAGGACCTGGGATGGATCGAAGGCCGGACTGACGCAATCGAGTATCGCTGGATCGAGGACAAACCAGACCGCGCTGCCGAGTTCGCGGCTGAGTTCGTGCGGCAAACCGTTGATGTGATCGTTACCTACGGCAGTCTGGTTCCCGCCCTGAAGCAAGCGACATCAAGCATTCCGATTGTCTTTACGGTTGCGACCGTTCCCGTCGGCAAGGGGTTCGTCAGCAGCCTTAACCGGCCGGGCGGCAACGTTACCGGAATGTCGACTCAGGACGCGGATACCGCCGGCAAGCGACTTGCGGTGTTGCGTCAGGCAGTCCCCACTCTGCGTCGATTAGCAATCGTATTTGACGCGGGCTATCCCTCCACAGTCAGAGAGAGCGACCAGGTTCGAGCCGTAGCGCGAGCGCTTGACCTGGAAGTCGTTCCGCTCGAAGTGCGGCAGTTCAGGATGTTGCCTCCGTCTTCGCTGCGCTGAGCAGCAAAGCGGACGCTCTGTACATCGTGGTCGACTCGCTCGTAAACGCCAGCTGCACGGGTATTCTTACGTTCGCGGCCGCCGCGCATTTGCCGTCGATCGCTAGTGCCCGGGAATATGCTCAAGCCGGTGCATTATTGTCGTACGGACCGGACCAAGCCGATCTATATCGACGCGCTGCCAACATCGTGGATAAAATTCGTGGTGCCAAGGCAGGTGACATTCCGGTTGAGCAGCCGACGAAATTCGAACTTCTTGTCAATCTGACCACCGCTAAAGCGCTTGGGCTGACGATCCCACGCGATTTCCTGCTGCTGGCCGACGAAGTGATCGAATAGCGACCATTTTGCTGCGCCGCACTTTGGTCGAAAATGGCCCTTAGCGTCGTTTCGCGGCAGCGCAGCAAACGGACGCTTTCGGGGGGCATAGCGACCGTTGGCGATGAGCATCTCATCGACATTGATGCCGGATCCGGCATTGCATTCCGATATAGGGTCGGGCCGCATTTTCCCAACCGAGCAATCTGTAGAAATCGGTCTTGATTCATGATTGCGGCCTTCCCTTTATCAGCCGCTCTGGGGCGTCCAACCATTTGACCACATCCGCACGATCGATTGCTTGCGAATAGGAATTAATCAGCGCCGCGACGGCGGCTCCTTCGTTCGGGCTGATTTCACCCTCCGAGACGGCGCGCAAGACAGAGCCGAGGGCTTCCACCGCATCATCGGCAGACTCCATGGTAGGTATTGCAAAATTGATTCGCCGTTCCCTCGGCAAAAGACGTCCGAGCAGAAACTTGAGCATTCCCGGGTCGCCGGCCTTGGCGAGTTGTACAGCCGATCGCGCCAGCTCCTCGGCTTCGCCCTCGACCAACGCAGCCGCGACAACCGAGGCGCGGTTGCGCGATCCGGGTTTTCGGCCCGGATTGCCCTTAACGAACGGGCGTCCACGTTGTGAGGTGACCTGGGACAAAGCCAATTCTCCGCAACGATGCGGTCGCTTGCCCAGATGACGCTTAAATATAGACGCAAAAGTATTCTGCAAGTATACGCAACTAATGCAAGAATACCTAGTATCACACTCGGCTAAGTTCGCGTAAATCCCGCGTAATTACCCGGCGTATTCGGTCTGTTCCCGGCATTGGGGCACCCCTCGGGCGCCGGACTCGCAACCATCCTAAGGGTCAAGCTTCCTCAGCCTCAGCAGGCTATTCGTCGCCATATTGGTCGACTATTTTCGCCGCATGAAAGCCGAGGATTGCCCGTCGGGTAAATTGAATGGAGCATTCGCCGATGAGCTTTGGGATCGGATCGGAACAGCGCGCCCCATCAAAATCGCACCACATCGTCCGCACCACACCTAGCCGGCGAGCGGCGCTGTATTATCGGCCACGTCTCATGCCGAGCAAGATTTCGACAACAGCTTCTACCGAGGCCGGTGCGCCGATAGCCATTGCTTTGTCCTGGGCATGCAAGATACTTGACCACGGATCGAATGCCGGCACCCCAGCTGCAACAAATTCGTCGATATCTCTTGTGACTACTACTAGGTCTTCCAAGGCAGCGATCGCGGCGATGAAAAGGTCTGGTTGTCCAAAGGTGTGGCCGCGCTTTTGTCCTTCGACCACCATGGCTTTCCAGCGCACGATGACGTCTTCGGTAATGGCGAGGACACGGTTGGTGAACAACGGCCGAAGGGTTCGATCAAGCCATAGATGGATTTCAGCCCGGCGGCCCGCATCTTCGAGCTGCTCGATCCCAAATCGGATCTCTCCGAACGTGACTTGGGTGGTGAAAAGCAGGTCGCCAGGTTGAGCAGTGACGAAGTTCGCGACAGCAGCAGCCGGTTTCGGTCTGCGGAGCTCCGATACGACGTTAGTATCGAGGAGCCACCCCCTCATAGGCTAACGTGCCGTACCGGGGACTTAATGGTCATCCGATCAAAATTCACCTCAGCGAGCGGGGACGTCGCCAGCGCGGCTACGATATCGCGACCGGAAATCGGTCGCTGCATACGATCGAACTCATCGGCGCGAACCACCACGACCGCGTCACGACCGTGCAGTGTGACACGCTGCGGACCTCGCTGTTGGGCTTGTCGTACCACTTCGCTCAGACGCGCCTTGGCGTCCTGAAGACGCCAGCGGTTGCCCGGTTGCGAGCGGCTCGATCTTGCCGACTTCTTCATTTTCATCTTGATTATCCTTCTAGTCACCGTGACTAGATTATGGCTTAAGTGGTCCATCCGGTCAATATAATTTGTCAAGCTTGGCCATCCTCTATAGCGACCAGTGGCGTGCCCACGCCGCAAATGAAACTTCGCTTGGGCACAGGTCTTGGCCGAGCTGTCGCTATTTAGGTGCGGAGATTTTGCGCAAGCCAACGTCAGAACGGCATAGAGCAACCACGCCGGACGAGGGACGAGGTCAACGAAGAGGTTCGAGGGCTCATGGGCAAGAACCGGGCGACGGGGCAGGTTGACTCAGAGTCGCCATGGGCGTGGACGGGCCAACCTTTCCCGGTTGGCAGTCTCATGCAACTCGCCGTCGAGAATCCAAAGGTTTTTTGCAAGCTGTGTGTCGCGGCGTTTCTGCGGCCGCCAACCAAGCGGCGCCGTCTTGCAGCGCGAGCAACCCGGCAAGTCGATGAGGCGAAATAGGCGAGTTGAATAAGAGATGACCACAACAAAAAGTGGCAAATCGCCATTCTTGCGCACAACTATAGCTTGGCGCCATCTACAATGGCGCCCCGCACCCATCCGGTGCGGCGTTGCCGTTTCGGCGATGGTACATACGGGCCAATCCGAGGCGATCCACTCCCCCCGAAGCAAGCGGCCTGACTCTGACTGTGGCCAGCGAACGGCAAATCGCCGCGAATCGGCGCAATGCATGTAAGAGCTGCGGCCCCCGCTCCAGCGCCGGCAAGGAGCGGGCAAGCCGCAACGCCTATCGCCACGGACTTAGCGCCCGCGTGGTCCCAAGCGCCGACCTCGCAAAACGCATCGAAAAGCTGGCTCGCAAGATTGTTGGAGACACCGCGGATGAAGTCATTCTCGAGAATGCTCTTACGGCTGCGCAAGCGCAGTTTGACCTGGCGGGAGTAAGGCAGGTCAGGATGGCGCTGATGCAACGAACGGCAGTGTTCAGAGAATTCGAGTCCGGCGAGACGGCGACGACAACGCTGCCGTCGCCAGAATCCGAATGCACAGCCGTTGATGCACTGCGAAAGGTTCGCTTGATCACCTAGTCGGCGCGGAGCGAGGGGCTTTCGGTCGCCCTCTCGCCGAGTTTTTCGATGCGTTGCGGATGTAGGTCGTGCGCACGTTCTCTCCAGAAGTTTTGGCTTCTTTTTTCGACAAATAGATTGGCGCAGAAAACTTTATTGCTAGCGACAGGCCGTCACGGCGAAGCTCCCAAATGAATTTTTCTCCACATTTCTGAACCAGAACAGAAAGGGTAGGGTCAGTCATATTGTTACCGATTGCTAGATCAACCATGGTTGATCCTCCCCAACCCATCACGGTTGCAACGGCAGCGTCGCAGGTGAGACTGGGTCTTATCGTGCGCACTGTATCGGCCAGCAATGCTGACCTGCCTGACGTCGATGGATGCACAGTTATGGCCCCATCCACGACGGCCTGTGCCAAGGAAATGCCCGGCCGGCCAAAGCCAAGCCGGGCTTCTTTTATGTGTGCGTGCGAATGTTTAGTTGGCCATGCCCTCAACAGAGAACGAGAGCGAGTCGGTCGATTTTAATCGGGCAGCATCAATGTCTTTCATCGCCGCCGAATTGTGCCAGGCTTGTGCTTTCTCCGGACTATCGAATTGGATCAGAACAAAACGTACCGGCGGAGTTCCATCGAAGCTGGTGATTTGGTCGGTGCGGACGACAAAATGGCCGCCGGCCGCCGCAATAACCGCCGCCGCTTTGTCGAGAACACCGGTCTTGTAGGTCGCAGCGTCGTTAATCTTTCGAACGGCGACGATGACATAGGCTGGCGGCTTCGCCTGCGCATGAAGTCCTTGGATGGCCGTGGCTCCAATCGCGACACCTGTAAGCAGGGTTAGCCCCGTTGCGATACGACGATTCATGGTGTTTTCCTTTGAACTAGTTGCGAATCTTTTTGGTACGCCCGCACACTAGGTCGCGCGCGCGGCGCCGAGTCTAGTGGCGCTAAGAGCGGTGTCTGAGCAAAATAGCTCACTCCGAACGGGGACGCGCACACCGCCGATAGTCACTTAGTGCGACGCACCAATCTGGTCGCTTTGGGGGGTGAAGCGGAAGTCCGAATCCGGGTCCGAAATGACGCGATTGACCCATAGCGTCGTTTTCTGACTAGCAAATACGGCATTGCGAAAAGCTCAATTCACCCTTCGGAGACATGGCGTGCTCGTCGTCGCTGGCGCCCCTGGTCAGCTTCAACCGCTGGCGGGGCAGGAGCACGGCCGGACCATCCCATTAGCTGACATGATGCCGACGCAAGCGGACTGTGTGGTCTCCCGGGGGCGGCGATGTATGTGTGGAGGAGGAACATTGTTCCACATCGTGGAATGAGATAATTTGCGTAGCACGGTGAAAAACGAAAATGGCGCGGAAACCAAAATCTCAGAAAGTCGAAGATTCTCAAATGGGCCAGCACCGGCCCGCTGTCGCGCGTGCCAGGACAACGCAAAAAGGCATTTATTCCATAGAAGTCCTTCGCCGAGCATTTGATGTTCTGACTGCGTTCAGTCACGTGAAACCAGCAATGAGCCTCGCGGAGGTCGTAGCCGCCGTGCAGCTGCCCAAGACGACAGTATTTCGTGTCTTGAGCAGCTTAATCGAGGGAGGATATTGCGAATTGGATCCACGGACCGGCAAATACGGGCTCGGTTTTGAACTGCTACGGCTCGCTGACATCCGCCGCCGTCAGGGCAATGTGCATGACGTTGCCGCACCGGTCATGCGCGAGATCCGCGACGCGGTGAACGAAACCGTGATCCTGTCGATTCGAGCCGGCGATTCGCGCGTGCACATCGACTTTGTCGAGGGCCTCCACGCCATGCGGCGCATGGCCGATCTTGGCGTGCCGGCACCGCTTTATGCCGGCGCAGCCAGCAAAGTGCTTCTCGCCGGCATGGAGGATGACGAAATCGAGGCTTACCTCGATCGCACGGATCTTACCGCCTTTCAGGACAGCACGATCACCGACCGCGCCGTATTGTGGCGCGAGGTGCGCGTGATCCGTAAGCGCGGTTTTGCCGAGAGCAAGGGCGAGCTATTTCCCGGCGGCGGCGCACTGGCGGCGCCGATCAAGGATTTCAGCGCCAAGACCATCGCGGTTATGGACATTCTGACGCCCGAGCACCGCTACACCGCCAAGCATCGCGAGCATTGCATCGCGATCCTGTTGGACGGCGCACGCCGCGCGTCGGAGCGTTTAGGTTATCGCGCGGAAACCCCGCTCTCCGCCGCCGCTGCCAGGCTGCCGGCTGCTAAACGGGTCGCTGCGCGACCAGGCCGGAAATTCTATCGAGTTTGACTTCGCGCTCGACCGCGCCGACCAATCCCATTAGATCTTCAACGTCTTGTGGCTGTAGCGCCACGGCCGCGAGGCGCCGGAACTTTTGCTCGACCGTGGCAACGTTCAGGGGATGTTCGGCAGAACCGCGCCGTTGCTCGATCTCGGTCGACAGGATGCTGCCGTCGTTTCGCAGCGCCTCGATCCTGACGGCATGGCGCTTCGCCGCGCCGCCGCGATCGAGATCTGGCTCGTGGACGAAGTCGATGCGCGGCATCAGAGCCAGAATGGCCGGATCGGAAAGTCGCGGCATATCGTACTGATCGATGAAAGCGTCACCATCAATTAGCGTGACAGCAGCCGCATAAGAGCCATTCATCTGTGCGGTCATGACTTCACCTGGCCGGTACGGCCAGCCGATATTGATATAGCCCTTTTTGCTCATCCGCACCGTCAGCCGTTGCAGATTTTCGGCGTCAAGGCCGCGCGAGCGCAGTTCGCGCACACCGTCGATCGTGGTGTGCGCACTGGCGCAGGCCGCGTAGGCCTTCAATCCCACCTGCATTGTTTCCCAACGTTCACCGAGACCATCCAATATCGTAGCGGCGTCGAATTGTCCGCGCAGCGTGCTTAGAAAGCCGCCGAACGGAGCTTCGAGCGCGTCGGGACTACCGGTGAAGCCACGTTGCGCGAGATAAGCCCCGAGCACGCCGCTTTGGGCTGCTCTGCCGGCATGAAAGCGCTTGGTCATCGCACCCAGCCTTGCCGCATAAAGCCCCGCGGCTTGCGTGGCGCCGATGCCGAGCGCGTGCGCGAATTGGATCGGCGGAAGGTTCAGGGCGCGCGCGGCCGCTGCGGCGGCACCGACGGCGCCGACAGTCCCTGTGACATGATAGCCGCTGGTCGAATGGCTAACGCCGGCACAGACACCGACGCGAAGCCCGATCTCATAGCCGGCTGCCAGCGCCGTCAGTAATTCCTCGCCCGAGGCATTTTGCGCTTCCGCAATCGCCAAGCCTGCGGGCAATGCGACGGAGCCTGGATGGAGCGAAGAGGTCACATGGGCATCGTCGAGCTCGAAGCCATGGATCGCAGTGCCGTTGGCGAGGGCGGCGTCTGCCGGGCTGACCTTTTCGCACCTTGAAAACAGCGAGGATCGGCCTCCCTCGCTGAAGCCGATCGCAACATCAGCGGCGATCTTGCCCCAAGGCTGCGCCGCACCGAAAATGCCGCAACCGATTGAATCGAGCAGGCACGTCTTCAGATGAGCGACGACCTCGGGCGGCACCGCGGCGAGCGTGAGCTTCGACGCCCACTGGCCTAGGCTTGTCGTTACGGCGTTCGGTTCAGATTTGTCATCCATCACGCCACGGACTCTTTTAGCAAGGTGAGCGCATCGAGCGCGGTCTCGTCGACTTCGATGCCGAGGCCCGCGCCGTTCGGCGGCGTCACGTGACCATCTTTCACGACGAAATCGTTCGCAACGGTTAGCGGGTCGAGGCCGATGACGCCTAGACCGAAAATGAATTCGCCAGCCGGCATGACGTGCGTGGCCGGTCGACTGGCGTAGAAATGCGCGCCGGCCGCGGCCTCAAGCTGCGACAACACCGCTAGTCCGCCGCAGTTGATCTTGATATTGGCGGCCTCGGCGATTGCTGCAATCTTGCGCGCCGGCGTGATCCCGCCGTGCTTATAGAGCTTGATGCAAAGCACGTCGGCCGCCTCGGCGGCAATGATGGCATGCGCATCGTGGATCGACCGGCAGGCTTCGTCCGCCATCAATGGAACGCCTGTTCCGGCGCGACGGATCGCTGCCATTCCGGCGAGATCGTGCGATTTGACCGGCTGTTCCAGATAATCGACCCGGTGCTCCTGCAAGGCACGGAGCGCCTGCAGCGTATCGGTGACGCTCCATCCGGTGTTCGGATCCATACCGATCGTGACGTCGGAGCCGACGGCCTCACGGATGAGACGGAAATGCTTCGCATCCTGATGCCATCCGTCTGGGTGTCCGGACTTGATGCACAACACCTTGATGCCGAACTCGTGCAGCGCCCGCTCCGCGTCGTCGACCATCTTTCGAGGGTCGGGCGCCATGCTGATTGACCATTCGAGCGGGATCTGCGGCTGCGCCAGGCCTCCGATCAGATTGTAGACCGGCTGCCTCACTGCCTTTCCCATGGCGTCGTAGAGCGCGGCATCGATTGCCGCGCGCGCCATGTAGTTTGCCGGCGCCAGACCGTCGAACAATGCATGGATTGTCTCGACATCGAAGATGCACTGGCCGATCAACTGCGGGCCGCAGACATCCTTGATCATCGAGATCATGGTCGCATAGGTGTCCGGCATCGCATGATGCGGCGCGAGCGGCCTGATCTGGCCGTAACCGACCACACCTTCGGCAAAGATCGCCACCAGCACGGGCTTGCCGAGAAGCGCGCCCGGAGCGCCGGTGTCGTACGGCCCGGTCGATCGTTGGCGCTGCAGCCGCGTTTTTAAGTCGGTGACGCGGATCTCGATGCGTTCGATACGCATATCAGTCGCGGCCAAAATAAAGCTTTTCGAGCTTTTGCTGCATCGCTGCCCCCTCGCCGTCGTCACCAACCGTGGGCTCGGGATAGGGGCGATCGCGTCGCGCCGCCTGAAAGTCTTCCCATGCGGCGATGCCGCGCGACTGAAAGTCGTTCATGAAATCCCAAAGCGCCGCCCAGACCACGTGATGTGTGAAGCCCGGCAGCCAAGCTATGTTGACGCCGAGCTCGCGATGCTCGTCGAGCGTCAGATAGCGCGGCAGCTTCCCTTTCATGAACGAGAAAGGCCCTCTCACTGCTTGGCGCGCAGCTTTGATTTCCTCGACAGCGTGCGGCGATTCGAGCTGCACCCAGTCGACGCCGGCATCTTCTTTATAGGCCTTGAGGCGCGAAAGCGCATCATCAAGGCTGCTGTTGTCGGCGTCACGCGCATAGCATTGCGCCATGATGACAAAATTCGGATCGAGCTCGTTTCGCATGTCGACCGCGGCACGGTAGCGGGCGACCGCCTGATCGAGTGGTACGACCGTCACACCGGCGCTCTGGGTGCGGCGCTTGCCTTCGACCGGCTGATCGTCGATGCGCACACCGGCAATACCGGCGCGGATACATTCCCGCACCATGCGCCGCACCGCCATGATGCCACCATGACCGGTGTCGCCGTCCATAATGACGGGAAACTTGACCGCCTGCGCGATCCAGCCCGCCACCTGGACGCATTCGAGCATGGTCAAAGCGCCGACGTCGGCGAGTCCGGTATAGGCGCCGACAACGCCGCCGGTGCCGACGAAGCCCACCTCGCAGCCGGCTTTTTCCATGATCCGCGCCAGACTTGCGCTCGGCGGATGCAGCACGCAGAGCACGCGATCGGTGCGGTCGATCAATCGGCGCAAGCGCGCGGCTGGACTCTCGCTCATGGATCGTGCCGTCATGCCCCACTGCTCTGCGACATCTGTTTCGCCCGGCCGCGATTGACGCTGCAATCAACACGATCTACGTTGCGTTGACAATGAAATAGAATTCCATCTAGTGGAACAACGCCCCCGAGGTGGTCCGTGCTCACGACGTCGGCCGCGACCGCGCCGAGCTTAGCGCCGCCATCGCCCTTCGTCATCGAGGCGACTGGCGTCAATCACGCCTACGAAGGACAGGACGGATGGGTGCGCGCGCTCGAAGGCTTCGAGATCGCCATTCCGCGCAATGAGTTCTTATGTCTGCTCGGCCCGTCCGGCTGCGGCAAAAGCTCGTTCCTGCGCATCGTCACCGGGCTGATGAAGCCGCTCGAAGGCGACGTGAAGCTCAACGGCAAACGGATCGCGGAGCCCGGGCTCGATCGCGGTATTGTCTTCCAAGAGCCGGCGCTATTTCCCTGGCTGACGGCGTTGCGCAATGTCGCTTTCGGATTGGAAATGAGCGGTATGAAAAAGGCTGCCGTGAACGAGCGCGCTGCGCACGTCCTGCGCATTGTCGGCCTCGAGCGGGCCATGAACCTGTATCCCTATCAACTCTCCGGCGGCATGCGACATCGCGTAGCGGTGGCGCGGGCGTGGGCTTTGCTCGAAGCATCCGTCCTCCTCATGGATGAACCGTTTTCCGCAATCGACGCCGTTAACCGCATGGCATTGCAGAAATATCTGGTCGATGCTTGGCTTGAAGAGCCGCGCACCGTGATCTACGTGACCCATGACATCGACGAGGCGATCTATCTCGCCGATCGGATAGCGATCATGACGCCGTCGCCAGGCCGCATCGGCCAATATGTCACCATCGACATGGAGCGTCCACGCGACCGCAATTCCGCGCAGGCCAACGCGCTGCGCACCGAGCTCACCGCGATCATGCAGCGGCTCGGCAGTGCAAAGCATGATTCAAGTTCGGCCAAGTGACAGCGGAGAAAGAGCGATGATTGCAATAACCCGCAGGCGAGCATTGTTGTCGGCTTCAGCGCTGATCGCCGCTCCTTATGTCGCGCGAGCGGATGCGATGGATACGGTTCGCTTCGGCGTGCTTTACCCGAACTTGACGACCGTGATCCACGAGATCGCAAAGCGCACCGGCGCCTATGAGCGACAAAAGGTCAACGTCGTCGAAACCCGATTTAAATCCGGCCAAACCGTTGAAGGCGTCGAGCAGCTTTGGCGCGGCAATCTCGATTTTTACATGGGCGGCGCGCCGGAAGTGCCGCGGCTCAATTCGCGGCTGATCGAAGCGGGCAACCCGCCGCCGCTCGCCGTGGTGAGCGGCGCCAATCCCGGACACACAAGTCTCGTCTTGAGCAATAAGCTTCAGCCGAAGACGATCGACGATATCCTCAATCAGCCACTTCGCATCGCGGTGTCATCGCTGTCTTCGGTTCATCTCGCTTTTTTCCGTGGCTACCTGATCACCGAGAAGAAAATCGAGCTGAAGTCCATTGCCTGGAAATTCCTCGGCATCGAAGGCAGCAATATGGTTCCGGCCTTGCTGACCGGCCAGATTGATGGCTTCCTGCATTCCGAACCGACCACGACGCTGGCGATCGTCAACAATGCTGGGCATCTGTTCATGCAGGCGGCGCGCGGCGATATGGGACCCAATCCGCCGCCGGCGACGTTAATGAGCTCGCGGCGGGATTACATCAAGGACAAGAACGAAATCGCCAAACGCTTCATGCGCGCGATTTTCGATGCCAATGCCGCCTACGCCAAGTCGCCCGGCGACATGGTGTCGGCAATCTCGGAGTGGAGCGGACAGGATACCCAGATCGTCGTTGCCGCCCAGGAACGCATGAACCCGACCACAAGCCTGACCCAGGCCCAGGCTCAAAAATGGTGGGACTTTATCGGCACGGCGATGGTCGAGCGCGGCGAGCTGAGCCCGAAGCTCAAGCCGTTCCCGGATGTGTTCGATCTGAGCTTGCAGCCCTTCGCGAGCTAGCATGGACGCCATCGCGCCCGCACCGGAAACTGCTGCTTCAGGCGACGAAGCACCACTCGGCGCCGGCGAGAAGCTTTCGGCCTACGGCCACGCGCGCCGCAAGCGGGACCGGCGCCGGCGCTTGGTCCGCGGCGCCGTCGGCATTGCCGCCGTATTGTTGCTCTGGCAGGCCATGGCGGTTGCCTACAATCTGCAGCAGATCCTGCCGCCGCCGCTTACGGTCGCGCGTACGATCTTCGACACGCTGACGCTCAATTATCAGCAGCGTTGGCTGTACGGTCCCAACATCTACCAGCATCTGGCGGCGAGCCTTGTTCGTGCGGTTTCGGGGTTCGCTATTGCTTCGGCATTGGCCATACCGCTCGGGCTTTTGGTCGGCCGGTTGCGGGCAGTGCGCGAATTCGTCGATCCGGTGATCCGCTCGCTCTATCCGATTCCCGGCATCGCCTGGATCCCGCTGGCGATCCTATGGTTCGGGCTCGGCAATACGACAGTTATCTTCGTTGTCGTAATTGCCGAATTTTTTCCGCTCTATTTCAACACCGAGACCGGCGCCCGCAACATCAATCCTACTCTGGTCGACGCCGCACGCTGCTTTGGCGCCAAGCGATTCACGCTTTTTCGCCGCGTCATCCTGCCGGCTTCGTTTCCCTATGTCATCACTGGAATGCGCATCGCGCTCGGTGGCGCCTGGCGGATGATCGTAGCCGGCGAAATGCTAGCCTCGGATAGCGGTATCGGCTCGGTGCTGATGGAATCCCGTTTTCAGTTTCGCGCCAACGATCTGATGATGGCGATGATCCTGATTAGCGTAGTCGGCTTCGCGACTGAGCGACTGATCATCGGCACGCTCGAGAAAAAAACCACCGAAAGGTGGGAAGTCAAAATCTTTTAGGATTGGCAAAATGCACGCAATTTCTAAGATCATCGCCCTTCACGCCGGCCGAGAATCGGTTGAGGTTGGTGAGATCGTCAACGTCGTTCCGGACTACGTGATGCTTAACGATCGTGGCGCTGCCCGCGCCGCGGACCTGCTGCGCAAGATGGGCGGCGACAAGGTATTCGACCCGGCGAAGGTGATTGTAGTATTCGATCATCACTATCCGCCGATCCGCCAGCAGGATTCGGTCTCGCAGAAGCGGACCCGCGAATGGATCAAGGAACAGGGCATCATCAAATTCCATGCCGGCGAAGGCATCGGCCACGTGATCTTTCCGGAAAAAGGTTACGCCTTCCCGGGCGCGCTGATTTTCGGCACCGATTCTCATACCGTCACGAATAGCGCGCTTGGCTGCGTGGCGACTGGCATGGGACATTCCGACATCGCCTCATTCCTCGCGCTGGGCTACAACTGGCTGAAAGTGCCAGAAGTTATCCGGTTCGATCTGCATGGAGAATTTCAGCCGGGCGTCTATGCCAAGGATATCGCGCTGCGCATTGCGCAGCTCTATGGGGAAGACGCGGCGCCGTATCTCGGCGTCGAATTCTCGGGGCCCATGGTTGCACGCATGCCGATGGCGGAAAGGCTTGTGCTCTGCAACATGGTGATCGATTTCGGCGCCAAGACCGGATACATCCAGCCCGACGAAGTCACCGCGCACTGGATGGCGCAGCGCGCTCCCCATTCGACATGGACGGCACAAACGACGGATTCCGACGCGGACTGCGGTCGCATCGTCGATCTCGACGTGTCCGCGATCGAGCCGCTCGTCGCAGTGCCGCATGATCTTTCAACGATCCGCGGCGCCGCCGAGCTTGGCGATATCCGCATCGACGAGGCGATTTTCGGAACCTGTACCGGTGGCCGGATCGATGATTTCCGAGTCGCTGCGGCGATAATGAAGGGGAAAAAGCTTGCTCCGCACACACGCATGATGGTCAATCCGGGCTCGCGCGAGACATATGTCCAGGCAATGCACGAAGGCCTGATAGATGTCCTGATCGAAGCCGGCGCAACTATCGGCGTACCCGGTTGCGGTCCGTGCTCGGGTTGCCATCAAGGCATGCTGGCGCCGGCGGAGAACGCCATCACCAATGCTAGTCGCAACTTCAAGGGTCGATTCGGCAGTCCGGAAGCGAACGCCTACGTAGCCTCGTCGGCAACGGTGGCGGCCTCAGCTATCGCCGGCCGAATCGTCTCGCCGGCCACAAAGATATCGCAGTAGGTTTGGCGCCATGCACATCAAGGGCAATGCGTGGACGTTCGGACGCAACATCAATACGGATTTGATTTTTCCGAAAATGTGGTTCCGGCCGACCTATGAGCCCGGCGAGATGGCGAGCCATCTGATGGTCGGTATCGACGAGGATTTTCCACAAAAGGTTTCGCGCGGCGACATCATTGTCGGTGGCCAGAATTTTGGCTGTGGTTCGAGTCGTGAAGAAGCCGCGGCAGCGATGAAAGAAGCGGGTATTGCTGCGGTCGTCGCTCCGAGTTTTGGGCGTTTGTTTACGCGAAACGCCATCAATGTCGGCCTGCCCATCATTACTTCTCCGCGCATCGACGAGGAAATACTACAGGGCGACCTCATCGAGATCGATCTTTCCAGCGGACAAATCCGCAATCTGCGCTCCGGCTACGAGGCGCGGCTGCCGCCGATGGCGCCGGAATCCCTCAAGCTGATCGACGACGGCGGCATCGCCAATTATACCCGCCGTGTCCTCGAGGAACGACGCCGCGCCAAAGTATGATCCCAAAATTGATCGGCAACATGCAACGCCGGACAACTCCCGCGATCTCAATTGCCGCGATCGCAATGTCTATGGGTGTGGCTTCGACGGCGGCACACGCTCTATATCCAGAACCGTCTCGGCGCATCACGTTCATCGTGCCGTTTGCCGCAGGTGGCTCCAACGACATTCTGGCGCGCGCGATTGGGCAAAAGCTGAGTGACGCATGGCGAATTCCTGTCATTGTCGAGAACCACGTCGGCGCCAGCGGAGCACTCGGTGCCGCGCAAGCCGCTCAGGCGACGCCCGACGGCTACACCATGCTGATCCTGTCGTCGACCTACACGATCAATTGCGCCGTCATGCCAAAGCTTCCGTTCGATCCGAAGACAAGCTTCGCGCCAGTGGCCATGCTTGGTAAGGGCGCGATGATGCTCGCAGCCTCGAAGACGCTGCCTGTCCGCGGCGCCAAGGAGCTGATTGCGCTCGCTCGCGAAAGGCCGGGCGAGCTGAACTACGGTTCCGCCGGCGTCGGCAGCGTCAATCAAATGGCAATGGAGCTTCTGAAAAGCATCGCCAATCTGGACATCAAGCACGTGCCCTATCGTTCCGGCAATGCAGCCGTCAATGATTTGATCGGCGGCCATCTGGACATGTTCGTCGGCAGCCTGCCGCAGATGATCGAAATGGTACGAGCCGGCACCGCGACCGGTATCGCAGTGACGAGTCCGCGGCGGTCGGCGGCAACGCCGGAGCTGCCGACCCTCGCCGAGGCCGGTGTGCTGGGCTACGAGCTCGAGCAATGGTGGGGCGTAGTCGTGCCGGCGGGAACGCCGCGTCCAACGATCGACACGTTGAACGCCGAGCTCAATCGGATATTGACCACGCCTGAGATTACCGCCTTCATGGCGCGGGAGGGTGCCGAGCCTAATCCGTCGACACCGGATGATTTCGGCCGCCACATCGCCACCGAGCTGCAACGCTGGGACAACTTGGTCGCACGCGCCGGCCTGCGAGCTGAGTAGCCGCTTTAACGCTTCGTTGCGAATTCGCCGGCGCCGGTGCCGGCAATGCGGCCGAATACAGCGCCCGCCATTAGTCCGGCGCTGCCCGGGTAGTTGAAGTACCATAAGCCGCCGACAAGCTCGCCGGCAGCGTAGAGCCCCGCGATCGGATTGTCCTCAATGTCCAGCACATGGCCTGCGGTATCGATCTTCAATCCACCGAACGTGAAGGTAATTCCGCAGCCTACCGAATAGGCCTCGAACGGCGGCTTCTCCATCGTGTTTGCCCAATTGCTCTTGTTGAGCGCAAGCCCGACGGTCGCCTTGCCATCCTTGATATTCGGGTCAAATTTCACGTCGCGTTTTACCGCGACGTTGTAGTCTTGGATCGTCTTCATGAACCCGGCAGGATTGACGTCCTGCATCTTGTTGACCAATTCCTCAATCGAATCTGCGCGGACTTTGGTTGCTCCACGCATCTTGTATTCGTCGCGCAACAGCGGCAGCGCCTGAGAATCAAAAACCTGCCAGGCATAGCTGCCGGGCTGGGCCAGCACGGCGCGCCCGTATTTAGCGTAAGTGTAATTGCGGAAATCGGCGCCTTCATCGACGAAGCGCTCGCCGTCCGCATTCACCATCAGCCCGAATGGATAGCTATGTCGGTAACCAGCGCTGTGCTGACCGTCGACGTCGCCGAAGTCGTTAGCGTACCGCTCCCAGGCCACCGCATGTGCACCGGACCACTGTCCGTAAGACTGCGCACCGATATCGAGCGCCATGCGGATGCCGTCGCCCGTATTGTAGCGGGTTCCGCGCACTTTTGCCATGTCCCATCCCGGGCCGAGATAGCGCGAACGCCACTCGCGGCTGGACTCGAAACCGCCGCAAGCCAGGACGACGGCGTTCGTCGCGATCTGCTCCTCGGCACCGTCGATGAGTGCCCGGATGCCTTCGATGCCATTCTTTCCACGGACCAGGGACATTGCGCGCGCGCTATAGCGAACCGTGATGCCGTGCGCGGCCGCTGATTTGTATTCCGATTCGACAAGACCGGCGCCGCCCCCGTTGGCGTAGATCACCACGCCGCCGAAGAACTTGAAGCGGCCCTCATGGTTGTAGGCTTGGCGGCCGTAGTTCGGCAAAAATTTCACACCGCGGCTCATCAGCCAATGAACGGTGTCAGTGCTGTTGCGCACTAACGCTTCAGCGAGGTCTGGATCGATATAGTACTGCGTGATGCGGCCAAGATCGTCGAGATAATCCTCGGCAGTGTATTGGCCGAAGTCGGTGCGCGCTATGTCGGCGTCGCTCAGGTCCGGCACGACGCGTTTGATGTCCTGCGCGCCGTGATGCACCATGCGAAAGCCGCCACCGGTGAACTTTGAATTGCCGCCCCGCTTTTCTTCCGATGCGCGTTCGAGCAAGGCGACCTTGGCGCCTTTTTCGGCTGCGGCCAAGGCCGCACACAAGGCCGCGTTACCGCCGCCGACAACCACAACATCGAACGCTTCGGTGTCCATCCGACCTCCTCTTGTCCGGGTCAATATCCGCGTTTCATACTATGGAACGATATTCCATAAAATGATTTCGACTATGTGAGCGGGACGCTGCGCTGTCAATTGCCCAGGCAAGTTAGCCGACATCGAACATCGCGCGCGATAACTCGGGCTCCGACAAGGGATCCATATTTGGTCCGGAGCATCACTTAGTGCGGTGCCCCGACCCGGTCGTTATTGGCCCATCGCGTCATTTCGCGGCAGCGCAGCAATCGGTCGCTTTGGGGGGCATAGCGACTGTCGCTAGAACGCCCTGAACCGTGCTCCGCGCCCCCTGTGCACAAAGACGAGAATCTGTGGACGTTTGAAGATCGAGGCTCGCCAATGCGGTCGCCCGATCACACCATTGTTCATTGACCGGGAGCAAGCATCATGCAGACCAAGCAGAGAATTGAAGCGGAGCTTGAGGTGAGCGAACGGGACAAAGCGATTGCAAGATTCTGCGAAGTGGTTGCCGATTACGGCCTGCCAATCCCCATCGACTTTCAGAAGGGATTTGATGGCGCGAATCGAACGGATGCATCGATACCTGCTCACCCGGATCATTCGACTGGCGGCGGCGCGTTCGGCGAGAAGTAGCCAACATCGAACATCGCCAGGAGGAATTCGGGCCTTGGGCCTTCGCGACCACGTTCGCGGCAGTACTGCCGCCGGCAATGTGGTTTTCGAGTAGCGCCTAAACCTATGGCGTGCGTTGGTCTGACGCAGGCCGTCTCGTTTCATTTAAGCGTCGCATACTCGTAATATGCGGGTCGTTCCTTCCAACCTCGCCTAGGCCTTATCGCCCGCTGACGGGGATCTCTCTGTGTCACACAGTCCAACTTCCAGAATGGTTACAATGGCCCAAGACCGTCCGATACGGCCCCTAACCTTTGGACCCTGTCCGAAGTGCAGGCGACCGGTAAGGCTTGCGCTCATTGAGCCAGCCAATTCAGGCCGCGAATCGCGCACTTACGAGTGCGTGTCCTGTGGCTACAGCGAGACCAAGACGGTGAAATACCGTTGAGTGGGTCGATCAGCTCCGCGGAATTTACGCGCCCGCGCACCCGCCTCGCGGCAAAATGCTGTCAATACCAACGACCACGCCCGTGCCAAGCGACGCCAGTGACGATTACGGATGTTACCAGGATTATGGTGACGGTCGTTGTCATGACGCCTCGATATGCGACACACCGCATGCTCGGCATGAAAAGGCATACAGCTCGGGCAATCCATCGAATCGTGGCGTTCGCCGGACAAGCTTCATGGGCTGAGCACAGCTTGGGCAACGCGGCGGCGTGGGCGCGGATTAATTAGCGCATGCATCGCTCATAAACGGAAACTCGGTTCTTGAACCGCAGCCCTAATGTGGCGCGGTTTCGGGACCGATATGGCGTTTGTTGGAGGCGATTGCCTTACAGTGAAGTGGCCGAAGGATTAATGTTCGGCAAGGAACTGGCCCGACAAGTCATGTCAGTTTCTTCAGTTCAATCATCCCGGCCAGCTGAATTTGGCGGCCGCGGAATGTCTTTCAATACCTGCCGCGGCACGCTTGGCAGCTTCATTGCCGACGCGGGCTTGCTGCTCCACGGTCATATAACAAAGCAGCCTACGTTCATTAGGTGTGCGGACGTGATTGAAAATTACCCCTGCTCACTTAAGGAACAGACACTGTATTATGTAAAACCGATGGTGCTCGGCGGCGTGTTCGGCGGGAAGTAGCCGACATCGAACATCGCTATTTCGGCCGGCACGCGATGCCTTCCAATGACAGCACCATGCGGAGCGCAACCGATAGCTCCGCGTCGTCGGCGCCGTTCGCAGCGTCGAGCGCGAGGCCCACGACATACCCTCAACCCCCTCCGCGCGTTGAGCGGAAGTCCTAGGACCGGTTCGACTCGTCGAGAAACGCTTGTACCGTTTCAAATAATTCCAGCCGATTTTTTTCCATCATGATCGTGTGGGTGCCTTCGGCCAGTTCGACGTAGCGCTTGGACGGAGAGTTGACCAACAGCGGGAACAAAGTCTGCGCCATGTAGGGTGGCGCGTCGTGGTCCCATTCCGCATCCACCAGGAGCGTCGGTACCGTGATCTTGGATGCATCGTAGTAAGGCTTGCCAGCGCCGAAGAAGTCCTGGCCATCCGCGACAACGCCGTTCGGTGCTCGAATGACAGGAGGATTGGCCTTTGCCCCATCCGGATCGGTAGCCCAAGTGGCGTCGGCCCAAGCGTCGAACCAGCCTGCGGGAATGAGCGCCACCTTCTTGTCCTCGGGCACGCCGGTGTACCAGCGTTGTTTCGCCAGTTCGCGCGTGACAGTGCGATACGCACCCAGTGGGCCGGGCCCAGTTTGAACCAGGGACGGCGTCTGGCGAATCCAGACCGGCGCATACAGCATCAGCCGTTCGACCTTATCCGCATGGCCTGTCGTGTAGGTGGCCATCAGCGTGGTGCCCCAGGACCATCCGAGCAGATTAAGACGGGCGATATTGCGCCGTTTCAGGATGAAATCGACTACGACGCCGATGTCCTTGACCGCAATGTCGCCCCGGACAATCGGAGCATTCGCCTCGGGGCTTTCCGACATCTCTTTCGGACGGGTCGAACGGCCATAGCCGCGCAGGTCGAGCAGATAAACGTCGTAGCCGCGTGCCGCAATGTAGTCCATCCACGGGTAGTGTCCTAATTTGAGCCGGGCGGCAGCAATTTGAGAATGCGCTCAATAGTGGCGATAGTGTCGAGCGCGAGAGTTTTGTGGGCTTCATCCTCGGACTTTCTAGCGAACCATCCCAGCCGAAAAGTGGAGTACGAAGCATCATCCCGTGCGGCTTTTATTTCGTCTGAATCAACCAGGGAAGCCGTGTCCCGTATATGGGCAAACACGTCCGGCCATCGAGCCCAACCAATGAAACCTGCTAGGGTGAGCGATGTCCTCTTATCAAGGTCGGTCATACTAGTGATGATAAAGCATCCATCCTGCTCATCCTGATCAAACTGGCAATTGTTCAAGACGCCATTTGCTGCAAATATAGCGAAATAGCTCCCGTCGCGCGGGACAGAAGACGGATGCCGCCACTTTATCATGTGTCTCTACTTTGAAGTCCGGTCCACCAACTCCTCTAGCGACCATACCCGATCCGTCACGTTTGCCGCCATGGCTGGTGTCACGCGCAAGGTCTTATGCAGCCGGACCAGATTGTAATGGGCAAAATGCAGGGCAACCGCCGCCTGCAAGTTTTCAAACTTCTTGCTGAAAGCGTTGGTTAGGCGCGTGAAGCGCCTCATGCTCATACGCATGGTCAAGTTTTGGCGCTCAACCATACTGGTCGAGATATGGGCCTGTTCGGGCACGCCAGCGATTACCGTGCGCTGCACGCCAGTAACACGGGGAGGCGCGTACCGTCCGGCGCCTACCGGCTCTGCGTCGTAAAATTTAACTATCTGCCCGTAGTCCACGTCTGCGCCGAATGCCCGCTCAACCGCGTCCACATAGGAGCGCAACGAGTCCGAAGAGATTTGGACGCGGTTGCTCAGCCGGTCCGAAAGATCGGTCATAAACGCCACAGCGTTGTCACGGGTGCGCTTGCCGACGCGATAGGCCGGGATCAGCTTGGTTTGCGGGTCAATCGCCACAAAGGTCCATTGGTCGCCCAGGCGGCGGCGGTCGTCACCCTGCTTGAGGTGCATCTGCTTCTTGCCTACATAGGACCAGATTTCGTCAACCTCGATCCGCCGGCAGGAAAGGTCCCGCATTTGCTCATCGGCAAGCGCCGCGCAGCCGTTCCCGACCTCGACCATAAGCCGCATGATCGTGTCGCGGTGTGTGTCGGTCATCCGCTCCGTTGAGCGAATGGAATTGCCCTCGACCAGACAATTGATGATCTGGGTACGGCGGGCGAGCGGGGTCCGATTCATGACGCATCTCGTTCTTGACGTTGTATGCAGTATGATATACATACCACACGCCTCTGTCAATGGGAGTGCATACATGGATTTCAAACGAGCGACCGACGCACTTTTCGACCGGGTAGACCATACCGACCTTGCAAAGGCTCTTGGCGTATCTGTGCCGCTTATTCGGCAGGCTCGGCTTGATTCTGCCGCAGCCGCTCATCGCTCGCCGCCGGGAGGTTGGGAAAAGGCAGTTAGGCGGCTCGCCAGGGAGCGCGCGGCGCGTCTTACCGCGCTGGCGGAGCACCTAAAAAGAGGGCTCTGAGAGTACCTTGTAATCACTCGTGAATTGGCCCTTTCTCCCACTCGATCAGGCACTTAAGAGGAACGGTCGCTGATATGGTGCTTGATATGATGGGAAAATCGGAGTAAGAACGCAATCAGGCCCGCCATATTGGCGAGCCTGTGCGTAAAAACCGAGTCCGACACCAAATGTGGTGCGGGGCGCCGTGAGAGGCCCCCTTCTACACTAGGTGCTGGACTCGGTCAAGCGGAGCTTTGACCGATGTCTGACGACGAAACCGTGTTCGTGTTCCTCAACCGACGGGAACAGGAACTCACACACCAAATCGCCGCGCTGCGCGGCCAGATCGAGGCCAAGGAAAACGAACTCTCCTACGTCAAAAAGGCGAAGGCGGCGACAGCCATCTCCGTTGGCATTAATCGCCAAAACGAACCCTCCATTCGAACAAGCGGAGAAATGGCTTCGGGGAAATACGAGACAATGACTATCAAGCAATTGGTGGTTCAGGCGCTGCTCGATCACTTTCCAAATGGTGGCACGTTGGCCCAGATTCGCGATTTTATGCGCGACGGCTACGGACGGCAGATCGAACCATCTAGCCTGCGCCCGCAAATGCACCGTCTGAAAGCAGACGGCGTGCTTGGGCAAGACCCTTCCACCGATACTTGGAACTTTCAGGATGGCAAGCGCCCCCTATACGCAAGATACGATCATCCGACATCACGAACGGCAATGAAGGAACTGCAGGACGACGAAACATCAAATCAGGAGGCCAAGGCCACATCTGCATAAGACTTGCGTGAGAGATTCCGCAAAACGCTGAAGATAAAGAAGCCAGACGATTTTCTGGA
>Ga0307476_10000559_pt1 | contig 27569 bp, 23 predicted proteins | sample atmos_gasesECM2C_2_FD_203314 | JGI IMG/M metagenome (GOLD analysis project Ga0307476, IMG submission 203314) | Hardwood forest soil microbial communities from Morgan-Monroe State Forest, Indiana, United States - atmos_gasesECM2C_05 | ecosystem: Environmental > Terrestrial > Soil > Temperate...
ACGGAAACTCCGTTTGAGCTGGTGGGCGCGCCCTGGATGAAGGGCCGGGAATTGGCGGCTTACTTGAATGGGCGCGGGATTGCGGGAGTTCGTTTTGTTCCGGTTACGTTTACGCCTTCGGCTGCGGTTTATAGCGGGCAGAAATGTGAGGGTGTGAATCTCGTTCTGACGGAGCGGAATGCGCTGGATGCGCCGGAGTTGGGAGTGGAGCTGGCTACTGCTTTGCAGAAGTTGTATCCGGCGAATTTCAAGATTGGGCGCATTACGGAATTGCTGGTGAATTCGGCGGCGTTCGATGGGCTGATGGCGGGGAGGGATCCGCGACGGATTGCGCAGGATTGGCAGGAGGAGTTGGAGAAGTTCGAGGCGGTGCGGCAGAAATACTTGATCTATAAGTAATTCAATTCTGGATATGTCAGGAGCAGGTCTGAGAATGAAGCTTAGCTTGAAGATACTCACTCTGGCGATGATGTGGGTTGTCATCTCGCCGGCGTTTGCTGGCATGCCGCAGGGGACGTCGACTCCGCCTTCGGGCGATGCCGTGGAATACAGGAATACGAGGTATGGTTTTGCGTTTTCACTGCCGCAGGGGTGGAAGGGCTACACCATTGTCACGGATCAGTGGGAGGCGAGCGATGCGCAAAAGGGTACGGTTGAGCGCGGGCCGACCGTCTGCATCCGACATCCGGATTGGAGTAAGGAGACTCCGTGGCAAGACATTCCGATCATGGTCTTCACACTGACGCAGTGGGAGTCGGCGGAGAAGGGCAACTTTTATGCGGGTGGATCGGCGATTGGTTTCCACGAACTCGGGCGCAATCGCAAATACGCGTTTGCGGTTTCTTCGCGGTACAACGAGACTGAGGTTGCGGGACGGGAAGAAGTGGATAAGATTCTGCAGCACGAGCCGTTGCGGCCGTTATGGTCGAAGTGAAGGCGGTGATGGAAATTCCTATTGAGGGTGATGGTGCAGTAGGCGTGCAAGGGGTCCCCTCGGCTTCGCTCGGGGCAGGCTCTTCGACTGCGCGGCTGGTTCGCTTCGCGCACCAGTCGCTCCGCTCAGGATGACAGAGTGCGGGCAGCCATGCGGAGGGAAAGGCGCATCCTAGCTGCTGATTGCGTGGTATTCTCTGCTGATTAGCCGGTTCTGGAGGTATGCGATGCGCGGACTTTTGACGGTTCTTGTGCTTTCGGGGATGGCGTTGGGGCAAGCTGCGGAGGCTCCGAAGCCGGACGCGGCTGCGGGTTCTACACCGGCTGCGGCTTCGAGTCCGGCGTCCGCTGCGGCTTCTGATCCTAACGTGGTTACGATTCCGGCGGGGACCAGGATTCCTTTGTTGCTGAAACAGGCGATCTCGACCAAGAATGCGCGTGAGGGGGATTCGGTTTATGCGGAGACGGCATTTCCGTTTGTTGTCGACAACCGCGTGATTGTGCCGGCGGGCTCCTATATTCAGGGGAAGATTGCACGCGTCGAACGCGCAGGACACGGGCACGGGCGGGCGGAAATCCTGATGCACTTTACTTCGATGATTTATCCGAGTGGATATACGGTGATGCTGCCGGGGTCGGTGGAGAACACGCCGGGGGCGGATAATAAGTCGGTGAAGGATTCGGAAGGGACGATTCAGCAGGATAGCGAGACTGGGAAAAAAGTCGAAGATGCGGCCAAGAACGGGACGTACGGAACCATTGGCGGCGCGACAGCGGGAGGATTGGCTACTGGAACTCTGAACGGAGCGCGGGTTGGAGCCGGGCTGGGAGCTGCGGCGGGGATTGGGTGGGCGCTGTTGAAGCGCGGGAACGACGTGAGGCTGGATGTGGGTACGTCGATTGAGATGGAGATTCAGCGTGGCATTGCGGTGGACGTGAGCCGGATTTCAGTGGCGAGAGCTGGGCCGTAGTGGAGCCTTCTGATTCGTTTGCAGGATGCGTTTGAATGAGGTCCAAAATCCGCTGGTCGGTGCGCTGGCCGAGGATTTTACTCTGCCCGATTCCGCGGGGACGCCGCGCGTCCTTTCTTCCTTGCTGAGCGATGGAGCGCTTCTGCTCATCTTCTATCGCGGCTACTGGTGACCGTTTTGTCTCCGTCAGTTGGCGGAATTCGGTGAGCTTTGCGACGACTTTCGCGGCCTCGGGGTTCACATTGCGGCGTTGAGCGTGGATTCTGCGGAGCAGTCTGAGCGCGTGCGACGGCAGTACGAGCTACCATTTCCAATTCTGTGTGACACGCAGAAGAAAGTGGTCCAGGCTTGGGGTCTGTTCAATGCCGAAGAAAAAGGCGGGATCGCTGTGCCTGCCGTGGTTCTGCTCGGACGCGATCGCTGCATCCGATTGATGATGATCGAAGGGGTGGCGACCCGGGTCCGCGCCGTGGATCTGCTTGAGTTTCTCAGGTCTCATCCTGTTCCGGCCAACTCGGCGGATGACATGCCTTCCAATACACAGCGCCAGCGTGTGATTGTTCCTTGGTTGGTGGACTTTGGGCGGGCTGTGTGGAATTCCATCGTTAGGCTTTGATGTAAGTACCTTGTGCCGGGCCTCGAGCAGATTGCGCGGAGATCCAGAGCAGGATCAAGAACAAAGTCAAAGGCAGCGGGCGAGGGTGCTCGCTCTACACGAGCATGGCTCGGCTGCTTAATGACTTTTGGCGCTGGCGGAGTAGCTGGCGGGATTGGCTTGGCCGTTGATTTCGCGGCGGACGTACTCGAAAATTTCGTCGGACATTCTTAGAAAGACTTCGACAACTTCGGGATCGAACTGGCGGCCGCTCCAGTCCCGGATCTCTTTGCGGGCTTCGGCGAGAGTTCTGGCGGCGCGATACGGGCGATCGGAGATGATGGCGTCGAGGGTATCGGCGACGGAGAAGATGCGTGCCCCGAGAGGGATTTCGGCGCCCTTGAGACCGCGGGGATAGCCGCTGCCGTCGAAGTGTTCCTGGTGGGAGTAAACGATTTCGCAGGCTTCGGCGAGGAAGGGAATTTTCTTGAGCATCTGGTAGCCGTTATAGCAGTGCTCGCGCATGATCTCTTTTTCTTTGTCGTCGAGCTTTCCGGGTTTGAGCAGAATGCGATCGGGAATGGCGATCTTGCCGATGTCGTGAAGGAAAGCGCCGCGGGCGATCACGTCGATTTGCTCTTTCGGCAATCCCATCTCTTTGGCGATTGCCATGGTGAAAGCGGTAACGCGCTTGGAGTGGCCCTGAGTCTCGGCGTCTTTGAAGTCGAGGGCGTCGCCGAGGGCTTCCAGGGTGATGTCGTAGGAGCGCTCGAGATTTCGTAGGGCATCCTGCAACTGGTCGGTGCGGGCCTTCACCAGCGACTCTAGATTGATTTGATAGTTGCGGTTTTCCACCTTGAGGCGGCGATTCTCGAGAGCGCGGCCCACCGCGTTGAGCAACTGTTCGCGCTCGAAGGGTTTGAGCAGGTAGTCGAAGGCACCGTTGCGGACGGCAGCGAGAGCGACGGAAATGTCATGGACGGCGGTGACCATGACGACCGGCATGTCGGGAAACTTTTCCTTGGTGCGTTCGAGCAGGCCGATGCCGTCGAGGTCGGCCATCATCAGGTCGGAGAGCATGAGCTCGAATTCCTCTCCGGAATTGAGCAAAGCGAGGGCTTCCATGCCGGAACTGGCCTGCTTCCAGTGATAGCCGGCGGCAGCAAGGATGGCGCAGACTATCTCCCGGATTGCCTCTTCATCGTCGACTACGAGAATGCGGTCAGCCATGGCGCCCTGTCAGTATACTCTCGGCATTTTGGGCCCAGCCGCTAGGTGCCGAAAGTAACCATGAAGGTCCGGAAAACGCATGGATAAAGGGCCGGGCCATGATATTCAAAAGCAGGGCACTGTTACGTCTGGATAAGGAGGCGAGCCGAACGCGCGATCTCGAAAAGCAGATTCCTCACCGGGCTTGGCGCCCGGTTCGGAATGACAAGAGTCGCGCGGCTCGCCCGGATCCTTCACGGCGCAAAGAACGCTTGTTCAGGATGACAATCGAAATAAGATGAACTTTTCCCTCTGGTCGATTTGGAACACTACCGCACAGCCGGCGCTGGCCGGGCTGAAGGCGGGGGAGTGGGCGCTGCTGCTGATGCTGGCAGCGTCGGTGGTGGTGCTGTGCGCTCTGCGGCAGCGCTATCTTCTGATCTGGACGGCGGGCTGGGCGCTGCTGGCAGTTTCGCGACTGGTGGCTTTACACGGGGCCGCGATGCGGATCCCGGAGCAATATGTTCCGGCGGTAGAGCAAGCGGCGTTTGTGGTGGCGGTGGGATTGTTTGCCGGGGCGATCCTGGTTTACATCCGAGGACGGGATCTGCTGGTGCCGCTGGTTGTGATCACTGTGAGCGTGTCCGCGTTTGCGGTGGCTCGGGTAGTGCTGTGGCCGGATTCGCTGCCTTTGCGGGTTGCGCTGGAAGCCTCCTACCGAATCATTCTAGTGACGGCGGCGCTTGCGCTGGTGCGCGCCCGCAAAGGTCGCTGGGAGCTGGGGGCATGGCTGCTGGCGACTTGCCTGCTGGTGCAGCACCTGAGTTGGGATCCTTTCACGAACGAGATTCCCGCGGAATTTGTGTTGGTGTCAGAAGTGTTGCTGGGACTGAGCATGCTTCTGATTGTGTTCGGAGAAGCCCGGGCGCGGGACCGGCGGCTGAAAGTGTTGCGGGCTTTGACCGAGAGCATTGTGCTGGCGCAGCAGCAGGGCGGCATGTTGGACGAGTCGCTGGGAGAATTGCAGCGGCTGACCAAGAGCAGGGCAGCATGGTTCCGCTTGATTGAGGGCGGACATCTGGTGGCGACGCATGCGGTGGGGGTTTCGACTGATTTCTTGCGGGAAGCGGGTTTTGCGCAGCTGACGGAAGATGTGTCGCAGATGCTGGAGCGGGGCAGAGCGGTCACTGCACCAGCGAATGAAGCAGGTTCGGAAGATTCGGGATTGCTGGAGCAAGAGAAGCTGAAGTACGTGGTGATGGTGCCGGTGCTGGGAAAGAAGTCGTCGATTGGGTTGCTGATGCTGGGCAGTGTGGCTCCGAGGAAACTGACGCCGGAGGAACTGGAGTTTTTGGAGACTTGCGGACGGCAGTTGGGGATCGCGATCGAGAATTTCCGGTTGCTGGAACAGGCGCTGCGCTCGCAGCGGCAGTGGCGGAACACGTTCGACTCGGTGCATGACATCATCCTGGCGCATGACGCGGAATTCCGGATCATCAAGGCGAATCAGATTCTGCTGGAGCAGATACAGCTGGCAGCGGCGGACGTGATCGGCAGCACGTGCGAATCGGTATTGCCGCATGGGCTGGGAGAATGGACGGGATGTCCTTATTGCGCGCGCGGGGACGAGGAAATCAGCGAGGGAGCTGATCCTTGTTTCGGCGGATTCTCGATGGTCTCCAGTTCTTCCTATGCGGAGCAGGGGAGCAAGCAGAAGGGGACCATCCACATCGTGCGCGACATCACGGAGCGGAGGTCGGCGGAAGAGAAATACCGTCTGCTGTTTGAGCAGGTGCAGGAAGGTGTGTATGTGGCCACTCCTGCCGGGCGCTTGCTCGACTGCAACGATGCGTTTGTCCGGATGCTGGGGTATGACAAGCGGGAAGAGGTGCTGCCGCTGAACCTGGATGAAGATATTCGGGTGGATGCGGGCCAGAGGGATGCGTTCCACCGGGACATCGATCTGCAGAATTACGTGCGCAATTTTGAAGTGACGATGCGGCGCAAGAATGGAACGCTGCTGCTGGCGGCCGAGAGCAGTTTTGCGACCCGGGACTCGGCGGGCAAGGTGGAGCGGTATCAGGGATTTGTGCTGGACGTGACGGAGAAGAGGCGTGCAGAAGATGAGATGCGGCGGCGCAATCGCGAACTGAATGCGCTGAACGCGATGGCGGTGGTGGCGACGCAATCTTTCGATCTGGATGAAATCCTGAATCTGACGCTGCGGCAGGTGGTTTCGTTATTCGGGGCGGAGAGCGGAGCAGTCTACCTCTCGGATTCGGATGCGCCGACGTACCGGCGCCGGGCGGCATGGGGTCCAAGCAGCCGGGATAAATCGCGGCCGGCGGAGGTCAGTTTTGCCGAAGGTTTTGGCGATCTGGTGATGCGGTCGCGCGCCGAAGTGATTACGGCGGAGTACTTGCCGCATCTCACGGGAACGGTGGCGGAGTTCATCCGATCGGACACCGACGGTTCGTGGATCTGGGTGCTGTTCTGGGGCAAGGACAGTCCGATTGGGATGATGGGATTGCGCAGCCATGCGGAATACCAATATTCCAGCGGGGAAGAGAACCTGATGGTGGCGATCAGCCGGCAGCTGGCCACTACGATTGAGAAAGTCCGGCTGTACGAAGAGACTTGCAAGGCTTACGAAGATCTGCGGCGCACTCAGGAACAACTTCTGCAGAGCGAAAAAATGTCGGCGGTGGGGCAGTTGATTGCTGGCGTGGCGCATGAGCTGAATAATCCGCTGACCGCGATTCTGGGTTATGCGCAGTTGCTGGAGAGCGAAGGGTTGAACGAGCGGGCGCAGGACTACGTGGGCAAAATGTTCAAGCAGGCGCAGCGCACGCACCGGGTGGTGCAGAACCTGCTTTCGTTCGCACGGCAAAGGAAGCCGGAGCGGTCGGAAGTGGACATACGGAGGGTGCTGGAAGAGACGCTGACGCTGCGCGACTACGATTTGAAGGTTAACAACATTGATGTGCAAAAGGATCTGGGGCCAGATCCGGCGCTGGTGGTGGCCGATCCGCACCAAGTCGAACAGGTGTTTCTGAACATCATCAACAACGCGGTAGACGCGGTGCTGGAGACCGGACGCCCAGGGAAGCTGAAGATCCGGGTTTATTGCGAGAAGGGCGATGTATGCGCGCAGTTTGCGGATGATGGACCTGGGATCAAGGATCCGAAGAGAATTTTCGATCCGTTCTACACCACGAAGAGTGTGGGAAAGGGAACGGGGCTGGGCTTGAGTATCTGCTACGGGATTGTGAAGGAGCACGGCGGCGACATCACCGCGCACAACGCGGCTGAGGGCGGAGCGGTGATTGAGGTGCGACTACCGATGGCGGCGCCCGCGGACGCTCCGGTGGAAGTGGTTGCGGTTGCTTCTCCTAAGCGCGAAGGAGCGATTCAGGGCCGGGTGCTGCTGGTGGAGGAAGAAGAGGCCGTACTCGAATTCGAGCGCGACGTGCTCTCCGGAGCGGGAGCCAATGTGGTGACGGCCAGCAGGAGCGACGATGTGAAGACGCGGTTGCTCTCCGAACCGTTCGATGCGCTGATCATGAGCGGCAAGATGCCTTCTGACTGGAATGCGAAAGATGCCTACCTCTGGCTGAAGAAGAACTGCGCCGACATGGAGAAGCATGTGCTGTTTACTTTCTCCAATGGCGTGGAGCAGGGCGATGAGCGGGCCTTCCTGCAGGAAAATAACGTACCCTACCTGGTAAAACCTTTCGAAGTGGCGGAGTTGATTACGCAGGCGCGACGGCTGCTGAGCAAGGCTAAGGCGGCGTCGGCGGGCACTAGCTAGGCTTTATCTGGAACCTTCCGAAAGTCTTCGCGCCGTTGCGTCCCACAGTGCCAGTTAGCTCTACGCGGCGCTGAAGCGCCAGCTCTTCCACGGTATTCCATGCATTTGTGAGTTCTTCCGCCCCACCTCTTCATAGTTGGGTGCGCAGGCTCTTCACTAATCGGCGAAGAGCTTTTTCGTTGCGGCGGTACCAGCGCCATTGGCCTTGCTTTACGGCATCGACCAGGCCGGACTTGGTCAGAATGGCCATGTGATGCGAGATGGTGGGCTGGGAAAGGTGTACTCGCTCTTCGATGTCGCCGGCGCAGAGGCCAGCGTGCTTTCCCGTTATCGGGCCACTCGAGGCAATTGGGCCGCGTTGTTTCAGGGCCGCGAGGATGCGGCGGCGCGTGGGATCAGCAATGGCGTGGAGCGTGTGGTCGAGAGACGTGGGTGAGGTGGTCATGGGGATTAGGAATAGCTTTTAAATCGACGGTTGTCAATATGCGACGTGAACGGCTCGCGGCTCAGTTTGCCGCCGCCAGCGAAGAGCCGTCGAGCTTCGCTCGACGGACAGCCGAGGGCGGCTGTCCCCACATAGGCATCTCAGCCGAGGGTGGCCGTCCCCACCTAAAATCTCCGCAAACTGCGTCGGTCGACGAGAGCCAACGGATCAGGCACGCTGGCGGGTGGCTCGCAGCCATTCGATGCGGGTGAACTCGAGGAAACGCACGCCGTTGTCCTGGGAACAATTGGCTTGGTCGAGTTGCGGGGCGAGAGTGCCTCCGCGGATCCAGTAACCGGTGGCGTCCTGCTTGAGAATGGTGGAATCGAGCGGGTCCATGCCGTGGAGCTTGAAGATGACACGGCGGTTCAGCAGAGGGGCAGGCTTCATAGAGTGCTTCGGTCTTTATTTATATTTATTATTTCCTTCTGGTCTCTTACTTTTTCACGATCGGGTTGTAGCCGTCGTTGACGAGGCGGGTACGCATGGCTTCCGCGTCTTTGATGTCGGTGAAGGGTCCGACCTGGACGCGAAAAAACTTGTCAGCGGTGGAGTTGCTGGCTACGAACGCGGGATATTGTTTTTTCTTGAGAGCATCGACCAAGGAGTCGGCGTCTTCCTGTTTCGTGACCGCGGCCACCTGCACGAAGTAATCCACAGTGGGCAGCGCGGCCATGGGATCAGGCGGATTTCCGGCTTGTGAAGATTGCGTTTGCGTTCCCGGGGAAGGCGTTCCGGATGAAGACGCTGGGGAGGAAGACGCAGGTTGAGCGGCGGCCGCTGGATTAGGGGAATTCGCGTCAGAGGAAGCCGGGGTTAGTTGCGGATTCGCGTCTTTTTGCTCGACTGCTTTGTAAAAGGTCATCGGCGGAGCGGGTTGAGGAGGTGCCGAGCCGGCGGGCTTGAGGCCGCTGGATGAAGTTTGCAGGGGAGCGGCGCTGGAGGCGATGATGCCGGCATCAGTCTTGCGGCCGAGGGTGTAGCCGAGCGCGAAGAAAACGGCGCAGATTATTACCAGGCCGAAGAATAGGCTCAGCAGCTTTGCGGTGCCTAATGTGATTTCAGTGTCTTGTTCGGGATCCATCGCAAATATGTACCTCAGGGGCTAAGGCCCCGCATCGATTGTGCACCGCTAGTCGCGGCGCTGAAGCGCCGCTCTTCCACTTACGTGGCCACTTACGCCGCGGCTTTGTCGTCTCCCTTCGCCAGCAGCTTTTGAAGGCCGGAGAAAAAGTCGACGGGTACGGGGAAGATGACCGTGGTATTTTTCTCGACGCCGATTTCCGTCAAGGTTTGCAGGTAACGGAGCTGCACGCTGACTGGCTCGGTCGCCAGCAGGTGGGCGGCATCCACCAGGCGCTGCGCGGCTGAGAACTCGCCTTCCGCGTGAATGATCTTGGAACGTTTTTCGCGCTCGGCCTCAGCCTGCTTGGCCATGGCGCGCAGCATGGATTCCGGCATGTCGACCTGCTTGACCTCGACGTTCGTTACTTTCACGCCCCAGGGGGAAGTGTGCTGGTCGAGAATGCTTTGCAGGCGGAGGTTGATTTTTTCGCGGTGAGCGAGAAGTTCGTCGAGTTCCTGCTCGCCGAGCACGGAGCGAAGCGTGGTCTGGGCGAATTGCGAAGTCTGGTAGACGTAGTTGGAAACTTCGACGACGGCCTTGCTGGGATCGATTACGCGCAGGAAGATTACCGCATTTACTTTGAGCGTGACGTTGTCGCGGGTGATGATGTCTTGCGGAGGGACTTCGAGAGCCTCCTGTCGAAGGGAGACCCGGACCATGCGGTCCATGGGCGCGAGCACCAGGATAATTCCGGGGCCTTTCGCGCGATGGTACAGGCGTCCCCAACGAAAAATTACGGCTCGCTCGTACTCGGCCAGAATCTTGACTGAACTTAATGCATATAGAACGACGATGATTGCGGCAATCGCGACAAATCCGAGGGTAAATCCAAAGATTTCCATTTTTGGCCTCAACGCCAAGCGTGGGTTACGCCTATCGCGGATTGTAACGCCAGCGAGTAGGGACGGGCGCGGAATTCGGATGCGGGTAGTTGTCTGGGTTGGTGCGCCAGCGCAAATTTATCGCGAAATCGCGGGCACAGGTGCGGGTTGCGTGGCGGCCGCCGGTTCGACTTGGAGCACCAATCCGTCGACCCGGCGCACCACCACAGATTGACCGGTAGACACATCGGTGGAGGAGACCGCATCCCAGAGTTCGCCGTGGACGAAGATCTTTCCTTTCGGGGAAAGCGCTGTTTGCGCAATGCCAGCTTCTCCCACTAGGCCCTCAACGCCGGTTACGACCTTGTTTCGTCTCGCCTTGACGGCCATTGTCATCAGGAATGCGGTGATCAAGCCGAGCGGAATGCTGACCGCTAGTGCGGTGAGCAGGTGGACGCGCATTTCCGGGATGGGCGAATCGACCAGGAGTAAGCCTCCGAGGGTGAGGAGCGCGATGCCGCCTACGGTGAGCACGCCGTGGCTGGCGAATTTGGCTTCGGCGGCGAAAAGCGCGAAGGCGGCGAGAATCAGGCCCAGCGCGGCGAAGCGCGTGGGCAGGAGGTTCAGAGCGAAGGCCGCGATCAGGATGAAGACGACGCCGACGGTTCCGGGAACGACCGCGCCGGGATGATTGAACTCGGCGTAGAGAGCGAGGGCTCCGATGGCGAGCAGGATGAAGGCGATGTTCGGATCCATCAAATAATCGAGGATCTGTTCTTTGAGCGTCATGCCGAAAGGCGCGATGGGCTGGCCGGAGAGTTTGAGGGTGACTTCCTGGCCGTTAAAACGCTTGAAGCTTTTGCTGTCGATCTGGCGGAAGAGATCGTCTTCGCTGGAGGCCACGTAGTCGATCAGGTGCTGTGAAAGCGCCTCTTGCTCGGTGAAGGATTTGGACTCGAGCACCGCACTTTCGGCGACTTCGACGTTGCGGCCGCGCCGGGAGGCGACGGAGCGCATGAGCGCGGCGGTGTCGTTCTCGATTTTGCGCTTCATCTCGTCGTCGGGTTTGACCTGGGTTGGGCCGAAGAGCAGGACGGGATGCGCCGCTCCGGCGTTGGTTCCGGGAGCCATGGCCGCTATGTCGGCCGCTTCGAGGATGAAGATTCCAGCGGAACCGGCGCGGCTGCCGGCGGGGGCGACGTAAACGATGACGGGAACCTGCGAATTCGTAATCTTCTCGATGATGTGGCGAGTCGATTCGACTAGGCCTCCGGGGGTGGTGATCTCGATCAATACGGCTTGGGCGTTGCGGTGCTGGGCTTCGTCGATGGCGCGGGAGATGTATTCCTCGGTGATGGGCTGAATGGTGTCGTTGACGACGATTTTCAGGACTTCTGCCGAGGAGACGGAGGAGAGAACTATCGCTGCCACGAGGCTGAGAAGAATCCGCGAGATTGGAATGCTTTTCACTGGTCGACAATTCTTACATGAATATTCTTACTCTTATTTGTGACTGGCGGCGGAGATTTCTTCGGGCTCGACGGCGTCGGGAGTCGCGGAAGGCTTGGCGCTCCAGCCGGGAAGATCGGTGCTGCCGGTGATGAGGCGGGCGCCGCGCTCGTAGGTGAAATACGACCATGCCCACTGGATAAAGACCAGCACGCGGTTCTGGAAGCCAATCAGGAAAAGGATGTGGACGAACAGCCATGCCAGCCACGCTATGAAACCGGAGATGTGAATCCTGCCGAACTCGGCGATGGCGGCGGAGCGTCCGATGGTGGCGAGGCTCCCTTTGTCGTGGTAGTGGAATGGGGGACGAAGGTCAGAACCCGGTGTTAGCTCCCGACGAATTAGCTTGGCTACGTAACGGCCTTCCTGGATGGCTACCGGTGCTACGCCTGGCAGCAGCTTGCCCGAGGCGTCTTTCAGGGCTGCTAAGTCTCCGATGACGAAGACTTCGGGATGGCCGGGAAGGCTTAGATCGGGATTGACGAGCACCCGTCCGGCGCGGTCGATCGGGACGCCTAGTTCTTTGCCGAGCGGGGATGCGGCTACGCCTGCCGCCCAGAGGATGACGGCTGCATTCATTTTCGTATCGCCCATGTAGATTACGCCGGGCTCGATCTTCGTCACCATGGTTGAAGTGAGCACCTCGACCCCCAGGCGTTGCAGTTGCTGGAGAGCGCTGCGCGAGAGATCTTCGGGATAGGCGGGGAGAACGTGCGGGCCGCCTTCGATGAGATGGATGCGGGCGCGGCGCGGGTCGATGGCGCGGAAATCGTGGGCGAGGGCGTGACGGCAGATTTCGGCGAGGGTTCCGGCGAGTTCGACTCCGGTGGGACCGGCTCCGACGACCACGAAGTTTAACGGTTCGTGAGTCAACGGATCGTGGTTCTCGTCGGCGGAGGCACGGCGCTCGTCTAGTTCAAAAGCGAGCAGAACGCGGCGGCGGATTTCGAGCGCGTCTTCGATGGTTTTCAGGCCGGGCGCGAGAGCTTCCCATTCGTCGTGTCCGAAATAGGCGTGGCTGGCGCCGGCGGCGACGATCAGGGAATCGTAAGGAACCTCCTGAGGTTCATTTTCCGCCGCAGTGTGAACCACGCGGCGTTCGAGGTCGAAGCCCGTGACCTCGGCCATGAGCACTTCGACGTTTTTGTTGCGGCTCAGAATGGAGCGGATGGGGGCGGCGATCTCGCCGGGAGAAAGACCGGCGGTCGCTACCTGATAGAGCAGAGGTTGGAAGGTGTGATGATTCTTGCGGTCGATGACGGTGATGCTCACGGGTGCGCTGGCCAGCGACTGGGCTGCGTTCAGCCCGCCGAAGCCGGCGCCGACGATTACCACGCGATGTGCAGGCTTGCCGTCCATTCTCTTGCTGATCCTCTTCTCGCCGATCAGGTTTTTTGCTGATCCTCTTCTTGCTGATCCTCTTCTTGCCGATCAAGCTCCTACTCTATAAGATTCAGCGCGATGACAATCGGCTCCATAAGTTCGCGCGAGAGGAATTCGGCTGCGGACTTGCGTCCGATGTGGTTGCGGTGGTTCCTCCCGTCAGTGGGCGATTTGATCTTCGTGGCGCTCGTTGGCGTGCTGGCTTTCACTGCGCTATCGGTGCGGTTGTTGGGCGATGCCGGAATCGGCTGGCACATTCGCACTGGGCAGATAATTCTGGCGACGCATGCGATTCCGCGAGTCGATCCATTTTCCTCCGCTTCCTCTGCGATGCCCGGCCAGCCGTGGTTTGCCTGGGAGTGGCTGTACGACGTGATCGTGGGCTGGCTGGAGAGTACGGCGGGATTGAACGGCGTAGTGCTGTTTACCGCTTTAGTGATCGCGATCGTGTTTTCGTGGACCTTCCGGCTGCTGCTGCGGCGGGGAACGAACGTATTCGTGGCGATAGTTCTGTTATTGCTGGCGGCGTCGGCGGCGATGATCCATTTTCTGGCGCGGCCGCACGTAGTGACCTGGTTATTCACGGTGGCGTGGTTCTGGATTCTGGAGTCGTCGGAGAAAAGTTGTTTTGCTTCTGATTTCGAATTGCTCGCGGCGTCTGAGGCGAATCCCCGGCGCGGTTGGATGCTGTGGTTGCTGCCGCCTCTCATGCTGCTGTGGGTGAACCTTCATGGGGGATTTCTGCTGGGCTTTGTGCTGCTTGGGATTCACTTGTGCAGTGCGGCTTGGGGGTGGTTCAGGCTGAAGGAAGACCGGTTCGACGACGCGTTGCGGCGGATCCGCGCCGGGCGGCTCGTGCGGGCTTTGACGCTGACTGGCATTCTGAGTGGGCTGGCGACGTTGGTGAATCCTTACGGCTTTCGGTTGCATGTTCATATCTACCGCTATCTTACGAACCGCTTTCTGATGGATCACATTGACGAGTTTCAATCTCCGAATTTTCATTATGTGGCACAGAAGTGCTTCGCAGCATTGTTAATGCTGACGCTGGTGGGGTCGGCGGTGAAAAGGCGCGGGGCGGGGCAGGGCCGCTTGAGCCAGGCCCTGGTGGTGCTGTTCGCGGTGTATTCGGGGTTGTATGCGTCGCGGAACATTCCAGTGTCGTCGCTGTTGTTGATTCTGATGATTGGTCCGTGGCTGTCGGAAGCGATGGCGAGATTCGCGGATCAACGGCTCGCCGCGCGGGGGTTCGCGTCTATACGATTTCTGCAGCGAATGCAGGCGATCGAGTTTGGCTTGCGGGGCCATCTTTGGCCGGTCGCGATGGTCGTGTTTACCTGCTGGATCGCGGCACATGGGGGCAAGCTGGGCGCGGGGCAAGTGATGGACGCGCACTTTGACGCGAAACGGTTCCCGGTGGCGGCGGTGAATTATCTCGAGGATTATCTCAAGACCCAGGGCGTAGCGGGGCCGCTCGCGAGTCCCGACTATTGGGGAGGGTATTTGATTTACCGGCTTTATCCGCGAGTGCGGATGGTGGTGGATGATCGACACGATTTCTATGGAGAGGAATTCTTAAAGTCTTACTTGAAGATGGTGCATGTGGAGCCTGGCTGGGAAGATTTTCTTCGGCAGCACCCGGCTCAGTGTGTGCTCGTCCCCAAAGATTCTGCCTTGGCAAACATCTTGGGGGAAACCGCCGACTGGCGGGCGATCTACAGCGATGATGTGGCGGTCGCGTTTGAGGTGAAATAGGCGATAAAATCGCATTCGGTTGTCCCCTTCGAAACGGGCTGCCGAGCCTAGCGCGAAGTAAGTTTGGCTTGCAATATCGCCTGAGAGCGGTACAATTTCGAGTTAACGCTGCCTAGCGTCGAGGTTCCGGTATGGCGACCGATGCCGCTTCTTCTCCCAGATTAGCGAGTGCCAGACTCAAGAATTTCCTGCTCAAGAGTGCAACTCTGGAATTCACAGCACTATGTTTGATGGCTGCCGCGGCCCTTCTGTCCCATGCTGCGGCACAGGAGTCGCCGGCACCGGCGCCGCTGTACGACAAGGCCATCTTTCATGATCCGATTCCGAGCGATCAGCTCGCATTTCTGAATCATTTTGAGGGATTGCCGTCAAAGGAACTCGTGCGCGACAAGCAATACCGCAAGCTCATGCACAGCGTGATCCTCGACTGCGTGTTTCACTACGGGTGGGACATGCCGCTGGCAGAGGCGCTCGAGAAAGTGCTGACGGGTTCGCCCTTGCCGGTTCAGATTCACGACAAACGGTACGTGATGGTGTCGGGACGCAGCGGACCCTACCTCCGGGGCCGGGGATTCATGTGGATCGACACGCAGGATGGCGTTGCACTGGGTGGGTTCTATTTCCATCCGACCAATGGCGAGCCCACGCCGACGGTCACGATCTTCTCGAAGCAGGTGAAGGAAGAATCCCTCAAAATGAGCCAGCTCCCCGCGGCCTTTGCCGTGGATTTGGCCCGGTGGTCTGCTGACTCCGGTATTTCACCCGTGACGACGCGTTACTTCATCGGTGGCGTTGATAGAAAGATCCTGCTGGAGCACGACGAAGACTATTGCTCGCCCGCGGACGGCACGACTGCGCCGGCTGATTGCGAACAGATGAATGCGAACGCTGCCGACATTGATCTGGATGCCGCCTACTATCTGGAACAAACCGATCACGCCACAAATGCCACGGCTTGGATGATCAATGGTCCGGAGCAGGTCGCGTGGATCCAGGTGCGGGACGATACTTGCCGGGTTGGTCCGGACCGGCTCAGGTGTCGAATCCGTGTCACCCGCGAACGCACGCACGTAATCATCAACCGGCATTCCGTCGCGCAATTGCCGAATAAACCGCCGCATAAGTAGCGCGCCGTTTGGCTGGTGCTGCGATTAGGCCCTCACGCCTGATAAACTCTCTGCGTGTCGCGCCCCACTCATCTGGAATGCACGCGCTGTGGCGAGCATTATCCTGCGGATCGTCCGCAAACGGTTTGCCCGAAAGATGGCGGCATCTTGTATGCCCGCTACGATCTGGCCAGCATTCAGAAAAGTTTCTCGCCGGCCTCGCTGCTGCCGCTCGCGCCTACCATGTGGCGCTACGACGCCGTCCTGCCTGAAGCTGCGCCGGTTTCGCTCGGCGAGGGGTTTACTCCCATGCTGCGAAGCCGGGAATATTCCAACGTCTTCATTAAAGATGAGGGCTTGAATCCTACCGGCTCTTTCAAAGCGCGCGGGCTCTCCGCTGCGGTGACCATGGCCCGGCATTTCGGTCTGAAGAAGCTGGCTATCCCCTCCGCAGGAAACGCTGCTGGAGCCCTTGCCGCGTATGCTGCGGCAGCGTCCATCGAAGCGCACATCTTTATGCCGAAAGATGTTCCCATGGCCAACCGCGTCGAGTGCCAATACTACGGAGCGCATATCACGCTGGTGGATGGCCTCATCTCCGATTGCGCCCGCAAGGTCGCCGCGCTTAAGGACACGCTTGCCTGGTCCACTGAAGGATGGTTCGACGTTTCGACTACGAAAGAGCCCTACCGCGTCGAAGGCAAGAAAACCATGGGCTACGAAGTGGCGGAACAACTGGGATGGAAGCTTCCGCAGGGCATCATCTATCCGACGGGCGGCGGGGTTGGGATGCTGGGTATGTGGAAGGCTTTCGATGAGATGGAGAAGCTGGGTTTCATCGGGTCCGAACGCCCAAACATGATCAGCGTGCAATCTTCTGGATGCGCACCCATTGTTAAAGCATGGGATGAAGGTCGGAAGGAGGCGGAAATGTGGCCGCATGCTTCGACCTTGGCTGCCGGGTTGCGTGTGCCGAAACCTTATGGGGATTACCTGATTCTCGACATCCTGAAAAAAAGTGGAGGCCTTGCGCTCGCTGCTACGGACGCAGAAATTCTCGAAGCCACTCGCCACTGGGCGAAGGTCGAGGGCATTTTTGCTGCGCCGGAAGGTGCGGCGTCTCTGGTTGCCTACCAGAAATTGCTGGCGAGCGGTTTCTTCGGCGCCGACGATACGGTTGTACTTTTCAATACCGGATCCGGGTTGAAGTATCTGGATGTGCTGGATACGAGAGACGCTCAAGCGGAGCGACCGCCGGCGTCCCGGGCCATCGCTGGCATCATCGGACCGTACTGATCATCCGCTCCTAATCATCCGGGTGCAGGAAATAACTGAAACTGCGGCCGATGCTTCAGGTAAAGGCAAAGACTGGTCAAGCCGGGCATCTCGCTTCTTGATATTTCGTTCGTTTACGCGTACAAACCTGGTAAAGCTAAAGATAAAAGATGAGACGCGTACTCTTGTGCACGAGTTTCGTGTTGGCGCTCGCGGCCTCGCTGATGGCCGACTCCAACCTGCGCATCGTCGACGTCGGCTTGCACGGCTACTCGGGTACTACCTCTGCCGTCCGTCTGATGGTGAGCAATCCTTCCTCGGAAGCGCAGACGATTCATCTGAAGGTCTCAGCCGCGGGCGAGAATAATAACAACGGCACCAACACCGTTACAGCAGACATTAGCCTGAGCGGCGAGGAGCAGCGCGAACTGGAGTTGCCGGTGCTGATGCCGGGTGGAGACACCGTCATCACTGCCGATGCGAGCGCCGCGGGCGTGGTTGTCGGTCATGACAAGCGCAAAGCTCCTTTGCGCCAAGCCAATTTGATTGTGCTGATGTGCGCCAGCGACAGCATCTGCAAAACCGCGCAGTCGCAGATTCAGTTCAGCGGGACGATTGAGGAACGAGCCGACAAGAACCGGCAGGCTAAGTTCGAAATCGTGAACGACCCGCGTGACCATTGGTGGGCGTATTCGGCGTGCAGGGCGATTGTGCTGGCGAGGCCGATCGCGGATTTTACGCCAGCGCAGCGAGATGCCCTGGAAGGATTTCTGCGCAGCGGCGGACGCCTGGTTCTGCTCGAAGACGAGATTGCTGATCCCGGCTTTCTTTCCGCCTATCGTCAAGGGCCGGCATCCTCCAACGGCGAACGGGTGGGCAAAGGCACGCTCAATCGCGTTTCCGGGCTAAACTCAGACCAACTTGGCAACACTTTCGTCGGCCAGAATCTGCGCAGTGTTCTCGATCAAACCTTCATGCCGTGGAACTCGAACCAGACGAACTGGATGAGCCGCCGGTTCGCCACCGCGTTCGATTTTCCACGGTTGGGCTGGCTGCTGCTCTGGCTTACGGTTTACGTAGTGATGATCGGCGTGCTCAACTTTGCCGTGCTGCGGCGCCTCCGCCGTTTAGACCTGGGCTGGATCAGCATGTGCGGACTGGCGCTGCTGTTTGCCGCGGGGTTCTATTTCTCCAGCGCCAGCCGGAGACCTAGGGATTTTCGTCTGGACAACCTTGCGACTTATTACCTCGACTCGCGAAGCCCGCTGGCGGTGGCCGACTACAATCTGCGGGTCTCGGCTCCTGACCGGCGCGACGTACTGGTTTCGATTGCCGACCCCGCCGTGTTCACCTCTTCCAATTTCGCGGAAGACGAAGCCAACAGCCAAATCTGGACGGAAATGAACCGGCAGGGGATTCAGGAACGCCGCACCTACGACATCCACCTGGGTCCGCCGAGCCAGGTTGAGTTGCCGATGTTGAAGTGGTCTTTCCACGACCTGAACTTGCAGGGCTTGCACGAATTCTCCGGGACGGTGCACTTCGTCGCGCGTAACCGCCTGCGCAACGATACGGGCCAGCGTTTTGAGGATGCAGTGTACCTGGACTACCCGGCAAACGCCTTGTACGCGCTGCCGGCGCTTGGGCCGGGAGAAGAAATTCAACTGGACACGATCACACCGAAACGAATCCGCGGGGAACCAGGGAATCAGCAACCAATGACCCTCCCGAGCTATGATCCCAGACAACAAACGTTGCAGGATGCCGTGGTTACGGTCGGCTTGCCCCTTGTGGGCTGGGGGCGAGCGTTTGCGGGACTCAGCGACGGGCCGGCGCTGCCGGTCGAGTTGAACATTACGCATCAGCGAAGCGTCCATGCACTCATTGTTGTTGCCCTGGAGAGTCATGATCCTGGAGCGGGCATGATCTCGGAGCAGCCATGATCGATGTCGAACGACTGAGCAAGAGTTTCAACGGTACGCGCGCGCTCGACGGCTTCACGCTGCACGTGGGCGCCGGAGAACTGTTCGGACTGGTCGGCCCGAACGGCGCCGGCAAGACCACGCTGATGAAGGTGCTTTCGACGCTGCTGCCGATGGATAACGGCACGGCTGAGATCGACGGCCTGAATGTGAACCTGCAGACACGCGCGGTAAAGCGCCTCATTGGCTACCTGCCCGATCAGCCCGGCGTGTACCAGGACATGAGTGTGCGCGAATTCCTGGAGTTTTTCGCCGACGCGTTCCAACTCAGGGGCACGCGTAACCGAACTGCCGTGGACCGGGCGCTGAAACGCTCCGGATTGGCGGATCGCAGCGAAGCCTCTGTGGAGCAACTCTCGTTCGGGATGAAGCAGCGCCTGGTTCTGGCGAAAACCCTGTTGCACGACCCCAAGGTGTTGCTGCTGGACGAACCGGCTACTGGACTCGACCCCCTGGCTCGCATCGAACTGCGCGAGCAGCTCAAGCAATTGCAGTCTGAAGGCATCACCATCCTGATCTCGTCGCATATTCTTAGCGATCTGGAAGACATTTGCACGCAGATCGCCCTGATCGGAGGAGGACGCAATGCGACCGATGCCGAGGGCCACTCGGTCCTGCAATTGCGCGCGCCGCAAGATCCGGTGCGAATCTACGAAATTGAACTGATCGGCGACAGCGCTCCGGCCGTGAACATTGTCAACTCATTCACCGGCGCGCGCACGGTGGAATCGAGCGCAGGACGGCTAGTGGCAGAGATCACCGGCGCAGACGAGCAGGCTGCGGCGCTGCTGCGGGCGCTGGTGGTGGCGGGCGTGAATATTCTGCGCTTCGATCACCGGGCGCTCGGTCTGGAGGAGCGATATCGGATGGTTTTCCGGGAGAAACGCCCATGAACCCAATGATCCGAAAAGAACTGCGGCAGCGCATGCGGGAACGGCGCGGGTGGCTGCTGCCTTCGCTCTACCTGATTGTTCTTGGCGCCGTCGTGACCTTCGCCTACTTCTTGACCACGAGCGAGCGCGGCGCTTCCGGTATTCAGGGGTCGACCGTGGGAGTGGTTCTGTTTTTGACTCTCGCGTACTCGCAGCTGGCTCTGTTGTTGCTGCTGGTACCCATCTTCAGCGCCGGTTCCATCACGATAGAAAAAGAGCAACGCACACTCTCCGGGTTGCTAACTTCGTTGCTGACTTCGAGGCAGATCTGGTGGGGCAAGTTTGTATCTTCCTTGTTGTTCGTCCTGCTGCTGCTGGTCACGAGCCTGCCGGTGCTGAGCATGGCCTTTGCGTTTGGCGGCGTTGGCCCGTGGGAAGTCTTTAGTGCAACGTTGACCACGGTTATTATTTTGGCGTGCATGAGCGCGATCGGTCTCTATTGCTCGTCGGCCTTCCAGCGCAGTGTCCATGCCACTGCCGTGACCTATGCGACGGTGGTTGCCATCAGCGTGGTGACCGCCATCCTCTTTTTTGTGCGGATGGCGATGTACGAAACTGGGCATCGCGGCCAGGCCGTTGCCACTGGGGGCGGTTGGTACCAGATCCCGCTCGACATTCGCGTTCCGATGTATCTGAACCCATTTTTTTTCCTGACTGCATCCTTCGCTCCGATCGAACAGTTGTACCCGGCATGGATCACCAGCGCGTGCGTGTTTATCGCAATTGGCGCTCTGGCAGTCGTTCTGACGTTGCGCAACCTGCGGCGCCGGGGTGACTTGTAAAGGTCGCCGGGCTGCCGCTTTGATTCGTCGGCCTACCTCTGTGTAGCATTTGGTTATCTGGGAGTGGTCGATCGAGGAGGCAAAATGGATCAAGATCCTCGTTCTTTCGGCGCGATGGTCAGGAAGCCGAGCGCCTTTATTCCAATTGCGATGTCGCTCACCGCCCTGACGCTGCTGCTTGGTCACATTGCCCTGTTCGGAGTTGTCCGCGAGGCCGACGAGGGAGCCACCGCCCATCTCTGGCAGTTGCTGATGGCCGGACAAATGCCGGTACTGGCGTTCTTCGCGATCAAGTGGCTGCCCCGCGCTCCAAGACCGTCGCTGGTTGTACTTTCACTGCAAGCCGGAGCTGCCCTCGCTTCCATGGCCCCCGTCTTTTTTCTCAATCTGTGAAATGGAATTGTTGGGCGTGTAACCAAGATTGCCATCGACAAGCGGGCGCGAGAGAGCGAAAACAGAGAACATGAGGAAAGCTGGACTGGTGTTTTGCCTGCTTCTGGTAGGCTGCGCCGCGAAAAAGACGCCGGTTGCGGCCACCCCGCCTCCCATCCGAAGCCAGCTGCCGCCACCCACCGCCGAGGTTATCGAACACTGTGTTGTAACCAAGCAGGAAAATTCCAACACCGTGACTTGCAGCTGCGTGCCCGCGAATACCGTGATCGATTCCAAAACCGGTCACACCACGCTGGTTTGCAAGGCCATGAAAGAAGAGAAATAGACCAGGCTTCGGCCTTGACGATATCTTGGCGTGCATATGATGATGTCGTTGGAGTAAAACCAACAAGCCGGTGACGGCAAGCGGGGCGGTCATAGCTCGCGGCTCGGGCCGGCAGCTGAATCGCAATATCCCGGTTTAAAGGATGCAATCATGACGAAGGTGGAGTCGAAGCTCGCAATGCTGGTTGCGGGACTGCTGCTGTTGTGTCTGGTGTTCGCTCAGGCGGCGCTAGCCGACGAGGGCATGTGGACTTTCAACAATTTTCCATCAAGCACCGTGGGGAAGAAGTATGGCTTCGCACCCTCGCAGGAATGGCTCGACCACGTACGCTTGTCGTCGCTCCGCATTGCTGGCGGGTGCTCGGCGTCGTTTATTTCTCCGCAGGGACTGGTGATGACGAATCACCATTGCGTGGTCGAATGCGTGGATCAGCTGTCGACGGCGCAGCAGAATTTTGAGGAAACCGGTTTTTCCGCAAAAACTTCAGCTGAGGAGAAGAAGTGCCCGGATTTCGAACTCGATCAACTGGTTGAGATTCGCGATGTAACCAAGGACCTGCAGGAAGCGCTGACCGGCAAGACGGGCGACGCGGCAAACAAAGCACTGAATGCTAAACGAGCGGAGCTGGAACAAAGCTGCGGCTCGGATGCCAGCGTGCGCTGCGACCTAGTTTCTCTGTACCAGGGCGGAGTCTACGATCTATACCGCTACAAGCGCTACAACGATGTGCGGCTTGTGTTTGCGCCGGAGTTTTCGGTCGCGCAATTCGGCGGAGACCCGGACAATTTTAATTTTCCGCGCTTCGACTTCGACATCGGCCTGCTGCGAGCCTATGAGGGAGGCAAACCAGCAGCTAGCCCGAATTATCTGCGCTGGAGCGCGAACGGCACCAAAGACGGTGATCTGGTTTTCGTCTCCGGAAACCCGGGCGGCACGTTCCGTGAATTGACCAACGCACAACTGGCTTTCGAGCGCGACGTCCTTTTTCCCTCCAGGATTCCGGAAATCGCGGAGAAGCGCGGGCAACTCGAGGTTTTCGTGAGTCGCGGACCGGAGCAGGCGCGCGAGGCCAGTGACGATTTGTTTTTCCTGGAGAATGGCTACAAGGTTTATTTCGGACGGCAAGAGGCGCTGCTGGATCCGCAGTTCTTTGGAACGAAAGTCCAGGAGGAGCAAAAGCTGCGCGCAGCCACGGCCGCGGATCCCAAGCTGGTCCCGTACTCTTCGGCCTGGGACGACATCGCGAAAGTTCAGCAAGTGCGCGCGCAACTGTTTGTGCGAAACGCCTCGTTGAGCGGACGCTCCTTCCGGGCCGGTTTGCTGGGAGATGCGGTCACGCTGGTGCGAGCCGCGGCCGAACGCACCAAGCCCAACCGTGAACGCCTGCCTGAGTATACGGACAAAGCTCTGGTCAACGTGCAGCAGCAGTTGAAGGCTGCGGCGCCGGTTTACCGGGATCTTGAGGAGCTTAATCTCGTATTCCTGTTCACCGTGGTTCGGCGCGACCTGGGAACCGACGACCCGCTCGTGCGAAAGATGCTGGGCAAAGAATCTCCCGAGCAACTGGCGCGCAGGCTGGTAACAGGTACACATTTGGACGATCCGAAGGTTCGGGAAGAGCTGTATAACGGAGGCCAAAGCGCCGTGGATGCGTCGAACGATCCGATGATCCGCTTCGTGGCTTCGATTAACGGCGACCTGCTGGCCATACGCAAAGATTACGAGGCGCGGGTAGACGCTCCCACACGGTCGGCGGCCGAGAAGATTGCGAAAGCGCGCTTTGCAGTTTACGGGACCAGTGTCGATCCCGACGCAACTTTTACCCTCCGCCTGACCTATGGCACCGTGAAAGGTTTCGAAGACGGCGAGGGCAAGTTTGTTGAACCCTACACGAACATCGGAGGCCTGTTCGAGCGGGCAACGGGAGCGGAACCCTACGCGTTGCCGGAAAGCTGGCTCAAGGCCAAAGCGTCGCTGAATCTTTCAGTGCCCATGAATCTGTCAACCACGAACGACACAACCGGGGGCAATTCTGGAAGCCCGATGATCGATAAGGACGCCAACATCGTCGGCCTGCTTTTTGACGGAAACATTTTCTCGCTGGGCGGGGACTACGGCTACGACGTGGCGAAGAACCGCTCCATCGCGGTGGACAGTCGCGGACTGCTTGAGGGGATGCGGAAGGTCTACCACATCGACCGAATCGTCGATGAAATCGAGGCAGCGCGGAAGTAGGAGGCGGCTCAGGCGGTTCCGGGGGGGCACGGCTTCAGCCGTGCTGCTAGACCGATTCATTAAGTCACTAAAATACTTTGTGCTTCAGGTCCAGCTCAGCCTGCGCTACATTCTGCGCCCGGCCAAGGTCGCGCCAATAATATTCATCGGCACGAAACGCGACGATGCTTTCTCCCTGGCTTGCTAGACGCAGATACGAAGTGATAATGGAGAAAACGCCCTCTTCCGTCAGCATCTTGAAGAGACGAGGTGAAATCACGTGAATGCCGGAGAAAGCCAAGGCTTGTGTCGGGTGTGCGGCTTGAACCATTTCAGGGGCCTGATCGCGCCCTGCTTGCCGCCCGCAAAGTTGAAGCCGCTGATCGAACAGTAAGTATCGGGACGTCTCGCGATCCTGCACGGCCAGCGTCGCGAGGGCTCGGCATTCGGCATGAAAGCGCACCATGCGTGCGAGATCGATCGTACTGATGACGTCGACATTGTGCAGAATGAAGGGTTCATCCGAAGGGCTGGAGTTCTCGAGAAAGAAATGGGCCGCCTTTTTTAATCCGCCGCCGGTGTCGAGCAAGACCTCCTCGCGCGAGACTTCAATGCGCATGCCGAAGTTGTCATTCTCTTTCAGGTAATCGACAACCATCTCAGCAAAGTGATGCACATTGATGATCACCTCGCGAACGCCGAAGACACGCAAGCGGGAAAGTGTGATCTCGAGCAGCGTCCGGCCGCCGACTTCCACCAGTGCCTTGGGACGATTGTCCGTCAGAGGCCGCAAGCGTGTGCCCAGGCCCGCAGCCAGAATCATCGCTTTCATTGTGCCGAGCTTCCAACGGCAAGATTCTCCAATTCCCGATGCCGCACCACCACGTCGATCCCATTCCGGCCGCGCAAGCGTTTTGCCAGTTGTTCCGCCAGGTAGACCGAGCGATGCTGGCCGCCGGTGCAGCCGAACGAGACCATCAAGCTTTTGAAGCCGCGTCGCTGATACTCGCTCACGCTCGCATCCACCAAAGACAGGACGCTGGCCAGAAACTGATGCACGCTCTCCTGCTGATTGAGATAATCGATCACCGCAGCATCTCTCCCCGTGAGCGTCTTGAAACGCTCTTCGCGGCCAGGATTCGGCAGGCTCCGGCCATCGAAGACGAATCCGCCGCCGTGTCCGGTCTCATCTTTCGGCCAACCTCGATGAAAAGAGAAACTAAGAATCCTCACCGTCAGGTTCTCGGCCTCGGAGGCCAGGCCCTGCAGTTTTTCCGAAGCCAGCATCCCGTTGAAGGCTTCCATTAGCGCGGGCAGTTCGATCGGCAGCTTCACGTTGTGCAGCAGCCAGCGCAGGTTCTTCAGCGCGTACGGCACGCTTTGCAGAAAATGTGGCTTGCGTTCATAAAACCCGCGAAAGCCATAAGCCCCCAGGGCCTGCAGGATCCGTACATAAACGTAGGGATAGAAATAATGCAGAAAGGCTTCGCGCTTCACATCGACAAATCCGCCTAGCGTGTCGACATAGAGATCGAGCAACTGTTGCCGCAGTTCCGGAGGCAGATCGGCCTTGGCATCGTACAGAAGGGAAGCGATGTCATACTGGAGCGCGCCTTTGCGCCCGCCTTGATAGTCCAGGAAAAACGGCTGACCGTTTCGCAGCATTATGTTCCGGGATTGGAAGTCGCGATAGAGAAAGTAATCGCAATCCGCGCTCAACAGGAAAGTCGTCAAGCTGTCGAAATCGTCTTCGAGCGCCTGCTCGTTGAAGGGAATGCCCGCGAGGCGAAGGAAGTAATACTTGAAATAATTCAGGTCCCAGGAAATGGATTGGCGATCGAAGCTCGCCCGCGGATAACACACCTTGTAATTCAAATCGCGTCCGGCTTCAATCTGAAAGCGCGGCAACACTGCCACAACTTTGCGATAGGCTTCCACTACGTCGGGAGCGATGTTTTCGCCCGTCCGATGCTTCGAAAGAAACTCAAAAAGCGTCGTGTCACCCAGGTCTTCTTCGAGGTAAGCTCCCTGGTTCAAATCCTCCGCGTAAATTTCAGGCACAGGAAGACCATGCCGTCGAAAGTGCCGGGAAAACTCGAGGAACGCTACATTCTCTTCGCGAACGTTGTACAGAATGCCGATCGCGCTTTGCTGCTCGGTGGAAAGCCGGATGATATTGCGGCCGGAGCCGCCGAGCTGGCCTTGCAGCGGCTGTATCCGCGCTGCCGGCAAGTGGAAATGCCGCTCAAATAGCTTTTGGAGAACGTCCATAGTCGGAAGAGCCTGTCAGCGCAACGACTCAAAGATAACATCGAATCCTCCAACTCAAAGGCGCGGAAATCGCCGAACGCAACGACTTGATAACCGCCAGTTCCATCTCTATCCTGAAGCAAGCATGACCGACCGCCTCTATTACCACGATTCCTTCCTTTATAACTTCGACGCCGAAGTGAATTCAGTAGTTGAAACGCCGCGTCCGGGGCTCATTCTCGACCAGACGGCTTTCTATCCCACCAGCGGCGGCCAGGTCCACGATACGGGATGGTTAATCTCTCCCGATGGCAAGTTTGCCGTCACCGAAGTCGCCGACACTGAAGACGGTCACATCGTCCACTATCTTGACGCTCCTCTGAAAAACGTGCAGCCTGGAACTCGCATTCGCGGCGAAATCGACGCGGCCCGCCGCCGCGATCATATGCAGCAACACTCTGCGCAGCACGTGCTCTCCTCCGCCTTCGTTCGCTTGTTCGGCATGGCGACAGTCTCTTTTCACATGGCCGACGATTACTGCTCCATCGATCTCGACACGCCATCGCTGAGCAAGGATCAGATCGAATCTGCCGAGAGGCTGGCCAACGAAATCATGATTGAGGATCGTCCCGTCGATGTGCGTTATGTGACGCGCGATGAGGCAGAAAAGCTTGGCCTGCGGAAACTTCCGCCGACCGAGCGCGATCAACTGCGGCTCATCGACATCCGTGACTGGGACCTTACCGCTTGCGGCGGCACGCACGTGAGCCGCACTGGGCAGATTGGCGGGATTTTGCTCCGCAAGACTGAGAAAGTTCGCCAGGGATACCGCGTGGAATTCGTTGCCGGGCAGCGCGCTGTCTCGACCGCGCGCCGCGATTTCTCCATCCTCACCGAAACTGCCGCGATGTTTTCCGCGGGCATTTACGACGTGCCGCAGCAGGCCCGCAAGTCCCTCGACGAGATTCGGCTGCTGCGCAAGCAACGCGAGCAATCGCAGGAAGAACTCGCTGCGGCGCAGGCCGCAGCGTTGCTCGCAGAGACTCCCGAGAGTCAGGGCCGCAAGCTGGTGGTGCGTACTTTCTCCGACCGCGACCTCAACTTCCTCAAGCTGCTGGCTCAGAAACTTACGCGGCAATCTCCCGCGGCGATCGCGCTGCTTGCCACTGAATCGCCGCAGCCCGCGCTGGTCTTCGCCCAGTCTGCCGGGCAGCCCTACGACATGGGCGCGCTGCTGAAAGAGACCTTGGCTAAGCTCGGGGGGCGCGGCGGCGGCAGCAAAGATCTCGCGCAAGGCGGTGCGCCGCATTCGGAAGGAATCGCCGCTGCTCTCGCCGACGCTGCGGAGGCGGTCACATCCGCATTGTCATCCTGAGCGAGTTTTTGCGCGAAGGACCTCTGCAACTGCTTACAGCGCAACACCTCTCGGAGCGTGTAAGAAAACAAAAGCCCTCATCGGACTGGAATCCAATGAAGGCTTCAGAAACCCTTTGCCACCCAACTGCGACTAGGCGACGCGATTCCGCCGGCCACCCTTTTCCCACCATACTCGTGGATCCTCGGGGCGGTTCAGCATCTGCGACAACTCCTTCTTGATCTCGAGCAGGCGGTTGGCGCGCATTTCCACCGCCGATTGGTCGATCTGGCTGTCCGCGGTCCTGGCTGCAGAGCGAGCGTTCATGTTCCGTAAATCCGTGATTTCCTGACGAAGGC
>Ga0307476_10000562_pt1 | contig 27405 bp, 22 predicted proteins | sample atmos_gasesECM2C_2_FD_203314 | JGI IMG/M metagenome (GOLD analysis project Ga0307476, IMG submission 203314) | Hardwood forest soil microbial communities from Morgan-Monroe State Forest, Indiana, United States - atmos_gasesECM2C_05 | ecosystem: Environmental > Terrestrial > Soil > Temperate...
TCAACTCTCCCCGCGCCGAAACCGGGGCACTCGGAGTTCTGCTCGACCGCGTCTCGCCGGGCGGCATCATCATTTTCGACGATTACGGCTGGAAGCACTTTCAAAATCACAAAGAGGCCACCGATCGTTTCATGGCGGAACGGGGCCAAATCATCATGGAACTGCCAACCGGCCAAGGTTTGATGATCAAGCGGTAGTGGTGTTTAGTCGGCAACTGCCACGTCGAGCGGGCGCGCGCCCGAACGCAAAGCGCAATGGATGTCGATGCCGGATTCCCAAGCCGCCGTTTGTCCGCAGCCGGCCGGCGCAGCCAGCGTTGCCTCCAGCGAGTCCATGAGCAGGATCCATCCCGACGACGTGCCTGGATTGACGGGGCTGCGCTTTCTCGCCGCTTTCTCGGTTATGATCGCGCACGCTTTTGCCGTGTTCCTGCAAGGCCACGACACCCCTGGCAGCGTCGCCTATTGGGCGACCCAGGCGTCCGGCTTCGGCATGACGCTGTTCTTCGTCCTGAGCGGCTTTGTCATTCATTACAACTACGCGACCTTGGTGACGGCCGGAGGCCCGCGCGGCATCGCCGGCTATTTGTGGGCGCGCTTTGCGCGGCTCTATCCGCTGTTTCTCCTCACGCTGCTCGGCTATATCCTGATCAGCCGCAAGCATTACGAGTTCTGGACCGGCCATCCCGAGCCATTCCAAAGCGTGCTGCAGGCGCTGCCCTATTTCCTGTTCTCGGTGCAGAGTTGGCTTTATCGTCCGATCGGCGACACCACGCTGATTTACGCCATCGGCGGCAGTTCGTCGCTCACTTGGTCGATCAGCACCGAGTGGTTCTTCTATTTTCTCTATCCGCTCGCGGCATGGCTCATCCTGCGCTCTCGGGCGCCGCGACTGACGATTGTTCTCGTGCTGGCATGGTGTGCCCTGTGGATCGCGATCACGACAGGGCTCTATGATCGCGCTCCCGACATCAACGCCTGGGCGGTCGCGCGCTACGGGCCGATTGCCGAAATGCGCGAGCCGCAGGATGCCTTTGCGGCGTCGGATTCTTATGTGCGCTGGCTGCTCTATTTCTCGCCTTATTTGCGCATGGGCGAGTTCGTACTCGGCAGCCTCGTTGCGCAGCTTTACGTCCAGTTGCGCAGTCGGAAGCCCGGCGGCTGGGAGAATGCGCTCGGGACGGCTGCTTTTCTCGCCGCCGCCGCCAGCATGATTGCGATCACCTATTGGATGTATGCCCCCGACGTCGGCATGAATATCTTTCGCAAGATGTACATGAATTTCGGCCTGGCGCCGTCGGCCGCGCTTCTGGTGTTCTGCGCTGCGCGCTATCGCAACGTGTTTTCCCGGCTGTTGACGACGCGCCCCATGCTGGTTCTGGGTGACGCCAGCTACTCGATCTATCTGCTGCACTACGTCGTGCTGATGATCGCCACCAAGCTGATCGGGGCGGCCGTGCATGGCGCGATCTTCAATACAGTGGCGCTCATCCTGAGCACGATTGCCACACTTGTCGTGTCGATCCTGCTCTATACCTACTACGAATCGCCGGCGCGCAAGGGGCTGCGACGGTTGTGGCGCGACAAGCGCCCGCCTGTTGTGATGGCGAAGATCTGAGCGCGGGACTCAGAACGGCTCCGGTGCGGCGCGAAGCTGCAGCGGTTGTGTGCCGTGCCAGATCAACCATGGCTCGACGGTGTAATAGACGAATTGCCCATCGACCTGTATCGGCGGCGTCAGGTCCACCGACAGCTCCGTGCATCCCGCCTCGACCTGCACGCTGGCTTCGCTCGTGGTTTCGATCGGCGCCGTGCCGAAGCCGCGCAGCACAACCTGCACGGTGAGACGTCCCCGTTGGTCGGGTGGCGCGAGTTTGAGACGCACTCCTGCGACTTTGCCGGTATTCCAGCGGGTGCGCGCGACATTGAACGGGCGCTCGCCAACCCCGTACGTAACAGGGGCGCGCAGGATCATGAAATCAGTTTCGGCTACCGTGCCGCGGCGGCTGTCGAAAGCCTTGTCCCGATTGTAGTGCGTTGCCGCGCTGCCGAGCTCGCGCCAACCCGGAGTGGCCGCGAGAAAATCGCGCGCCGCGAAAAACGGCCCAGGCTGCGAGATGTTGTCGACGAAGATAAAACCGCCTGGCGCCAGCAGGCGTGCGCCATAGGCGATATCGAATGCCGCATATTCGTATTCGTGATTGCCGTCGACAAAGACCAGTTCCGGATGAATCCGCTGCCGTTCCATGTCGCCGAAGAACGCCATGGAGTCCTTCATATGCAGTCGGACATGACGGAACAATTCCGGCGGCCAATATTTAAGGACCGCGGCGATATATTCGCCCTGAAATGGATCGACCGCATGGGCGATCCCTTTGTTATTTGCCAGAAGGGCGCGGCAGATCGCCTCGGTGGTGCCGGCCTTATAGGTGCCGATTTCGAACACGTATTCCGGGCGAAGATTGCGGACGAGGCTGTACAGCAACGCTTGCGATTGGGACGATATAAGCGAGCGGTGGGCTGCTGGATTGTCGTAGAAATACGTTTTGGTCGCGCCGAATTCCGGCGCCGCCATGATCTCGGTAATCGGATTCTCGCTGGCAGCCAGATCTATCCTCGGAAAAGGGACGTCCGAGATCGGCTTGACGTCAAGTCCCTTATGCAGGCCGTCCAGCCGAATTTCGAGCTCCTTTGCCTTGCGTCGCATGGCATCGGCGGCCGTCGCGCCGACACGCGCGGCGACGAGCTGGCTCAGGCGAATTCCACGTGCAGCAAGCTGTCGCGTCTTGTCGACGATGCCGCTCAGCCGAGAAGGGGTGCTGTCGGTCATGTCCCGGCCTCTGTGCTCACGGCTGCGCTCGATCGGTCCGGCGGCTAAGCCTGACCGATCCGCAATAGCACGCGTCCGGCGGTGCCGCTGCGCACCACGTCGAGTGCGGCGTTGATGTCATCGAGCGGGAATTCGTGGGTGATCAGGCCTTCGAACGACAGCCGCCCGGCTTCGATCAGCCTGATCAGCCGCGGAATGTCGACGTGCGGCACCGCATCGCCGCCGTGCGAGCCGGTCAGCACTTTGTTGAAATGGATCGGTAGCGTGTAGATCGAAACCTTCTCGCTCGGCACGCCGACCAGCACGCAGGTGCCGTCGGCGTGAGTGAGGTTATAGGCGAGCTCGATCACCGATTTCGCGCCGGTGGTCTCGATCACCTTGTCGGGACCTTTGGCGCCGACGATCTTGCGGATCTCCGCGTCCATATCCGACACCGCGTTGGCATTGAGGCAGTGCGTGGCGCCGCGACTCTTCGCCATGTCGAGCTTGGCGTCGACGAGATCGACGGCGACGATCGGATTGGCGCCTGCGAGTTCGGCGAACTGCACGACGTTCAGTCCGACGCCGCCGACCCCGAAGATCGCCACGGATTCGCCGATCTTGACGTTGGCGTCGTTGTTGATCACTCCGGCGGCGGTAGTCACGGCGCAGCCCAACAGCGGCGCGTCGCGCAGATTGTAGGCGGGCGGGATCACCGTCATCCGGTTCTCGGATATCACGGCATAGTCGTTGAACGTCGTCACCCAGCCGGCGTTGAGCTTTTGGCCGCGCCATTGATAGGCCGGCGGCTGGCATTGGATGCCCTGGCTCGGCCGCCAGTGCAGCACCACGGCGTCGCCGGGCTTCACGGTGGTGACACCGAGGCCGATCTCGATCACCTGTGCCGAAGCTTCGTGGCCGAGCAGGTGCGGCAGGAACTTGTCGGGGCCCTTGGCGGCGGCGATCTCGTTGAGCTGGGCGCCGCAGATCGTCGAGTACAGCACCTTGACCAGGACTTGGCCGACGCCAAGCGCCTCCGGAAGGGCAATTTCATCGACGATAAGCGGTTCACGCGACTGCGCCAGGATCGCCGCCTTCGCTGTCTTGACCTGCATTCGCGCTACCTATTCGAAATAGATGAATTCGTAGTCGCCGGTATAGCCAAAATGATTATAGAGCCAGATCCATTCCGACGTATGCAGGATCGATTCCGCGGTCAGCGCCCAGCATTCGAGATTGAACTGCTCGAGCTCGTTGCGGTAGCCCTCGACCATGATGTATTTGTTCTTGCCGACCCGGTTGATCTCCGTCACCGCGGTCTCGAGCTCGAACAGGCGCAGATTGTGCAGGCAGCCGAGCGAGATTACCAGATCGAAGGCGCCGTCGCCGTAAGGATAGCGATCCTGGGCGCGATAGCGGAACAAATACGGCTTGATCCCGTCGCGGGCGTCGGCAAGGCCGTGCTTTGAAATGTCGAAACCGGCGATCTTGAGTCCCGGCAGGATTTTCTTCATTTCGTAGAGCAGGAACGCCTTGCCGCAGCCGACGTCGAGCACGCTGGATTCGTCCTTGAGCCCGTAGATGTCGATCAAAGCTTGCGCCACCGGCTTCCAGCGCCCTTCGATGAACTTGTAGCCGCCATAGCCGTAACGGCGATCGCCGTCCCAGTAATCGAACTCGTATTCCTTCGCCTTCACCATGCAATGCACTTTGTCGTCGTTCATGCGCGCAAGGTAATCGCGCTTCGTCGCCTTGTGCAGCGGGGTGACGATCTCGAGCAAGCGTCCCATTACTCACGTCCTTACTGAAAATGTGCCGGCGCGTCGGCCGGCAAACGGTGCTGGAACCCAGCAATGTGGGGCGATCGAAGGCCGTCGATCGACGATCATGATCGATCGCGCGGCGTTGTAACCAGCCCTTGGCGGTTTGACAAGCGCGGGACGGGGGGTGTGGCGGCTCGGACGATCCGCGCAGAAACGTCCACTCTTTCTGCAGTTCCAGACAGCACGTCACGCCAACAGCTCGGCAGTCGTCACGCCCAGGTGTTCTCGAGCATGAATAAGGTCCACGCCGCAAAGCCGGCAGCCGCCGCGCCAACCGCGATCATCGCAAGCTGCATTGCCGTAAAGCGCTGCCAAACATCCCATCGGCGGCTCAAGCGGACTGCATGGCTGCAACGCTCGGCAAGAATTGCCGCGCAGTGTGGGCTGGAGGCGATGCCGGTCCAATACGGGATTGTGGCCAGGCCGAGCCCCGCTATCAGAACCGCCGGCAGATCTACCATCTCCCGGTAGCGAAAATCCGGTTCCGCGAAGACAGAGGTCACGGCGGCATTATAGACAAATAGAAGCGATGCAATGATAACGCTGCGCACCAAGCCGTCGGCTACCGGCAAAGCCATAGCTGAATCCATTTTGTCTTGATGGCTGCGGCTCGGCCGCACTCGGCGAAGCTCGGCGACTCTTGCAACAACGGTTATCCATGCTGCGATCATTAGACAGGTCAGAATGAACGCCTCGGTTCGATATAGCTTCGCCCAAATTCCTTGAATTGAGTCCAGCAGCGAGCCGATCATTCGCGGCCGGAGCGAAACAGAATCGAAAGTTATTTCGCGGGCGGCCCGTGCCGGAAGCTGGGCAAATTCAGGCGCAACCAAGCTGTACGTAGGAAAAAATACGAGTCCCACAGGACTGAACGGGTTGAAGTTGTATCGTGTGTGGGCGTAGCCGGGTTCGAAAATAAAATGAAGAAAATTTCGCAAGGAGTACCGCAGTATCATGATGGGATGAGTACGTGCGATCTCCAAGGAGGCCGCCAACAGGACGCGATCATCGTTTGCTTCGGACAGGAGAGTGAAATACTCGTAGTTCGGCCTCGCGAGCACCTGATCGATGAGTTGGTCGGAGGTGAGGCCAAGCATATTGGCTTCCGCGAATTGTTTCGTGTCAGCCGAGCCGGTATAGTGCTCCGGCAGGAATTTAGAGTCTTTTGGATTTGGCTGCAGTCGATTCCGCAGATTCGTCACCACTTGCGCAAAATTGGTGCCTACCTCGCTTGGTGACAGCTTGATTCCATAATCGAGCGTGTTGACATAAGGATTGTAGAAAAGTTGCGTGCCGGTATAGCTGGGCGTCGCCGTGGCATGCGCCACATCGAAAATCACCTCACGGTGCCAAGTGTAGCCAGCCAGGAATGCGGCAAACGTCAGCAAACATACGACATAGTGCGCGATGCGGCCGCGCGCCGAGATGTAGCTCACCGTCAGGAACAGCGGAAATAGAGCGTTCCCGGCCGGCCTAGCCGCCGATGCGAAAATTGTGAAAATCGTGAACAAATAAAGGAATCGAAATCTCCTGGTTTGCACAAAAATCAGCAATACGCAGAGCATCGCCGTCGAAAAGAAGATGTAGGTTTGATCGTGATGTATCATCTTCATGAAATAAAACGGACTCAGCATCGCAATACTTGCCAGCCCGGCATAGAACGCGATCGTGGGCGAAAGCCGTTGCAAGCCTTCGTAGATCAGCAGCGGCAGCAGGATTGCAAATCCAGCCTGAATCAACAGAAGCGGAATCAGGCTGTGGGTGAATGGAAACCCGCTGAGAATGATCAGCAACGGATAGCCGGCGTCTCGTGAGGCTATTTCCGGAGCCAAGGTCGTGCCATGGACGATGGCCTCGGCGTACCTCACGAAGTGAATTGCTCCGCCGGGAAACAGCGTCTTGGCGGCAAACAGAAAGAATATCGCTGCAAGCGTGCTAAGGAGTGTCAGTTTCGCGCGGTCTACCCTGGCAATGGCGCTTGGCGAAAGCAGCGCGACCGGCGCCATCGCCCAAAGTTGCAGCGTCGAGCCAGCTCTGCCGTATTGTGCTTCGCGCGTGGGCAGGTCGAATTGCGATGCCGCCATCGAGACATACGACTAATGTGACTTGGCCGTTTTTCGGGTAAGTCGAGAAGGCGCAGTGCGAATCAGAGAATCACAATCTGCATTACCGCGCAAGCCGGTGACACCGCGCGGCCGATATGGCAAAACCCATCCGCGATCGGGAACTGCAAGGGGATGAGTCCGCCATGCGATCCTCCATCGGTCGGATTCTGCTCACCGTCACGGGGGGTGTTCTGGTCGTGGCGATATCGTTTTTTGCCACCATGCAAATTCTCGACTACTGGCTGACCCCGCAGGATCCGAACGCCGACGTGATTCACGTCGCGGACGCGACCTATGGCCTCGCCTGCCGGGATTTCGTGCCGCCGTCCGGAAAGCCGAATCTGGTGAAGACCGGCAATGCCACGGCGGCGCTGAAAAGCGCATGCGACAAAGCCAAGACGACATGCGTTTTCGTCGTCGACGCGGTCCAGCTCGGCGACCCGGCCAACGGCTGCGGCAAGGATTTTGTCGCCAACTGGCGCTGCGGCAGCGACCAGAAGGTCCATGAGTTCTATCTGACTGCGGAAGCGCACGGCCGATCGGCGGTGCTCAGCTGTCCGGCGCCGTAAGCGCCGCCGATTGACGCCCGCTCGCCCGACGTGCACGTTTCGGCCATTGGAGGAGCCATGGGCCTAACAGGATACGCCGTCGACGCGATCGGCCGCGAGCATGTCTATCGTCCGATCAGCGGCGACATAGTGTTTATAGGGCGCCAGACGGTCACAATTTCACCATCCGAATTGGCGTCGGCATTGCGTGCGCATGGCATTGCTGTCGATGATACGGCCATTGAGACCGACCGCACGACGACTTATCGGACGCTTCATGCCACACACCAGGCGAGCGACCGGTCGATCTTCCGGGCGCTGGGCGGCTGCCGCGTGAAGGCGCTCGATGTCAGCCCCTATGAAGGCGCCGAGATCATCCACAATCTCAATGAGCCAATTCCGGACTCGCTGCGCGAAAGCGCCGATTTTATCGTCGATGGCTCCACGCTCGATAACGTGTTCGACCCTGCGATGGCATTGCGCAATCTCGCCGCGATGTTGAAACCGGGCGGCAGACTGTTGATGATTAATGCATGGAGTCCGCGTGACGGCTCCTATCAGCTATGCTCGCCGGCGTGGTATTTCGATTTCTTTGTCACCAACGGTTTTGCCGACTGCAAAACCTATGCCTGCATATCAGCCGGGAACCGGACGAACGCCTATTGGCTCGATCCCGCTTTCATGCGCACTGCGGAAGCTCGCGTTCGCGTTCCGCTGCTCGCCTGCTGGTGGCGCATTCCGTCTGTGCTTGTACTGGCGGAGAAAGCGCGTGAGCCTTCGTCGCCCACTGTGTCTCCGACGCAAGCACACTATCGTTCCGAGCGCGAATGGGGCCGTTATCTCGATAATCTCGCGTCCATTACGCGGTCTACTCGGCCTCACATTGTCCGCTCGATCGGGCACATGCTGCCGCGCACGCGCTCGCCGCGCTCTAACGGATTCGTCTGGATCGACGGCGACTACAACGCGAGGCCGCTTGGCCGAAGTCTCGATCCGGCTGTGCGGCTGCTGCGGCGCGTGCGATCTGCATTTAGATCGGGGGCCCCGGCGGCGTCTTAAGCTGACAGCGGCGGCGCCGCTAATTGCGCACGGAGCCACGCCCGCGCCGGACGCTCTATGACGGCGTAGGACACGAGACTGATCAGCGCCAGCAGCAACAGCGATCCCGCCCAGGTGACCCAGGCCGCCGCGGTCAGACAAAAGGCCGCTGCGGCCATGACGATGACGTCGCGAGCAGACCGACCTAAATGCCGCCCCGGCCGGAGGAAAGAGGCAACGCGCCACAGTCTTCGCGCAGCGCCGGGTGTGGCAAGCTTCAAACCGCACTGTTATGATAGGCGGCAGGAGGCCCAAGGGGACGAGCAAAGATGACGCAGGCGGCAGAAAATCTGGCGACGGACGGCGCCACCATCGTTCGCGGATTTCTTGCTCCCGACGACGCGGCGAGTTTGCGCCGCACCGTCGACGAGATTTACGCCGTCATGGATACGTGCGAGCGTTTTCCCAACAGGCTGTTGGGTGTCAATTTCCGCGTTTGGGACGGCGTATGGCTCAAGGCGTTGCCGGCCTTCCTGCGCCAAGTACGCCCGGATCTTGCCGAGCGTTATGAGCAATCGCTTCGCCTGGTCGAATCCCGGATGGAGCACGTGTTGGGGCCCAAGTGGCGATATTTTCCGAAGCGCTCCTACTTCCGCCGCAACCGCGGATCGGGAACCAGGGTGGAATGGCACGCCGATGCCGACGCCGCCACGATCTTTCGCATTGCCGCTTCGGCCATCAACGTCTGGATGCCGCTCGATGCGGTCGGCACCGACCTGCCGTCGCTCGAAATCGTGCCCCGGTCGCATACCACCATGCGCCGCGTCGCCATGCTCACCGGCAAGGATCGCCATCGAGACGATGCATTCGTCAGGGCGCTCGGACCGTCGTCGATCCCGCAGCTGCAGTTGGGCGACGCGTTGATTTTCGATCAGTTCATCCTTCATCGCACGCAGAACGTCGGCGCGAAGCAAGCGGTTCGAAAGGCCTGCGAGTTTCGCTTTGTCCGGCGTTCGGCCCCGACATTGCATGGTTTGAGCGGGTGGGTGCGCTACAAGTGGAACAACGCTTTTTCCGCGGACGGAGTTCTTGCAGCAAAGGCAAAGAGCCTGCTCCATTCGAAATAGATTGCGGCACGCGCGCGGATTTTTTGAGCATGTGATCGAGCTAATGCGTATCGCTGCGCTCGACGGCGTGTCTCGGGTCGTCCAAATCGGGTCCCAGCAGCCGCCGACCTCGACCCCCATGTCGCGCCTGCCCGCCACCAGCATGGCCGCGATGTCGCGCGGGCCATCGAGCGCCGGAACGCGGCAATTGATGCCCGGAGCCCTTGAGGCCCGACGGCAAAGCTGCCAAAAGTGCCGCCTCTCGGCATAGCGGCACTCATCGGGCCCAGGCACGTTCCTTTGTCAGTTCAGGACACGACATCGCGCCCGCAGACTCATCGCCATTGGCTGGCGCTGGGTTTTTCCTTCGCGCTCACCGCCGTCACGCTTTTTTTCGTGTTCCGCGGCATCGACCGCCAGGCTTTTGCGAGTCTGTTGGCAACCCAGGACCGCGGTTGGCTCGCCGTCGCGGCGGTTTTTCTACTCACCCAAATCTTTCTCGGCGGCGAGCGCTGGCGCTCAATCCTGTGCGCGTTGATGCGCGGTCCGCCGCCGTCGGTGGCGAGCGTGCAGGCGGTGTTTTACGCCAGCATTTTTTTCAACTGCCTGCCGTTCGGCACCGTCGGCGGCGACGTCGCCCGCGTCTGGCTGGCGCGGCGGTTTGCGCTGTCGCTGAGTCAGATCGTGCTGTCCATTCTGGTCGACCGCGTGCTCACGGTCGCCGCCTTGATCATGCTGGCGCTGGCGACCCTGCCCACCATCTCCAGTCCGCTTGCCGTCACCGCATGGTTCGGCGGCGCCGCCATTCTTGTCGCCGGCGCGCTCGGAATTTTGCTGCTCGGGGTCATCGAACGTGCGCTCGGGCGATGGCGCAAGCAGCGCCTCATCCATTTCGTCTTGCGCATGGCCGAGGAGCTGCGCCAGGTGAAGACGCGCTCAGGCATGATCGCGCTTTGCTTCGCGCTGGCGTCGGGCGCCTGTTCCGGGTTCGGCGCCTATTGCATCGCACGCAGTCTCGGCATCGGCGTCGGGCCGGTTGCCATGATCGCCGTCACCTCGATCATGACGCTGGTCGTGGCGTTGCCGATCTCCGTCGCCGGATGGGGCGTGCGCGAAATATCGCTGGTCGCGCTCCTCGGCCTCCTCGGCGTCGACCGCGAGGCGGCGCTTGCACTATCGGTGGAGTTGGGCCTGATCAGCACGCTGCTCAGCCTGCCGGGAGGCGTGGTATGGCTGACGCTGCGCGACCATCGCAACGCCGCCTCGCCGGCGAAATAACGCGGCAGTTGGCATGCGCCGGATTTCCTGGCAGGCAATGCCGGCGCGGCCCCGAGACCACGGCAGGACTGCGGCGGCAGGGGTTTGGGAGAGGCAGGCCATGACCGGCAATCGAGCCCACAGCAGACCCGATGGTTACTGGGACCGGGCGGGCGAGCAGGGCTATGGCCAGGCCATGTACCGAAGTTCCGACGTCGAGTCGCACGTCCGCGGCCGGGTTTGGCAAACTGCCATCGATATCGCCGGCGCGCTGGGCGTTCCGGCCGACGGCCGCGTGCTCGATCTCGGTTGCGGCGATGGCGCCTTTACCAATCAGATGCTGGCCGGCCGCTACCGCACGGTCGACGGCATCGACAAGTCGGAAGCGGCTATCAAGCGCGCCAACGCCGAGTCGCGAGGTTTCGCGACCTATCGGGCGGTCGATCTGGTGACCTTCGATTACGACGCGCTGCCGCGTTACGACGCCGCGTTCCTGATCGGCATATTGCATCACGTCAAGCAGGCGACACCCGACATCGTGCGCGCCATGGCGCGGCGCACCGACAAGATGATCGTGCTTGAGCCGAACGGCAGTCATCTTTTGCGCAAGGCGATGGAATATGCGCCGTCCTATCGCGCCGCCGGCGAGGACAGTTTCCGCAGCAAGGATTTGATGGCGATTTTCGCGGCCGCCGGCTGGCGCACCGACATCTGGCGGCGGCTGAACATGTTCCCCAATTTCACGCCAGGCTCCATCTACCGGTGGCTCAGGCCGCTCGAAGCGCGGATCGAAGACAGCCGTTTCTGGAACGCGCTTTGCACCGTCGACATGTACGGGCTGACGCTCGCACGATGAGCGAACGCGAGCGACCGGCAGCTGCTGTGACTTTCACCAGGGCGGACATGCTCGCCATTGCCGCGCTGCTTGGCGGCTTCATCGGCATGGTGCTGTGGTTCGACAAGGTCGACTTTTATCACAAACATTTCTTCGATACCGGCGCGATTGTGTTCGCCGACAATTTGCTGCGCATCGTCTTCGTCGGAATTCTCTCGTGGCTGATCTACGCCCCCGGCGCAGCGATCGTGGCTCTCGTCACGACGCCAGACCAGCGCGCTGCGCTGTCGCCCGCCGAGCGCGCCGTGCTCGGTTTTGGCATCGGCGTCGGCATCTGGCACGTCGCGATGCTGATCCTCGGCATCCTCGACCTGTACTACCGCTCCGTGCTGGCTGGGCTATGCCTCGTGGTTCTCATCGCATCCAGTCGGCATTTTTCTCATGTCGCCGTCGCCGGCTGCCGCGCATTCGCCGACCGCTTCACCGCGTTGCGGCAACGCCGCGCATCACCGCAGGAAGTCGGCGCGATCTTGATCGTCGTCGTCGCCGCGTGGCTGTTGCTGCGGCGCGGGCTTTTTCCCGGCGGCAGCGGCGATTATTACACGCACTATTTCTATTATTATCTTCAAGTCCTGAAAAACCACGGTCTTGCGCCGAACGACGTCTGGTATCATTACTACTATTCGAAGGGCTGCGGTCTGGCCTTTCTCGGCATGCTGCTGACCGATCCGGAAGCGCCCGCGCTCACGACCTTCGTTTGCGTGATCTTTGCCGCGGTCGCGATCGCCACATTGGCGGCGCGCATGACGCCAGGCTCGCTGTGGCCCGCCGCGGGCGCATTGATTTATCTCTTGTTCTATCTGCTCAGTTTTAGCGACATCGGCGGAAGCGAATTTCAGAAAGACCATGAAGAAGTCGCGGCACTCGTGACCCTCACGGCGTGGGCATTGTGCATGGAGCGCTGCGCGCCGCCGCGGCCGTTTCGGGTCATGGCCGCCTCAAGCGCAATAGCGGCGGCCATCGTGACCCAGGCGGTCGGGGTGCTGCTCAGCGTCTTTGTCGGGTTACTCTGCGCCTGGTCCATTCTGCACCGGCGCTGGCGCGAGATGTGGGCCTATGGCGTTGTGGCCGCTTTGGTCGCCGCTGTCGTGCTTGCGGTGTTCGTCTTGAGCTACGCGCAAACCGGCTTGGCGAGCGATCAGCCGCTCGATCTGATGCTCCGCTTCGCCGATGTCGGGCGGCTGGATCGATGGGGTGTGATCCCCCAGGTGATCGCGGTGGCCTGGATTCGGGACAATTACCTGGCCCTGGCTCCGCCGTACGGTTGGGCAATTTTCAAGCAGCTCTTCCAATTCTTGCGGCTGAAAGGCCTATGGCCATTTCTGGTCGGTCCGATCATCGCGGCAATCATTGTCTACGTGATGGACAGATTTGCACCTTGGAAGCGCCCGAGGTTCAGCGATCAGACGGAAGCGTCGTTCGCCGGAGCAACCGCCGCGAGACTAGCCGCGCTTTTGCTCTTCTTCATCGTCATCGCGCTTTTGGCGGGGCGCGCTCAGAGCATATCATTTGAAAGGCTCAGTTCCTTTTTTGTGCCCTTGCTGGTGCTGTTTGCAATTGCCTGCGGCGCATGGCTGTTCAATGGCCAGCTGCAGTCCCGCGGCGATCCGTGGACGTGGACGGTGCTACCCGCCGTGTTGCTTATCGCGGTGCTCGGGGCATGGCAGGGCAAGGACCACTGGTCGAGACGATTGCCCGCGGAAACGGCCAATGCTTTGCGGTTTTTCTCCGGCCGCTTCAGCTTGGCGGACGCTTACATGCGCGCCAGCAGCGGCTACGCCTTTGGCGCGATCAATCCCGAGGCGCTCAAGGCGGCGCGCCAGCTGCCTTACGGCACGCCGATCTGGAGCACGAACGTCGATTCCTATTGCATGGTGCCCGGATGCCTGATCGAAGACGTCATTTCCTTCAAGATGTCGGGCCGGCTCGATGAAATTCTCGGCGGCGACCCCGAGCTGGCGAAGCAACGGTTACAGGAAGCCGGGCTCAACTATTTTCTCTTCATGAAGGATTACCGCATCATCGACCTACTGCCGTTTAGCCGCCTGTTCGCGCCGGACATGATAGGTCGCTACCTCGGCGTCAAATGGAGCGATGGCTCGACCTATTTGCTGACCTGGATCGGCCCCGACACGACCCCCATCGCGCCCGACTTGCTCGAAGTCTATACGCTCCGGCGCGCCGCACCGGACGCCCTGCAATGGTTCAAATTCGACGAATTGGCCCCGCTGATTGCCGCCATCGCGCCGCGCATGCGCGAGGCGACGCGATGGGGTACAGCGCAAGCATTATTTTCGTGGCGCCAATCTCGATGAAAGATCACAACAGTTAAGCGGTACCTGCCCACTCATATGCCGGACGAGCTCGGTACCAAGCCGCCTGACTTCGACACGGGGCAACGCCTGGTGGCGGCTGCGCTGATTCTTGGCTTTATCGGCGTCGTGGCCTGGTTCGGCGGCGTCGACTTCTATCACCTGCATTTCTTCGACACCGGGCCGGTCGTCGCCGCCGACAATGTGGTGCGAATCATTTTTGTCGGTATTTTCTCGTGGCTGATCTACGCCCCGGGCGCGGCGATCGCCGCCCTCGTCATGTCGTCGGACGAGCGCGCTGCGCTGATGCCGCCCGAACGCGGCGTGCTCGGTTTCGGTATCGGATTAGGCGTTTGGCATGTCGCGATGCTGATCCTGGGGCTCGCCGGATTGTACTACCGGCCGGCGATCGTCGGCCTGTGCTTGGTGGTTGTTGTCGCGTCCGCGCGTCACTTCGCCAACGTCGCCGTCTCTGGATCGCGATCGTTCGCTGTGGGTTTTGCCGAGCTGCGCCAGGGCCGTGCGACACCGGAGCGGATCGGTATGATACTGATCGGCGTCGTGGCGGTGTGGCTCTTGCTGCTGCGCGGACTGTTTCCCGGCGGCGGCGGCGATTATTACACGCATTACTTCTATTACTATCTGGAAGTTCTGAACAATCACGGCCTCGCGCCGAACGATGTCTGGTACCATTATTATTATTCCAAAGGCAGCGGCCTGGCCTTTTTGGGCATGCTGCTGACCGATCCGGAAGCGCCGGCGCTGACCACCTATCCTTGCGTCGTGTTTGCCGCCGTCGCCATCGCGATGCTGGCGGCGCGGATGGCGCCCAATTCGCTGTGGCCGGCCGCGGGCGCCTTCGTCTACCTGTTTTACTACCTGGTCAGCTTCAGCGCCGACGGCGGCGGCCAATTCCAGAAGGATCACGAGGAGATTGCGGCGCTCGTGGCGCTGACGACATGGGCGCTATGCATGGAACGGCGCGCCGCGCCGACGCCGTTTCGAATCCTGGCCGCCGCGACCGCGATCGCCGCGGCCATCGTCACGCCGGCGATCGCCATCCTGCTCGGCTTTTTCGTCGGACTATTGGCGGCCTGGTCCTTGATGCGGCGGCGATGGAGCGACATGTGGGGCTACGGCGTGGTCGTTGCCGCCATCGCCGGCGCCGTTCTCGCGGGGTTCGTCGTGAGTTATTTGCAAACCGGACTGGCGAGCGACCAGGCACTCGATTTGATGCTCCGCTTCGCCGATTTTGCCCGGCTCGACCACTGGGGCGTCATTCCGCAGATCATTGCCGTGGCGTGGATCAGGGACAATTACCTGCAATGGGAGCCGCCCTTCGGATGGGCAACACTCCAAGAGATCGTGGATTTCATGCGGCTTCGTTTTCTTTGGCCGCTTCTGTCCGGGCCGCTCATCTGTGTCTTCGTTCTTCGCATCACGGGCGCGTTTGCCGGCTGGCGGCTGACGGCACCGCGCGACGCAAAATCGGCGGCATTGACCGGCCAGACCGTCTTGCGTCTCGCTGCGCTGGTGATGCTGCTCGTGGCCGTCGCCGTCGTCGCAGGGCGCGCGCAAAGTTTTTCCTTTGCCCGGCTCAGCTCGTTTTTCGTTCCCGTGCTGGTGATGCTGACAATTGCCTGCAGCGTTTGGGGACTGAGCTGGTCGCTGGGCCGCCGGGACGACGCGATATTGCGGCTTGCCGTGCCCGCGCTATTGCTTGTCGGCACCCTGGTCGCCTGGCAGTCTCACGCGCACTGGACGTCGCCATTGCGTCGAGAAACGGCGAATGCCATGCGATTCTTGGCGGGTTCGTTTAGCTTAGCGGAGGCGTATTCCCACGCCAACAGTCCTTATCCATTTGGCGCGATCAACCCCGGTGCGTTTGCCGCCGCGCAACAGCTGCCGTACGGAACGCCGATCTGGAGCACCAATGTCGACGCCTACTGCATGGCGCCGGGATGCCTGATCGAAAGCGTCATCTCCTTCAAAATGTCGGGCCGGCTCGACGAGATTCTGGGCGGCGATCCGGATTTGGCCAAGCAGCGGTTGCAGGAAGCCGGTCTCAATTATTTCCTGTTCATGAAGGATTATCGCATGGTCGATCTGCTTCCCTTCAGCAGATTGTTCGCGCCCGAAACGATTGGCAGCTATCTGGGTGTCAAATGGAGCGACGGTTCGACCTTTCTATTGACCTGGATCGGTTCCGACACGACGCCGCTCGGGTCCGACTTTCTCCAGGCCTATACACGCCGGCGCAGCGAACCTGACGTCCTGCGCTGGTTCAGATTCGACGAACTTGCCCCGCTCATTGCCGCAATCGCGCCCCGTATGAGGGCGGCAACGCAATGGGGTGGTCTGGAAAAATTGCTGACGTGGCGCCACTCGCCGTGATTCCCGCACGACAGAGCAATAGTTCCGAACGCCGAGAAAAGCCGGCCCGATTGGGATCGTGCCGCCGTCTTAATAGTTTGGCGATGCCGGAAGCCGTCGACGGCTCGCGCCAAGGCTTTCGACCGGCCGCGAAAATCGCTACCCTTGATTTCGGAATTCGTCCGCGCAATCCCGGTCTAGTGTCTTAAGCCCCAGGAATGCCACTTATGAAATTCGTCAAAACCGTCATATTCAATTTTATGGCCATCTTGCTGTCTGTCGCTGTAACAATTGGCGCGCTGCTTCTGTGCTTAAAAGCCTACGATGTTTATCTGTCGTCTCATCGTCATGCGGCCTATCCAGATGAAGATGCCGATGAACCTACAATGCGAATGATGGAATACTACCCGTTTACCGGCGGCCAAATTCAGGCATTCAAGACAGAGCACAAGCCTCTGTGGACGAATTATTACGATGATTATGACATGACGAGCGGGGAGTATGGATTTTTTATCGACTTTCACCTCGAAACTCCGCCGCCAAAGCAAGACAACGAGATTCGAATCGTGTTAACCGGCGGCAGCGCCGCCCAAGGCTGGGGCGCTCGCACCAATGCGGATATGTTCTATCGGCTGTTGCCGACCAAGCTAAGCCGAGAGCTGCAAGAGCGCGGCCAAAATTGCAAGGTGACTGTCGTCAACTTGGCTATGGCTTCCAGTCATATTTATCAGAATTTCATTGCCTTGAACAAATGGGCCCATCCGCTACAGCCTGATGCCATCATTTCATTTTCCGGGGGCAACGAGATCGCGGTGCCGTGGACGAGCAAGGGCGACGCCGATCAACTCGCGTCGTTTCAGGCGGGCGGTTTACTCCACGTGTTGCGCTATTCAGCAAGTCCGCGCTGGCTGAAAATGGTGGCAGAATACTACCCTGGAATCGTAAGGCGGACGGCGCTGGGGTCGTTGATCCGATTAATGTACCTGAACGATTACACCGACGATTGGGACGCCAATTATTTTCTCAGTAGGGTAGACCCGAATTTCGGTCCGATGCCTCGCGAAGAGTTGCAACGTCGCTATAGAGCCGCACTGAAGTCACTCACCTTGGACAACATCGTCGATAGCATATCGATTCCACTCTATGAGCATTCACTGGAGTCGATCAGTCGCGATTTTCCAGGCACGCCCGTCTTCGCGGTGTTTCAACCATTGTGGCACACGCAAGAGGAATATACGCGTATGACCAATGTCATTCCAAGGAAAATTAATGACGAAGATCATTATGCCGACGTCAGGTTCCTGAACTTATATCGCGTTTGGGAGGAACACGAGTTCTTTCCAGGGTCGCTCGTCGATTCGGTTCATTTGTCCAATGATGGCCAAATTCTGGTTACGACATACTTGAGCGACTGGCTTTTTCCCTTCGCTCAAGATCGCTGCGTGCGGCTTATTACGGCAAAAGCCGCCCCTGCTGAGCACTCCAATTAGCGAACGTCCATCAGTTCGAGAACGAAGGTCCATGATGTCCCATCAAAACTGGTTGCGGGTCGTTTCGGATGAGGAGTAGGATCGCTTGCATCCCAAGTCGCTGTGGTTTCGATTCGACGAGCGTGCCCCACGGATCGGCGCAATTGCGCTATGCATGAGATCGGTGACCCAGTGGGGAGCTGGTAACAAGCTGTTAACCTGGCGGTAAACTCAGATAAAAGAGAACATGATGGGCTGGAGCCGCGGACGTGTGGGACGGCATACCATCGACGCACCGTGTGGCATATCGCTATGACCACATCCCAGCGCATATGACTTTAGGGTTGCCATGCTGATCACCAATTTCCGGCTGAAATACCTGCTCTACAAGATCGTCTGCGGCGCCTATCAGCTGGTTGACACGGGGCGGATTCATCCGATGCGCGAGCGCGCCTTGCGCGCGTTACAGCGCAGCGTCGACTATATCGAGACCGCAATGCCGGACGCGCTCGGTCTCGAAAACCAGCGCGATTTGATCGACTATTCGTTGCGGGCCGTCGGCATCGATGGGCATTATCTCGAGTTCGGCGTCTTCACCGGCGGCACGATCCGCTACATCGCGCGCCAAATCGGCCGGCGCACCATCCACGGTTTTGACAGCTTCGAGGGATTGCCCGAGGCGTGGTCGGGTTTTGGCCTCGGCGGCAAAGCCTTCGACGTCAAAGGCCGATTGCCGCGCGTGCCGGAAAACGTTCGGCTGCACGAGGGCTACTTCGACGCAAGCCTGCCGAAATGGCTGGCCGAGCATCCAGGGCCGGTTGCGTTCATCCATATCGATTGCGATCTCTACAGCTCGACCAAAACCATTCTGGAACTCGTCGCGCCGCGGCTCGTAAACGGAACCGTGATCCTGTTCGACGAGTACTTCAATTATCCGAATTGGGAGCGGCACGAATTCAAGGCGTTCCAGGAATTTGTCAGCGCACGCCGCGTCAAATATACCTATCTCGCTTTTGCCCGACAGCAGGTTGCGGTGCGCATCGAGAAAATCGGAAGCGGGGAGTAGCCGTGCCGACCGTGTTGTTCCCCGCCGACGTGACCATGACGCCGGCTGCTCGGTCGCTGCATGCCGCCGAGGACGTGGCGGCGCCCGGCCAGCAGGCGCCGCTCGATCTGACGGTTTTCATCTCCTGCTACAACGAGCAGGAATTCATCGTCAAAACCATCGAGACCGTGCGCGACGCGCTCAACGAGATCGGCACCATCAGCTACGAGATCATCGTCGTCGACGATTGCTCCAAAGATAGTTCGAGCGAAGCCGTCAAAAGCCATATCGCGACCCATCCCGACGAGCGCATCCTCTTACGCACCAACAAGGTCAACCGCGGGCTGGCGCAGAACTATCTCGACGTCGCCTTCATCGGCAAGGGCAAATATTACCGGTTGATCTGCGGCGACGATGCGGAGCCGAAAGAGACAATGCTCGCCGTGTTCCGTGCCATCGGCCAAGCGGACATGATCATTCCCTATTACGTGTCGAACGAAGGCAAGAGCCTGTACCGCCGCTTGCTGTCCAACGTCTATGCCGGCATCGTCAATCTCATCAGCGGCTTTCGCCTGCATTACTACAACGGGCTCGCGGTGCATCTGCGCTACAACGTAATGCGCTGGCACCCCAATACGCGGGGCTTCGGCTTTCAGGCCGACATCATCTGCATGCTGCTCGACCAGGGATTCAGCTACAAGGAAGTGCCGGTCATATCCATCGAACGCCGTGTCCAAGGCTCGAATGCCTTGACCTTCAAGAACGGGCTCTCGGTGGCCCACACGTTGATCGATCTGATCTTTCGGCGCCTCGCCAATTGGGTCTATCGGCGGCGATGATGTCGCGCGCCGCGAGCCTGCTGCCGTTCTTTGCCAATCCGGTCGCATTCAGTGCTTGCGCCGTAATTGCGTTTGCGCGGAACATCAATGCGCCATTCTACCATTTTGACGGTTCGTACATGCTGGTCGATGGCTCAAAGCCGCCGCCAATACATTGGGGGTCAGGACCTTAAACTGATGAACCAGCCGATGATACTTAACGCGATTGGTATGCCCACACACATGGCGATTGGAAAATAACGATCGGCGCGGCTCGCCCCTGGGTTTATGAAACGCCCGAGCAATGCGCGCGTCGCGGCCCGGGCCGGAGCTTCGAAGACCCGATACATGACTACCGAGAAGACGATCGTAATCAGCACTGCTGCGGTATAACGGAAGCCAACGTAGAAGACATTGTACCACGTCCACGGTATGACGTCTCGGACTCTGGTCACTTCAAGAATCGATAAGTGAAACAGATAAATCGAATAGCTCGCGTCGCCGCAGGCGATGAGGAGCGGTGCGGAGAGGAAGCGCGAAATGGGTGATCGATAACGGGCGCAACAAAAGATGATAACGGCAATGGATAGCGAATAGATAAATAATGCAATCGAATTGACGTAGCGGCTTCCGACGCTCTGGGCACCACACATCACGATGGCACAAGCCAACGCCACGGTCAGAAGAACTATTCCGAGGCGCCGTTCAGACTCGCCAACCGGCTTGCCATATCTGGTAATGAAAATATGAGCGGTGGCGACCCCGATCAAAAATGGCGACAACCGTCCAACCGGCGATAAAGCTATCAGCCATCCCCAGAAAGCGATCCCGGGTGGCCCCCAAACAGCCTGGGCAAAGGCGTTGACCTCCTGATCGTGTAAGTAGAGAAACACGACCTGGGCGAGACCGAGCAGTGCCAAGACTGCTAACACAAGCGCCGCGATCAGACGATGTCGCGTCATTGCAAGCAGCCATGCGGCGATGGGATACAAGCAATAAAAAAACCATTCCGTGCTAATCGACCAGGTAACAAACGCACTCAAATGCCCAAATAAGGGGACACCCCCGAGAACGACAAAGACCCAGCTTTGCGTCATTCCGAGAAAAAATGCAGTCGCGCGCAAATCGCCGCCATGTAAGACATGCTGGAGTGTTAGAAAAAGAACGTAGAGGGGGTAAATCCGTGCAAAGCGCGCGATATAGAATTTTGCAATATTTCGGGAGTGCGGAAGGCGACCAACATCGGCGTAGTTATAATGAATCACGAACCCGCTCAGCACGAAGAACAATTCCATCCCAACTTCGAGAAAGCAGTTTGTCACGTTGATCACAAGTTGCGGGTTGGGAGTTAACCTAAGCATCATGGGGGTGGCGTGACCCACCACAATGAAAAAGGCAGCGAAGAAACGCAGCCCTGTAAGAGGGGGCAGGTCGCCGAGCTTCTCGACAGCGATGGAAGGCCGTGAGCGTTCAGCCGGATGAACATCACCAGTCTCGATCCTGCCGTTAGCTTCCATGGTCGCCCCCGCGGTCCAGCCCATGCGGAACACTTAGCACCGCGGCGGACCCTTTGCCGCAATGATTTGTTGGAACTTGAGATATCTCAATCTCGCCGTTCTGTGATCAGCCGCGCGTGGGCGCCCTTGCGGCCGAACGTCGGGAATAGCAACGAATATCGTGTACTGCATCGCGCTGCGGCCAGAGGTGATTGGCGGCGTGGCTGCGAAGCTCGCCGGCGTCGCAGCGCTCGTCCTGGCCAGCCGGTTTGGGGCATCTAGCCGCGATTGGGGCTCCCGGCGGGCGGCGGAACACGCTAGGATCGCGCCGTCATCCATCATGCCCAAAATCCTTTACCTCGTCACCGAAGACTGGTTTTTTGTCTCGCATTTCTTGCCGATGGCGCAGGCGGCGCGGGATTGCGGCATGCAGGTCGCCGTCGCGACGCGCGTGCGCGAAGACGGCGAGCGGCTCAAAGCCGAAGGATTTTCCGTGATTGCGATCGAGAGCCGGCGCGGCAGTTTCAGCCCGTGGCGGAGCCTGCGCGATTTTATTCAGGCGTTGAAGATCGTGCGCGAGGCGCGCGCCGATATCGTGCACTGCATCGCGCTGCGGCCGGTGGTAATCGGTGGTGTTGCCGCCAAGCTCGCCGGGACCGGAGCTCTCGTGCTGGCCCCGACCGGTTTGGGGCATTTGTGGATCGAGCGCAGCATCACTGTGCGGCTCGCCCGTAAGATCGCAAGCGCCATCGTCGGCTCATGGCTGCGCGGCCCGCGGACCCGTTATCTGTTCGAAAATCGCGACGATCCGGGCGAGTTTGGTCTCGATCCGGACGACGCCGACGTCACCATCGTCGGTGGCGCCGGCGTCGACCCGGAAAAATTTCCCCGTCGCGAAGAGCCGGCGGCCCCGCCGCTGAAGGTCGCCGTGGTCGCCCGCATGATCCGGCCCAAGGGTATCGTCGAATCGGTAGACGCGGTGCAGCGCGCCCGCGCGGCCGGCGCGCCGATCGAGCTGCATCTGTTCGGCGACCCCGATCCGGACAATCCGCGCTCCATACCGCAAGCCACATTGGCGCAATGGTCGAAGCAGCCGGGGATCGCATGGCACGGCCATGAGGCCGACGTGGCGCGGGTGTGGCGCGAGCATCACGTCGCGATGCTGTTGTCCCATCGCGAAGGTCTGCCGCGCTCCCTGGTCGAAGCCGCCGCCGCCGGCCGGCCGATCGTCGCCACCGACGTGCCGGGCTGCCGGGAGGTGGCGCGCGACGGCAAGGAGGGCATTTTGGTGCCGCTCGGCGACAGTGAGGCGGGGGCGCGGGCGCTCACCGCACTGGCCGCCGATCAAGCATTGCGCCGGCGGCTCGGCGCCGCGGCGAACGCGCGGTTCCTCGAGCGGTTCACCGCCGCCGCCGTCCGGGAAACCGTCCGCGACGTTTACCGCTCGCTGGTGCCGCCGCCATGACCAACGAAGATGCCGGCCTGTGGTGCGAAGTCGATGCCGCGGTGCCGCGCGGCCGCGCCGCGCTGTTCCTCGATCGCGACGGCGTCATCGTTACCGATACGCATCACCTCTGCCGCATCGAGGACATGCGTATGATCGCCGGCGCAGCGGCGGCGATCGCACGCTGCAATGCCCTGCAAATTCCGGTCGTGGTGGTGACCAATCAAGCCGGCATCGGCCGCGGCTATTACGGCTGGGACGCCTTCCACGCCGTGCAAGGCGCGCTTAAGGCGGCGCTGGCGGCCGATGGCGCTCATCTCGATGGCGTCGTGGCCTGCGCCTATCATGCCGATGGCCGCGCGCCGTTGCGGGTCGACAATCACCCGTGGCGCAAACCCAATCCGGGCATGATCGTCGAGGCCGCACGCCGCTTGCAGCTCGATCTGCCACGCTCGTGGATCGTCGGCGACCGGGCCCACGACCTGGCCGCTGGCGCGGCGGCGCGGCTCGCCGGCGGCACGTTGTTGGCGGCCGACGGCGAGGAGCGGCAGGCGGCAGCCAAGCTTGCGTCGGCGGGGTTTGTCGTCAATACGGCATCCGATCTCGCCGCTGCCGTCGCCACGCTGCTCGACCGCCGCCAGTTCGAGGATCGCGGGCGTTCCTGATTTGCGCTAGGACAGAATAATGCGCGAGTCTATTCTGGTCACCGGTGCCGCCGGGTTTATCGGCTTTCATTTGGCGCGCCGACTTCTTGCCGACGGCTGGATCGTGCATGGCGTCGACAATCTCAATGACTATTACGATCCGCGGCTGAAGCTGGCGCGCCTTGGCGAACTGCGCAGCAATGCAAATTTCCGTTTCGAAAAATGCGATCTGGCCGATCGCTCTGCCGTGGCGGCGGTGTTCGCCAAGCAGCGCTTCCCCTATGTCGCGCATCTGGCGGCGCAGGCCGGCGTCGCCCATTCGGCCGTCGATCCCGCAGCCTATGTCGACGCCAACCTGGTCGGCTTTGCCAATATCCTCGAAGGCTGCCGCCACGGCGAGTGCCGGCATCTCGTCTATGCGTCGTCATCCTCGGTGTACGGCGCCAACCAGCGCATGCCGCTGCGCATCTCCGACCGGGTCGACGAGCCGCTGAGTCTCTACGGCGCGACCAAGCGGGCCAATGAGCTGATGGCCTATTCTTACGCGCATCTGTTTGGCCTGCCGGCGACGGGTTTGCGCTTTTTCACGGTCTACGGGCCCTGGGGCCGCCCGGACATGGCAGTGTGGCTGTTCACCCAAGCGATCATCGAGGACCGGCCGGTGCGACTCTACAATCACGGCCACATGTGTCGTGATTTCACCTACGTGGACGACGTCATCGAAGCCGTAGTGCGTTTGATCGAGGCGCCGCCGTCTGCAACGGCCGCCGCCGAGCAAACATCGCCGCAGCCGCCGCACCGGCTTTACAACGTCGGCAATGCGCAGCCGGTCGAGGTCACAGCCTTGCTCGATTGTTTGGAAGAGGTCATCGGCAAGCCGGCCCGGCGCGAATTGCTGCCGATGCGCCCGATCGACGTGCTCGAAACCTTTGCTGACAGTTCGGAGCTGCAACGCGCCACAGGGTTCGCGCCGCGCACGCCGATTGAAGCCGGCTTGCGCGCGTTCGTGACCTGGTATCGCGGCTATCGCGGTAGCGCGTGAAATGGCGGCGGTTTTCGCCTGTCATACCTGCGTCATGCGGCCGCGCCGGTGTTTGACAGCGCGTCATGCAGCGGGCATGGCTGATGTTCCAACGAGGCAACGCGGCGGATCATGGCGAAGGCGATTTTAGGAGTGATCGGCGGCTCGGGCATTTACGATTTGCCGGGCCTACAGAAGACGCAGACAAAAGTCATCTCGAGCCCGTGGGGCGATCCGTCGGGTCCGCTGTTGACCGGCGAAATCGACGGCCTGCCGATCGTGTTCCTGTCGCGCCACGACAAGGGACATCGGTTCTCGCCCTCCGACATCAATTACCGCGCCAATATCGACGTGCTCAAGCGAGCCGGTGTCACCGATCTGGTCTCGCTGTCAGCCTGCGGCTCGTTCAAGGAAAACCTGGCGCCCGGCACCTTCGTTCTGGTCGACCAGTTCGTCGACCGTACTCACAAGCGCGAAAGCTCGTTCTTCGGCAAGGGTTGCGTGGCGCACGTCTCCATGGCGCATCCGGTGTCGCCGCGGCTGCGCATCCATATTGCGGAGGCGGCGCGGGCCGAGGACATCGCCATCGTGCGCGATGGCACTTATGTGTGCATCGAGGGCCCGCAATTCTCCACGCTCGCCGAAAGCCTCACCTACAAGAATCTCGGCTATGCGGTGATCGGCATGACCAACATGCCGGAGGCCAAGCTCGCCCGCGAGGCGGAGATTTGCTACGCCACCGTGGCCATGGTGACGGATTTTGATTGCTGGCATCCCGACCACGACGCGGTCACCGTGCAGGACATCATCAAGGTGCTCGTCGCCAATGCCGAGAAGGGCACCCGGCTGGTGGCGCGGCTGGCGCGCGATTTTCCGCGCGAGCACGAGCCGTGCCCGATCGGCTCCGACCGCGCGCTCGACAATGCGCTGATCACTGCGCCGGAAGCCCGCGATCCGGAGCTGTTGACGAAACTCGACGCAGTCGCCGGCCGCATTTTGCGCGGCTGACCATCCGCCGGCGCGGTGAAAACCGGCCTTGAACGGCGACGCGACAATTATGACCTGCGTTCCAACGAATTATTGACGCGTTCCGGGCATAATCGAACGACATGATAGCGACCTGCGTTTACAAACGGTTAGCTATGTCGGCCGTAGTAGACGTTGCACGGTAAAGCCGGGACGCAGCAGATGTCCGATTCAGGGAGCAAATTCACCGGCGTCGTAGCGCCGCCGCTGGCACCGATCGGGGTCAACGACATGCTGCGCGATGCCGATGCGTTGCTCGAACTGATGGGAAAAGAGCCTCTCGGCGTGGTGGCGGACCTTGCCAATACGTTGACGGTTTCGGCGCATGAAGCCGGCGCCTGGGATATCGAAGAAGCCGCGAGCAATGTGCGGCGCCTCGCCTTAAGCCACGGCCCGGTGGCGCTGACCGGTGCCATGCGCGCGCTCACCGATGCCATCGCCCGCACCGAGCGTGCGCTCGCCGCATAATTGCATAACTGTTCCAACAGCCTGCTAGGCGAACTTTTTATCCGCCGGCTTGCGCCCAGACGGGCGCTGGTAGAATTCGACAACCCGGACGATGTTCACCACGCCGACGACGATCGATCCGGCGACCACCGGGGTCAGGTAGCGCGGCTCAAGATGCACGGTGGCGTAGAGTCCGCCGACCGTCAGATAAAAACACCAGATGCCGATCGACACGCTGGTTTCGGCAGTCCAGCCCTCGCGCACGAGCCGGATCGGGGTCACGACGAGAAACGCGCAAAACACGAAAACCGAGGCTGTCATGGCGAGCCAGTTTGCGATCACAGCGGGGATCATCCACCAATTGCCGGCCTTCACGGCGCGCTCGGCGCCAAAATCGTGCGAGCTGCCGGTATTCCACAGCAGCACGTCGCGCACCGTCTCGATCGGCCGCACCGCCTGGTGCAGCTGCGTTTCCGAGATGTGATGAAAGATATGAAAGATCATGGCGCGGGGATGGTCGAGCCAGGCGCGCAAATATGCCTGCGTAACTTCGTGGTTTATGCGAACCGCATCCCAGCCGTAGTCGCGATGCAGAGCAATGTTGGCCTCGGCTTCATAACCGTGGTGGCCCGCTTCCATGGCCGCGAGCAAAGGCCGGCCGACTTCGTCGATCGGTGTCGAGCCGGAGAATATCGAATGATCGTAGTGCGCCGCTTCGATCAATGCGCCGAACAACGCGGCCTGCGAAATGGAGGCGGCGACGGCTGAGCCGACGCGGGCACGGTTCCATTCGGTACTGGCGACATGGGTCGCGATCAGCGGCAGGAAGACGAGCGCGCATGCGGCCAATTGGCGAGGGCGCGATCGCTGCACCAGGGCGGCGGCAACGGCGAGGGGAACGAGCCCAACCGCCAAAAACGCGATCACATCCCGCATCAGGAACGCGACGGCTATGAGCGCGCCGGCGCCGAGATAGACCGGCAATGGCGCCGTCGCGCGGCGCAGCACGATCAGACCCAGGATGCAGGTCGCAATGGTCACGGTGCTGCCGGTCAGGCTGTCGGTCAGCACCGCCTGGTCGACCATGAACTGCATCGAGGTTGCTTGCGCCGCGACGACGCCAAGGCTGATCCACATGCCCAGCCGAAACGCCTGCGCCAGGCGATAGACCATCACGGTCGCCCACAGCGAAACCGCGAACTGGAATAACACGACGGCCCAGGTCCAATCGCGCCCGACCAGGATCTTCGCCGCCGCTATGACCGCGGGATAGCCGATCATTCGCGTCAGCGTGACCGGCATCGGATCGGTGGCAAGATCGACGTGCCGGAATGCGCCGGTCAGGATCTCGTCGGCATAGGTGCTGTACCCGAAGGTATCCTGCTGCGACGCCGGGCCGAATGCCAAGAGCACGCCGAGCTTGACGACGACGAGCATGGCAAAGCCGACGAACGCCTGTTTCGGCACTGCCCTGAGTCGCAATGTTAACGGCATTCGCGCGCAACGCCTTCTATCGCAAACTTGCGGTCCCGTGAGGCTACCGTTCGTCACCGGATTGTAAGCGTTCTCGGTGCCAATGCCGGCGGCGAAATCCCGGCCTCCCAGCGCCTTGAAATGCTCCAGCCCCGACTCATTTGCCAATGATAGAAGGCACCGGGCGGTTTCAAGTCCAGTCGTTCTTCGAATGGCGCCAATGGTGGTGCGGCGCAATGGCCGTGGAACGCGTCGGG
>Ga0307476_10000563_pt1 | contig 27371 bp, 21 predicted proteins | sample atmos_gasesECM2C_2_FD_203314 | JGI IMG/M metagenome (GOLD analysis project Ga0307476, IMG submission 203314) | Hardwood forest soil microbial communities from Morgan-Monroe State Forest, Indiana, United States - atmos_gasesECM2C_05 | ecosystem: Environmental > Terrestrial > Soil > Temperate...
GAAGCGCAGCGTCGAGATCGCGCAGGACTACGTCGGCCGCCGCGAAGGTTTCGGCGTCAGACTCGCCGACCGCGAGAGCGTGCAGATGAAGCTCGGCGAGGTCGGCCATAACATTCACATCGGTCGGCTCCTCACCATGCACGCGGCGTGGAAGCTCGACCAGGGTGATTTCGCCCGCAAGGAAGTGTCGATGGCCAAGCTGCACTGCGCCAACACGCTGCACCAGTCAGCCGACGTCGCCATCCAGCTCAACGGCGCGCGCGGCTATTCCAAGGACACCATCGCCGAATGGGTCTATCGCGCCGCCCGCGCCGCCCGCCTGGTCGACGGCGCCGACGAGGTGCACAAGATGGTGCTGGCGAAATTCATGCGCGAAGAGGGCCGCGATTTCTGGATGTGGAGCGCGGGAAATAGAGTGTAAACGATCGTTGTCTGTCTACTTCTTGTTTTCGGGTTCGGCTTTCACTTTCATTTGTTTCATTTCGCTATTCAGTTTCTCGACTGCCGATTTGAGCGCCGCGATCTCGGCGCGGGCGGCGGCAAGATCGCGATCGGCGGCGGCACTCTTCTCCTGAGTGTCGTGGGCCAGCTTGTTCAGCGCTTGCTGAAGAAACTCGACATTCGCCTGCAGGCATGCGGTCCGCCGCTCCATCTGCTTTTCGGCGGTGCAGACTTCCATGCCGCGAATGTCCTGTGCGGCCGCGGGCGACAGCGATGTCACGAGCACGAGTGCCGCAGGGCACACAAATTGCGCCACTTTGTGCCACGGCCGCCAAATCTGCCGCTGTTCGCGTTTCATGCCACGACTAAGTTGTCGCGACCGCAGGCACGATCAGGCGATCCTGCCGCCGGGTTGGACCGCCGGCCACGATCTGGACCACACCGGCGGCGAACCCGATCAGCGTGCCGATCTGCCACGCGTCGTCATAGGAGCCGGTGAGGTCGAAGATCAACCCGCCGCCCCAGGCGCCAAGCGACGACCCCGCCTGGTGCACGACAAAGGATACGCCCAGCAGCGTCGCCATATAGCGCGTGCCGAAAATCTCGGCGACCAGGCCGCCGATGAGCGGCGCCAGGCCCGGCCACCACAGCATGCCCATCGCCGCGGCGAACAGGAGCGTGCTTGTCGGCGTCGGCGGCAGCACGAAATAAACGGCGAACATGATCGATCGCAGGATGTAAAGCAGCCCGAGCAGAATGTACCTCGGATATCTGCCGCCGAGCCAGCCGGTGAGCAATGAGCCGATGGCGCTCACGCCGCCGATCGTGGCCAGCGCCTCCGCGCTCAGCATCGGATCCTGGCCGCAAATCGCCAGATAGGCCGGCAAATGCGTGGTCAGGAATACGAGATTGAGACCGCAGACGAAATAAGCCCCCGACATTACCAGAAACGGCCGGTTGCGCATGGCCTGGCCGAGCACCTCGCGCATGGAGGTCGTTGCGCTCGAGTGCCCCGGAAACTTGTCGGCGCCGCCGGCCCAGTAGGCGGCGGGCAGCATGGCGATCGCCATCAGCACGAACAGCAGTATCCCGATCTGCCACGGCTCGCGCGCCAGCACCGCCTGGGTGACGAGCGGGACCACCAGCGTACCGAGCGATCCGGCCGCGGAGACAACGCCGAGCATCAGGCTTCGCCGCGCCGGCGAAACCGCGCGCACGCACGCGGTCATGGCCAGCGACGTCGCCGTGCACGACAGCGCCACGCCCATAAGACCGCCGGAGACGATCAGCGCCAGCGCGCCTTGCGCCGCAGCCATGACGCCCAAGCCAATGACGTAAATCGCCGCGCCCGCCATCATGGTGATGCGCAGACCGAAGCGGTCGGCGGTCGCGCCGACCAGCGCCTGCGAAAGGCCCCAGACAATATTTTGGACCGCCAACGCCAACGTAAAATCGGCCGCCGTCACCGCGAGGTCGTGCGTGACCGGCGCCAGGAACAATCCGAAGCTCTGACGTATCCCCATGCCCAACGTGAGCAGCAGGACGGTTCCAATCAGGATCAGCCGGGCTTGGCCGGCATTCGGGGCAATGGTGCGGGACATTCCGACGGCGATCCTAGAGGGGTGACACGGAGCTACAGCCTGACTTGGCGGTCGATGCCAGCCAAGCTATCACGGCTGCCCGTCCGGCGTCGCACGCCTTAGTTCCGCTTCCGCGCCGCTCGCCGCTGCTTGCGGCGCTTGGCGGCCCGCTTGCGGCGGCAGTGATCGCAGCGGCAGCCGCCTTCCTCCAAAAAATATTCCAGATATTCCTTGCCGTAGTCGTAGGTGATTTCTTCGTCCGGCTCGATCCGGCGCAGCGCCACGATGACGATGCCGCCGTTGCGGCCGACCGGCTCCGCGTTCGGCTTGCAGGAATGATTGATGTAGCGCGCCACATTCCAACGCGGCGAGCCGTCGATGGTCACGCGCTTGTTGACCTGGAACATGTAGCGCGAGCCGCGCGCTTCGAGGCGGTCGGCTTCGTCGGGCGTCATGCGCCGGCCGCGATAGGCCGCGATAGTGGCGCGGCGCTTGATCGGCTTGGTCGCGAACAGGCCGAGGCCCGTTCTGGAGCGGCCGATACGAAAGGAGCGTGAGGACATCGCCTGCGCTTAGCCGCAAATATTCAAAATGTCATGGGCGTTCGCCGGATAATTCACAAAAACTCGCACCGCGGACAGGCAATCATTTTTGCAGCAAATCTTCCATCACCGCCTGCGCCGCGTTATGGCCCGGCGCACCGGTGACGCCGCCGCCGGGATGCGCGCCCGAGCCGCACAGATAAAGCCCGGGCAGCGGCATGCGGTAGTCGGCATAGCCGCGCATCGGGCGCAATGAAAACAGCTGATCCAGCGTCAGCGCGCCATGGAAAATGTCGCCGTTCGGCAGGCCGAAGATGCGTTCCAGGTCGAACGGCGAAAGGCTTTGCCGGCCGATCACGCTGGCCTTGAAGCCGGGCGCAAAAGTCTCGACGGTGTCGATCATCAGGTCGGCGACCGTTTCGCGGTGGTCCTCCCACGACGCGCCATCGGCGAATTGCGGCGCAACGTGCTGACAGAACAGGCTCGCCACGTGGGCGCCGGGCGGCGCGAGCGTGTCGTCGAGGCTCGACGGGATCAGCATCTCGATGATCGGCGCCCGGCTCCAGCCGTGGCGGACGCAATCGCGATAGGCTTGGTCCATGTAGGAGAGGCTCGGCGCCATGATGATGCCCGCGGTGTGATGGTCGCCCGCGCCTGGCAGCGCGGAAAAATCCGGCAGCTTCGCCAGCGCCAGGTTCATGCGGAAGGTGCCGGAGCCGGTCTTCCATTTTTTCATGCGCGCCGTCATTGCGCGAGGCACCGCCTCGGGCGGCACCAAATTCTGGAACAGGTGTTGCGGATCGACGTTGGCGATGACCGCGCGGGCGCGGATCGCCGTGCCATCGTCCAGCACGGCGCCGGTGGCGCGATCGCGCTCGACGATGACTTCGCGCACCGCCGCGCCCACGTCGATGCGCACGCCATGAGCGCCGGCGGCGCTCGCCATCGCCTGCGTAATGGCGCCCATGCCGCCGATGGCGTGGCCCCATAAGCCTTGCTTGCCGTTCACCTCGCCGAACACATGATGCAGCAGCACATAGGCGGAGCCCGGCGTGTAAGGGCTCGCCAGATTGCCGACCACCGCGTCGAAGCCGAGCACGGCCTTGATCGGATCGGATTCGAACCAGCCGTCGAGCACCTCGCCGGCCGATTTGCGAATGAGGCGCAACGCCGCCGCGGCCGCATCGTTCCGCCACAGCCGCTTGCCGATGGCCGCGAGCTTGCCGAGTTGGCGCGCGCTGTCGCCGAAATTGCCCAGCGCCAGATTGGGCGGCGCCTCGAGCACGAGGCTGCGCAGCACACCGGCGACGCGGCCGATCTCGGCCTGATAGGCACCGTAGCGGGCGGCGTCCTTGGCGCTGAACTTGGCGATCTCGTTTTCGCTGCGGCCCTCGCCGGTGAGGAGATAACGGCCATCGGGCAGTGGCAAGAAATTCTGCGCGCGGCGCTCGACGATGCGCAAGCCGTGCGCGTGCAGCTCGAGATCGCGGATGATCTTCGGCTGCAGCAAGCTCACCGCATAGGCCGCGGTAGAATTGCGGAACCCGGGCCAAAATTCCTCGGTTACGGCAGCGCCGCCGACCACGCCGCGCCGCTCCACGACGCGCACCCGCAAACCCGCCATGCCGAGATAGGCCGCGCAGGTCAGCCCGTTATGGCCGGCGCCGATGACGATGGCATCAAGATCGGACATGGAGACGTGAGTGTAGCATTCGTTTCGCGCCGTTGAGCGCCCGCTCGGGAGTGATTGCGCTCAGGACGGGTGAAGAGTGCTTCGCTCATTTGGTCCGCCCGCGGGCTACTCTTCTTGGTGCCCGACGACGACTTTTGACCTTGGTCGGCGCTGCGGCTTTGGGGACGGTATGCGCTCCAGCCCCAGCAGATGACGCCAACAGTCGTTCGATCAGCCACCGGCCCGCGGGTCCCGGCGGCGTGTCGACCTTATGCATCACGTGGAGCGGATACTCTCCGCCGCGCCAGTCGCCAAGGTCCAAGCGCACGAGCTTTCCAGTTTCAATGTCGGAACGGACCATAGGCTCGGGCAATCCGCCCCATCCGACTCCGGCGAGAATAAGCTGGTGCCTTGCTGCCATATCACCGATGCGCCAGGTTTTAAGACTGAGGACCGAGTATTCGCGCCCTTCGGCCGCAAGCTGCTCCGATAGAACGAGCTGGAGGTGCTCCCGAATGTCTGGTGACGCCCCAGCCGCCCGCGCAAGCGGGTGGCCAGCGGCGGCGACCGGGATAAGCTGGACACCCGGCATCTGAATCTGCCGCAAGCCAACGGGGTCTATGTGGATCACACATCCAACGCCGATCATGGCGCCGCCGCTGCGGATGACCGGTTCGACCGCGCCGAGTGTCCGCACCAAGAGCCGAACAGGCACGGTCGGAAAGTTCGCGTGAAAGTCGCTGAGCAAGGCCGCCAGTTGAATGCTGGGGAACATGCTGTCGACGACGAGCGACACTTCCGGCTCGAGACCTTCGAGAAGGCCCCTGACGCGCGCGCGCAAGGTATCCACGCTGTTGGAGACCGACTTAGCCTCGGCAACGACCGCTTCTCCAACATGCGTAAGTTTCGGCTTGCGCGTCGTCCCGCGATCAAAAAGGTGAACGCCAAGCTGCGCCTCCAGCGTATCGATCGCGTAACTGATGGCGGAGGTGGCCCGCCGCAGACGCTTTGCGGCTCCAGTGAAACTGCCCTCTTCGACCACTGTCAGCAGCACTAAAAGCTGGTCAACACTTGGAGTCCCTGGCGGTTGCATTTCGAATATCCTGAAAAGAACTTTCAGTTTTATACGGATTTTGTGGATTGAGGAAAACCCTATCTTCCTTGGAGCGGGCCGGCTGACGGCAGACGCCACGAACTCATGGGCGATAATTAAGAGAGGAAAAAATCATGCTGAAGGTGGGACTGATCGTCGGAAGCACCCGTCCTAACCGGTTCGCCGACACACCGATGCAATGGCTGGTCGAAGGGGCGCAGGCGCGCCACGACCTGCAGCTCACGGTGCTCGACCTGCGCGACTATGAGTTGCCGTTCTTCAATGAGCCAGCGCCGCCGACCTATACGGGCGGCATCTACACCGAGCCCAAAGCGGAAGCTTGGCGCAGTCGCATCGGCGAGTTCGACGCCTTCGTGGCGATAGTCGCCGAGTACAATCACGGTCCCACGGCGGTTCTCAAGAACGCCTTCGACAATGCATTCCTCGAATGGCAGCGCAAGCCCATCGCCTTTGTCGGTTACGGCGGCGTCGGTGCGGCGCGCGCGATCGAGACCTTGCGTGGCGTGGTCGTCGAACTGCAGATGGCGCCCATCAGGCACGAAGTGAACATCGCGATGGAGCCGTTTCTTGGAATCCTCCAGCACGGTCGCGCCCTGAATGATTACGGTTATCTGGTGCAAAGCCGGGAGGCCATGTTCGATCACCTGGTATGGTGGGGCAAGGCTTTGAAAGCGGCCCGGGAAAAGACGGGTTCTGAAAGCGGCCTCGCGGCCTGATCAGCGAGGTGAGCTTCATGGATTAGATCGCGGAACCGTGAAAACCGAACCGTCCCGGACCATGCCACAATACGCGAGCCTGACTACAAGCTCCGATGGGAAGCTGGGAAAGTAGGAGGCTCTATGGTTGCGTCGACGACGATTGCGCTGACAATCAATGGCGAGAGCAAGACGGTCGATGCACCGCCCGACATGCCGCTGCTTTGGGTGCTCCGCGATCTCTTGGGACTGACCGGCACGAAATTTGGCTGCGGCATCGCCCAATGCGGCGCCTGCACGGTGCACCTCGACGGCAAACCCGTGCGCTCTTGTCTCTTGCCGGTCGCCGCCATCGGCAACCGCGCCATCACCACGATCGAAGGCGTCGGCACAACGCCGAGCGGGGCCAAGGTGCAGAAGGCGTGGCTCGATCTGGAAGTCATCCAGTGCGGCTATTGCCAGTCCGGTCAAATCATGTCGGCGGCGGCGCTGCTGGAGGGCACGCCGCACCCTGACGATGCCGATATCGACGCGGCCATGGCGGGCAACATCTGCCGCTGCGGCACCTATGTGCGCATCCGCGAGGCGATCAAGCGCGCCGCGGACGGCCAGGCATAGGAGGCTGCCATGCAGGACGCACTTTCGAATTGCAGTCCGCTCCCCTCGCGCCGGGCGCTGCTGACGGGCGCTTTGGCTGGCGGCTTCGTGCTTGCATTCCGCCTGCCGCTCAAAGCGGCGAACGAGCCGGAGCAGCCGCCCGACAATCCGGCCGGCCAATTCGCGCCCAACGCGTTCATCCGTATCGACCGTGCCGGCAAGACGACGCTGGTCATGCCGCAGGTGGAGATGGGCCAGGGCGTCTATACCGCCGTCGCCATGATCCTCGCCGACGAGCTCGATGCCGATTTCGCCACGGTGACCCTGGAGCATGCGCCGGCCAACGACAAGCTCTATGGCAATCCCACCTTCGGCATTCAGGTCACCGGGAATTCCAATTCCATTCGCTCGTTCTGGAAACCGCTGCGCGTGGCCGGCGCCACGGCGCGGGCGATGCTGGTGGCGGCCGCTGCCGGTCAATGGCAGGTCGATCCGGCGAGCTGCTCGGCGTCGAACGGCAGGGTCACGCACGGCGCGAGCGGACGCGTCGCGGCCTACGGCGATCTGGTCGATGCGGCGAGTAGCATTCCGATGCCGCAGAATCCGCCGCTCAAAGATCCGAAGGATTTTGCGCTGATCGGCAAGCCGCTCAAGCGGCTCGACACGCCGAACAAGACCGACGGCAATGTCGTCTACGGCATCGACGCGCTGCTGCCCGGAATGAAATTTGCGACGCTTGCACAGTGCCCGGTGTTCGGCGGCAAGGTCGCCCATGTCGACGACAGCGCCGCGAAGGCCGTTCCCGGCGTGCAGAAGATCATCGTGCTGGACGATCTGGTCGCGGTTGTCGGCGATCACACCTGGGCGGCCAAGAAGGGCCTCGATGCGCTGAAAGTGACCTGGAACGAAGGGGCGAACGCCAAGGTCAGCTCAGCCGATATCTGGGACGACCTGCGCGCCGCGAGCAAAAAGGACGGCGTCGTCGCCAAATCGGTCGGCGACATCGCCAAGGGTTTTGCGCAGGGCGAGCGGGTCGACGGCGAATACGAATTGCCGTTTTTGGCGCACGCGCCCATGGAGCCGTTGAACTGCACGGTGCACGTCACTGCCGATGCGTGCGAAATATGGACCGGCACTCAGGTCATGACGCGCTGCCAGTCGTTCGCCGCGGCGGCTTCGGGTCTGCCGCTCGACAAGGTGATCGTGCACAACCATCTGCTCGGCGGCGGTTTCGGCCGCCGGCTCGAAGCCGACATGGTCGCGGCTGCCGTGCGCATCGGCAAACAGGTCGACGGTCCGGTGAAGGTCATCTGGACTCGCGAAGAGGACATCCAGCACGACGTCTATCGACCGGCCTATCGCGACACCATTTCGGCAAGTCTGCAGAACGGCAAAATCGTTGCCTGGAAGTACAAGATTTCCGGCTCATCGATCATGGCGCGCTGGGCGCCATCCATATTCATCAACGGCATCGATGTCGACGCCGTCGATAGCGCCGTCGACATGCCTTACGACATCCCAAACCTGCAGGTGCAATATGTGCGCGCCGAGCCGCCGGCCGTGCCCACCGGCTTTTGGCGCGGCGTCGGTCCGAACAACAACGTGTTCGCCATCGAATGCTTCATCGATGAACTCGCCCGCAAGGCGGGCAAGGACCCGGTCGATTTCCGGCGCGGCATGCTTGGGAATAATCCGCGTCTGAAAGCCGCCCTCGATCTGGTCGCGGAGAAATCCGGCTGGGGCCAGCCGCTGCCGGCGCGCACCGGCCGCGGCGTCAGTGTCCAGCCGTCGTTCGGCAGTTTCATCGCCACCGTGGTCGAGGCGGAGGTTGACGCGAAGGGCGAGGTCTATTTGCGCCGTGTGACCTCGGCGGTCGACACCGGCATCGCGGTCAATCCCGACACCATCATGGCGCAGCTGCAAGGTGGGCTGATCTTCGGACTGACGGCCGCGCTTTACGGCGAGGTCACCATCGACAAAGGCCGGGTGCAACAATCCAATTTCAACGACTACCGCATGCTGCGCATCGACCAGGTGCCGAATATCGAGGTGCACGTCATCAAAAGCGGTGAGGATCCGGGCGGCATCGGCGAGACCGGCGTGACGGCAGGCCCCCCGGCGCTGCGCAATGCGATCTACGCGGCGACCGGTGTGGCGTTGCGCCGGCTGCCGATCGACCGCCGCGCGCTTGCGGTCAAGACGTGAGCGTCATGCGCGCCCGTACCGTGATCGTTGCCGCTGTCGTTCTGGCTGCCGCGGCCGTGTTCGTCGTGGAGATTTTTACCAAGGGACCGCTGGCGTTCGCCGGCGGCCACACGGTGGCGCTCGCGGATTACCACGCGGCCGATCCGACCGGAGCTCCGCAAAGCCTCGCCAATGCCGATCAGGTCAAGCGCGGCGAATATCTCGCTCGTGCCGCCGATTGCATGGTCTGCCACACCGCGCCGGGCGGCGCGGACTATGCCGGCGGCCTGGCGATTCCACTGCCGTTCGGCACGCTCTATTCGACCAACATCACGCCCGACAAAGACACCGGCATCGGCAACTACAGCGACCAGGACTTTCTCGACGCCTTGCGCCGCGGCAAACGGCGGGATGGCACGCATCTTTATCCGGCGATGCCGTACACGTCCTATACTTACATGACCGACGCCGACGGTCTGGCGATCAAGGCCTACCTTTTCAGCCTGCCTGCCGTGCACGCGACGACGCCGGGCAGCACGTTTGCATTCCCGTTCAACCAGCGCTGGCTGATGGTGTTCTGGTCGACGCTGTTCAACGCCGACGCCCGCTTCGCGCCCAATACCGATCGCAGCGCGGAGTGGAACAGAGGCGCCTATATCGCCGAAGCGCTCGCCCATTGCGGCGAATGCCACACGCCGAGGAATCTCGCCTTGGCGCTCGACAACGGCAAAAAGTTCGCCGGCGCGGTGACGGCGGGCTGGCACGCTTTCAACATCACGTCGGACAAGGGCGCCGGCATCGGCGGCTGGAGCGACGACGAGGTGTTCGCTTATCTGGCAACCGGACACGCGCAGGGCCGCGGCACGGCCGCGGGCCCCATGGGCGAAGCCGTCGACCAAAGTTTCAGCGGGATGGCGCCATCGGATATTCACGCGCTGGTCAGCTATCTGCGCAGCGTCCCGCCGATCGCCTCGCCCGATCTGCCGGCGACGCTGGCACCGCCCGCGCCGGCTTCGCCGAAACAAGGTGGCGCGACGCCGGATGCTCTCGGCAAAAAGATCTTCGAGGAATCCTGCGTCAGTTGCCACGACTGGACCGGCGTCAGCGCGATCACCCCCTTCGCGACAGTGGCCGGCGTCCGTGCGGTCAACGATCGCACGGCGACCAACGTCGCCCAGATCGTGATTTCCGGATCGATGCGGCAGACGCCTCCAGGCGTCGTGTCGATGCCGGCCTTCGGCAGCACGCACTCCGACACCGAAATTGCCGCGGTGAGCAATTATGTGACGGCGCGGTTCGGCACCGCGGCATCCAGCATCACCGACAAGGACGTGGCGGAGCTCCGAGGTCAGACCTCCCGTTGATGTGACGGCGGCTGACGTGGCTTAAGCGGGTCGCCCGTGAGTTGCTTGCTTCACACCGTCTTCTTCCGCATAAATTGCAATCGAGCCGGCCTATCCAGCGTTGGCGGAGCTATCGCTTTTCATTGACCCATCAAGAAACTCCAAGGAGCGGACATGAAACTCGCGTTTTTTGACAACTATAAGCTTGGCGTGGTGGTCGGCGACAAGATCGTCGACGTCTCCGCCGTGACCAAAGGCATCAAGGCGCTCGGCCCGCAGGACGTGATCCGCGGCGTGATCGAGAAGTGGAGCAGCTACAAGGGCAAGCTCGCCGCGGCGGCCAAGAAGGGCAAGGGCAAGCCGCTCGCCAAGGTCAAGCTGCGCCCGCCGCTGCCGAAGCCGGAGAACATCATCTGCATGGCGGTGAACTACATGGAAGACGGTACCTTGCCGGAGCCGGCCCCGATCAACGCCTTCATGAAGTCGCCGAGCGCCGTGATCGGCGACGGCGACACCATGGTGCTGCCCGACATGGCGGCGAGCGTGTTCGAGGGCGAAGCCGAGATCGCGGTCGTGATCGGCAAGCGCGCTTCCAACGTCAAGGCGGCCGACGCGATGAAATACGTGTTCGGCTATACCAACTTCATCGACGGCTCGGCGCGCGGCGTGGTACCGCCGACCAACGTGTTCTACCAGATGAAGTCGCGCGACACGTTCGCGCCGATCGGCCCCTATATCGTCACCGCCGACGAGATCAAGGATCCGCACAAGCTGCAGGTCAAGCTCACCAACAACGGCACGGTGTACCAGAACTTCAACACCGACGACATGGCGCACAAGATTCCGCGCTGCATCGAATGGGTCACCTCGATCCACACGCTACTGCCCGGCGACATCCTGGCCACCGGCACCAACCATCGCGGGCTTAACCCGTTCATGGACGGCGACAAGATCGAGCTGACGTGCGAGGGCTGCGGTACGTTGCATATCAAGGTGCGCGACCCACTCAAGCGCACGTGGGCGCGCATCACCCGCCTGCAACATAAGCAGAGCGGCGCCGAAGGCGTGCACACCAAGCAGACCGGCGGCAAATACGCGAAATAGTTGGGGCGCCGACCCCTCACCCGTTCTTGTCGTTGAAACGCCGAGGAGCCCTCTCCTGCAAGGGGAGAGGGCAAAATCCGCGGGCGCCGAATGATGACAACGTCTGCCTCACGCCGTCAGGCCCCGAACCACTCCGGGTGCTCGGTCAACGCCACGACGCTGCAGGCGAACGTCAGCACGCAGATCGTCCACAGGAGCAGCGCCAGATATCGGTCATCGGTCATGGCGCCGGCGAAGCAATCGCCGTGCCAAATCGGCCGATGGCAAAGATTCCTCAATCCCGATAGCTGCAGTCGATGCCGTCGAGGATGCGCAAATAGGCCGGCCAGTCGGCCGAGCCGCGGCCGGAATCGTGATGCTCGTATTGGTGCGCGGTTTTTTCGCAAATCGCTGCCGGGATTTCGATCAGCGCGCCGCCGGTCGCTTCCATCTTGAGCTGGATGTCGGCCGCCTCGAGCAGCGATTTCATGAGCACAAAAGCTTCGCGCACGGTCTTGCCGACCGTGAGCAGGCCGTGATTGTGCAGGATCAGCGCGCGGTTCTTGCCGAGCGCCTTGTTGATGCGGGCGCGCTCGCCGAAATCTTCGGTGATGCCCTCGTAGTCGTGGTAGCCGATGCGATTGTGGAAGCGCACCGCCGGCTGCGACACCATGCGCAAGCCGTGCTTCAGTCCGGCAAGCGCCATGCCGGTTTCGGTGTGCACGTGCACGGCGCAATTGACGTCCGGGCGCGCCGCGAGCACGCCGCCATGCAAGGTAAAACCCGGACGGTTGACGCCTGAGGATTCGTCGAGGTCATCGTCCATCGAGACCTTGACCAGGTTCGACGCCGTCACCTCGGTGTAGAGCAGCTCGTGCTGCTTGATGAGGAATTTGCGCTCCTCGCCGGGCACGCGCATCGACGAATGGTTGTAGATGACGTCGCCCCAGCCGTAATGGGCGATCAGCCGATAGGCGGCGGCGAGGTCGATGCGGGCCTGCCACTCCGCCGGCGCGATGTCAGCTTGAGTGACGGGCGCGATGTTGACGTGGGTGTTCATGGCTGGGCCTCCGCGTGGGATCGGCAATCTAGCATCCCGTACCGCGGCCGCGCAGCCCCTTTTGGCCGCGCCATGGCGTGACGCCATACCGCAAGCGTCGCAGGCACTATTAACCCATCCTCAACGGCTGGCGGCGACTCTGCTGTTATGGGAGCGACGCGTCCATTTATGACAATTTGCCAGGCTGCGGGCCTCATGGCGGCGCTGGTGGCGGTGCTATGCGCGAGCGCGTCGCGATCCGGCACGCCCTCGGAAACCCGGCGCGCCTGGCAGCAGCAATACCGCCGGCCGGCGGAAATTCCGTTTCCGAAGAGCAACCCCTACTCCGATGCCAAGTTCAAGCTTGGCCGGGCGTTGTTCTTCGATCCGATCCTGTCCGGATCCGGGGTGCGCTCCTGCGCCACCTGTCACAATCCCGGCCTGTCATGGGCCGACGGTCAGGCGCGCGCGATCGGCGAAAAGCAACTGCCGCTGCCGTTGCGCTCGCCGACACTGCTCAATGTCGCCTGGACTCCAAAGCTCGGCTGGGACGGGCACTTCCGCAACCTCGAAGAGGTCGCCATGGGTCCGATCACCGCGACCGGAAACATGAACCTGTCGGAAAAGGCTTTGGTCGAGCGGCTTTCGGCGATCCCGGGCTATGTCGACGCGTTCGATGCAGCCTTCGGCGAAGGCGAGGTCACGGCGAAGAAACTCGAATTTGCGCTGGCGACCTTCGAGCGCACGATCGTGTCGAAGGATTCGGCCTTCGACCGCTGGATCGACGGTGTCGAAACCGCGATTAGCGAGCCGGCCAAGCGCGGCTTCGACCTGTTCAACGGCAAAGCCAATTGCGCGGCCTGTCACAGCGGCTGGGCCTTTACCGACGCCTCGTTCCACGACATCGGCTCCGCCCGCGACAACGACTGGGGCCGCGGGCGGCTGTTCCCGACATCGGTGGCGCTGCGCTACGCCTTCAAGACTCCGACCTTGCGCGACGTGGCGCGCCGGGGTCCCTATATGCACGACGGTTCGGTGGCGACCTTGGACGCCGTTCTCGACCTCTATGATCGCGGCGGCATCGAGCGGCCGAGCCGGGCCGAAGAAATCCGTTCGCTCGGATTGACCGGGGCCGAGAAGGCCGACCTCATCGCCTTCCTGCAGACGCTCAATGGCACGCCCGAGCCGGTGTCTTTCCCGGCGCTGCCGCGCTGAGGGTGTAAGTCCTATAAGATAACCGGAAGTCCGCAGCTCGCGAGCGCCAGCCCGCCGAGCAGGAGCGCGCCGGCGCCGGTTTCCAGCGCCTCGACATGGGCCGGAAAACGCTTGGCGAGACAGGCGACAACGGCGCCTGTCATCACGCTCAGCAGGCCTAGGATACCGACCACGGCATTCTCCCGCGAACCGACGCGGTCCGCATCGGGCAATCCTTAAGCCGCCAATGCTTACCAGTCGCCTACGCAGCCCGATTCTCGATGTCGCCATCCAAGACCGCCGCAACCTTAAGGTTAACGACAACTTAATTTCCCTATTTGGGGCTTTAAAAGGTCTTAAGAATGTGTTAAAAGCCTAGTGATGCCAGAGAACTGCGGGCGGCGGTGGAACTGGTATGTGAATTGATAATCGTGGCAGTAGGGGTGGGTAAATGCGTTGGCTGGCGAGACGGTTGCCATTCGCAACCGCGATACCGGTTTCGTTATGCTTCTATGTTGGGTTGTGTGAAACGGCAGACGCGCACGTAAAGTGGTTCTGCGCCTATAATGTCGCCGGCCAACCGGATGGACTCGAAAACGTCCTCTGCCTCGATTTCGAATTTCTCACCGGTCTGTCGGTGCTGGCGTTGATGGCGGGCGCGCTGCTGGAAGGCACGCCGGTGGGCGTGGCCATCCTCCAAGCGTTCGACCGCGCGACCGCCTTTATTCGCAATAATCTCGAGACCATTTTCCGCTGCAGCGTCGCGTTCTTCTTCATCGCCATCTGGGGCGTCGGCGGCGTACTGCTGACGCCCGAGCTCAAAACCAATTCCGTCCTGATCGGCGTCATTCAGCTCGGCATCGCCGCCGGCATGCTGTCGCGCCGCACCATGCCGTTATCGGCGGTGGGCATTTTCACGCTGTACGCCGTCGCCATCTGGAATTACGGCGTGTTCCATCTCGCCGATTATCCGGTGTTCCTCGGTGTCGCCGCCTACCTCGCTTTGACCGGCCTGCAAAAGAATTTTTTCGGCGCCCGCCCGATCGACGTGTTGCGCTGGGCCGCCGGAATCACTTTGATGTGGGCGTCGATCGAAAAATGGGCCTATCCGGAATGGTCGTACCCGCTGTTCGTCGCGCATCCGGAAATGTCGTTGGGCTTCACGCCGGACTTCTTCATGCGGGCGGCCGGCGCGGTCGAGTTCGCCTTGGCGTTCGCGTTGATTTGGACGCCGCTGGTGCGGCGCGCCGCCGCGGTGATGCTGGCCGCGATGTTCATCAGCGCGGTGATGGAATTCGGCAAGATCGATTTGATCGGCCACACCCTGATCGTGGTGGCGCTGCTTGGCATCCTGTCCGACGATGGCGGCAAGCAGGCTCGGCTACGTGATTCCTGGCTGCTGCCGGTCGGCTATGCCGCGGCGCTGGTCCTGTTCCTGGCGGTCTACTATGTCGGGCACGCCGAGTTGTTCGGCACCGCGATCCTCTGATCGGCAACGCTACTGTACGTGCACCACGAGCCGCATCTTCGGGTGGATGGCGCACAGCACGTCGAAATCGCCGGCCACCGGAAACGTGACCGGCGTGATGCTGCCGGGCTTCTGATCGCCGGAATCGAATGTGAACTTCTCGGAATCGACATAGGCGTGGTGCAGCAGGTCGGCGTCGTCGTTGACGATCTCGATAGATTCGCCGCGCTTGATCGTGACGTCGCCGGGATGGAATTCGCGCCCCTTCTGCGAAATCGAATATTGCGGCGCCGCTCCCACCAGCGTTCCGACAGCGGTCAGCGCCAATGCCGCGACGGTGACCGCGATCGGGCGGCGCGCGTGCCGTAGAGCGTTTCCTAAACTCATGGTTGCCTCGTGGCCCGCTTCAACGTCCAGCGGCGGCACAAACCTCGCATATTGCCGCTTTGCGACAGCGTGACGGCTGGCAGTTAAGACGCCGTTAAGGAAGCCGCGAAGATTGGAGCCGGCGCTCCATCGCCCTTAACGGCCGCCGGTATAGGTCTGTAAGGCCAGAAGTCAGCAATCGTAACCCCATGATGCGTGGCCGGATCGCCCGTCTGATCGTCCGTTTGGGATCGCCTTGGCGTCAAGGCGCGTCGCGAGCGGCCGCGCTTTGCGTGACCATCCGCGGCCGCATTCTGGTCGCGTTCCTCATCATGAGCGTGATCACCGCGGCGCTCGGCGCCTACGCCACCATGGGCGTTCGCAATGCCGGCCTTTTGGTCGACAAGACGTTCGACGAGTCGCTGATGTCGATCAATTACGCCCGCGCCGCGGCAACCGATTTCGCCGCCATGCGCGCGGCCTTCGCGCGCCGCTGGATCGCCACCGATACCGACATGCGCGCGGCGCTGGATGACGAATTCGACAAGCTCGGCACGTCGCTGACGGAAGACCTCGCGATCGCCGCGCAACGCTCGCAATCGGTGCGCGCCACCCGCGCCGCCGAGAGCGTCAAGCGGGCGGTGGACGCCTGGAAAGGCATTTGCGAGCGGCTGCTCGACGGCACCAAGCTCGACGTCAACTGGGCGACGCTCGACCAGTACACGGTCAAAGTCGACGACCAGATCGATCTGTTGGTGAACTACACCGCCGGCGACGGCTTCCTGTACCGGCAAAGCGCCCGCGCCGCGGTGGCGCACGATATCCAGCTCAATGTTGTCGGCATCGCGCTGGCGCTCTTGCTCTCCGCGCTGGTCGCCTGGGCCTTGGCGCGGCGCATCGTCGGTCCGGTCGCGGTCGCCTCCAACGTCGCCGAACGCATCGCCGCCGGCAAGCTCGACGTCGCCGTGCCCAAGGGCAGCGCCGACGAGCTCGGCGCGCTGCTCACCGCCATGGGCGTAATGCGCGACAACATCAAGGCGATGATGGATCGCGAGGTCGCGCAGCGCCGATCCGCGCAGGCGCGCCTCGCCGACGCTCTGGAAAACTCCCAGGAAGGCGTCGTGGTGGTGGATGCCAACGACGGCATCGTGCTCGCCAATGCCCAGGCCGCGGATTTCCTCGGCGTTTCGCCGAGCCTGCTCAAGCCCGGCACGCCGCTGATGCGGCTGCAGCCGGCCTTGCAGGCGACCGGCGACGCCGGCCGCGTCTTGATGGCGCGCCACGACAATCTCAGCGCCACCACCGAAGTCTCGATGCCGGACGGGCGGTGGCTGCGCATCAGCCGCAGCCCGACTCGCGACCAGGGCTTCATCGTGCTGTGCAGCGACATCAGCCGCCTCAAGGCGCAAGAATCGTCGCTGCGCGAGACCAACCTGCTGCTCGACGCGGCGCTCGAGAATATGACGCAGGGCCTGTGCCTCTACGACGCGCAGAACCGGCTCGAAGTCTTCAACCGGCGTTACCTGGAAATCTTCGGGCTGCCGCCCGACCGCATCAAGCCCGGCATCACCTTCAAGGAGGTGCTGGAAATCGGCATCGCCTGCAACAATCATCCGGACAAGACCGTCGATCAGCTGTTGGTGGAGCGCGCACCGCTTTTCAGCGAGAGCGGTGTCGGACCGCACATGATCGAGTTCGGCGATGGCCGCGTGGTGTCATGCCTCTCCAGCCCGACCTCCGACGGCCGCATGGTCGTGACCTATGAAGATGTCACCGAGCGACGGCAGGCCGAGGCCAAGATCATGCACATGGCGCGCCACGACGCGCTCACCAATCTGCCGAACCGCGTGTTGTTCCGCGACAAGATGGAACAGGCGCTCGACCGCGGCGAAAAGCTCGCGGTCATGTTCCTCGACCTCGACCGCTTCAAGAGTGTCAACGATTCGCTCGGCCATCCGGTCGGCGATGCGCTGCTTTGCGCGGTGACCGAGCGCCTGCAGCGCGTGGTCCGCGGCATTGATACGGTGGCCCGCCTCGGCGGCGACGAATTCGCCATCGTGCAAAGCAGCGCCCGGCCGACCGATGCCAGCGAGCTTGCCGCCGAACTGATCGAGACATTCTCCGAGCCGTTCGAAGTCCGCGGCCACCAGGTCATCATCGGCACCAGCATCGGCATCGCCATGGCGCCGGCCGACGGCAGCGAGCCCGATCAGCTGTTGCGCAACGCCGACATGGCGCTCTATCGCGCCAAGGCGGAAGGCCGCGGCACCTATCACTTCTTCCAGCCGGAAATGGACGCGCAGATGCAGGAGCGCCGCCGGCTCGAGCTCGACCTGCGCAAGGCGCTCATCGCCAACGAATTCGAGCTGCATTACCAGCCGATCATCCAGATCGCGAGCGGCGAGGTCGGCGGCTTCGAAGCGCTGATCCGCTGGAATCATCCGGAGCGCGGCGTGGTCATGCCCGGTGCGTTCATTCCGGTCGCCGAAGAAATCGGCCTGATCGTGCCGCTGGGCGAGTGGGTGCTGCGAAAAGCCTGCATGGATGCCGCGGCCTGGCCGGGCAAGTTGTCGGTCGCGGTCAATCTTTCCGCCGCGCAATTCCGCAATCCGATGCTGGCGCTGTCGGTGGTGTCGGCGCTCGGCCAGTCGGGTCTGTCGGCGTCACGGCTCGAACTGGAGATCACCGAGACCGTGCTGTTGCAGGACGACCGCGCGGTGCTCGACACCTTGCATCAAATCCGCGATCTCGGCGTGCGCATCTGCATGGACGATTTCGGCACCGGCTATTCGTCGCTGAGCTATCTGCGCAGCTTCCCGTTCGACAAGATCAAGATCGATCGCTCCTTCGTCAGCGAGCTCGGCAAGGAAAACGATTGCGTCGCCATCATCCGCGCAGTGACGCGGCTCGGCTCAAGTCTGGGCATGACCACGACGGCCGAGGGGGTCGAGACCGAGCAGCAACTCGAGATCCTGCGCGCCGAAGGCTGCGTCCAGGTGCAGGGCTATCTGTTCAGCCGGCCAAGGCCGCTCAAGGAAATCCCCTCCATGCTGCGCGAGCTGCGGCCGCGCATCCGCGCCGCATAGCTGGCTATTCGGCGGCGCCGTGATGCCGCTTCTGCCGGTTTTTTGGAGCATCCTGCAGTCGCGTCAGCCAGACGACCGTCAGTGCTACCAACAGGAGCAAAAGTGGAGCGCCGAACAGCGCATAGAACTCAAAGAAGCTCATTCTTCGAGGCTCCCAAGCACATACCGTGCAACCCAATGTAAGATCATCCCCGACGATAGCCAAGCTACGGCCGCAAATAGAAAAGTCCTTGCAGAAATTGCTCCGGAGGCTGGCAGGCCAAACACGAATGCGGCGATAGGGGCAAGTACACCGGTTACAATCGTTGCGGCTGCGAGCGTGTTCAGCTACGTCGCCGTCAGTTTGACCCGTTCGTTTTGGACAAGTGGCATATCGGCACCCCGCCCGCCGGATTAGCGCGCCATATCGCGAAAATGGCAAGATAGTTCAATCCGGTAGCATTGCCCTAGGATGGACTTGTCCTATATCTCACTCAATCTTTCGGCCCTCTGGCAATATCGGCCCCACGAGGGCAAACTGCCCCTTTGGAGAGGGTAATGGCGCTGCGCGACGTCAAGCTCGACGATAAATACGACCTCGGCCAGCGCCGCGTATTCGTGACCGGCTTTCAGGCCCTGGTCCGCCTCTGCCTGATGCAGAAAGAGCTCGACCGCCGCAACGGCCTCAATACCGCGGGCCTCGTCACCGGTTATCGCGGCTCCCCGCTCGGCGGGCTCGACAGCCAATTCCTCCGCGCCAAATCGTTCCTCGAAACGAGCGACATCCGCTTCCAGGGCGGCATCAACGAGGACCTCGCCGCCACCGCGGTCTGGGGCTCGCAGCAGGCGGAACTGCGCGGCGAGGGCAAATACGACGGCGTTTTCGGCATGTGGTACGGCAAAGGGCCCGGCGTCGACCGCACCGGCGACGTGTTCCGCCACGCCAATCTGGCCGGCTCGGCCAAGCACGGCGGCGTCTTGGCCCTGATGGGCGACGATCATACCGCCGAATCCTCGACCACCGCGCATCAGTCCGAATATCACTTCATCGACGTGATGATTCCGATCCTGAACCCGGCAGGGGTGCAGGAAGTGCTCGATTACGGCCTCTACGGCTGGGCGATGTCGCGCTTCACCGGCACCTGGGTCGCGCTCAAGACCATGCACGAGACGATAGAATCCACGGCGGCAATCGACGGCAGCCTGGAACGCTTCAGCATTGTCACGCCGACCGATTTCCAGATGCCGCCCGGCGGCCTCAACATCCGCCTCAACGATCCGATCCTGGCCCAGGAAGCGCGCCTGCACGACTACAAGCGCGACGCCATGCTCGCCTTCGTGCGCGCCAACAAGCTCAACCGCATCATCACCTCGGGCGGGCGCGAGCCGAAGATCGGCATCATCACCACCGGCAAGAGCTATCTCGACGTCCGCCAGGCATTTGACGAACTCGGCATCGACGAGGTCCGGTGCAACGAGCTCGGCATCCGCCTGTTCAAGGCCGGCTGCGCCTGGCCGCTGAGCCAGCGCGAGCTGAAAGACTTCGCGCAAGGTCTCGATCTCATCATCGTCGTCGAGGAAAAACGCTCGCTGCTTGAAGTGCAGGTGCGCGAGGAGCTTTACGGCACTCCGAACCAGCCGCTCTGCATCGGCAAGCGCGACGAATCGGGCAACTGGCTGTTCCCGGTCAAAGGTGCGCTCGATCCCAACGAGGTCGCGATCTGCATCGGCGAGCGGCTCCTGAAATATCACCGCAACGACGAGATCATTGCCCGCGTGGCGCGGCTCAAGGAATTCCAGCGCATCGCCGCCGAGACCCGGGACGTTGCGCAACGCATTCCCTATTTCTGCTCCGGCTGCCCGCACAATTCGTCGACCGTGGTACCGGAGGGCATGCGCGCCTATGCGGGCATCGGCTGCCATTACATGGCGCAATGGATGGACCGCTCAACGCTCGGCTATACGCATATGGGCGGCGAGGGCGCCAATTGGGTCGGCGAGGCGCCGTTCTCCAACCGCAAGCACGTTTTCCAGAATCTCGGCGACGGCACTTACAATCACTCAGGCTACATGGCGATCCGGGCCGCCATCGCCTCGAACACCAACATCACTTACAAAATCCTGTTCAACGACGCGGTGGCGATGACCGGCGGCCAGGCCAATGACGGCGGGCTGACCGTGCCGCAGGTGGCGCGCCAGGTTGCCGCCGAAGGCGCCAAGCGCGTCGTCGTCGTCACCGACGAGCCGGACAAATATCCGTCCGACATCGAATGGCCGAAAGGGCTGACCATTCATCACCGCGACGATCTGATCGCGGTGCAGAAGGAGCTTGCCGATATCGACGGCGTCACGGTGCTGATCTACGATCAGACCTGCGCCGCGGAAAAGCGCCGCCGCAGGAAGCGCCACACTTTTCCCGATCCCGACAAGCGCGTCATCATCAACGAGCTGGTCTGCGAGGGCTGCGGCGATTGTGGCGTGCAATCGAACTGCGTGTCGGTGCAGCCGCTGGAGACCGAGTGGGGCCGCAAGCGCACCATCGACCAGTCGAGCTGCAACAAGGACTTCTCCTGCGTCAAAGGCTTTTGCCCGTCCTTCGTCACGGTGCATGGCGCCAAGCTGAAGAAGGGCGTCGGCGTCGCCGCCGACCATGATTTGCCGGCGCTGCCGGACCCGAAGCTGCCGGCGATCGATCAGACCTACAACATCATCGTCACCGGCGTCGGCGGCACCGGCGTCGTCACCATCGGCGGCATTTTGGGCATGGCGGCGCATCTGGAGGGCCGCGGCGTCGGCGTGCTCGACATGGCGGGCTTGGCGCAGAAGGGCGGCGCGGTGTTCAGCTACATGCGCATCGCCGAGAATCCGGACGCCATCCATGCCATCCGCGTCGCCGCCGGACGCGCCGACCTGATCCTCGGCGGCGACATCGTGGTCGCCGGCACGCGCAAGATTCTGGCGGCGGTGAAGCACGGCGCGACGCAGATGGTCGTCAACACCGCCGAATTCTTGCCAGGCGAATTCACCCGCAACGCCGATTTCTCGCTGCCCAGCGAGCGGCTCAAGCGCACCATCCTCGCCGATGCCGGCCCTGACAAGACCCATTTCATCGACGCCGGCCGCATCGCCAGCGCGCTGTTCGGCCAGTCGATCGGCGCCAATATGTTCATGGTCGGCTACGCCTATCAGCTCGGCGCCATCCCGCTGTCGGCCGCGGCGATCGAGCAAGCCATCGCGCTCAATGGCGAAGCGGTCGCCATGAACCGGTCCGCATTCCACTGGGGCCGCCGCCTCGTGGTCGATCGCGCTGCCGTCGAGAAGCTGGCAAAACCCGCAACCGCCATCGCCAGCGATGCGCGGCGGCTCTCGGAATCCTTCGAGGATACGGTCGAGCGGCGAGTGAAATTCTTGACCGCGTATCAGGACGCCGCTTACGCGGCGCGCTATCGGGCCCTGGTCGGCAAGGTCAAGGCGGCCGAGGCCGCGCGCACGCCGGGCCACTGCGAGCTGACCGAGACAGTGGCGCGCTATCTGTTCAAGCTGATGGCCTACAAGGATGAGTACGAGGTGGCGCGGCTTTACACCGACGGCGCGTTCCTCAAGCAGGTCGAGACCGAATTCGACGGCGACAACCTGCGCTTCGAATTTCATCTGGCGCCGCCGCTGCTGGCGCGGCGCGACAAGACCACAGGATTGCCGCGCAAGATGAGCTTCGGCCCCTGGATGCTGCCGGCGTTCCGGCTGTTGGCGAAGCTCAAAGGCTTGCGTGGGACGCCGTTCGATCCGTTCGGACGTACGCTGGAACGGCGCACCGAGCGCAAGCTGATCGGCGACTATGAAGCGATGCTCGACGAGGTTTTGGCGAAGCTTAAGCCGGACAATCATCATATCGCGGTGGCGCTGGCGGCGATCCCGGAAAAGATCCGCGGGTTTGGTCACGTCAAGCAGCAGCATCTCACCGCCGCCAAGGCCGACGAAGCGGCGCTGCTCGAGCAATTCCGCGCCGGCACGCCGGCGCTGCTTAATGCCGCCGAGTAGTAAGTACACTGTCGAGTTAGCCTGCTCGATCGCATAACGGGGGACGCCATGAGTTCTCTCACCCAAGATCTCGGCTGCTTCGTCGCCGATCTCAGCTTGCGCCAAATTCCCGCCGAAGGCTGTGCCATCGCCCGCACCGGCATTGCCGACTGCTTCGGCGTCTTGATCGCAGGCAGCCGCGATCCGGAGATCGCGCTGGTCGATCGCGAGCTGGGCCAGAGCAGCGGCGCGGCGCTCGCTTCGCTTATTCCTTCGGGCGCGCGGCGCAGCCCCGAGACCGCGGCTTTGGTCAATGGCGTTGCCGCCCATGTGCTCGACTACGACGACGTGTCGCTCGACGGCCATCCGAGCGCGGTGCTGGTGCCGGCCATCCTTGCCCAAGGCGAGGTCAGCGGATCGAGCGGCGCCGAAATGTTGACGGCCTATGTGGCGGGCTACGAAGTGTGGGCGGAGTTGTTGACGCGCGAACCGACGCCGCTGCATCGCAAGGGCTGGCATCCGTCAGCGGTGCTTGGACCGATCGCGGCGGCGGCGGCCTGCGCCAAGTTGCGCGGTCTCGATGCCACGCAAGCGGCGACCGCCATGGCGATCGCCGCGTCGATGGCTGGCGGTCTGGTCGCCAATTTCGGCACTATGACAAAATCCTTCCAGGTCGGCCGCGCCGCACAATCCGGCGTCGTCGCCGCGCGCCTGGCGCAGGCCGGACTGACGGCGTCGCTCGATGCGCTGGAGCACCCGGCGGGCTTGCTGATGGCGCTGTCGGTGGACGGCAAAGCCGCGCTCGATCGGCCTTTCGATGCTGCGCAGAAGGAGTGGCATATCGTCGGCCATGGCCTGAGCATCAAGCGCTATCCGATCTGCTACGCGACCCATCGCTCGATCGATGCCGCGCTCGACCTGGTCGCGCGCTACGACCTCACGCCCGGCAAGGTCGAGCGCATTCACGTCTCGACCGGCAAGACGCAGATGCTGATGCTGCGCAACAGCCGGCCGCAGACCGGGCTCGAGGCGAAATTCTCCATGCAATTCGCCATGGCGGCGGCGCTCTGCGCCCGCAACGTTGGTTTGAGCGAACTGACCGACGATTTCGTGCGTCGGCCCGAGGTGCAGGCGATTTTTCCGCGTGTGTCGCTCGAGGGCACAGCGGCGACCAAGGCGGGCTCCAACTTCGCGCCCGCCGACGCGGTCGAAATCACGACGGTCGACGGCGCCATTCACAAAAGCGGGCCGGTCGAATTCGCCAAGGGCAGCCACGAGCGGCCGCTGTCGCGCGACGAATTGTGGAGGAAGTTCGCCGATTGCCTCGGCGTGCAATTCCCCGATGGGACGAAAGCCCGAGCCTTCGAGAACCTGATGATGTTCGACCGGCTCAACGGCGCCGGCGATCTCGCATTAGCAAGGGATTGAGCGCGCGACCGTCACATGCTGTGACCTTCGACCACGTTTTTGCAGGCAGGCGTCAGCCTGTCCTTGTGCGCCTGCAAGCACGAACCGACCTTGAATTGATCCGGAATGTCGTCTTTGCAAAAGCGCCGCGCGTCGAAGCGGCAGGCGCGATCCTCGGGTGTGTCTTGATGCGGATAGGTTTGCGCCAACGCTGCGCCGGACAAGAGCAAAACGGCGAAGAAAAGCGATACGCTGCGAACCATGATGTGTTCCTCGTTGGGCGGCAATGATGCAGACCGCACCTTATCTACCGTCAGCGCAATGGGGCCAAAGTGAGACTCGCTTGCGAGTTCGCCAGCCGGCCCGCGATGGAGTATTCTGGTACGATGAGCGACGTGCAGACAGCTCCGGAAACCGTCGGCGAAACGACGGCAAAACCAGCGCCGGCCGAATTGTCGCGCCAGGAGCCGGCCGCAATCGCGCGCGCTGAAACTGCTGGCGAAACGCCGTCCGTTGCCGAAAGTTCCGCGCCGGCAGCGAATACCGCCGCAGCGCCTGAAACCGCCGTGGTACCTGAAAAAGTCGAACACGGTATCGGCGTGCTTCTGGTCAATCTCGGCACGCCCGACGCGCCCGATGCGGCCGCCGTGCGCCGTTATCTCAAACAATTCCTCACTGATCCCCGCGTGATCGAGAAACGCGGGCTGTTCTGGAAGCTCATCCTCAACGGCGTCATCCTGCCGATCCGGTCGCGGCGCAAGGCGCGCGACTACAAGCGAATCTGGAACAACGACAAGAACGAATCGCCGTTCAAGACCATCACACGCTCGCAGGCCGAAAAGCTCGCCGGCATTCTCGAGCCGCTCGGCAAGCACGTCATCGTCGACTGGGCGATGCGCTACGCCAATCCGTCGATCGCCTCGCGGCTCGAGGCGCTGATCGCGCGCGGCTGCGACCGCATCCTGGTCATGCCGCTCTATCCGCAATACGCGGCGGCCACCACCGCGACGGTCGCCGACGAGGTGTTCCGTTATCTGATGGAGCTGCGCCGGCAGCCGGCGCTGCGCATCCTGCCGCCCTATTACGACGATCCTTATTACATCGAGGTGCTCGCCTCGTCGCTCAAGGCCGAGCTCAAGGCATTGCCCTTCAAGCCCGACGTGATCTTGTTGTCCTATCACGGCATGCCGAAGGACTGCGTGCTCAAGGGCGATCCCTACGAGACGCAATGCGTGCGTACCACCGAGCTTTTGCGCGCCCAGCTCGGCCTCGATGAAGCCAAGCTGATGATGACGTTCCAGTCGCGCTTCGGCCGCGCGCGCTGGCTCGAGCCCTATACGATCAAGACCGTGAAGGCGCTGGCCAAGAAGGGCGTGAAAAATCTCGTCGTGCTGACGCCGGGCTTTTCCGCCGATTGCATCGAGACGCTGGAAGAGATCGCGATCGAGAACGCGCATGTGTTCAAGCGCTATGGCGGCGAAAATTTCACCGCCATCCCGTGCCTCAACGACAGCGAGGCCGGCATGCTGATGATCTGGCAGCTCGCCATGCGCGAGCTCAAGGGCTGGGTGTAGTTTTCATCCCCCTGCAGGGGAGGATGGGAGGGCCTAACCTCCCGTTAACCATATCCGTTTTTACTCCGTTAACCCTCGGCCGCCACCCGGCGACCGGGCGGCTGCCGTTTGGCGCGCTGGCGCCGGAGGTAGGTTGGTTTGGCGGCTTCCGAGGTACGGCGGACGGAACGAGCGGGCGCACGCTTCGGTGCGGGGAGGGCGTTGCGCCGCTTCCTGATCGCTGCCGCTCTCGCGGCCGTCGTCTCGGCACCGGTCGCGAGCCGGGCGCAGGCGCCGCCGCAGCAGCAAACTCCCAACGCCGGCGTGCTGACGCCGACGACCGGCATGCTGGCGGCTGCCATTGCCGATCCCAACGCCGCGCTGCTGCAGCCGTCGCCGCTGGGCAATCCGGGCAAGCCGCCGAAGTTTCGCCGTCCGGGCGACGTGGCGCAGGACCAGGCGCCCGCAACGGGCACGTTCACGGCGCCGTCGCGCATCGGCGCGACGCCGGTCTACGGCAGCCCGGCAGGGTTCGGCGCCGGCGATACCGGCTTCGATTCCAGCAATACGCCGAAGAACAAAAAGAAGGCGGTGAAGGCCAAAGCGCCACCTGCGCCCGGGCCGGGCGTGAACGTGCCGCAGACCACCTTCGATCCGCTATCGACGACCGAGTTCAGCGCGCCTGCCAAGTCCACGGCAATGCAGCCTCTGGCGGCGACTGCGCCGGCGCAGCCTGTTGCGCCGCAAATCTATCCGGCCAAAGCCGCGGGCCGGACCGGCGCCGTGCTGCCGCCACCGCCGCTGCCGGTGCCGATCGGCAACGTGCCGCCCGAAGTCTATCCGCTGACAGCGGCAAAACGGGCCGGCGGCACGGTACCGGTGCCGCCGCCGATCGACGCCGATGCCTCGGTCTCGACGCCGCCGCCCGGCACGCAGCCGATCAGTACCTTGCCGCTCGGCACCCGGGCGCAACGGCTGTTGCCGCTCGGCGACGGCGATGCCTATTCGCCGCTCGGCATCCGCGGCGGCTCGTTCATGTTCTTCCCGGCGGTCGAATTGTCGGCGGCCTATGCCAGCAATCCGAGCGCGGTACCGCACGGCGCCGGTTCCCCGTATTTTGTGGTGGCGCCGGAATTGCTGGTGCAATCCGACTGGTCGCGGCACTCGCTCACCGCCAGTATCGTCAGCTCCTACACCGATTACACCAATGGCAGCTTCATACCGTCGCTCAACCGCCCATACCTGAATTCCAAGATCGACGGCCGCATCGACGTCACCCACGACACCCAGATCGTTCTGGAAAACCGCCTGTTGGTGTCAACCGACAATCCCGGCAGTCCCAACCTTCCGGCGGGTCTTGCCAAATTGCCGATCGATACCACGCTCGGCGGCACACTCGGCGTCGTGCAGGCTTTCAACCGATTGATCGTGTCGATCAAGGGCACCTTCGACCGCGTGCAGTACCAGAACTCGGTGCTAACCGACGGCGAGACCGCGAGCAATGCCGATCGCGATCTCAACCAATATGCCGGCATCGCGAGGGTCGGCTTCGATCTCGACGCCGGCGTCAAGCCGTTCGTCGAAGTGCAGCAGGATGCCCGCGTCTATGACCAGCAATTCGACAGCGGCGGCCAGCAACGCAGCTCCATCGGCACCAGCCTAAAGGCCGGCGCCACGGTCGACCTATTCGGCACATTGAGCGGCGCCATGGCGGTCGGCTTTCTCGACCGCGCCTATCAGGACCCGACCTTGCCGAAGCTCTCCGGCGTGATCGCTGACGGCGCCTTGATCTGGCAGGCGACCGCCCTGACCAGCGCGAAATTGACGGCCACGTCGCTGGTGAGCGAATCGACCGTGCCCGGCGTTTCCGGCGAGCTCAGCCGCGATGTCGCCGTCGAGGTCGATCACGCCTTCCGCCGCTGGCTCATCGGCACGCTGCAGGTCGGCTACGGGCAGGACAACTATGTCGGCGAAGGGCGTCTCGACAATCGCTACTTCGCGTCGATCGGGA
>Ga0307476_10000564_pt1 | contig 27359 bp, 30 predicted proteins | sample atmos_gasesECM2C_2_FD_203314 | JGI IMG/M metagenome (GOLD analysis project Ga0307476, IMG submission 203314) | Hardwood forest soil microbial communities from Morgan-Monroe State Forest, Indiana, United States - atmos_gasesECM2C_05 | ecosystem: Environmental > Terrestrial > Soil > Temperate...
CGAGGACGAAATGACCAATGCCAAGATCGATTGGCAGGTCATGATGTTCGGCGGCGCCGTGCATTCGTTCTGCGATCCGACCGTCCATGCCGGCCCGACGCGCTACGACGAAAAACTCTGCCGCAAATCCTACATGCTGATGCGCGACTTCTTCGCCGAGACGCCGTGATGGCATCATCGGACGCGGACAGCCGAAAGGAAGTTGCCAAATACGAGGCGCTGGCCGAGACCGCCTACAACGCGATGTACGATGCCCGCTCGCCGGCGGCCTGCTACAGCGATCTCAAGGACTATTTCGCCATGGCGATCGGCGCCGCCGAGCGAGCCGGATTGCATGACGAAGCGAGCCGGCTGAGCGCGCGGCTCGATCACTGCAAGAACGTTTATCGCAGTCAGTTTGCCGGCTTCTGATCGCCGGCGCGTTTCGGTTGCCCCGAGCGTCGCGAAAGTACGCGCCTACATGACGTAAAGGCGATCCGGCAGCGCGTTCGGCGAGCCGTCGGGCGGCGCGTGGGCGGCGAGCACGGCGCCGCAGCGCTCGATCGCGGCAACGAAGCCAGCGGCGATGCGGCCGTCGCGCATATGGCCGGTCAACGCGTCGATCGCGGACTGCCACTCGGCATTGTGCACCTTTTGCGCGATGCCTTCATCGGCGATGATGCGCGCGTAGCGCTCCGCCAGCGACACGAAAACGAGCACGCCGCATCGATTCTTGGTATTGGCGATCCGACGCACGACGAACTGCTCGAGGGCCGCCCGATGCGCCTGCGCCCGGCGCAGCGCACGTGGCACAAACATCATGCGTAACGGCGTCCAAGAGAAAATGATGCCGGCTGCGATGAAGCCGACAAGCTGCAGCAGAAAGATCTTTTGCACGCTCCAGTGCGTGAAATAGATCAGCGGCCAGGGCAAAAGCAACGCCAGCGTGCTGGCCCACAGGATCGGGATATAGGCATAGTCCGAGGATGCGTGCGCGAGCACACAGACGATCTGCCCACAGGTCCGCTTCTCGGCTTCGGCAATAGCGGCCGAGATCGCAGCGTAATCCTCCGGCGCAAGGTGCATCACCAGCCTCCCGATGCGCCGCCGCCGCCCGACGAGCCGCCGCCACCGGAGAAGCCGCCGCCGGAAAAGCCGCCCCCACCCCCACCGCCGCTGCTCCAACCCGAGCCCGAGCCCCAACTCGAGCCCCAAGTGGCGCCGGGATAAGGCACAAAGACGAGCTGTCCGTTGCGTCTGACATAGTGTCCCGATGGCGTGCCGCGCATCGGGCCGACCATCAGCCTGAAAACGAGGATGAAGAACACGAAAAACATGATCGGGAACAGCGCATTGAAAACCTGCGCCGGGCCGTCTTCGCGGACTTCGACTTTCGGCTGCCAATCGGCGGTGTCGCCGTTGAGCACGCTGATGATGCCGTCGACGCCGCGCTCGATGCCGCCAGAATAATCGTTGGACTTGAAGCGCGGCACGATGGCGCTCGAAATGATGACCGACGACAGCGCGTCGGTCAGCGTGCCTTCGAGGCCATAGCCGACCTCGATACGGACCTTGTGCTCGGCCGGCGCAACGAGGAGGAGCACGCCGTTGTTCTTTTGCGCCTGGCCGAGCTTCCAGGTGCGGAACAGCTGATTGGCATAGGTCTCGATGTCGCTGCCCTGCAGCGATTTCACCGTGGCGACGACGAGCTGGATGCCGGACTTGTCTTCGAGGTCCTTCAACTTGGTCTCGACGGCGCTGCGGCTGTCGGCCGACATGACGCCCGCCTGGTCGACGACGCGCCCGGTGAGCGCCGGAAAATCGAGCGCCAAGGCCGCCGTTACCAGGCAGCAAGCCAGCGCTATGCCTTGCAGCAGAGCCTTCATGTCAGCGCCCGGCGATCAAAACTTCACCTGCGGCGGCGTCTGCGCACCTTCGTTCGCGGTGAATTCCGCCATCGGCTTGTTGCTGGAGAACGCAGTCTTCGCCCAGATCACGGTCGGGAACGTGCGCAGCGCCGTATTGTAGGCGCGCACCGCATCGATGTAATCGCGCCGCGCCACCGCGATGCGGTTCTCGGTGCCTTCGAGCTGCGACTGCAATGCCAGGAAGTTGGCGTTTGACTTCAGGTCCGGATAGTTTTCCGTCACCGCCAGCAAGCGGCCGAGCACGCCGGTCAACTGGTTCTGCGCGTCCTGGAAGGCCTTGAGCTTGGCGGGATCGGTCAGGTCGGAGGCGTCGAGCTTGATCTGGGTGGCTTTGGCGCGGGCTTCGACCACGGCGGTCAGCACGTTCTTTTCCTGGGCGGCATAGCCCTGCACCGTCGCCACCAGATTGGGAATGAGGTCGGCGCGGCGCTGATATTGGTTCTGCACGTCGGCCCAGCGCGCCTTGGCCTGCTCCTCGAGCGTCGGGATGGTGTTATAGCCGCAGGCCGACAGCGTCAGCCCGAGAGCGACAATCGGGAAAACAATGCGAATTCGAGAAACTATGCTCGACATTTCGTTCCTCCATTCCTTGCAGCCGACGCGGTGGCAGCGATCATGATGCGTCGATCGGCTCAATCCCGGCGATCTCGATGCCGAAGCCGGACAGGCCGACATAGGTCATGCGACGCGACGAGGTCAGCAGCCGGATGGAATTGACGCCGAGATCCTTGAGGATCTGCGCGCCCAGCCCGATCTCGCGCCACTGCCGGGTGCGCGCCTCCTCGGACGCGGTGTCGTTGGATTTGGGTATCGACACGACGGGCACGCCGGCGGTGCCGTCGCGCAACAGCACCAGCACGCCCCGGCCCTCGGCCTTGAAACGGGCCAGCGTGCGGTGGATCGGTTTGGCGCCGCCGAATACGTCGGAAATAATGTTGGCGCGATGCAGCCGCGTCAGCACGTTCTTGCCGTCGCCGATGCGGCCGTGGACGAAGGCCATGTGATAGACGGCGTCGAACGGCGTGAGAAAGGCGTAGCCGGTCAGCGTGCCGATTTCGGATTCGACCGGAAATTCGCCGGCGCGCTCGATCAGCTTGTCGCGCGTCTGGCGGTAGGCGATCAATTCCGCGATCGAGATGCGCTGCAGCTTGTGCTTCTCGGCGAAAGCGGCAAGCTCGGGGCCGCGCATCACCGTACCGTCGTCGTTCATCAGTTCGGAAAGCACGCCGACCGGTGCCAAGCCGGCGAGCCGGCACAGATCGACACAGGCTTCAGTGTGACCGGAGCGCATCAGCACGCCGCCGTCCTTCGCCACCAGCGGAAAGACATGGCCGGGCCGCACGAAATCGGCGGCCCCGCTATTGCCATTGGCAAGCGCGCGCACGGTATTGGTGCGCTCTTCCGCGGATATACCGGTCGAGAGACCATGGCGGACGTCGACCGAGACGGTGAATGCGGTGCCGAGTGGTGCGTCGTTGAGCGCCACCATCGGGTCGAGGTGCAGGCGCCGCGCCTCCTCGGGCGCCAGCGGCGCGCAGACGATGCCCGACGTATTGCGGATGATGAAGGCCATCTTCTCCGGCGTGCACAGGCTCGCCGCGACGAACAGGTCGCCTTCGTTCTCGCGGTCGTCGTCGTCGGCCACGATGAGGATTTCGCCGCGCGCAAAAGCAGCGACGGCAGCCTGGATCCGTTGATGCGCGTCGTCCATTTCGCCCCTAAAACCCTTGCGACGGCGCAATCAGCGTGGCGCCGGGAACGGCCACACCGGACTGTCGCCGGACTGACCGCGCTGACGTAGATAATGATCCGCGATCACGCACGCCACCATGGCTTCGCCAATGGGCACGGCGCGGATGCCGACGCATGGGTCGTGGCGGCCTTTGGTCGAGATTTCGGTCTCCTGGCCGTAGCGGTCGACGGTGCGGCGCGGGGTGAGGATCGAGGACGTCGGCTTGACGGCAAAGCGCGTCACCACAGGCTGTCCCGTGGAAATGCCGCCCAAAATGCCGCCGGCATTGTTGGACAGGAAGATCGGCTTGCCGTCGTTGCCCATGCGCATCTCGTCACCGTTTTCTTCGCCGGAAAGCTCGGCCGCGGCGAAGCCGGCGCCGATCTCGACGCCTTTAACCGCGTTGATGCCCATCATCGCCGCGGCCAGATCGCCGTCGAGCTTGCCGTAGATCGGCGCGCCCAGCCCCGCCGGCACGCCGTCGGCGACGATTTCGATCACCGCGCCGACCGACGAGCCGGCTTTGCGCACGCCGTCGAGATAATCGGCAAAGAACGCGGCCTTGTCCGCATCGGGACAGAAGAACGCATTGCGCTCGACTTCGGCCCAGTCCCACTTGGCGCGATCGATCCGATGCGGGCCTATCTGCACCAGCGCGCCACGCACGGTGAGACCCGGCACGATTTTCCGCGCAATGGCGCCGGCCGCCACCCGCGTCGCCGTCTCGCGCGCCGATTGCCGGCCGCCGCCGCGATAATCGCGCAGGCCGTATTTGACATCGTAAGTGTAGTCGGCGTGACCGGGCCGGTACTTGTCCTTGATGTCGGAATAATCCTTCGAGCGCTGATCGACATTGTCGATGATCAGCGCGATGGGCGTTCCGGTCGTAACCTGTTGTCCGCTCGCTTCGTCGAGGAGCACGCCGGACAGGATTTTGACCGTGTCCGGCTCCTGGCGCTGGGTGGTGAACCGCGACTGCCCGGGCCGCCGCTTATCGAGATAGGGCTGGATGTCGGCCTCGCTCAGCGCGATGCGCGGCGGGCAGCCGTCGACCACGCAGCCGATCGCCGGCCCATGGCTCTCGCCGAAGGTCGTCACCCTGAACATGTGGCCGAACGTATTGAACGACATCGTATGCGACTTCGTGCGCCAAAGGCGCGGATCGACGCTGAATGGCTTGGAACATAGCGTGCCGGTTTGGTAGCCCGCGCCTACCATCGGGTCAAATGCGTTCGCGCCCGCAGCATGACGCGGTCCGTCGCCTTTTTTGCATCGCGGCATTCATGGCCAGGAAAAATCTGCATCAATCTATTGCTGGCGCAAAACCGTGCCGATGATCCGAGCACGTTCCGTGCGCCGTTTGTCGCTATCCGTTCATTGCGCATTCATCTCGCTGAACACCGGTTAATGGCAATCTGAACGTCCGTTAAGCCACGGAAAAATAAAGGTTTTTTGCGATTTTCCTATTGCGGGAAAAACCATCCTGTGGCATCCTCATTGGCGGCAAGGGGGGCGATGGCCCAGGGGACCGAGACACCGCTGAATAGCTAGAACTCAACCTGCCGCCGGATCAACACAAACACCAAGGAAGCTGACAATGGCGAAGAAGAAAAAGGCTAAGAAGAAGACGAAGTAAATGACGCGAGCGCGCGCCTCGTATTGGGGCCGCGCCGTCATCTTCGGTTTTCGCGAGGCGCTGAAACGGTGCTTCGAGGAACGGCTGGACCCAAGTCCGGCCGTTTCCATTTTTAGGGCAAGGGATTATTTTTGCAGCAACGGGTACAGTGTCTGAACCGGACTCGGCCGCATTGGCTTTACCTATATTTTCTAACTGAATCGCGCCAACGTGCCGCCGTCGAACACGTACACGACGCCCTGCAAAATGTCGGCATGCGTCGCTTCCTCTTCCGGCAGAATGTGAAAGTTCGCCATCAGCGCGCGCGCCACGCCGCCGTGCGCGGCAATGACGGCATCGCGCGTCACCGTCGCGTACCATGCGGCGACACGCTCGGCGACTTCGCGATAAGACTCGCCGCCTGGTGGCATAAAATCCCACTTGTCGCGCTCGCGCCGTTGCAGCACGCCTGGATCGCGCGCTTGGATTTCCGCGAGCGTAAATCCCTCCCATTGGCCGTAGGAGATTTCCGCAAGCCTGTCGTCGATCGCAAAGGCGCCCGGATCGAGACCGAGCTGTGAACGCAGAAGCTGCATTGTCTCTCGGGCGCGCAACAGCGGGCTCGACACATAGGCGTAATCGGCCGCCTGATGCCGGTCGCGCTCGAACAAATCGCGCAATATGCCGGCATATTCCCTGCTCTGCGTCCGGCCGCGGGCGTTCAGGCTTGTCTCGGACCGGCCCTGCAGGCGCTGGGCGACGTTGAAGTCGGTTTCGCCGTGTCGGATGAAATAAAGGACCGGCATGACCGCAAACCGGACGACAGACAACGGAGGACGGAGGACGGAAAATCCATCCCGCGCTATCCGTCGTCTTTCGTCAGTCCCTGTTCTCCTTTGGACCGACCACGATATCCGGCGCGTCGGGATGCTTCATGCCGACCACATGATAGCCGGCGTCGACGTGGTGCACCTCGCCGGTCACGCCGCGCGACATGTCGGACAAAAGATAGGCGCCGGCCTCGCCGACCTCCTCGATGGTGACGCTGCGCCGCAGCGGCGCATTGTGCTCGTTCCACTTCAGGATATAGCGGAAATCGCCGATGCCGGAGGCGGCGAGCGTCTTGATCGGTCCCGACGAGATGGCGTTGACGCGGATGTTTTTGACGCCGAGATCGGCGGCGAGATAGCGCACCGACGCTTCGAGCGCTGATTTGGCGACGCCCATCACATTATAGTGCGGCATCCACTTCTCCGAGCCGTAATAGGTCAGCGTCAGCATGGCGCCGCCGTTCGGCATCATCTTCTCGGCGCGTTGCGCGATCGCGGTAAACGAATAGCAGCTGATCAGCATTGTCTTGGTGAAATTGTCGGCCGTGGTGTCGACGTAGCGGCCGTCGAGCTGATCCTTGTCGGAGAACGCGATGGCGTGCACCAGGAAATCGATGCCACCCCAGGCCGCCTGCACCTTGGCGAAAGCCGCATCGATGGTTGCAGGCTCCGTAACATCGCAATCGCCGACCACGATGCCGCCGACCTCAAGGGCCAACGGCTCGACGCGCTTCTTCAGCGCCTCGCCCTGATAGGTGAAGGCCAGTTCGGCACCATGGCCCCGGCACGCCTTGGCGATGCCCCAGCCGAGCGAGCGGTGGTTGGCGACCCCCATGACCAGGCCGCGCTTGCCGCGCATGAGGCCCGAGACGTCCGGCATTTCCTGACCTCAGTTGCGGCTTCCCCCACCCAGCCTCCTATGGCATAGGCCCGTGGGCGCCAGCAAGCGCGCGTCCGGCTGAGACGCATTGGCGCGGGCGGAATACGGTGCGGGCAGTGGTGTTGGTTTGATTGAAGTTTCCGGCATCGGGCGCGGAGCTGGTCATTGAGTGAATTTCGGCAGCGGGTCCAGGCGGCGATTCCGGCGCTGCGGCGCTATGCGCGGGCGCTGACCCGCGACAGCGAAACCGCGGACGATATCGTCCAGGACACTTTGGTGCGGGCGTTGCGTTCCGAGCATCTGTTTCACGATGGAGACGTGCGGGCATGGCTTTACACGATCCTGACCAATCTCAATCGCAACCGGCTGCGTTCGTTGTCGCGCCGTCCGACCTTGACGCCGATCAAGGACAGCGACGCGGCGATGACCGGTCCGGACACCGGCAGCCGCGATATCGCGCGCGCGCTCGACGACCTCGCCGAGGATCAGCGCGCGGCGCTTCTCCTCGTCGTGCTTGAGGGGCTCACCTATCGCGAGGTTGCCGAGGTGCAGGGCGTGCCGATCGGAACAGTGATGTCGCGGCTCGCCCGCGCCCGTATGCAGATCAAGGCCTATCTCGACGGCGAGCGCCCGGCGCTGCGCCGCGTGAAATAAGAGAGCGAACGATGACTGACAGAGACCACCAGATAATCAGCGAAGATGAATTGCACGCCTATGTCGATGGCGAGCTGCCGGCCGACCGCCGCGGCGCCGTCGAGGCCTGGCTTGCCACCCATGCCGATGACGCCGCCCACGTCGCCGCCTGGCGCGCCCAAGCCGAGATCATTCGCAAGCGCTACGGCGGGGTTGCCAACGAAGTGCCGCCGAGGCGGCTCCAGATCGAACGGCTGACGCGCAACCGCCGTGGCTGGATGGCGGCTGCCGTTGCCGCCGTGTTCGTTGCCTTTATCGCCGGCGGCGCCGCCGGCTGGTTCGCGCGCGGCGCCGAAGCCTCGCCGTCCGATCTCGATCGCTTCACCGCCGACGCGCTCGAAGCCTATCGGCTCTACGTGGTCGAAGTGCGCCATCCGGTCGAAGTGCCGGGCGATCAGCGCCCGCACCTCGTCGAGTGGCTGTCGAAGCGGCTCGGCTCGCCGCTGCGCGCCCCCGAGCTCGAGCGCATGGGACTGAAACTCGTCGGCGGCCGGCTATTGCCGGGCCCGACCGGAGCGACGGCGTTCTTCATGTACGAGGGCGCTTCCGGCGAGCGCTTCACGCTCTATTGCGGGCGCACCAACGACCGCGAGATGGCGCTGCGCTACACCACGGGCAACCAGAACGCCGCCTATTACTGGGTCGATCAAAACGTCGCTTACGTGCTCAGCGGCCCGGCGGAGCGCGACAAGCTGCGTGACATTGCACAAGCGGCCTACGACCAGATCGACACCCGCACGCCGCCGCAGGGCGGGTAAAGCGCCGAAGACGTGAATGGCGGGGAGAGACAAGCCCGGCCATGACGAATGTGAGTTCGTCGCCCTCGTCCTACATGTCCTTGCGCGGATCGTAGGACTTGTCGGCCTGCCACTTCTTCATCAACTCGTCGAGCTCGGCATCGCGCTTCTCCGGCAACACGATGCGAGCGGTAGCCAGCAAATCGCCGCGGCCGGCTTTGGCGGGAAAGCCTTTGCCCTTGAGGCGGAAGGTGCGTCCGCTCGATGTCCACGGCGGCACGGCGATCTCGACCGGCTTGTCGAGCGTCGGCACGCGCACTTTGGCGCCAAGCGCAGCCTCGTAGAGCGTGATCGGCAGGTCGAGCCGCACGTCGGCGCCGTCCAACGTGAAGAGCGGATGCGGCGCAAGCGACACGGTGATGAGCAGATCGCCCGGCCCGGCCTGCCCGGCCATGCCCTGGCCTTTGAGCCGGATGTGCTGGCCGCTCATGATGCCGACCGGAATCTTGACGTCCACGTCCTTGCCGTTCGGCAAGTGCAGCCGCTGGGTGGCTCCGCTGGCCGCATCCGTCAGCGAAACCGACATTTCGGCTTGCACGTCGGCGCCGACACCGAAATCCTCCGGCTCGAAATTCGCGCGGGCACCGCGCCCGCCGCCGCCAAAAGCTTCCCGCAAAACATCCTCGAAGCCGCCGAACCCGCCGCCGCCAGCTCTGGCTCCGGCGCCGCCGCGTCCGCGCCGGGTGGTGCGGGTGAAACCCTCCGGACCGAAGCTGAAACTTTCGAAATTGGGATCGCCGCCGAAGCCGGCACCCGGGTTGGCGCCGGCGCCGCCGCCAAAACCCTGGAAGCGGGGTTTGCCCTCGGCGTCGATCTCGCCGCGATCGAACGCCTTGCGCTTGTCCTCGTCCTCGAGGATCTCGTGCGCGGCGTTCAGCTCGGCAAAGCGCGTCGCCGCCTTCGGATCGTTCTTGTTGGCGTCGGGATGCAGCTTTTTTGCCAGGCGCCGATAGGCGCTCTTGATGTCGGTCGCGCTCGCCTTGCGATCGACGCCCAAGATCTCATAGGGATCACGCATCCCCAAGCAACTCCGCTCGTTTTCCGGGCCGGCCCCGCCGCCCACCGATCGCCTAATGTGGGATGAAAGCGGCCGTCTCGCAATGCGACGCCGAATCGGCGCGGCTTGCCGGCCATGATAACCCCATCAGGAGTGCTTGAGGGGTTTCAGGCTTTTGACTTCCCAACCGCCGTGGCTGGTGCGGCAGGCGGCGCCTTGCAGCCAATCCTCCGAGCCGGCGCGGACGTAGCTCGCCAGGAAATCGCGGCATGCCACACCGCCTTCGGTGTAGGAGGCGGCGAGCGGCGTGATGTTGCCGCCGGCCCCGGTATTCGGATTCTGCCACGGCACGCTCGCGTCCTTGCTGCTGCGGCCGAGCACATCCGAGGCGGCGGCACGCGCATAGGCAAGGTCCGCTTCCGACGGTGGCGCGACATCGGCAATGCGGCCGCCGGCGTCGCCCGGCCGGCTGATGGAACCGGTCTGGTCGCCATCGGAATCGTCCTTGGCGAGCAGCGAATGCAGTTGGTAGGTGCAGCCGCCAGTGGCGAGCCCACAGAGCACGACGGCACTGGCAAAACGCAGCCGCCAACATAGGCGCAGCGCCCCGGCTCCACTATATTGAGGCCGGCGGCTCGCTTCCCGATCGCCCCACGCGAGCACCTGGATACCCCACGGAATGTCCGATACGGCGCCGATAGAACACCCGACATGGTTAACAGGCGGTGACTTCACCGATGCCGAGGAGCCGGTGCGGCTGTTTGCGGCCTGGTTTGCCGAGGCCAAGCGCGCCGAGCCGGTCAATCCCGACGCTATGGCGTTGGCCACTGTCGATGCCAGCGGCCAGCCCAATGCGCGAATGGTGTTGTTGAAGGGCTTCGATGCGCGAGGTTTCGTGTTCTACACCAATGTCGACAGCAACAAGGGCCACGAGCTTGCCGCCGCGCCGAAGGCGGCGCTGACCTTTTATTGGAAGACGCTGCAGCGCCAGGTGCGCGCCCGCGGCACCGTCGAGCCGGTGTCGAAGGAAGAAGCCGACGCCTATTTCGCCACCCGCTCGCGCATGGCGCAGATCGGCGCCTGGGCCAGTAGGCAATCGTCGGCGCTGGAAAGCCGCATGGCGTTCGAGAAGGCGATCGCGCTCAACACCGCGAAATTCGCCATCGGCGCCGTGCCGCGGCCGCCGTTCTGGTCGGGGTACCGCGTCATGCCGACCGAGATCGAGTTCTGGCGGGAGCGGCCGTTCCGGCTGCACGATCGCATTGCTTTTACGCGCGCGGATTTAAACGGATCATGGACCAGGACGCGGCTCTATCCATGAGTTTAAAATGGCGAGCATGACCACGAGCAATCAGCCGCGTCGCACGCTGCTCCTGACCGGGGCAAGCCGCGGCATCGGCCATGCCACCGTCAAGCGGTTCTCGGCGGCCGGTTGGCGCGTCATCACCTGCTCGCGGCACCCGTTTCCGGAAAATTGTCCATGGGAAGCCGGTCCCGAAGATCACATTCAAGTCGATCTTGCCGATCCCGAAAACACCGTGGCGGCAATCGAGGAGACCAAGCGGCGCCTCAATGGCGAGCTGCATGCCCTGGTCAACAATGCGGCGATTTCGCCCAAGGCGGCTGGCGGCAAGCGGCTCGGCTCGCTCGAAACTTCGCGCGACGACTGGCATCATATTTTTCAGGTGAATTTTTTTGCGCCGATCATGTTGGCGCGCGGCCTGCTCGACGAGCTCTCGGCCGCCAAAGGCTCCGTCGTCAATGTCACGTCAATTGCCGGCTCGCGCGTGCACCCCTTTGCCGGCACGGCGTACTCGACTTCGAAGGCCGCGCTCGCCGCGCTGACGCGGGAGATGGCGGCCGACTTCGGCGCGCTCGGCATCCGCGTCAACGCCATCGCGCCGGGCGAGATCGACACGGCGATGCTGTCGCCGGGCACGGAAAAAATCGTCGAGAACATCCCGATGCACCGTCTCGGCACCCCCGACGAAGTGGCGAAGATCATCTACGTGCTGTGCACGGAGACCGCGTCCTACGTCAACGGCGCCGAGATCCACATCAACGGCGGTCAGCACGTGTGACACGCCGTGGGCCGACCCGGGCAATAATCAAACCACAGCGCTGTTGAGGATGCGATCGCTGGCGCCGATGCGGGTCGATGCGTTGATCGCCAGCTCCGTCCGCGCCGCGGCGAGATCGGCCTGCGTGCGCACCGATTGCTCGTCAAGCATCCATTGATACGAGAACGAATAGACGAAGGCGCTTCGCGCGTAGCGCGCTTGCGAATAGCGCAACAGCCGCGCTTCAATCGCGCCATCGCCGGAAACCATTTCGCGCGCCAGCACGAAGCCGTCCTCCGCGGCCATGGCCGCACCTTGGGTGAGATGTGGCGGCGAGGTATGCGCGGCATCGCCGCCGATGACGATGCGGCCGCGAAACCACGGCCACGGCACCAGGATCGGCTCGATCGGGCTGAACACGATGTCGGAATTTGCATCGAGCGATGCCGCGACTTCGGCAACATAGCTGCCATATTGCGCCAGGCGCGCTTTGAACAAATCCGGATAATCATGGCGTTGGAAAACGGCGTCGGGCGCCTCGGGACGGATGTGGAAGACGTACATGAGATTATCGCCAAGCGGCATGGCGCCGGTCTTGCTGCCAATACCTTGCAGGAATTCCATGCCGCGCACGTAGTCCGGCCGCGGCACTTGCACGCGCCAGGCGCCGTAACCCGACGGCCGCGGCACGAAGGCTGTTCCGAACAAATACTGTCGCGTCGTCGAACGTATGCCGTCGAAACCGGCCAAAAGATCAAAGGAGCCGTCGCGCCCATCTGAAAACGTCACCGCCACGCGGTCCATTTCGTCCCTGATATCGCTCACCATTACGCCGGTACGCACCGCGACCCCGGCGCGCTCGGCGGCCGCCAAAAGGATTTCGTGCAGGCGCAAGCGTGACAGCGCGCAAAACGCGGGCACTCTCTCATCGCCAAGCAGGAATTTGTGCTCGACGATCAGCTCCCGCTGGGGATCAAAGATTGACATCCGGTCGTAGGCAAAACCCGACGCCAGGATTTCCGGCAAGAGACTCAGCGCATCATAGACGCGCAGCGCATTCGCCGGTTGGCCCAGGCCTACGCCCGGCACATCGAAGGTCGGCCGGCGCTCGATGAGCACGACCTCGACGCCGCGCCGCGCGAAAGCGGTAGCAGCCGTCAAGCCGCCGACGCCGCCTCCAACCACCAGCACTCGGCGAATGTCGCTCATGGCCGTTGTGAGAGGCGCGCGGCTGTTTGACAGGATGTCTGACAGTAGCGACTATTCCTATTCTCCGCAAAGGACTTGTCGCCCGTGAAAGTTGCGATCTTTAATATCGCGAAAATTCTCTCCGGCGACATCGCCGCTCCCATCGCGGCCGGCGACACCATCGTCATCGACGACGGCAAGATCGTTTCGGTCGGAACCGGCGGAGACGCTGCCAATTGCGAGGTGGCGATCGACGCCGGCGGCATGATGGCGATGCCCGGCCTGATCGATTCCCACGTCCACATCACGTTCGGCGATTACACGCCGCGGCAGAAGACCGTGGGATTTTTGGAGAGCTACACCCACGGCGGCGTCACCACCTGCATCAGCGCGTCGGAGGTGCACGTGCCCGGCCGGCCGCGCGATCCGGCCGGCGTCAAGGCCTTGGCGATCGCGGCGCGAAAATCGTTCGAACATTATCGCCCAGGCGGCATGCGGGTTCATGCCGGCTCGGTCATCCTCGAGCCTGGGCTCGTTGATTCCGATTTTACCGAGCTTGCCAGCCACGGCGTGTGGCTGGCGAAAGCCGGCTTCGGCGCGTTCGCCACGCCTTACGACTACGCGCCCTATGTGGCGATGGCGAAGCGCCACGGCCTGGTGACCATGGTGCATACCGGCGGCTCGTCGATTCCGGGCTCGGCGGGGATTTGGGCCGATCACGTCCTCAAGATGCAGCCGGACGTGTCGTATCACGTCAACGGCGGGCCGATCGCCATGCCTGACGCCGACTTCCCGCGCCTGGTCAACGAGAGCGATCTGGCGATGCAGGTCTGCACCGCGGGCAATCTGCGCACCACCTTGCTGGTCGCCAAGTTGCTGCGAGAAGCCGGCCAGGAACAACGGCTGCTCATCGCCACAGACACGCCGACCGGCTCAGGCGTGATGCCGCTCGGCATGCTCTACACCATGAGCCATCTCGCTTCGCTAGCGAATGTCGCGCCGGAAATCGCAGTGGCGATGGCGACCGGCAACAATGCCAAGACCTTTCGACTCAACAGCGGCGTGCTGACCGCCGGCCGCGACGCCGACGTCGTCCTGGTCGACGCCTGCCGCGGCGGCTCGCAGAACGACGCGCTGTCGGCCTTGAAAAACGGCGACATCATGGGCGTCGGCGCGGCGATCACCGCCGGCGTGCCGCGCTTCGTCGGCCGCAGCCGCAACACGCCGGAGACGACCCGGCGCGCCAAAGTGGCGCATTCGCACGTTCAGCAAAACTTCTCCGGCGAAGCGCATTAAGCGCTCGCATCAGCCATTCAAAAAATCCAACACAGCGGTCTCGGCGAGCACCGCTTCGGGAATGCTATGGCGCGCGGAGCGGGCGCGCTCCTCGGCGGTTTGCGTCGCTTGCAGATAGGCGCCGAGGTGGCGCGCACGCTCGATGATTTTTCGCCCCTGCGGCAGGCGCTCGGCCTCGAAACGGCGCAGCGCCGCCTCGACGTCGTCCCCGTCGAGCGCCTGCGCCAGCGCCGCCGCGTCGTCGGCGGCCTTGGAGACGCCGGCGGCGACATGGGGCCGCGCCACGAAGGCCGCGTCGCCGAGAATGGCAACCCGGCCGAAGGCGAGCCGCGGGCTTTCCAGGTCGTAGATCGGTTGCAGGATCGGCTCGTCGATCAGGCGGACGATCTCGCGGAATTGCGGCGCCAGCAATCGCTCGGCCGCCGCCCGCATGGCGGCGATCGGCTCGCGGCGGATGAGTGGCGGCGGAATCGAGATCGAATGGATGACGCCTTTGTCGTCAGTGAGGAGCCAGGGCAGCTCGGTGGCCTCATCCGCCGGGCGGTACCACACCACGTTGTAACGGCGCTGGCCGGCCCGTAATTCATTGTCCGGTCCGGCGACCGGATAGCCGAGACATTGCTCGCCGGGCGGCAGGCAGAACGTCATCAATTCAAACAATTCGCGATGGATCGCCGGCGGAATCGCACGTTCCGGCAACAGCGCGCGCCACGCCACATAGCCGGCATAGAGCGGCGCAACATCGGGCAGGCATTGCTGCCGCACCATCGAACGCAAGCCGTCGGCGCCGACCAGAACATCGGCGTCCACCGTGCGGCCGTCGCCCAACCGCGCGCGCACGCTTTGCCCGCTTTGCGCAAAGCCGATCAACCCGAGGCCGCGATGGTAGCGCTGCGGCGGGAACGCATCGCGCAGCACGCGGTAGACGCGCTCCCAGGCGGTCAGCACCTGCGGGCAGGCGATGGTGGCGGTCGTGCGGCCGTGGCGGTCGAGAATTTTACGCGTGGTCATGGCGACGCCGAGATCGCGGGTATCGAGCCCGAGCGCGTCGAGCCGCGCGATCAATTCGGCTTGCGCCACGATGCCGGCACCGCGGCCGGCAAGCTCGCTGTCGACCCGCTCGAAAATATCGACGTCCCAGCCGCGCCGATGCAGCATGATGCCGGCCAAAAGCCCGCTCATCGAGCCGCCAATGACCAGCGCGCGGCGTTGCCTCGCCATCCCGGTAATCCCGCTTTCCCGCGGCCTATTTCCCAAGCCGCAAAGGTTTTCTATATTGTGACTACATTCCCCGGAGGAACGCTATGGGCCTGACAATGCTGGATAAGAAGACGGACCGCGCCGACACCTCGGCCTGGCCGCCGGCGATTGCCGCCGAATTCGAACGCGAGAAAGCAAACAATAACGGCTGCGTCGGCTCCACGCTGCTTTCGGAGAACGAAAAGGTCCGGGTCTGGATCATCCGGCTGGCATCGGGCGAGCGGATCGGCTTCCACCGCCACGTGCTCGACTATTTCTGGACCGCGGTCTCGGGCGGCCGCGGCCGCCAGCACATCCACGACGGCACCACCGTCGAATACACCTATCAGCCGGGCGAAACCCGCCACGAGACCTATGGGCTGGGCCAGTACAAGGTCCATGATCTGGAAAATCTCGGCGACAAGGAGATGGTCTTCATGACCATCGAGTTCCTCGACAGCGCCAATAAGCCGCTCGCCGTCCCCGACAAGGTCCGCGCTGCGGCTTAAGGACGCTCGCGCAAGATGCCCTCTCCCGGCTTGCCGGGGAGGTTCTGATAGCCAAGCCGACATACTTGCTGCACACTCACGTGGGGCTGAGTGGCTGAGTAATGATTTTTTCGTTCGATCTGCTCATCAATGCCGTCGTTTCCGGCATCCTGATCGGCGGCTTCTATGCCGCCGTCACGTCGGGCGTATCGCTGTCGTTCGGCATTCTCGACATCGTCAACATCGCGCATCCAGCCTTCATCATTCTCGGCTCCTACGTCGCCTATATCGTCAACGCAACGCTGGGCGTCGATCCGATCCTCACGGCGATCGTCATGGCGCCGGCGTTTTACGTGCTCGGCGCCGGCATCTATCAGATTTATTACGTGTCGTTCGAGAAACGCGGCCAGGAATCGCTGCGCGGTCTCGCCTTCTTCTTCGGTCTGCTTTTCATCACCGAAGTCTCTCTGGTGCTCTATTTCGGCGTCGACTACCGCTACGTCGAAGCGCCCTATATCGGGCCGACCTGGCATCTGGGCGTGATCGGCATGCCGCTGCGCATGTTGGTTCCGTGCGTGGTGTCGCTGATGCTGATCGCCGTGCTGCAACTCGTGCTCACCCGCACTTTCATCGGTCGCGCCATCATGGCGGTGGCGCAGGATCAGCTGGCGTTGCGGCTGATGGCGATCGATCCGATCCGCATCAAACGCATCGCGTTCGGCATTTCGATCGCGACGGCCTCGCTCGCCGGCGCCTTCCTCATCATCATCCAGCCGGTCGAGCCTTCCGTCGGGCGCGAATATATCGGCCGGGTGTTTGCGATCTGCGTGCTCGGCGGCATGGGCAGCTTGCCCGGCGCCGTGATCGCCGCAATGCTGATCGGCGTGGTCGAAAGCTTGACCTCGACCTTCTACGGCCCATCCTGGGCGCCCGCGGTATCGTTCGGCTTCCTGTTGCTGACGCTGGCGGTACGCCCGGCCGGTCTGTTGGGACGCTGACCATGCGCACCCCGCTGTTCCTCGTCATCTGCCTCGCGGTCGCCGCGCTGGTCTTCGCCGGCGCCGTCGCGGTCGGCAACGATTATGTGTTCTTCGCCGGCTACGTGATCCTGCAATACGTCGTGCTCTCGACTGCCTGGAATATCCTCGGCGGCTATTGCGGCTATGTGAATTTCGGCTCCGCCGCATTCTTCGCGCTCGGCGCCTATTCGACCGTGGCGATCTATAAGCTGATCGGCGCCAACGACCTGCCGCATATCGTGCCGATGCCGGTGCTGATGCTGGTCGGCGGGGTAGTGTCAGGCGTCGTCGGCTTCGGCATGGGCTATCTGACGTTGCGGCTGCGCGGCGCGTTCTTCGCCATCGCCACGCTGGCGCTCGCTGTCGTGCTGCAGACGCTGATCGTCAACTGGGATTTCGTCGGCGGCTCGCGTGGCGCCTATATCCTGCGCCCGGAGGTAGTGCCGCTGATCGGCTCCTATATCAAATATCTTTTCCTGGTCATGCTGCTGCTGGCGGTGGCGGCGCTCGTCATTGCGCGGCTGATCGAACGTTCGCGGCTCGGTTACGGTTTCGCCACCATCCGCGACGACGAATTGGCGGCGGAAGCCTCCGGCGTGCCGACATTGCGGTTGAAGCTGATCGCGACCACGATCTCCGGCGCGCTGATGGGCATGGCGGGCGCGCCGTTCCCCTATTACATCGGCTATCTGCAACCGTCGTCGACGTTCGGCCTGGACTATGCCGTCAACTCGATCGCCATGCCGCTGATCGGCGGCACCACGAGCTGGGTCGGTCCGCTGATCGGCACGATTTTGCTCGGCTCGCTGCAGCAGATCGCCACGGTGACGATTTCGTCTGCCGTCAATCTGCTGCTGGTCGGCGTCATCCTCGTCGTCTTCGTCATTGTCGCGCCCAATGGCGTCATCGGCATCGTTCACACCTATTGGCAGCCCAAGCCAGACGATTTCGTCGGCCGCCGCCGCATCGAAACCGACGCGCCGGGGTCGGTGCCATGACCGACACCAGCATCACCGGCAGCGGCGTGACGAGCCTGCTTGAAGTCGCCGACCTCGGCAAACGCTTCGGTGGCTTCGTCGCGCTCGAGAACATCTCGCTCAGCGTGCCCGCCGGCGAGCGCCTCGGCCTCATCGGCCCGAACGGCTCGGGCAAGAGCACCTTGGTCAATTGCATCTGCGGCACGTTGCAGAACGAGCAAGGCTCGGTGCGTTTCGCCGGCCACGCCGTCGACGGCCTCGCCGCCCATCAGCGCGCGCGCATGGGGCTTTCCCGCAGCTTTCAGCTGCCGCGGCCGTTCGTCAGCCTGAGCCTCCTCGACAATATCCGCATTCCCCTGCTCTACGCGGTGGCGTCGCGCGGCGCCGGCAGCTCCGCAAGCGACATCGAAGCGCGCTGCGCCGGCCTGTTGCGCGAGGTCGGGCTGGACAACAAGGCACGGCACTTGCCGCGCGACCTGACCCAGGTCGAGATGCGCAAGCTCGAACTGGCGCGCGCCATGGCGGCGGAGCCGAAACTTTTGATCGCCGACGAGTCGATGGCCGGCCTCACCCATTCGGAGGTCGAGGAAATATTGGCGCTGCTGGTGCGCCTGAATGAAAAGGGCGTCACCATCATCCTCATCGAGCACATCATGCGCGCGGTGATGAGCTTTTCGCGGCGTCTCGTCGTGCTGGTGTCCGGACGCAAGATCGCCGACGGCCTGCCCGACGAGGTGATGCGCAATCCGGAAGTGGAGAAGGCCTACCTTGGCTAGCAGCCTCACCATTTCCGGCATTCACGCCGCCTACGGCGCGGTACGCGTGATCGACGACGTCACCTTCAAGGTCAGCGGCGGCGAGACCGTGGTGCTGCTCGGCACCAACGGCAACGGCAAGTCGACGCTGATGAAATGCATCATGGGCATGGTCCGGCCCAGCGCCGGCAGCATCGTCGCCGAGATCGACGGCATCCATCACGATCTGGTCGGCCGCACCACCGAAGAGATCGTCGATCTCGGCATTGCGCTGGTGCCGGAGGGGCGCCGGCTGTTTCCGAAACTGACGGTCGAGGAAAACCTGCTGCTCGGCGCTTACCGGGCCGCGGCGCGCCGCGAGCTGGCGCGCAACATGGCGGTCTGCTTCGAGACTTTTCCTCGCCTCGCCGAACGCCGCGGCCAGCTTGCCGGCAGCCTCTCAGGCGGCGAGCAGCAGATGGTGGCGCTCGGCCGCGCGCTGATGCTGGCGCCAAAAATCCTGCTGGTCGACGAACCTTCGGTTGGGCTGGCGCCGATCCTGGTGGCCCGCACCATCGACGCCATCAACGAGATGAAACAGCGCTACCAGCTCACCGTACTGATGGCGGAACAGAATTTCACCCAGGCCATCCGCATCGCCGACCGCGGCTATGTCATCGTCCACGGCAAGATCGCCTTCGAGGGCCGCTCGATGGACGAGCTCAACAACAACGATTTGATCAAGAAGTTTTATCTGGGGCTGTGATCAGCGCACCGGAAAATCGAAATACGTTTCCGGAAATGGCTCGCCGCGCAGCGTGAAGTGCCACCATTCCTTGTCGTAGCCGCGAAAGCCGTGCCGCCGCATCGCCGCGGCGAGCAGCATGCGGTTGGCGTGCTGTTCGGGCGTAACGCTCGGATCGGCGGTCCATGACTTCGGGCTGAAGAAGTCGAACGGCGTGCCCATGTCGAGCTCGCGGCCGTCGTCGTTCGCCAATGTCATGTCCATGGTCGAGCCGCGCGAATGGCCGGATTGCGATGCGATATAGCCGTCGCGAAACAGCGTGCGCTTGTCGACGTCGGGATAGAATTCGGCCTTGCCGGCGGTGTCGTTAAGGGCGCGCGCCCAGCGCACGAAATTCATCACCGCGCGCGTCGGGCGGTAGCAGTCGAATACTTTGACATGCAGGCCGCGGGAGCTGAGGTCGCGCGCCACGTCGGCGAGCGCCGCGGCGGCAGCTTGGCTGAGCAGACAGCGCGGCGCCTCATAGCCGTCGATCGGCCGGCCGACAAAGTTGTGGGCGCCGGCGTAGCGCATGTCGGCGATCAGCCCAGGCACGACGGTCGAGGCATCGACGAAGGCGGCAGGCCGGTCCTGGGCGAGTGCGGCTTGCGTTGCGAGAATTGCGAACAACGCCGCGAGAAGCGAATGGCGAATGGCGAATGGCGAATGGTTGGGTTCGATTCTTTGCTTGTCGCCCTCCCCCACTCGCCAATCGCCGCCCGCTATTCGCCTCACTTGCATTCCGAAACCCACTGTCCCTCGAGCGTATTTTGCGAATCGACCATGGTCATTCCCGCCATCTGCGCCTTGGTCCGTACCGTCCCCGAATAATGGTGCGGGCTGTCGAAAGTGAAATCGCCGGTGAGCTCCATGTCGAGCTGGCCTTTGCACGTGAGCCGCCAGTTAAGCTTATCGCCGGCGAGATTGTGCTCGATCGGCGCGCAAACGGAATTCACCGTGTTCGGCACCGGGGAGAATGTCGTGGTCAGGTCGCGCGTCTGATCGGCGGTCAGGCATTTCGAGCTTTCGTGCGGCGGCCCGATCACGCCGCCGGTTTCGGTGCGGGTGATGACTTTCCAGAGGCCGGGGTCGATCCCATCGGCCATTGCGGCAGTTGTCGCCACGGCAAGCACGGCGGCACAGAGCGCTAGGCGATTTTTCACGGCCGTTCGATCCTCATGACGCGTCCCGACGCGAAACCTGAGCCAATCTTAACCCCTCAGTAACCATATACCCGGCACATTTTGCCTGGGAGGCGTATCCCTTTCCACCGCACTCTTCGAGGCCAGCCTTGGACGCGAGCGCGGCTCCATTCATTCGTGCCGGTGGCCCGCCAGCCGCTGCGCACAGCTTTGAGCCGCGCGACCGACGGAATCGATCGACCGGCATGACCGACACAACATCGGCCGAGCGGGGAGAGACGGCGCTGTCGCGCCTCGTCGACCTCGGCACCATGCTCAGGAGGAGCGACATCGGGCTCGCCGTCGCCATGATGGCGATTCTGGTCGTCCTCATCTTGCCGCTGCCGGCGCTGTTGCTCGACTTCTCGCTCGCCATCTCGATCACATTCTCGGTGCTGATCCTGATGACGTCGCTGTTCATCCAGGCGCCGCTGGAATTCTCCGCCTTCCCGACCGTGCTGTTGATCGCGACCATGCTGCGGCTGGCGCTCAATCTTGCCTCGACCCGGCTCATTCTCGCCCGCGGCCACGAGGGCACCGCCGCCGCCGGCCATGTCATCGAGGCGTTCGGCGGCTTCGTCATGGGCGGCAATTTCGTCATCGGCATCATCGTGTTCACGATCCTGGTGATCGTAAATTTCGTGGTCATCACCAAGGGCTCCGGCCGCATCGCCGAAGTCGCCGCCCGGTTCCACTTGGATGCCATGCCCGGCAAGCAGATGGCGATCGACGCCGACCTGTCCGCCGGCCTGATCGACGAGAAGGACGCGCGGCGGCGGCGCAAAACCCTGGAAGACGAATCCGGCTTTTTCGGCGCCATGGACGGCGCCTCGAAATTCGTCCGCGGCGACGCCATTGCCGGCCTGCTGGTGGTTTTGATCAACGTCATCGGCGGCATGATCATCGGCATCCTGCAGCAGAATTTAAGCTTTGCCGACGCCGCCCATGCCTACACGCTCCTGACCGTCGGCGACGGCCTGGTCACCCAAGTGCCGGCGCTGATCGTGTCGATCGCCGCCGGCCTCCTGGTGTCGAAGGCTGGCGTCACCGGCGCCGCCGACAAGGCGCTGCTCAGCCAGCTCTCCAGCTACCCCAAAGCGCTCGGTATGTCGGCCGCCGTCATGCTGGTGATGTCGCTTTTGCCGGGCATCCCGATGATCCCGTTCCTGATACTGGGCGGCGGCACGGCAGCTCTCGCCTACACGATCAACCGCCGCAACAAGCTGGCGATTGCCGCCGAGACCAAGAAAACCGAGACCGCGCAGGCGGCGCCCGTGGAAGAGCCGATGTCGGCGGCGCTCAAGATGGACGATCTCAAGATCGAGCTCGGCTACGCGCTGTTGCCGCTGGTCAACGCGCCCGACGGTTCCGACCGCCTGACCGAGCAGATCAAGGCGCTGCGCCGGTCGCTGGCGATCGAGATGGGCTTCGTCATGCCCGCAGTTCGCATCCTCGACAACGTCCAGCTCGACGCCAACAGCTATGTCATCAAGATCAAGGAGGTCGAAGCCGGCACCGGCAAGGTGTGGCACGGCCAGTACATGGTCATGGACCCGGCCGGCAATCAGGTGACGCTGCCGGGCGTGCACACCACCGAGCCGACTTTTGGTTTGCCGGCAACCTGGATCGACGCGGCGCTGAAGGAAGAAGCCTCCGTCAAGGGCTACACCGTGGTCGACGCGGCGACCGTGCTCGCCACCCACCTCACGGAGCTGATCAAGGCCAACATGTCGGAGCTGTTGTCCTACGGCGAGGTGCAGAAACTGATCAAGGAACTGCCGAAGGAGCAGAGCGAGCTGATCAAGGACATTGTGCCGTCGCTGATCACCCTTTCCGGCATCCAACGCGTGCTGCAAATCCTGCTCGCCGAGCGGGTCTCGATCCGCGATCTCGCCACCATCCTCGAAGGCATCGCCGATGGGCTCGGCACCACGCGCAATCCGGCGATGCTGGCCGAGCATGTCCGCGCCCGCCTCGCCCGCCAGCTCTGCGCCCAGCATATGACCGGTGCCGGCCACCTGCCGATCATCGCGCTGACCGCCCGATGGGAGCAGGCGTTCGCCGAATCGATCGTCGGCCAGGGCGACGACCGCAGCCTCGCCATGCAGCCGTCAAAACTCACCGAGTTCATCAACCTTGTGCGGGAAAAATTCGAGCAGGCGGCGCGCGACGGCGAGGCGCCGGTGCTGGTCACCTCACCCGGCATCCGGCCGTTCGTGCGCGGCATCGTCGAGCGCTTCCGCGCCCAGACCAGCGTCATGGCGCAGTCGGAAATTCACCCGCGGGCGCGGCTCAAGACGGTTGCGAGCATTTAGCGTGTGTGAGCGCTACGGCGCGACCGACAGGCCTTTGACGTGATGTTTCTCGATCAGCTGCGCCACCAGGCCTGAGCGCTTCGCCTCCGCGACGAACTCGCTCAAAAACGCGGCGCCGGCGGTATTCGGCTTTGCCGTGCCGATGGCCTGCTGCACCGTCATGAAATTGCCCGGCAGGATTTTGCCGCCCGGCACTTTCTCGATGTCGGACAGCAGCGCCGGTTTTAGCGCCGCATAGGCTTCAAGACCCTCGGCGATGAATTGGTTGAGGGGACCCTCGGCACTGTCCGACCGCAAGACCGTGGCGTGCTTGATATTGCGCTCGAGCCAGAGGTCGTAAGCCGCGCCGCGCCGCACCGTGATCCGCACCCCAGCGCGGTCGACATCGGCGATGGTTTGCAGCGGCGATCCCTTCGGCACCAGATAGGTCGCCTCGATCTCGCAATAGGCCGCCGTGAAGGCGATCTTTGCCGCCCGCTGCGGCTCGGCGCCGATCAGCCCGATATCCCAGGTATTGGTGGCGGCGGCGTCGGCCAGGGTCGAGGGCCGCTCGTATTTCACGTAGGCGACCGGGACACCCAGGCGTTTGGCGATCTCGGCGGCCATGTCGGGCGCCACCCCTTGCGGGTCCCCGGCCTCGGTTTTGCCGGTGACAAGCAAAAAATTGCTCATGTTGATTCCGGCGCGAAGAACCCCCGTTGGGGCCAGTTCCGACACGATCTGACGCACGATTCAAACCTCCAGCAGGCCGCCAAGGGCGGCATTGACCCGGGGCAGGCCGGCACCTCCCCCTTCGGGCGGGGAACCGGGAGCCCATTCAACCGTTATCACGGGTCTTCACCCTTCGGTGAAGAGGCGTTTTGAACCTGAATTTTAGTACCCAGTTGCTCCCTGAGTGAACCTTTTGACCCGGCTGCCGCGACTAATAGGCAGAACACTGGGAGGCAGTAATGAACCATTCGATGTACAGCGCCGACCGCGGGACGCACGTGAAAATCGTGATCCTAGGTCTTGTTTGCGCGACGATGGTCGCAGTCATCGGCATTTTCGCCCACGTCAGCAGCAACATCGATCTCGGCACCGCGGCGCTGGTCAAGGCCGGCCAGCCGACGACCCTGAGCGGTCAGGCCCCGACGATCCGCTAATCCCCGAATTCCCCGACTTCAGTCCCCCACTTAGCCCGGCCTTGTGCCGGGCTTTTTGTTTTTGGCGCGGTTGCGGCGCCGCCAGTTATTTGGGGATTTATGTCCGCGGCGCCGTCGGCACCGATTCGACGATCTTGCCGGTGAACAGCACCGGCCCGGTCGGCACGCCGCTCGGCGAGCCGCCCGAAGGCTCGAGCGACACCGCGTAGCTTGCCGCCCGCAGTGTCGCGACGTCGATATTGCCGGGGATCGGCCGCTGGGTGAACTCGTCGTTGCCGACGACCCCGAGCGACCGCGGGGTGGGAAACTGACTCGAAATCAGCCACAGCTCGTAGCTGCGGTCGGCCTCGGGCGTGGCCGAGACCCGGCGCACGACCAGGGTGCGGCTTTGCGGGTCGACCGTGAGCAGGAAGGCCGGCGCGGTCGGCTCTTGCTGCAGCACGGCCACGAGCCGGGCGCCAAGCTGCGCCGGCGCCGTCGATTGCGCAACCACCGGAGCGCGCGGGCCGAGTGGCACCAAGCCGGGCGCGAACTGAGCGAGCCCGATATAGAGCGCCAACAGCGCGGCGATCGCCCCCATGACGACGGTCATGCGGCGCCAGCGGCTGACGCGGCGCGCCAGTTGCACGACATTGGCGCTGCGCTCGACCTTGGGCGCCACGTCCGGGGGGATCACTGGGGGCGCCGCCAAGCGCTCGGTGCGCTCGTTGCGTTCCTCCGGCGGCTCGGCCAGGGTTTTGGCGAGCGAGGCGGCAATCGAATCCGACACCGCCTCCGGAAGCTCCCCGACCGGCGGCGGTATGGCGATCGAGTCCGACCCCGGCTCGTCCGCCATGATCAGCGGCGGCGATTCCGCGGGCGGTGTTTCCGGCGGCGTCTCGACCGGCGGCTCGGGCGTAGACAACACCGGCGCGGCCGGCGGCGCCTCGCTCGACGGCTCAACCGCGCCGAGCTCCGCTACGATCTTGTCCCAAAGCTCCGGCGGCGGCTCGACCGCCTCGACCATGACGTTGAGCTCGCCAAGGCGGCGCTCCCACATCCGCACCGACGCGGCAAAGCCGGGATCGAGCGTGAGCAAAGCCTCGGCATGCTCGCGCTCATCGGCGGACAGCGTACCGAGCACGTATTCGGCGGCTAGCGCGTCCTGGGCATCGTCATACATCACGGCCGTGGTCCCATCGTGTTCCGATCAGCGTCCCATACACTCGCGGATTTCGAGCAGGCTGCGACGCAACCATGTCTTGATCGTGTTCACCGGAATATCCAGCTTGGTGGAGAGCTGTTCCCGGCTCCAGCCGCTGTAATACGCGAGCAGCACGATGCGCTGCTTCTCCGGATCGAGCTTGCCGAGGCAAGAGAGCAATCGCTTGAGCTCCTCGGTCATCTCGCGGCGCGCCAGCGGCGACGGCGTCTCGGCGGCAACGTTCTGCGCCTCCGGCTCTTCTTCGATGGAGATTTCGCCGCGCTTGCGCGCGATGTCGATGGCGCGGTTGCGCGCCATGGCCACCATCCAGGTAATGGGGCTGGCGAGAGTCGGGTCGAACTTGTCCGCCATTTTCCAGACCTTGAGATAAGTCTCCTGCATGACCTCCTCGGCCAATTCGGGCTTTCCCAAGATACGTAACAGCACCCCGTAGAGTTTCGCCCGCGTCGCGCCGTAAAGCCGTTCGAACGCGGCCGTGTCGCCCTTGGCGACGGCTCCAACAAGCCAGACGAGCTCCGCCTGCATCAACATAACGCCCCAGACCCCGGAAGCCTGACCCTAGCACCCTTGCCCCGGGCGATTATCGCCGCGGAGGGCGGCACTCGTCGAGAGCGAAACTGGAAAGTTTTAGTCATTCCGGGGCGCCGCAAAAGCGGCGAGCGCGGAATCCATAGCCCCCGACCGTGCAGGATTTGCACTGGTGGTGATTATGTATTCCGGGCTCCTCGCGGAGCCTGTCATCGGGCCGGCCACTTCGGGCCAGGCCCGTTAGCTCGGCCCCGGAATGACAGGAAGGGACTTACGCCGGGGCGACGCCGCGCACGCGCATCAGCGCGATGTCGTCGAGCTCCGCCTGTTCGGCGGCGTTCTCGGCCTCGCGCTCGCGGATCTGGTCGCGCTCGTCGAGCAGCTCGACCTTCTTGAGTTCCTCGAAAGCTTCCGCGAGCGCCAGCTTGGCGTCCTCGAGCTGGGTGCGCAATTCGTCGGAGGAACGCTTGAGATTCTCGCGGCGGCCGATCGCGGCCTTGGCATAGGTCGGATAGGCAAAGTGGCCCGGATCGTGGATGCCGGCGCGATCCTGCTCGACTTTGATCTCACGCTCCAGATCGGCAGCCATGCGCTCGAACTCGGCGATCATGGTCTCGATCTGCGCGACCTTGCGCCGTTTCTCGTCGACCTGAAACTTCTTCAGGCGAATAAGCGTCTCACGGGACTTCATCGACTACTACTCCCCCGAAGTCACAGCACCACGGCGCCGCAAAAACCCCGCGCGGCGCCCTAAATCTCACGGATTGTGGCGCGATATCGTTAGCGTTCCGTTTCCGCGCCCGTCAAAATCTCGTCCAAACGGCGATATCCGTCGGCCAGGCTGGTCGCTTCTTCCTTACCCTGGGCCAAAAAGTCCTCCAGCGGCTTGCGCAGGCGGATGGCCTCGTCGACCTCTGGGCTGGTCCCGGCCCGGTAGGCGCCGAGCCGGATCAACTCCTCCATGTCGGTATAGGTCGCCATGACCTGGCGCGCCCGCATCAGCACCGGCAAATAGGCCTGGTCGGCTGCCCGCGGCATGGTGCGCGACACCGATTTCAGCACGTTGATGGCCGGATAGCGCCCGCGCTCGGCGATGGCGCGTTCCATGACGATATGGCCATCGAGGATGCCGCGCACGGCGTCGGCGATCGGCTCGTTGTAATCGTCGCCATCGACCAGCACGGTGAAAATGCCGGTGATGGTGCCCTGCTCGGTGCCGGGGCCGGCCCGTTCCAGGAGCCGCGGCAGTTCGGTGAAGACGGTGGGCGTATAGCCTTTGGCGGTCGGCGGCTCGCCGGCGGACAGTCCGATCTCGCGCTGCGCCATGGCAAAGCGCGTTACCGAATCCATCAGCACCAGCACGTCCTTGCCTTCGTCGCGAAAATATTCGGCGATGGCCAGCGTCTCGTGGGCGGCCTGCCGGCGCATTAAGGCCGGCTCATCGGAGGTCGACACCACCACCACCGAGCGGGCCAGACCGGCATCGCCGAGATCGTCCTGCAAGAACTCCTGCACCTCGCGGCCGCGTTCGCCGATCAGTCCGATCACCGTGACGTCGGCCACCACGTTGCGCGCCAGCATCGACAGCAGCACCGATTTGCCGACGCCGGAGCCCGAGAAAATGCCCATGCGCTGGCCACGGCAGCAGGTCACGAAGGTGTTGAGCGCACGCACGCCGAGATCGAGCGGCGAGCCGACCCGGCGGCGCGCATGCGCCAGCGGCGGCGTATTGCGAAATGCATAAGGCGAC
>Ga0307476_10000565_pt1 | contig 27351 bp, 28 predicted proteins | sample atmos_gasesECM2C_2_FD_203314 | JGI IMG/M metagenome (GOLD analysis project Ga0307476, IMG submission 203314) | Hardwood forest soil microbial communities from Morgan-Monroe State Forest, Indiana, United States - atmos_gasesECM2C_05 | ecosystem: Environmental > Terrestrial > Soil > Temperate...
CGATGCTGTCGGCGGAGCGCGCCGAGGAAATCGGCCTGCCGAAGGACCATATTATTCTTTCCGCAAAAGTATCCGCGGTTCAGGACTTGATCGGCGTCTATGCCGAGTTGGCGCGGCGCTGCGATTACGCGCTGCATCTCGGCCTCACCGAGGCCGGCATGGGCTCGAAAGGCATCGTCGCGTCATCAGCCGCCATGGGCGTGCTGCTACAGCAAGGCATTGGCGACACGATCCGCATCTCGCTGACGCCCGAGCCGAACGGCGATCGCACCCTCGAGGTAAAAGTCGCGCAGGAATTGTTGCAGACCGTCGGCTTGCGCACCTTCGTGCCGCTGGTTGCCGCCTGCCCCGGTTGCGGCCGCACCACCTCGACCACTTTCCAGGAGCTTGCCTCCAGCATCCAGAATTTCATCCGCGACTCGATGCCGGAATGGAAGACGCGCTATCCCGGCGTCGAAGGCCTCAACGTCGCGGTGATGGGCTGCATCGTCAACGGACCGGGCGAGTCCAAGCACGCCGATATCGGCATCTCGCTGCCCGGCACCGGCGAAACGCCGACCGCGCCGGTCTTCATCGACGGCAAGAAAGCCATGACCTTGCGCGGCCCGACGGTCTCCGCCGATTTCCAGAAAATCGTCATCGATTACATCGAGCGGCGGTTTGGCACGGGCGGCGCGGGAAGAACGGCGGCGGAATAATCCATCGATAGCCGTACCGATTGACAATTTACACCTGTAGGCTTGGATCTGCGATCCAGCCTTCGAGTGAATCAAAATTGCTTGGGATACCAAACCCGCTTTCGCGTTGGGTCCACGACCAAGCTGCTTGAATTGCGCACAACAGCGCATCAAGTTCGTCCCCGGTTGGATCATTAACGAGAGAGCCAGGAGCTTCGACTTTCAGGCCGTAGTCCGCCAAACACGCCCCGTTGATGATCTTTTTCAAGATTTCACAGCGGGCGATGTATTGGGCTCTAGTCTGCTTGGCCTTGCTGTCATTCTTGTAGCTATTTCCATTACCAAACTTGTTTACAAGCATCTTTGGGTAGGCTTCGACGACAATTCTGCCAGGATCTCCAATTTGCAGACCGGGGATTGTCACTCCGGCTCGGATCAAGCGTGGAGAGCCTTTAAAAAACATTCGCGCAACTGGAACACCATAAAGCTTCTGTGGGCTTATCGATTTTGCGGCTTCATCAGTCTTGCGGCGATGCTCCTTGTCTTTATATGGACGGCCGCTGCGGTACGTGGTGAGCGCATTATAGAATTCCTTATCACCTAAGCTTTGTGCATAACATACGTAACCATGCCAAGTCTTTGGCCAGCCTATGTTTGTAATGAACTTGCGTGACTGCCCAAAGGGAAAATCAATACCCGCAATCCAAGGGCCGGGATTATTCATCGCGCTCTCAAATTTGTTGAACTGACACCATTTTTCTAAAGTTTTTGTTTGAAGGGTGCCATTTTCAAATATGCAAGACAAACACGTCAGCGGCTTTTGCCGCGTCGGTCGACTTGTGAAATCAATTCCAAAAACTTGCATAACGAAAATCCGTCAAATCCGCCTTCCTATTTGCAGCCTCAAAATCCAAGCTCGCTGTGCGAGCCAAGTCGTATTAAGTCGAGGTTCGCATCGTTCGGCTTCCGGTAAATAAGAATGAGGTCGGGCCGCACATGGCAGTCGCGGTGATCGCGCCATTCGCCAGATAACGGATGATCGAAGTTGCGCCGCGGCAGCGGCATATCGGTTGCGAGCAACCGGACAATCTCGGTCAGTTCGGTGTCGAGCGTCCTGCCGTGCCGTCCGGCCTTCTCGCGTTTGTAGTCGCGCTTGAAGCGATTGGTGTATCTAATCGTCCTCATTCAGACTCGCCAACAGCTCCTCCGGAGAACTCACGGTGACGAGTTCGCCTCGCCGCGCAGCCTTCATCGCTTCGATGGTTTCGGCGTTAGGAACGAGCGGCTCAAAGGGCAGCGCCTTCTCCTTGGCAATGCGCACCATCAAGAGGCGGAATGCGTCGGACACAGTGAGGCCCATAGCGCCAAGCACGGCCGCCGCTTCGTCCTTGATGCGCTGGTCGATGCGGGCGCGAACGACTGCATTTTCGGTCATGGCGGATATTCCTCCTCTGGGCTACAATGTAGCTCATAATTCTTGAATATCAAGCTCAGTTTGCGGGGAATTGCCGGCCCCGACATGACTTGTGCAGCTGTTTAAGCATTCGGCGCCAAATCCACCCGCACGATATCGAGATTGCCGCGCAGCGGCGGGAAGCGGCTGAGGACGAGGGGATCGTGGCCGGGAATGATGTGGTCGCGGTCGCCGGCTAAATCTTCGACGATGCGGAACGCTTCGAGCGCGTCCATGACATTGGCCGGCGGAAACGGATTCTGCTCGGCGAGATTTTGCCAGTAGTGCACCGAGTCGCTTGCCAGCACCACGGCGCCGCGCGTGGTGTTGACGCGCACGATCTGCAAGCCGCCGGTATGGCCGCCGACCAGATGCACGGTGACGCCGGGCGCAACGGTGCCTTCGCCGTCGTGGAATTTGACGCGTCCGGCGTAGAGATTTTTCACCAGTGCCACCACGTCATCGACTTCGGCTTGGCGGCGAAACCATTTGTGGCAGATGCAGCGGCCGGTGGCCTGCGCCATCTCGGCATCCTGGATGTGGAACGTGGCGTTGGCAAACAGACCCATATTGCCGGAATGGTCCCAATGCAGGTGGGTGATCACGACGTCATTGACGGCCGCGGGATCGACGCCGGCCTGCGCCAGCGCCTCAGCCGGTGCATGCACGAAGCGGCGGTTGCGCCGCTCCGAAGCGCCCGCGGAAAATCCGGTGTCGACCACGATGGTTCGGCGGTCGCCGCGAATAACCCAGATATAGAAATCCATCGGCATCGGCCCGTCGTGGCCGTCGGACATGATGAAATTCTGGCTTGCCGGGCGGGCACTCGAGGTGCCGTAGCGTACGGCGAGGATTTCATAGTGCGGCAGCTCAGCGGCCATCGGTGCGTCCTATCCAGTGCGGCTCCAGTGCGGCGGCCGAGATTAAGCGGGTTGCCCGCGAACGCTGTCAATCCAGACCGGCGGCAACTGCAGGGCTGGATTGACCAATCCCCGATCCCAGCTAGGCTGACGGCCTTTCGCGGCGGCCTCTGGAGAGTTGGATGGAAGCGACAGTGACGCGTGCCGGTGCCACGGCGCGAGAGCTCAACGGCGCCGGCATCATTGCCGCGATCAAGGCCAGCGGCATCGAATATATCCTCTCGGTGCCCGACATCGTCACCAGCGCCGGGCTGTTGGCGCCGATCGCCAAAGACAAGGAGCTTCGCCTCGTCCGCGTCTGCAAGGAAGACGAATGCATCGGCATTGCCACCGGGCTCGCCTATAGCGACAAGCGCGCGCTGGTGCTGATCCAGCACACCGGATTCCTCGATTCGATCAACGCCATCCGCGGCGTCGCGGTGGAGCACAAGCAGCCGATCTGCATGATGATTGGGCTGTTGCAGCACGATCCCGAAAAAACGCCGAAGGAATCGCCGCGCTACGGTGTGCGCATCGTCGAGCCGATCCTCGACGACATGGGCATCGCGCATCACCTGCTCAGCGTCGACTCCGACATCGCCAAGATCAAGCCTGCAATCGACAAAGCCTACGCCGAATCGCAGCCGGTGGCGTTCCTGGTCGGGCGGAGCCCCAAAGTATCATGATGAAACGCGACGAATGTTTTCGCATCCTGGCCCGCCACATCACCGACGAAGCGGTGATCGCGACCTACAGCTCCGCCGTCGATTGGGTCGAGGTCAGTCCGCGCCCGCTCAATTATCTGTCGATCGGCGCCATGGGGCTCGATTCATCGCATGGACTTGGCCTGGCGCTCGGCCGGCCGGACCGCCGCGTCGTGGTGCTGCAAGGCGACGGCAGTCTGTTGATGAATCTCGGCAGCCTGGTAACCATCGCCGCCGCAGCTCCGAAAAATCTCGTTCACTTCGTCGCCCATAACGACACCTACGAAGCCAACGGCGGCCATCCCATTCCAAATCCAAAAGTGGATTTCGCCAACATCGCGCGCTCGGCGGGCTATGCGGCGACCTACGACTTTTCCGACCTGCGCATGTTCGAGCAGCAGATCGCCCACGTGCTCGAGCAAGACGGGCCGGTCTTCGCCACGCTCCACGTCGCGCCGTCGAAGCCGCTCAAATACGATTACGCGAGCCTGTACGATCCGGAAAAGCGCAAGGCGTTCAAGGCCGCGTGGCAAGGGGCGCACGACTAATGCTTCCCGCAAGTACCGCTAATTCGCTCTGAGCCCCATGCGCTTGAGGCGCGGCAGGACCTCGGCGCAGAAATACGGTACCTCCTCGACATAGTTCACGAACGAGACCGCAATGCCGCGCACCCCGGCGCGGCCGATGTCGGCAAACTCCTGAGCGACCTTGTCGGGCGTACCGACGAACGGAAAGCCGCCGACGCCGCTGACCGCCTGCAGCGACCGCTTTGCCGCATATTCGTCCGCAGGCGTGTTTTGCGGCGTGATGTTCTTGAGCGCCAGCATCCGTTCGATGGCGGGCCAATCGGCGTTCTCGACATTGGCATAGTGGTGGTAATCCTCAGCCTCCTTTTGCGTCGGCCGGCAGATCACCTGCCCCTGGGTGAAGACTTCGATCTCGCGGCCGAACTCCCGCGCATCGGCTTTGATGCGATCGACCTGCTGCACGATGCGGTCGAACACGCTGACGTTCTGCTCTTGTGCGGTGCCCGCGATGGCGAGACGCAGCGCCGCGGTCGAGGTGAAAAACGCGTCGCAATTGCGCATGGCGAAGGCTTGGCCGGTCGCCGAGGAGCCGGCGTTCATGATGACCGGTCGTGTCCCCCCGAACGGACCCGGCAGGCAATGAACGCCCGCAAGCTTGAAAAACTTCCCGTCGAAATCGAATTCATCCTCTTCCGACCAGGCGCGCTTGATCACGTCGATCCATTCCTGGGCAAATTCGTAACGATCGTCATGGCCCCGCTGCGCCACGCCGAACATCTCGAACTCGCCCTCGTTCCAGCCGGCGACGACGTTCAACCCGAAGCGGCCTTGGCCGATATGATCGGCGGTGACCATTTCTTTGGCGGCGATCAGGGGATGGAACAGCGGCGCGTGGACGGTGCCGAAGATCGTGATCCGCTTCGTCGCCGCAAGCAGGCCGCAGGCCCAGGTGACGGTCTCGAATGTCGTGCCGTGGAAATTGCTCGAGCCGCCGTAGCCTTTCCAGCGGCCGATCGGCAGAAGAAAATCGATCCCGGCCTCATCGGCGATGCGCGCCATCTGCAGACAATCGGGCCAGCTCGCGAGCCAGCGTTCCGGTACCAGCGTGGCGGTGCGCGCCGACGAGCAATTGGCGCCGAACAAGCCGATCTTCAACGCGTTGGCGTTGTGCATCTCGACGCGGTGGCGCTGCGATACACGGTCAACGGTCAACGTCTTATCCTTGAGAAAACCTTGCCCTTGAGAAAGGCCGGTGATTATTACAATGACATGCCGGTCGCAACGATGACCTTACGCCATTTGTCGACCTCGCTGCGATAGAACGCGGCAAAGTCATCCGGCGTGCCGACCAGGGCATCGAAGCCCTGGGCGGCGAAGGCGGTCTTCACATCCGGCGTCGACAGCGCATACGCCGTGGCAGCCGCCAGCCGCTCGATCTCCGGCCGCGGCGTGGCTTTTGGGGCGAGCAGGCCAAGCCACAGTAGCACCTCGAAGCCGGGCAGTCCCGATTCGGCAACCGTCGGCAAATCGGGCAGCAGCCTGTCGCGTCGCAACCCTGTCGTCGCAATGGCCCGCAACGCGCCGTTTTGGATGAACGGCAGCACAGTCGGAATCGGTGCGAACATGATCTTGAGTTGACCAGACACCAGATCTTTCACCACCTCGCCGCCGCCCCGATATTGCACCGAGGTCAGTTTAATGCCCGCCGTCATGTTGAAGAGCTCGTTGGCAAGGTGGTTCGCCGTGCCGACGCCCGAGGACGCTGCCAAGATTTCGCCGGGCGGCCGCGACTTTGCCAAAGCAATGAGATCGGCGACGCTGTGAACGTTCAGCGATGGATGCACGACGAGCACGTTGTCGGTTTGTGCAATCGGCCCCACGGCCGTGAAATAGTCGTCATATTTGTAGCGAAAATCCTTGAACAGGGTTTCGTTTGCCGCATTGGCGAACGGCGTCACCAGGAGCGTTGTGCCGTCGGGTGCGGCGCCCGCGACCTCTTGGGTTGCCAAGGTACCGCCGGCGCCGGTGCGGTTCTCCACGAAAACCTGCTGACCGAGTTTCTGGCCGAGGCTGCCGGCAAGAACCCGCGCCGCGATGTCAGTTGCGCCACCTGCGCTGAATCCGACCACCAGCCGAATATTTTGATTGGCGGGAGCGACTTGCGCGTGCGCCGTAAGCGGCCAAGCAATTGTCCCGCTGCACAGATACCCAATGAACTCGCGTCGCCTCACAAGCTTCAACCTCTCACCCGCCGCGCACAACCTACCACATCGTTGAACAGAAGCGATCGAGAGTGGATGCTGAACAGCCCGCCACGCCAGCTTGGACCGTTACTCCACCTTGAGGCCGCTTGCTTTGATCACCCTGCCGAAGCGCTCATCGTCGGCACGGATGAGCGTGGCCATCTCCTTCGGCGTCGTGGCAAACGGCTCGCCGGACCCGGCGGCGGCGAGCTTCTCGGCGAACTCAGGCTGCGCGATCACCGCATTGGCTTCGGCGCGCAGTCGCGCGACAACCTCCGGCGGCGTTGCCGCGGGCACGAACAATGCCTGCCATATCGTCACGTCGTAAGCCGGGTAGATTTCCGATATGGACGGCAGGTCCGGGAATATCGGCGACCTCTTGCGTCCGCTGATGGCAAGTGCGCGCAGCTTGCCCGCCTGCACCAATGGCGTCACCGAGGCGCCGCCGAACATCGCCGCCACCTCGCCACCCATGACGCCGAGCGCCGCCGCCGCGCCGCCCCGATAAGGCACGTGCGTCATTTGAAGTCCGGCCTGCTCCTTCAACAGCTCCATCGCCAGATGGTGCTCGCTGCCGTTGCCGATCGACCCGTACAATAGCGGCGGTTTGGCGCGGCCGGCGTAAGCGATGAAGTCGCGAAAGCCTTGCGGATCGAGGGCGGGATTTTCCGTCAGCAACAGTTCGTCAGATGTAATGGTCGCGACCGGCAACAGATCCTTGAAAGGATCGATCGGCATCTTGGCATAGAGGTGCGGGTTGACCGTGAGCAGCGAACCCGCCGACTCCAGGATCGTATAGCCGTCAGGGGCTGCACGGGCGACGAGCTCGCCGGCCACATTGCCGTTCAGGCCCGGCCTGTTCTCCACCACCACGGACTGCCCGAGGCGTGCCGACAGCAATTGCGCGAGGACGCGCGCGACGAAATTGGCGCCGCCCCCCGGCGGAAATGGTACGAGCAGGTGAACCGGGCGGTCCGGATAGGATTGCGCCAGCGCCGCTGTCGCGAACAACGCGCTGAATGCCGCCGCAGCAAAGCGAGCGAACCATCCCATGGTTGGTCTCCGCGCAAGCGACGTTCGCGGATGCCAAACTATGGCGTGCCAATAAGACACGCAATGCCACAAGCAGACATTCGGGTAGTCTCGCGCCTGAGCCGCGCGGACCGCCCGTGAGCGCCTCGCCTCTTACGCTCCTCGCAGATTGGTGTCCGCCGGCGCGGAGCCTATTTCACACCGCGTCCTTGGCTGCCTTGACTGGACGCGCTCGGATGATTTTCCGAGCCGGCCTGGCCTTGAATACGGTCGGCTCTTTGGTGAAGGGGTTGATGCCGGCCCGCTCCTTGGTCGCAGGTTTTTTTATGACGACAAATTTCGCAAAGCCCGGTACGAGGAACGTACCATTCTTCTTCAATTCCTTGTAACCGATAGTCGCAAGCGTCTCCATGACGCCTTTGACATCGCTTCTCTTCAGCTCTGAATGCTCGGCAATTTGGCTGATAAGCTCGGACTTCGTCATGGGCTTCGACATGTCTATGCCTCCTGATTCGGGTTCACCGGAGGGTATTTGCAAATCCAGCCTGAGACTCGTAAACGACGGTGATGTTCACAGGTTTGTTGAGCTAAACGCCGAAAAATAGCTCAAATAGCCGGTCAAAAACGAAGCCAGCTCAGCATTCGATGGCCCGAAACGACGGCATGACGAGGCGTGGCGCTCCACTCCTTCAACTTAAAGATATCGCCCTGACCTTCGGCGGCACCCCGCTTCTCGCTGGCGCGGAGCTGTCCGTCGGCGCCGGTGAGCGCGTATCGCTGGTCGGGCGTAATGGAACCGGTAAATCGACCCTGCTGAAAATCGCGGCGGAGCTGGTCGAACCGGACCGCGGTTCCGTTTTCGTCCAGCCCGGGACCGTGGTGCGCTACCTGCCGCAGGAGCCGGACCTTTCGGAGACCGCGTCTACGCTTGCCTATGTCGAGGCCGGCTTGCGGCCAGGCGACGACCGCCATGCCGCCCGCCGTCTCCTGGAGCAACTTGGCCTGACCGGGCAGGAAGATCCGGCAAAACTCTCCGGCGGCGAGGCGCGCCGTGCCTCGCTGGCGCGCGTGCTGGCGGCCAACCCCGATATCTTGCTGCTCGACGAGCCAACCAATCATCTCGACCTGACCACGATCGAATGGCTGGAGCGCGATCTCGCCTCTCGACGCGCCGCGCTGGTGATCATCAGCCATGATCGGCGCCTGCTCTCGACGCTTTCGCGCAGCACGGTCTGGCTCGACCGCGGCCAGACGCGTCGCCTCGATCGTGGATTTGCCCATTTCGAAGAATGGCGCGATGCGCTGCTGGCGGAGGAGGAACGCGATCAGCACAAGCTCGATCGCAAAATCGTCGCCGAGGAGCACTGGATGCGCTACGGCGTCACCGGCAGACGCAAGCGCAATATGCGTCGCGTCGGCCAATTGCAGGCGCTCCGGGAACAGCGCCGCAGCTATCGCGCCACCGCCGGGAACGCCGTCATCACCGCCGGCTCGGCGGCGCCGTCCGGCGCCCTGGTCATCGAGGCCGCCGGCATCGGCAAGAGCTACGATGGCCGTCCGATCGTCAGCGACTTCTCGATCCGCATCCAGCGCGGTGACCGTATCGGGATTGTCGGCCCAAACGGCAGCGGCAAGACCACGCTGATCAACATGCTGACCGGAGTCCTCGAACCGGACAAAGGTTCGGTACGGCTCGGATCGACGCTCGCCGTCGCGACCCTTGATCAGCACCGCGACAGCCTCGATCCCGATGTGACGGTGACCGAGGCATTGACCGAAGGTCATGGCGACACCGTCATGGTCAACGGCAATGCCAAGCATGTCGTCAGCTACATGAAGGATTTTCTGTTCGCCAGCGAGCAGGCCCGCACGCCGCTCGGCAAGCTGTCCGGCGGCGAACGCGGCCGCCTCATGCTGGCTCGGGTGCTCGCCAAGCCGTCGAACCTTTTGGTCCTCGACGAACCGACCAACGACCTCGACATGGAAACATTGGACGTGCTCGAGGAGATGCTGGCTGAATATCCCGGGACTGTTCTGCTCATCAGCCATGATCGGGATTTTCTCGACCGTCTCGTGAGCGGGGTCATCGTGCCCGAAGGAAATGGCCGCTGGACCGAATATGCCGGCGGCTATAGCGACATGCTGGCACAGCGTGGCGCGGATCTGACGCGAGCGACCTCCACGCCGCAGCAGCCGCGGAAAGTGTCCAGAGAAACTTCTCCGGTCGTTGCAGGTGCGCAGCCCACGAAGCGGCGGTTGACGTTCACGGACAAGCACGCGCTTGAAACGCTGCCCAAAACGATCGCCAAGCTGCAAACCGAAATCGATGGGCTGCAAGCAAAGCTTGCCGATCCGCAATTCTATGCGCGCGACCGCGCCGCGTTCGAGAAAGCCACTGCTGCACTCGGTGAGCTGCAGCTGGAAATCGCCGCGGCGGAAGAGCGGTGGCTGGAACTCGAAATTTTGCGCGAGGAATTTGCCAGCAATTGAAACTTGCCAACAACGGACAGCCAGGCCTCACCCGGCGGGCTTGCGCCGGTGAATGTCTTTCACGTCGGTGAAAGAAACACCGGGATTATGTTCGCCGGTATATTCGAGGTCAAAGGCGTTGCGCGCCAGGAAGACGAGATCGCCGTCGAAATCCTCGGCAATGGACGAGCGATAACTCGCCGCGAACTGGTCGAGCCGCTTGCGGTCGTCCGCCGCGATCCAGCGCGCGAACTGAAACTCCGCCGTGCTCCAACCGATGTCCAGCCCATATTCGTCCGCGAGCCTCACCTTGAGGACGTCGAGCTGCAAAGGTCCGACAACGCCGACCAGAGCCGGGGATCCATCGGTCGGCTGGAAGACCTGTGCGACGCCTTCCTCGGCCAGTTGGTGCAGCGCTTGCTTGAGCTTCTTGGCCCTCATGGCATCGGTCAAACGAACCCGGCGCAAAATTTCCGGGGCGAAGTTCGGTACGCCGGCAAAGTTGAGCTCTTCGCCTTCCGTCAGGGTGTCGCCGATGCGCAGCGTGCCGTGATTGGGTATGCCGACCACGTCGCCGGCGAAGGCCTCCTCGGCGAGAGCGCGGTCTTGGGCAAAGAAAAATTGCGGCGCGTGCAGGCTGATGGACTTCCCGGTTCGCACCTGCTTGACCTTCATGCCGCGGCTGAGCTTGCCGGAGCAAAGCCGCACGAAAGCGACACGGTCGCGATGGTTCGGATCCATGTTCGCCTGAATCTTGAAAACGAATGCCGACATGCCGGGTTCGGTGGCGGCGACGACCCGCTTGTCTGCGCTCTGCGCCCGCGGCGCCGGCGCGATGGCGGCAAGCGCGTTGAGCAGATCGCCGACGCCGAAATTCTTGAGCGCGCTGCCGAAGAAGACCGGAGTGAGATGGCCCTCGGCGAATGCTCGCGGATCGAACCTTTTGCAGGCATGGCGCACCAGATCGAATTCCGCGCCGAATGCCGCGGCGTCGAGCCCGGGGTTCAGCGCAGTGACTTCGGCGACCGTCATAGTGCGGAGCGTGCCGGCGGAACCCGCATCGCCGTCCAGCAAGCGCACGCCACTGGACTCGACGTCGATTGTGCCGACAAAATCGCGCCCGCGCCCGACCGGCCAAGTGATCGGCGCGGTATCGAGCGCCAGTGTTTTCTCGATCTCGTCGATGAGGTCGAAGGGGTCGCGGCTCTCGCGGTCCAGCTTGTTGATGAAGGTAATGATCGGAATGTCGCGCAACCGGCATACCTCGAACAGCTTGCGCGTCCGCGGCTCGATGCCCTTGGCGGCGTCGATCACCATCACGGCAGAATCGACCGCCGTCAGCGTCCGATAGGTGTCTTCGGAGAAATCCTCATGGCCGGGCGTGTCGAGCAGATTGAATACGCGGCCGTCGTACTCGAAGGTCATCACCGAGGTGACGACGGAAATCCCGCGCTCACGCTCGATGCTCATCCAGTCTGAACGCGTGGAACGCCGGTTGCGCTTGGCCTTGACCTGGCCGGCAAGCTGAATTGCACCCCCGAACAACAGGAGCTTTTCCGTCAGCGTGGTCTTGCCCGCATCGGGATGCGAGATGATCGCAAAGGTGCGTCGCCGCTCGACCTCGACCGCAAAAGGCGACCGAGCTGGGGTGCCCTCGGGGGCGCGGATAGGCATGTTCATGGCGGGCTGGATGTGGCATTTCATGCCATCCAGATCAAGCTTGGAGAGGAAGACTTCTCTCAAAACAAGCTTGCCTGCGATTTCCCACTACCTACTTTTGGGACCACGAATACGTCAGCTTAGCGTTAGGAAGGACGATGGCCAGCGACAACAAAACAGCCAAAGCCGATCCCGCTCCAAAGAGCGTGCCCGCCGCGAAGGAAAAAAGCGCGTTAGGTGAAGCCGCAGCCAAGACTGAGGCCAAAGCCGAGACCAAGACCGACAGCAGCGAGGCGGGTGCCGCGGCTCCGTCGAGCTATAGCCGAGGCGAAGGCCAGAAACCGGTCAGCGCCGCCTACAAGGAAAATTGGAACGCGATCTTCGCGAAGAAAAGGGCGAAGAAGAAAAAGCGATAAGACCTCTACCTTCTAATGCTGCTTTTTCTCCAAGCGCCGGCCCAGATCGTCGAGCTGATCGAGATTGCGATAGCGGATGCTGACGACACCGCTTTCACCGCGCGCATTGATACTGACGACCAGTCCGAGCGCGTCGGACAAACGCTTTTCCAGCGCCAGCGTGTCGGCGTTTTTTTCCGCCGAGCGCTTGCGAGATTGAGGCTTGCCGTTGCGGCTCGATTCTTGGCGCGCGATCTCCTCGACTTGGCGGACGTTGAGCCCGCGCGTGACAATTTCTTCCGCGAGCCGCTCCGCATCGTGATGACCCACCAAGGCGCGCGCGTGACCGGCGCTCAACCGGCCCGACTGGATATGTTCCTTGACCCGATCGGGCAGCGTTTGCAGCCTCAGTGTATTGGCAACGTGGCTGCGGCTCTTGCCGACCATGCGGGCTACGTCGTCCTGGCTGTGGCTGAAATCGCGGATCAGCGCACGGTAGCCCTCCGCCTCTTCGAGCGGATTGAGATCGGCACGCTGCACGTTTTCGATGATGGCAAGTTGCAGGGCTTCCTGGTCGCTCGCTTCGATGATGACGACCGGCACTTCGTGCAGGCCCGCACGCTGCGCCGCGCGCCAGCGCCGCTCGCCGGCGATGATCTCGAAAGCGTCGGGCGCGCCGCGCACCGGCCGCGCAACGATCGGCTGAATCATGCCGCGCTCGCGCAACGACGCGGCCAGTTCATCCAATTCAACGTCGGCGAAGATGCGCCGCGGATTGCGCGCATTCGGCCGCAGCGAACTGGTCGCTACGCGCCGCTGGCCGCGCGGGCGTTCGGCCGAGCTCTCGGTGCCGACGTCTCCCATCAGCGCGGCAAGCCCGCGGCCCAATCGCGATCGCGCTGCGTCCTCCGCCATCGCCGCCTTCCCTGGAGTGTTACTCACAAGACCATTCCGCGTTTTACTGTTGCACGTTTCTTGGCTGCCGCCGGCGGCAGCTGATCGCCTTAACTGGCGAGCAGCTCTTTTTCGCGCTGGATGATCTCGGTGGCGAGCCGCAGATAGGCTTCGCTGCCGCTGCATTTGAGATCGTAGACCAGCACCGGCTTGCCGTAGGACGGCGCTTCCGAGACCCGCACGTTGCGCGGAATGATGGTGTCGTAGACTTTCCGGCCCATGAATTCGCGTACGTCGGCGACGACCTGCCCCGACAAATTATTGCGCGCGTCGTACATGGTCAGCACGACGCCATGGATGGTGAGATCGGGATTGAGCTGCGCGCGCACCTGCTCGACCGTCTTGAGCAATTGCGACAGACCTTCGAGTGCGAAGAACTCGCATTGCAGCGGAACCAGAATGGCGTTGGCCGCCGCCATGGCGTTGATGGTCAAGAGATTGAGCGACGGCGGACAGTCGACGAGCACGTAAGTGAATTTCGCCTGGCTGGCCGCGACGGTGCTCAGCGGCGCCAGCGCATTGCGCAAGCGGAAGGCGCGGTCGCGCGCTTGCCCGATTTCCAGCTCAAGACCGGAGAGATCGAGCGTCGATGGCGCGAGATGCAGTCGCGGCACCGCAGTCGGCACAATGGAATCGCGTAGCGTCGCTTCGCCGATCAAGACATCGTAGGTCGAGTGCTGGCGATTGCGGCGGTCGATGCCGAGACCGGTCGAAGCATTGCCCTGCGGATCGAGATCGATGATCAGCACTTCTTCGCCGATGGCGGCGAGCGCGGTGCCGAGATTGATCGCCGTCGTCGTCTTGCCGACGCCGCCCTTCTGGTTGGCGACAGCGAGAACCCGAGGTGGCTTGGCGAGCTGCACCTGCGGCGCGCGGTCGGGCGCTACAAAAGGGACCACTGTTGGCTCTAATAACGGCTCGTCTGACATGGCCAGCTATTCCAATTCGCTGCGCGAGAGTCTCAACGGCGGCGTCGATTTGGCTCTCGTCCTGGTTGAGGCTTTGGCTGAATTCCCGTTATGCAGACGATCCTGGCTTTGGGATCGGTGAGACTCGGCGCCAAAGATGACTGGATGCTCCAACATTTAGCGGCTTCGGTCAATTCGGCATCAACATCTTGACCCTTAGGAAATAGACCCAGCGTGCCGGTTTTCAACAACGGATACGTGGCGGTCAGCAGCGCGGCAAGGGGCGCCAGCGCCCTCGCGGTGAGGACGTCCACAGGCGCCGCGGGGTTTTCGACAAAATCCTCAAGCCCGACCGCGTGGACCTCGGCGGGGGAGCCTGTGGCGTGGACCGCTTCGCGCAAGAAGGCCGCCTTTTTGGTGCTGCGTTCGACCAGATGCACGCGCGCTCCCGGCCTATCCGCGAGCGCGCAGGCGATCACGACGCCTGGAAACCCTCCCCCCGACCCGAGATCAACCCAGATTCGCGCCTGCGGTGCCAATGCCAAAAGCTGAAGCGAATCGGCGATGTGGCGGGTCCACAGTTTTGGCTCGGTGGACGACGCGATCAAGTTCATTCGCTGCTGCCAATCGAGCAGCACGGCGACAAAGCGGTCGAGCCGGGCCAATGTTTCACGTGAAACAGGCGTCAGCGCCAAGGCGCGGCTGCGGTCAGCGGCGAGTTCAGGTGACAGCGCCACGGGCAGATGTCCTGCCTTGCCGGCGCAAATACGCCACCAGGAGCGTCAGCGCCGCCGGCGTGATGCCATCGATGCGGCCAGCGTGGCCAACGGTGAGTGGCCGGTGCATTTCCAGCTTGTGGCGGACCTCGTTGGACAATCCCGGCAGCGCCGCATAATCGATATCGTCGGGCAAAACGATGCTTTCATCGCGGCGATAGGATTCGACGTCGGCGGCCTGGCGGCTGAGGTAAACTTGGTATTTCGCGTCGATTTCGAGCTGCTCGGCAATTTTGGTCGGCAGCTCTCCAAGCCTCGGCCAGATCCGTGCGACATCACCGATGCCGATGCCGGGATAAGACAGCACCTCGAAGGCGGAACGGCGCTGGCCATCCTTGCGCAAGGCAAGCCCATGCCGAGCGGCTTCGCTTGGCGTGACCACGAACTCCCGCGCCATGGTTCGCGCCGCATCAAGCCCCGCCATCTTGACGCGATGCGCCCTCGCCCGCGCCGGGCCCACGCAGCCAAGTGCGATGCCCCTGTCGGTCAGGCGCTGATCGGCATTGTCGGCCCGCAGCGTCAGGCGATATTCGGCGCGCGACGTAAACATGCGGTAGGGCTCAGTGACACCGCGGGTGACGAGATCGTCGATCATGACGCCGATATAGCCTTCGGCGCGATCGAACACGATTGGCGCGCCGCCACTGGCGCCCACGGCGGCGTTCAGGCCGGCGACGAGACCCTGCGCAGCGGCCTCTTCGTAGCCGGTGGTGCCGTTGATCTGGCCGGCGAGGAACAGCCCCGGCATACGCTTGGCCTCCAGGGACGGCGTCAGCTCGCGCGGATCGACGTAGTCGTATTCGATCGCATAGCCCGGCCGAACGATCCGGGCCCGCTCAAGGCCCGGAATAGAGGCCACCACCGCCGTCTGGACATCCCCTGGCAGCGAAGTGGAGATGCCGTTCGGATAGACCGTGGTGTCGTCGAGCCCCTCCGGCTCAAGGAAAATCTGATGCCCGTCGCGCTCGCCGAAGCGCACGATCTTGTCCTCGATGGACGGGCAATAGCGCGGGCCGCGGCTCTTGATCTGGCCGGAATACATCGGCGAACGGTGCACATTGACGCGGATGATGTCGTGGGTGGCCGGCACGGTCCGGGTGATGCCGCACTGGATTTGCCGGCTGGTGATGCGCTCTGTGAGCACCGAAAACGGCTCCGGCGGCTCGTCGCCGGGCTGCATTTGCACCGCCGACCAGTCGATCGTCGTGCCGTCGAGCCGCGGCGGCGTGCCGGTCTTGAGACGTCCGAGGACGAATCCTGCGTTTTCGAGTGTGCGCGAAAGCCCCAAAGCCGGCGCCTCGCCGACCCGGCCGGCCGGGATTTGCCGCTCGCCGATATGGATCAGGCCGCGCAGAAATGTGCCGGTAGTCAGCACCACGGCACCGGCCGCAAAAATTCGGCCATCGGCCAATCGAACGCCCGTGACACGCTGCGCGACGACGAGATCGTCCACCTCCGCTTCAATCACGGTCAAATTCGGCGTCTCGCAGATCGCCTGCTGCATCGCCGCCGCATAGAGCTTGCGGTCTGCCTGGGCGCGCGGACCGCGCACCGCCGGTCCCTTGCGCCGATTGAGCACCCGAAACTGAATGCCACCGGCGTCAGCGACGCGGCCCATGAGTCCGTCGAGCGCATCGATTTCGCGCACCAGATGGCCCTTGCCGAGCCCGCCGATCGAAGGATTGCAGGACATGGCGCCGACGGTGGCGAAACGATGGGTGATCAGCGCCGTGCGTGCGCCCATGCGGGCGGCCGCGGCCGCCGCCTCACAGCCGGCATGGCCGCCTCCGACAACGATCACGTCGAAACGGGCATCCATCCAAAATTTCTCCAAGACGCTGGCCTTGTAGCCAACACCCCGTTGGCGGTCAAAAGCCGCGATCGGCCCAATGTTTCACGTGAAACACTCGCCGGCGGAGCACCGGATGTGGTCGTTAACGAATCATTTACCAATACAAAAATCGCGAAAGATCACGTCCAAAATATCCTCCACATCGACTCGGCCAGTGAGTCGGCCAAGCGTCGTCGTTGCCGCGCGTAACTCCTCAGCCATCAGCTCCTCACCGTTCGAATGATCCTGGACGAGCGCACGATCGAGCGCCGCCACGGTTTCCTCCAATGCGTGGCGATGTCGGGCGCGCGTGATGACGGCCGATTCGGTCGCGGCGAAATACGTCTTGGCGTAAGCTGAAAGCGCCATCGCCAGGGCATCCACTCCGACCCCCGTAAGTGCGGAAATTGATAAGGTGAACTCATATTCACTATTATCGTGGGGAGCCGCAGCCGCGCAGGGACTTGCATTAGCCTGATCGATTTTGTTCAGAACCAGCCAAATCGCCGCATTGCCAAGGTTTTTAGGGCGCCCATCGATCGCTACGCCGCCGGCCGATCCGTCAATGACCCACAGCACCAGGTCGGCCGCTGCGGCGCGCTCTCGCGCTCGCCGGACGCCCTCCTGCTCCACCGGCTCAGTGCTGTCGCGAATGCCGGCGGTGTCGAGCAGCGTCACCGGATAGCCGTCGAGGTCCAAATGCACCTCGATGATGTCGCGCGTGGTGCCGGCATGAGGCGACACGATCGCCGCCTCGCGCCGCGCCAGGCGATTGAGCAAGGTCGATTTGCCGGCATTGGGCGGCCCCGCAATGGCGACCACCAAGCCATCGCGTAACCGTTCGCCGCGGCGGCCGTCGGCCAGGACTCCGGCGATCTCGTCACGCAATTGCTGCGCAGCATGAAGCGCCGGACCGAGCAAATCTTCGGGGACATCGGCTTCATCGGAAAAATCGATCCGCGCCTCGACCAAGGCCAGTGCCTCGATCAATCGCCGCCGCCAAGCCTCGGCGCGGTCGCCGATCAAGCCTTTGAGCTGACGAAAAGCGAGGCGGCGCTGTGCCGGCGTTTCGGCGGCGATGAGATCGGCCAAGCCCTCGACGGCGGTGAGATCGAGCCGGCCATTCTCGAACGCGCGGCGCGTGAACTCTCCGGCCTCGGCCGGCCGACACCCTTCGATCGTCGAGAGCGCATCGAGCACGCCGGCAATGACCGCCTGGCCGCCATGAAGCTGAAGTTCGGCGACATCCTCACCGGTCTCGCTGTGCGGCGCCGGAAACCACAGCGCCAACGCTTCGTCGATGACCTCGCCACTTCCCGGATCGCGCACCCGCGCCAGCGCTGCCTTGCGCGGCTCAGGCAGGCGGCCGATCAATTTCTCAAGCGCAATACCCGAGCGCGACCCAGAGACGCGCACCACGGCAATTGCCGCCGGCGGCCGGCCCGATGACAGCGCGAAGATGGTGGAACGATCCGGCATAACGCTCTGTTGAAAGCAACCAGCGGATCGGCGCTATCGCCACCCGAGGGCTAATTGCTACGGTGCGGCCATGTCTACTGCACCCACGTCAGCGTCGCCGCAAGGTTTGGCGCAAAACCGTCTCGCCCAGGAGACGAGTCCCTATCTACTGCAACACCAGCACAACCCGGTCGACTGGTGGGCCTGGGGTCCCGAGGCGCTCGCGGAAGCCAAGCGCAGCAACAGGCCGATCCTGCTCTCGGTGGGCTATGCGGCGTGTCATTGGTGCCACGTCATGGCGCACGAGAGTTTTGAGGACGACGATACCGCGCGCGTGATGAACGAGCTGTTCGTCAACATCAAAGTCGATCGCGAGGAACGGCCGGACATCGATCAGATCTACATGGCGGCGCTGCATCACCTTGGCGAGCATGGCGGCTGGCCGCTGACCATGTTCCTGACGCCCTCTGGCGAGCCGATCTGGGGCGGCACTTATTTTCCCAAAACCTCGCGCTACGGCAAGCCGGCTTTTGTCGACGTGCTGCGCGAGATCGCGCGGCTGTTCCGCGAGGAGCCGCAAAAGATCGAGACCAACCGCGCGGCGCTGATGGCGCAGCTCGCCGCGACCGCGCGCAAGCCCGGCACCGTGACGATCGGTGCGGCTGAGCTCGACAACGCGGCGCGGCAGCTTGGCGGCATCATCGACCCGGTCAACGGCGGCACCCGCGGCGCACCGAAATTTCCGCAAGCCGCGCTGTTCGAGCTGCTCTGGCGGGCAGGCCTGCGCAACGGTGAGAAACGCTATTTCGCCGCCGTCGACATCACCCTCGACCACATTTGCGAGGGCGGCATCTACGACCATCTCGGCGGCGGTTTTTCGCGCTATTCGGTCGACGAACGCTGGCTGGTGCCGCATTTCGAAAAGATGCTCTATGACAATGCGCAACTACTCGAGCTTCTTGCCATCGCGCACCAGCGCAGCGGCAAGCCGCTTTATCGCTGGCGCGCCCAGGAAACAGTTGCGTGGCTCAAGCGTGAAATGACGACGCCCGAGGGGGCGTTCTCGGCTTCGCTCGATGCCGATTCCGAAGGCGAGGAGGGCAAATTTTATGTCTGGTCACTCGCCGAGGTGATGCGTGAACTCGGCAACGAGGATGGCGAGTTTTTTGCCCGGCACTATGACGTGACCTTGGGAGGCAATTTCGAGGGCCACAACATCCTCAATCGCCTCAAGCCGATGGAGCGCAGCGAAGCCGACGAAGCGCGGCTTGCCGATTTGCGCGCCAAGCTCCTCGCCGTACGCGCAACTCGGGTGCGCCCAGGCCTCGACGACAAAGTGCTCGCCGACTGGAACGGCTTGATGATTGCTGCCCTCGCCAATGCGAGCCTCATGTTTGACGAGCCGTCGTGGCTGGACATCGCGGCACGCGCTTACGAGTTTGTGGCGCACGCGATGGCACGCGGCGACCGGCTCGGCCATTCCTGGCGCCAAGGCCAGCTCAAATTTCCAGGGCTCGCGTCCGATTTTGCCGCGATGATCCGCGCCGCGCTCGCGCTCTATGAGGCGACGGCCAAAAAACCTTGTCTCGACCAGGCCTTGGCCTGGCAGCTTGCGCTCGACCGCGATTACATCGATGCCGCGACCGGCACATATTATCTCACCGCCGCCGACGCCGAAGGCCTGGTCATCCGCCCCGCCTCGACCGCCGACGAAGCGACGCCGAACCACAATGCGGTCGCCGCCCAGAATTTGATCCGGCTGGCGGTCCTGGCCGGCGAGCATCGCTTTCTCGAGCAAGCCGACCGGCTGATCGCAGCGATCGCGCCGCAGGCGGTCGAGAACCTCTACATGCATATGGCGCTGCTCAATGCCGTCGATTTAAGGCTGCGCGCGGCGGAAATCGTGGTCACCGGGGAGGGCGCACGGGCGCAGGCCCTGCTGGCCGCTGCTCGCGCCCGGCCGCCGCTCGACCGCATCGTGCTGCACGCCGGATCGGTCGAGGCGCTGCCGCCGCAACACCCGGCGCGGGCGAAGGTCGCTGCCGCGGGCGAAGCCGCAGCTTTCGTCTGCGTCGGCGAAACCTGCTCGCTACCGATCGCCGATCCGGCCGGCCTTGCCGCCGCCATCGATGCGGTGCGACATTCTTGACGCGGCCTTCATTCGATAACGATTCGTGCTCTATTGGTGCTACCGGGGCGCAGCAAGGAAACCCAACGATGCGATACGGACTCATCTTGGCCGCCGCCCTGGCCGCCATGTTCACGACCAGCGCCCGCGCCGACGACGAATGGTGCGGCTATGCCACCGGCGACAAGGCGCCCATCGAGTGCGGCTATTCGAGCGTCGCCCAATGCGAGACTGCCGTCGGCAAGGGCGGCGTATGCTTTGTCGATCCGGAATACGCGCTCAAGACCAAGCGGCCTGTGGCGGTGATCCCGGCTAATTTCTCTCCCGCGCGTTGACGGATTTTATCTCGGCGGAGCCAAGGCCCTAAACGCGAATGCCCGGCACGCGGCCGGGCATCACGAAACCGAGCGCGCAGCAACGCCGGCGTTACGTATTCATCGAGTCGAAGAACTCGCCGTTGTTCTTGGTGTTGCGCAGCTTGTCGAGCAGGAAGTCGATGGCGTCCATGGTGCCCATCGGATTGAGGATGCGGCGCAGGACGTACATCTTTTTAAGCTGATCCGGCGGCACCAAAAGCTCTTCCTTGCGGGTGCCGGAGCGGGTGATGTCCATGGCCGGGAAGGTGCGCTTGTCGGCGACCTTGCGGTCGAGGATCAATTCCGAATTGCCGGTGCCTTTGAACTCTTCGAAAATCACTTCGTCCATGCGGCTGCCGGTGTCGATCAAGGCGGTGGCGATAATGGTCAGCGAGCCGCCTTCCTCGATATTGCGCGCAGCGCCGAAGAAACGCTTCGGCCGCTGCAGCGCGTTGGCGTCGACGCCGCCGGTCAGCACCTTGCCCGAGGACGGCACCACGGTGTTGTAGGCGCGGCCGAGCCGGGTGATCGAGTCCAGCAGGATCACCACGTCGCGGCCGTGCTCGACCAGGCGCTTGGCCTTCTCGATCACCATCTCGGCGACCTGGACGTGGCGCACGGCCGGCTCGTCGAAGGTCGAGGAAACCACCTCGCCCTTGACCGAGCGCTGCATGTCGGTGACTTCCTCCGGCCGCTCGTCGATCAAGAGCACGATTAGATAGCATTCCGGGTGATTGTGGGTGATCGAATGGGCGATGTTCTGCAGCAGAACCGTCTTGCCGGTACGCGGCGGCGACACGATCAGCGCGCGCTGGCCTTTGCCGACCGGCGCGACGATATCGATGACGCGGGCCGAGAGATCCTTCTTGGTCGGGTCCTCGAATTCCATTTTCAGCCACTCGTCGGGATAGAGCGGCGTCAGATTGTCGAAATTGACCTTGTGGCGTGCCTTCTCGGGATCCTCGAAGTTGAGCGAGTTGACTTTCAGCAAAGCGAAGTAGCGTTCGCCTTCTTTGGGGCTGCGGATATGGCCGTCGATGGTGTCGCCGGTGCGCAAGCCAAAGCGGCGGATTTGCGAGGGCGAGACGTAGATATCGTCGGGCCCCGGTAGATAGTTTGCTTCCGGCGAGCGCAGGAAGCCAAAACCGTCCGGCAGCACTTCGACCACGCCTTCGCCGACAATGTCGGTCTCGCGCGCCGAGAGTTGCTTGAGGATGCCGAACATCAGCTCTTGCTTGCGCATGGTCGAGGCGTTCTCGACCTCGAGCTCTTCAGCAAAGGTGACGAGCTCAGCCGGTGACTTGGTCTTGAGCTCTTGGAGTTTCATTTCGCGCATTCAGAATGTCCTATGGAAATTAAGCCGGCGGCAGGGTTGGGATGCAGCTTCGCCGGCGGGAGAAGGAAGATCGCAGGTCTTGGGTTGCGGGGAGCTTGCTTGGGCCCCGAACCCCGATGCACCAATCGGCTCCAGTCCACTGGAGCCAGAACTCAGCTGCATCCGCCTACGTTGGGTGGGATGCCGCAAACATAAGAAAAGACCGCAGTTCTAGCAAGAGGCGAGATTGATTTTGCACTAAGAACGCGTGAACTTCAGAACGGTTTCAACACCACCAAGACCACGATGAGGATCATCAGAATGGTGGGCACTTCATTGATTATCCTATAGAATTTCTGCGAATGCCGGTTGCGGTCGGCGGCAAAATCTTTCATCCACCGGGCCAGCAATCCATGCACCGCCGACAGTGCCAGTACGAGGATGATTTTGGCCCAAAGCCAGCCGGAGGCGAACCAGCCATAGCGAGAATCAGGACCGAGCCAGGCCAAGGCGAGCCCAAAGACCCAGGTCGCGATCATCGCCGGATTGATGATGGCGCGCAGCAACCGCCGCTCCATCACCTTGAAGGTCTCCGACTGCACCGAGCCCATCTCGGCAGCGCAGTGATAGACGAACAGGCGCGGCAGATAGAGCATCCCCGCCATCCAGGCGATGACGGCGATGATGTGGAACGCCTTGATCCACTCATACATGGCTGCGAACCCGTGCGACCAGACGTTCCACATGGGCAATCGGCGTGTCCGGCAGGATGCCGTGACCAAGGTTGAAAATAAACGGCCGCCGCCCGAACGCTTCGAGGATGGCCTCGATCGCATGATCGAGCGCCGCTCCACCGGCGAGCAATACCAACGGATCAAGATTACCCTGGATGGTGCGCAGCGGCTGGATTTGATCGCGCGCAAAACGCAGCTCCGTCATCCAGTCGAGTCCTACCGCGTCCACCGGCGCAGCTTCGAGGTAGCGAGGCAACTCGGTGCCTGCGCCCCGCGGAAAGCCGATAATTCGCGCCGCTGGAATATGGTCACGAACGCTATTAACGATCCGCGCTGTCGGCTCAATGCACCATTTACGGAATTCGCCGGCCGGCAATATCCCCGCCCAGGTATCGAAGATCTGTACGGCATCGACTCCAGCGGCAAACTGCCGGACCAGGTAGCTTGCCGAAGCCTTAACCAATAAATCGATGAGCCCTGCGAAGGCTTCAGGATGCCGATAAGCGAACAGCCGCGCCGGCGCTTGATCCACCGTGCCGCGGCCCGCGATCATATAGGTTGCCACCGTCCACGGCGCTCCGCAGAAACCCAAAAGCGCAACCGAAGCCGGCAATTCCGCTTTGACGCGTTCAATCGTCTCGTAGACCGGTGCGAGTTTGGCGTGATCGATATCAGGCCGCAATCGCTTGATCGCCGACGGCTCTTTCAGCGCATCCAGTTGCGGTCCCTCGCCAGTCTCAAACGTTACATGCTGACCAAGGGCATGCGGAATGACCAAGATATCGGAAAATAAAATTGCAGCGTCGAAACCAAAGCGACGAATCGGCTGCAACGTCACTTCGCATGCAAGCTTCGGATTGAAACACAGGCCAAGAAAACTATTCGTCTTCTCGCGGATCGCCCGATATTCCGGAAGATACCGGCCCGCCTGCCGCATCAGCCAAATTGGCGGAGCAGCGCTTCGTTCGCTTGCCAGCGCACGGAGCAAAGGTTTGGTCACAGGATTATCCGGCACGCTCCAGTCCTTACCCAAACTAAGTTTAATAGAATCTGTTGTAGTGGTATGACGGTTGATTAGACTCATACATTTCCACGCATAGGTCATCCACACTCTACCCACATATTCCCGTTTCTCTTAACAGTGGGGATGGGGCTGAGATTGGTAGTTTCACGGCCTGGTGCGAATGTTTTCGGTATTTCCTAAGGTCGCTATCCACAATCCATCGATTACTAGCTTGGTCGCCGCCGTTTGAGATCACAGCGGCATGGATGTGGATGGAATTGCGGGCACCGTCCGTATTGTGCTTGCGCGCTGCGGCAAGCCATGGCCTTCTCCCCAGTCGTCGACAGGTTATTCATTCTTGCTATGGCTCAAGCCACCCTATGGCCCAAGCACCAGGCTATTTTCATCTGCACCTGATTTCGGACGCGACCGGCGAGACCTTGATCACCGTCGCCCGCGCGGCGGCGGCGCAATATGCCAAAGTCTCGCCGGTCGAGCATGTGCACCCGCTGGTACGGACACAGAAGCAGCTTGACCGTGCGCTTGCCGATCTCGAGGAATCGCCAGGTATCGTGCTCTATACGCTGCTCGAGGAGAACCTGGTCGAGCGGCTGGAGGCAAAATGCCGCGAGCTCGGTCTGCCGTGTCTGTCGATCCTCGGGCCGGTCCTGCACCTGTTCCAGGCCTATCTGGGCGCCGAAACCACCCATAAGGTGGGCGCGCAACACACGCTCAATGCCGAATATTTCCGCCGTATCGATGCGCTCAACTACACGATGCTGCATGACGACGGCCAGCAAACCGACGATTTGGAGGAGGCTGACGTCGTGCTGGTCGGGGTATCGCGAACGTCGAAAACGCCGACATCGATCTACCTCGCCAACCGCGGCGTGAAGACCGCGAACGTGCCGCTGGTGCCGGGCGTATCCTTGTCGCCCAATGTCGAGCGGCTGTCGCGTCCCTTGGTCGTGGGCCTGTTCGCCACCCCCGAGCGCATCGTGCAAATCCGGCAAAACCGCTTGCTCGGGCTCAAGGTGGAACGCGACGACGATCAATATATCGACCGTCAGGCGGTCGCGGAGGAGATCTCTGCCTCGCGCCGGTTATGCGCCAAGCATAACTGGCCGCTGATCGACGTCACCCGGCGCTCGATCGAAGAAACCGCGGCGGCGGTTATGGCGCTGCTCGGCGAGCGCCGCCGGCACAAGGCGTCGTGACCCATGCCGCTGTGGCTCGCCGCGGCGCCGTTGATGCTGGCTTCCAGAAGCGCGGTGCGCCGTACGCTGCTGGAAGCCGCCGGCATTCCGGTCGAAATATGCCCGGCGGATATCGACGAGCGTGGCGTGGAAGCAGCCGCGCCATTACAGGCACCGGTAGCGATCGCGGCGTTCCTGGCCCGTGAAAAAGCCTCCGTCATTGCGCGGCGCAACCGCGGGCGCCTGATCCTCGGCGCCGATCAGACCCTTTCGCTCGACGGCCGGCGATTTGCCAAACCGGCCGACCGGCCGGCGGCGCGGGCGCAGCTGCGCGCTCTTTCCGGCCGCAGCCACGAGCTTTATTCGGCAATCGCCTTTGTGCAGGATGGTACGGTGCTGTTCGAACATGTCGGTGGCGCGCGCCTGACCATGCGCGCCTTGTCGGACCGGTTCCTCGACGACTATCTCGATGCCGTGGGCGATGCCGCGACCGCAAGCGTAGGCGCCTATCAGCTCGAAGGCCTTGGCATTCAGCTTTTCGAGCGCCTCGACGGCGACTATTTCACCGTATTGGGCTTACCGTTGACGACGGCGTTGGATTTCCTCCGCCGCCACGGATGTCTGGCACAATGAGCGGCGCGCGACCCTTTGTCCTGTGCCTGACCGGCTCGCTCGGCATGGGCAAATCGACGGCGGCAAAGTTCTTCGCCGAGGCCGGCGTGCCGGTGCACGATTCCGATGCCGTGGTGCACGCGCTTTACGAAGGCGAAGCGGTGGCCGCCATCGAGGCGGCGTTTCCCGGCACGACCGCCGATGGCAAAGTCGATCGCGGCAAGCTTGCGGCAAAGGTCATCGACGACAAGGCGGCGCTGGCGCGGCTGGAAGCCATCGTGCATCCGCTGGTTGCCAGAGCCCGCGACAAGTTCCTCGCCGACGCGCAGGCGCACGGCGCCACGGTGGTCGTACTCGATATCCCGCTGCTGTTCGAGATCGGCGGCGAGGGGAGCTGTGACGCCGTGGTCGTGGTCTCGGCGCCGGCCGATATGCAGCGCGCCCGCGCTTTCGAACGACCCGGGATGACCGAAGAGAAATTCGCAAGCCTGTTGGCTAAACAGATGCCTGACCCAGAAAAGCGCGCCCGCGCGGATTTTATCGTGGATAGCTCGCAAAGCTTCGATTACGCCCGCGCCCAGGTGCACGACATTCTCAAGGCCGTCGCTAAAATGCCGCGAAAGTAGCGATTCGCTACGGGATCCGACCAGCCCGATCCCGGCGTGGGAGATGTGATGCGCGAAATCGTGTTCGACACCGAGACCACCGGCCTCGATCCGCTGCAGGGCGATCGGCTGGTCGAGATCGGCTGTATCGAGCTGGTCAACCGCTTTCCCACCGGCAAGGCGTTTCATTGCTACTTCAATCCGCAGCGCGACATGCCCGAACAGGCTTTCAAGATTCACGGGCTGTCGGGCGACTTCCTCAAGGACAAATCGCTTTTCGCCGACAAGGTGGACGAGCTCATCGCCTTTCTCGGCGACGCCCAGCTTGTCGCGCATAATGCGATGTTTGACCTGGGCTTCCTCAACGCCGAATTGGAGCGCGCCGGCCGCGCCATCGTGAATCGCGAGCGCATGGTCGACACCTTGGTCATCGCGCGCCGCAAGCATCCGGGCGGCTCGAACCGGCTCGACGATTTGTGCGTGCGCTACGCGATCGACAATTCGCGCCGCACCAAGCACGGCGCGCTGCTCGACGCCGAACTGCTGGCCGAAGTCTATGTCGAGTTGATCGGCGCGCGGCAAGCGTCGCTCGTGCTGTCGCAAGCGGCGGCGCCGACCGCTGCGGCCGGGGTGGCGATCGTCGTGCGCGAACGCGCCGTGCCGCTTGCGGCAACAGTGACGGACGAGGAACGTGCCGCGCACCGGCGCTTCATTGCAACGCTCGGCGACGGTGCGATCTGGCGCGACTACGTCAAGTGGGATTGAGCGGCGGCGACGCCGGCGAGGCCGCCAAACGCTGGCGATAGAGCTCGACGAAATCGATCGGATTGAGCAGCAACGGCTGGAAGCCGCCGTTGCGCACCGACGTGGCGACGATTTCGCGCGCGAACGGAAACAGCAGGCGCGGGCATTCGATCAGAACGAACGGCTGCAGACTGTCTGACGGCACGTTCACGACGCGAAACATGCCGGCAAAGACCAGTTCGAAACTGTACAGCACCAGGCCGTCGGATTCGGCCTTCCCCTCGAGACGCAACGTCACCTCGAAGTCGGTCTCGCTCACCGGCGCGGCTTCGACGTTAACCTGAATATTGATCGACGGCTGCTGCGTACTCGGCGCCAGCGAACGCGGCGCATGCGGGTTCTCGAACGACAAATCCTTTACATACTGCCCGAGAACGGCGATTTGAGGCATCGCCATCTGTGATTGAGGGCCGCCATTTGTCGTCGACATACTGATCTCCGGCGCGCGCGGGCGTTGCGGGCTTGGCTAACACAGGGCAGGGGGGCGAACAATGGCGGCGGCGGATGCCCCGTTGGGGCGATAATGCCGCCGATTTCAGCGCGCCTGCTCAAATGACGGCCAACGATGCCTCAAGCCGCGGGGCATAGGCGGTCACGCTCAAAGATACCGGCG
>Ga0307476_10000566_pt1 | contig 27272 bp, 31 predicted proteins | sample atmos_gasesECM2C_2_FD_203314 | JGI IMG/M metagenome (GOLD analysis project Ga0307476, IMG submission 203314) | Hardwood forest soil microbial communities from Morgan-Monroe State Forest, Indiana, United States - atmos_gasesECM2C_05 | ecosystem: Environmental > Terrestrial > Soil > Temperate...
TGAGGACGACGTACGCGGCGACGCGGGTCGGATGGGCGACGATCGCGTTCAGCGTCGACTCGATACTCCCCCTGCTCTTGGTCGCTTTTTTGGTCGCCTCGGACACTTTGGTCAGTCCCGCCTTTTCCCTTCACAGGCTGAGATGCCTCCATCGTAGTGCACGATCTGACCAATCGAGCGCAATTTTTGGTTAATTCAAACTTATTAAGGGAATCGCCTCCACCGGTCCCGCGGGTCGCTCCAAACGAACGAGTACCCAAAGGCCAAGGGAGGTGAAATCAGTGAAGATCGTCGTTGAAAAGGGACCCCTGCCTAACATCGGAATGATTACCAAGCCGTCCTAGCCGGACCGCGCTGCGCCGGCCCTCGTCCTGGGACGAGGGCCGGCAGCGGCCCTAAGAAGGATTGGCGAAACCCCCGCCCATTCGTCGATCCCGGCGGCAGCGTTAAGATCGACGCGTGCCTAAAACGGGGGTAGCAGGCATCGAGCTGTACTGGGAGCGGACCGGAGACGGTGAGCCGCTGCTGCTGATCCAGGGGATGAGCGGCACGCGCGCGGCCTGGGGCCGTCCCTTCCTCGGCGCCCTCGAGCAGAGCTTCTCCTGCATCGCCTTCGACAACCGCGGGATTGGTGGCTCAACTGCGGTCGAGGAGCCGTTCACGATCTCCGAGCTGGCCGCCGACGCCGCCGGGCTGCTCGACGCACTCGAGATCGAGCGCGCCCACGTGCTCGGGATCTCGATGGGCGGAATGATCGCCCAGCAGCTTGCGCTCGCCCATCCTGAGCGGCTGCTTTCGCTGACCCTCGGCTGCACTTACTGCGGCGGGCCCGGTTCGCAGGTGATGGACGGCGCCGACTTCCAGCAGCTCGCCGAAGCGATGGCGTCCGGAGATGAGCAGCGCGTGTTCCGGGCGATGTGGGAGCTGAACCTCTCCCCCGGCTTCCGCGCCGACGAGAGCCGCTACGCCGAGTTCGTGGCGATGGCCGAAGCGGTGCCGGTGCCACAGCAGACGGTCCAGCTGCAGCTCCAGGCGATCGCTGCCCATGACACCCAGGCGCGCCTGCCGGAGCTGCAGACGCCGACGCTGGTCATCCACGGCACCACCGACCGAATCCTCCCCTACCCAAACGGCGAGTTGATCGCCTCGCTGCTGCCGAACGCGCACCTACAGACGCTCGAGGACGTCGGCCACATGTTTTGGTGGGAGCAGCCGACCCGCTCGGCCGAGCTGATTCGCGCCTACGCGCCGGCCTCGGCCTGAGCCCGGGCCTCAGCCCTTGCTGTTTTCGGGGCAACCCCCGGGATCAAGCTGGCCCTTGACCTTGAAGACGTAGTCGGGCTGGGGAACGATGTCCTTCTCGGCGATCAGCAGTTCCAGCGCCGGGTCGTTCTTGACCCACTTGTAGATCGGATACCAGAATTCGACGCCTTCGACGTCCTGGGTCGCTTCGCTGATGATCAGGTATTCGTAGTTGCCGGCGTTGATTTCGCGGCGGAAGGCGGCGCAGGTGGTCGCCAGCCTGTAGGTGCCGTCGGGACCGGGGACGCCGACGAATTTGACCCGGTTGCTGGCGTCGTTGCCGTAGAACCCGTACTGGCCGAAGATGATCTCGCTCGAGCCGGCGATCCCGATCCGAGCGTCGTGCAGCTTCTGGGCGAAGGCATACGCTTTTTGCGGCCCGCCTTCGCCGAGGAAGAGCGTCGTTTTCGTGTAGTGCTGGTCGGCGTACTGGACCTGCTGCGCCCGTCCCAGCACCACCGCCAGGAGGACGACGAGAGCGATCGCAGCACCGACGATCGGCCGGCTGACCCTGCCCCGCACCCGCCCGAGGCTGAGCGCCGACGGCACCCAGACCAGGGCCAGGGTGATGAAGATCGTGCCGAACAGGTAGGTCGGGTACCAACGCGGCGTCGTCAGCACCGTGATCGCGTAGACCGCGGTGAGGAAGAGCAGCGTCTGCCAGGCGCGCTTGTCTGGGGCCCGCAGCGGCCGGGCGATCGGTAACAGCGCCATCGCCAGGACCAATCCCGGCACCAGGTAGCGGGTGTTGGTGAAGAAGCCGGTCGGCGAGCCCTCCTGGCCGGCCGCGGTCAGCGGCGTGAAGAGGTAGACGACCGCAGTCGCCAACGCCCCGACCGCGAGCACGCGGAGGATCTTGTTGCGCGAACGCACCGCGATGAAGACCACCGCGGCGACGGCGACGATCAGGATCAAAGGCCACAACGGCCCGAAGGCGTTTTCCAGCTCGGGGAAGAACCATCTTCGGTAGATCGTCGGTTCGGTCAGGTAGTGCGAGACGGAGAAGCGCGGCCGCGGGTCGAGCGGCATCTGATCCGGTTGCGGCAGGTGCAGTGGCCCGAAGCCGCTGACTGGAAGCGGGTTGCCGCCACTGTTGAACGCCGCCCGCACGTACCAGTAGCCGCCGACCACGAACGCCGACAGGCCCAGCACCCAGGCGGTGGTGAGGCGCCGTCCCCTGCCGCTGAAGACGACGACGCCGAGCCCGATCGCGACGACCGGGATGAGGAAGGTGATCTTGACCGAGGCGGCGAGGCCGGCGGCGACCCCGGCCATGACCAACGGTCCCTTGTCGAGCAGCGGCGCATTGCGGTCGGGTTCGTCCTGGACCGCGCCCTCTTTCGGCGCTCTTCGCTGGTGGCCGTTGATCAGGAAGGCGGCGAACGCGATCAGGAAGGCGAGGCCCATGATGTCGTTGCGGCCCTCGCCGGGCTGGGTCTCGATCATCACCCCCGAGTCGAGGATGATCGCGGCGGCGACCAGGGTGGCCGGACCGACCTTGTAGGGGCGGCCGACGCACCAGGCGGCGAGCAGCGCGATCGCCAGCCAAATCAGGTTGATCAGCGGCGAGAGCCAGTCGCTCTTGAAGATCACGATCGCGGCGCCGTGGACGAGCTCGGAGCTCTGCGGGTAGAACCAGGCGGCGAGCCGCAGCGGGTCGGTGAAGTGGAGGTGGGTCGTCGAGTGTTCCTGGGCGATCGACGCCGCGAACGGCATGTGGTACCAGGTCGTGTCGCCGCCGAACATCCCCTGGTCGAGGCTGAGCTGGGACGGGAAGGTCCACTCGGCCATCGTGAAAGAGGCGACCGCGATCGCGATCACCAGCGCGATCGTGCTCACTTTCGGCGCCGGCACCGCCTGGCCGTTGCGCGGCGCTTTTTTCCACCCGATCAGCGCCCCGAGCAACCCGATCGCGATCGTGCCGACGATGATCCAGCCCTCGTAGAGGAGGCTGAGAGTGCCGAGGATCTGGAGCGCGACGATCAGCAGCGCGACCGCGATCGTCGCGTCGGCGAGCCGCGCCAGGGCGCCGGAGAATTCCGGCACGATCCAGCGTCGCAGCCAGTAGCCGCCGAGGCCAAGCGCGGCGACCATGCCGATCAGGGCAAGGCAGCCGCCGATGTAGGAACCGAAGGAAGGCGCCACGAGCGCCGGATGCTATTGGCCGCGCCCGCGTCCCGCCGCCGCGGCCGGGCCGCGGCGGTCAGTCTGCGGTATTTCTACGCCGCCGCGGTCGGGATCCGGCAGGAGACGCCGGTGCCTTTCAGGCCGCAGTAGCCGTTGGGGACCTTGTGCAGGTACTGCTGGTGGTAATCCTCGGCGTAGTAGAACGGCCCAGCGGGCTCGATCTCGGTCGTGACCGAATCGCGGCCGGCGCTGCGCAGCTCCGCGTCGTAGGCGTCGCGAACCATCTCCGCCGTCTTCTTCTGGGCGTCGTTGACGAAGTAGATCCCCGAGCGGTACTGGGTGCCGACGTCGTTGCCCTGGCGCATGCCCTGGGTCGGGTCGTGCTCCTCGAAGAAGACCTTGAGCAGGTTCGCGTAGGAGACCTTCTTCGGGTCGTAGGCGACGAGGACCGCCTCGGCGTGGCCGGTCATGCCGCCGCAGACCTCCTCATAGGTGGGGTTCGGCGTCGTTCCGTTTTGATAGCCGACAGCCGTCGTGTAGACGCCGTCGAGCTCCCAGAACAGGCGCTCCGCGCCCCAGAAACAGCCAAGGGCGAAGTAGGCGGTCTCGATCCCCTCAGGGAACGGCGGCTTCAGCGGCGTGCCGAGCACAGCGTGGTTCTCGGCGATCGCGAAGGCGGGCTCGCTGCGACCGGGCAGCGTCTCCTCAGGTGCGGGCATCCGGGTCTTGTCTGGATTCAGCATCTCCATCAGCTTTCCGAGTCTGTTCATTCACGTTTCCTTTCTGCCGGAAACGTTACGCCCCATGCCTAACGATTCGATGACAACCCCGCAACCCGTGCCCCGGGTCGCCGAGGTTGCGTTTTCCCCACCCTATGAGGCGGAAAAGGCAACCTCGGTGAGTTCTTCGGAGACGGTCCAGAGGCGGGCGGCGGTGCCGGGGTCGCGGCCGCGCTTGACCGGCTGCGTCACCTTCGGGTGGCCGCGCTGCTCCTCGAAGCCGTCGGGGCCGATGAAGAGGCCGCCCTCGACGTGTGGACGGGTCGCCGCGTAGAGCTGCGGCAGCGCCCCCATCTCCGCGCTCTGGGCAAGCAGCCGGTTGGAGAGGGCGAAGACGGCGCGATCGAACGCCGGCGGCGCCGCCGTCTGCAGGTTCGTCGCCGCGTAACCGGGATGGGCGGCGAGGCTGGCGATGACCGAGCCGCGCTCGCGCAGGCGCCGGTCGAGCCCACGGGCGAAGAGGACGTTGGCCAGCTTCGACTGGCAGTAGCAACGCCAGCGCCCGTAGCTGCGCTGGCTCTGCAGGTCGTCGAACCGGATCCGGCCGATTTTGTGGGCGGTGCTGGTGACGGTGACGACCCGAGCCCCCTTGCGGCCCTCCATCCGCGGCAGCAGCAGGAGCGTGAGGGCGAAGTGCCCGAGATGGTTGGTGCCGATCTGCATCTCAAAGCCATCGGCGGTCTCACGCCGCTGGCCCGGAGCCATCACGCCGGCGTTGTTGATCAGCAGGTCGAGGCTCTCGCAGCCGGAGACGAGCCGCTCGGCGCAGGCACGAACCGATTCGAGGCTGGCGAGGTCGAGGGGTTCGACGATTACCGAAGCGCCCGGCGTGCGATCGCGGATCTCCGCCGCTGCCGCCTCGCCCTTGGCGGTATCGCGACAGGCGAGGACGACCTGGGCGCCGGCCGCCGCCAGCCCCCGCGCCGTCGCCAGCCCGAGGCCGCTGTTGGCGCCGGTGACGACGGCGGTGCGACCGGCCTGGCTCGGCATCTGCTCTGCGGTCCACTTCTCCGCCATCGCTCAGCGCACCAGCTGTTTGAGGATGCCGCCGCTGTCCATCTCGTCCCAGGCCTGGACGATCAGTCCGTCGCGGACCCGGAGGATCGCGGTCGAGGTGAATTCGATCCGGCGGCCGCTGCCGGCGACGCCGAGGAACTCACCCTCGTGGGTCCCAACCCAGCGCTGATGGGCGGCGACAAGCTCGCCCTCGGCGAGGATCTGCTCGATCCGGTGCCCGAGGTCGGGGAAGGCAGCGAGGAAGTATTCGACCGCCTGGCGCTGACCGGTGCGCCCGCGCGCTTCGCCGTTGTGGATGAAGTCGGCGCTGAGCAGCCGCTCACAGGCGCCGGCGTCGCGTTCGCGGATCGCCTCCCGGTAGAAGCGGCGCACCAGCTCCTTGTTCTCCTCCGCCCGCACCCGGGCCTGCTCCGTCTCCACCCGAACGACCGTAATCGATTCTGCCCCGCCGCCGCAGGCGATACGGTCACGCTGTGGGTTGCTTCGTCGTCCTCTTCGCCCTGATCTCGCCGCGGCTGGCGCTGTTCTTCGTCTGGCTCTTCTCCGACATGCTGAGCCGCGCCTTCGACAGCTGGATCATCCCCTTCCTCGGCTTCTTCCTGCTGCCCTGGACGACGCTTGCCTATGCGGTGATGTGGAGCGTCGGCAGCGACAAGGTCTCGGGCTTCGAGTGGTTCATCGTCGTCCTCGCCTTCCTCGTCGACCTCGGCTCCTGGGCCGGCCGCGACCGCTTTCAGAAGAGCCGTAGCTGACGCCGCAACAGGCCTACTGGCGCGGCGCCGGGGCCGCGACCGGGTAGGCGACCCGGATGTGGCGCTTGTTGATGACGATGAACGGCCGCTCGCTGACCTTGCCATCGGCGAGGTTGGTGATTTCGGCGTGGGTGAGCGGCACGAATTCGAGGTCGTCGCGGTTGAGAGAGTCCGAGAAGCGGCTCTGATACCCCGCCGGCGGCAAGGTGACGTCGCCGATGATCAGATGCCGGTCGGTTTCGAATGCGGCGCGCTCGACCCGGCGCTCGATCTGATCAATCCCCTCCTCGTTCATCCCAGGCACGGAGCAAGTATTCCCCCGCCGCAGGATGGCCAAACCGATATTCGAGCCTATGTGTCGTTTTTGATCCCACTCGTTCGTCGCCCTGGATGAAAGGGCCGATCGCGACGGAGCCCGGCCCCACCCCGAGAGAGGAGAAGCAGATGAGATTCATGATGTTCATGTATCCGCAGATTTCGGAGGAGGACTGGAAGCCCTCGGCCGACGACATGGAGGCGATGAGCCGTTACAACATCGAGCTCCGCGAAGCCGGGATGCTGCTGGCGCTGGACGGGCTTCGGCCGCCATCGGAAGGGGCGTCGGTTGTCTTCGAGGGGCGTGAGGCGCGGGTCGTCGACGGCCCCTTCGCCGAGACCAAGGAGGTGGTCGGCGGCTACTGGATCATCCAGGCGGACTCGACCGAAGAAGTGGTGGAGTGGGCGAAGCGCTGCCCCGGGGTCGACTGCCGGGTCGAGGTTCGGCCGATCTGGGAACCGGAGGACCTCCCCCAGGAGATTCAGGAGATCTACGACCGCCGGCTCCACATCGGCGTCGAGGATCCTTCCGCGCCGGAAGCCTCCGCAGGCTGATAGCGACGCCAGCCGGCGTCGGGGCAGTGGTGCAGTCGGGGTGCCCGGATTCGAACCGGGGACCTCTGCCACCCAAAGGCAGCGCGCTACCAGGCTGCGCCACACCCCGACCGGGCGAAGTGTAGAGCGGGCCAGCGGCGCCGGGCGGGCCTCACCCGTTAGCTTTCCGGCCGATGGCGGAGGTGCTCCCGATCAACGCGCTGCACTACGACCTGGCCAAGGTCGGCTCGCTCGATGCAGTCGCGGCGCCGCCCTACGACGTGATCGACGCCGCCGGGCGGGCGCGGCTGCTTGGCCGCTCGCCCTACAACGCGGTCGCGATCGACCTGCCGAAACCGTTCGATCCCGCCGACCCCGACTACGAACCCGAGGGCGACCCCTACGAGAAGGCGGCGCAGACGATCGCCGACTGGCGCGACGAGGGCGCCCTCGTCGACGACTCCGAGCCCGCCTTCTGGGCGCTGACCCAGGACTACACCGCCCCCGACGGCAACTCCTACAGCCGCCACGGCATCCTCGGCCGGGTCCGGGTCGAGGACTACGAGACCGGCACCGTGCGCCCGCACGAGCGCACCCACCCCGGCCCGCTCGAGGACCGGCTGCAGCTGACCCGCGCCACCCACCTCAACCTCTCGCCGATCTTCTCGCTCTCGACCGCCGACGCTTGGCCGCTGGTCGAACCCGCGGTCCAGGGCGAGCCCTGGGGCGAAGCGACCGACGAGGACGGCACCGTCAACCGCGTCTGGCGAGTCGCCGACCCGGCGATCGTCGCCGCCGTGACCGAGCGCCTCGCCGGCGCCCAGCTCCTGATCGCCGACGGCCACCACCGCTACGAGACCGCCCGCGCCTACCGCGACGAGGTCGGCGGCGACGGGCTCCACAACTACACCCTGATGGCGCTGACCGGGCTCGACGACCCCGGCCTCACCGTCTTCCCGACCCACCGCCTGCTCTCTGGCTTCGCCGACGACCCGGAGCGCCAGCAACGGCTCGGCCGCGGCCTGCGCGAGCTCTTCGACGTCACCGAGGTCAGCCGCGAGGAGATCGACCCCGGCGGCGAGGACGGCGTCGGCGTCTTCGGCCTCTACGACTCCTTCCACAAGCAGGCCTACCGGCTGCGGCTGAAGGACACCACCGAGCTCGACCGCCAGCTCGCCGGCAAACCCGAGCCCTACCGCCGCCTCGACTCGGCGATCCTCGAGACCCTCGTCCTCAAGGGCCTGGCCGGTCTCAGCGACCACGACATCGACGCCCGCAACGGGCTCGAGTACGCGAAGAGCGTCCCCGACGCCCTGGCGATGGTCGACGGCGGCGCTTTTGATGTCGCCCTGATCCAGCGACCGGTCCCGGTCGAGCAGGTGAAGGCGATCGCCGAGACCGACGAGAACATGCCGCCGAAGTCGACCTACTTCTTCCCCAAGGTGATGACCGGGATGGTCTTCAGCCCGGTCGGCTGAGCGGCGGCGTGAGCCGGGCGCCCGCGTAGGATGGGCGGCAGTGGTCAAGATCTACACCAAGAAGGGCGACGACGGCACCACCTCGCTCTGGTACGGCGGTCGCGTCCCCAAGCACCACGCCCGCACCGACGCCTACGGCACCCTCGACGAGGCCTCCTCCCTACTCGGCGTCGCCCGCGCCCTCTGTGGCCCCGAGGAGGCCGAGCTGGCGGCGGACATCCTTCGCCTGCAGGACTACATCTTCATCGCCGGCGCCGAGCTGGCGACCGCGCCGGAGGCGGCCGGGCGGCTCGAAGACGGGGTCAGCCGCACGACCGAGGCGATGGTCGCCGAGCTCGAGGCGCTGATCGACCGCTACATGTCCGAGGTCGATCTGCCGCCGCAGTTCGTGATCCCCGGCGGCAATCAGCTCTCGGCCCAGCTCGACGTCGCCCGCACCGTCGTCCGCCGCGCCGAGCGCCGGATCAGCGAACTGGCCGAGGCCGGCGAGCTCGCCAGCGAGATCGTGATCCACTTCGTCAACCGCGCCTCCGACCTCGTCTTCGCAATGGCGCGCTACGCCGACGTCGACGACCCGGTCCTGTTCGAGGGCCGTGGCCGGACCTGAGCCGGCGATGCGGATCCACGCCCGGCGCCTCGCGGGAATGGCCCACGAGGTCGACCTCGAAGGCGGCCACGAGATCGTCGTCGACGAGCCGCCCGACCGCGGCGGCACCGACACCGGGCCGCGGCCAACCCAGCTCTTGGCCGCCAGCCTCGCCGGCTGCACCGCGATCACGATGGAGATGTACGCCGACCGCAAAGGCTGGGAGCTCGGCCCGATTGAGGTTGATGTCGAGATGGGCTACGACGGCCCGGTGCCGAACCGCTTCGACGTCCAGGTCCACCTGCCGGCCGAGCTCGACGACGAGCAGCGGCGGAAGCTGCTGGTGATCGCGACCAAATGCCCGGTCCACAAGGTCCTCGCCGGCGAAGCCTCCGTCACCGTCTCCGAGCGCCTCGAGGCCGCTTGATGGCAGGGAGGGCGCGATGAACCTCGGCCTCGCCGGACGCGCTTGCGCTGTCACTGGCGCCAGCCGCGGAATCGGCCGCGAGACCGCAATCCAGCTCTGCGCCGAGGGCGCCAACGTGCTGCTCGTCGCCCGCGACGAGATGCGCCTGCGCGAGGTCCAGGAAGAGGCCGACGGCGCCGGCGCCCCGGCCGGCGGCCGCGCCGCGATCCTCGCCTGCGACGTCGCCGACGAGGACTCGGGCGAGCGCATCCTCGCCGCCGCGAACGAGAGCTTCGGCGCCCTCGACGTGCTCGTCAACAACGCCGGCTTCGCCGGCTGGCGCGACCTCGACGAGGTCGCCGACGAGGACTGGCGCGCCCAGTACGAGATCAACGTGATGGCGCCGCTGCGGGCGATGCGGGCGGCCTGCCCGGCGATGGCCGAGCGCGGTTGGGGCCGAGTGGTCAACGTCTGCTCGACCTCCGCCAAGCGGCCCTCGGCGGCGATGGCCGAGTACTCGGTCGCGAAGGCGGCCGAGCTCTCGCTCTCGCGCCTGTTCGCCGACCGCTACGCGGCCAAGGGCGTCCTCGTCAACGCGATCTGCCCCGGCCCGACCGAATCGGAGATGTGGATGGCCCCCGGTGGCCTGCTCGACCAGTCCCAGCAGCTGAGCGGCGCCGGCAGCCGCCAGGAGGCGCTCGAGATCGCCGGCGGCAAACGCCCGATCGGTCGCCTTGCCGAGCCGGCCGAGATCGCCGGCGCGATCGTCTTCCTCTGCTCCGAGCGCGCCTCCTACGTCAGCGGCGCCGCCTGGTCGGTCGACGGCGGCACCGTCGCGGTGATCATCTGACCGAGTTGGCGGAGCTGCTGCTCGACCCGGCGCAGGCCTTCGCCGGTCAAGGCCGCGGCGGCACCGAGGCGGCGGTGCTGCTGGCGATCTACGGCTGGCCCGAGGAGCCGGGGCTGATCTTCACCGAGCGCCGCTCGGACCTGCGCCGCCACGCCGGCGAGATCTCCTTCCCCGGCGGTCGCCGTGACGCCGGCGACACCGACCTGGCGGCGACGGCGCTGCGCGAGGCGCGCGAGGAGATCGGCCTCGACCCAGCCGCGGTCGACGTTCAGGGGGCGCTGCTGCCGGTCTCGACCTTCGTCACCGACTACCTCGTCCACCCGCTCGTCGGCCTCGTCCCCGAGCCGCGAACGCTCGGCCTCGAGCCGAACCCGGCCGAGGTCGAGACCGTCCTCACCTTCACGCTGGAGCTGCTGCGCAGCAGCTACGAGATGCGGCGGCTGGTCCGCCGCGGGGTCGCCGTCCACACCCCGACCTACGAGGTCGAGGGCCAGCTGATCTGGGGCGCGACCGCCCGGATCCTCGGCGACCTGCTGGCCCGCCTCGGCTGAGGCGGGCCGGGGGTCACGCCCTCAGACTTACTTGGGCTGGGGGACGATCCGGATGTAGGGCTTCGGCTCTTTCCACTCGCCGAACATCTCTTTCGCTTCGTCGTTGTTGACCGAGCCGGCGATGATCACGTCGTCGCCCTGTTTCCACTGGGCCGGGGTTGCGACTTTGTTTTTCGCGGTCAGCTGCAGCGAGTCGATCACCCGCAGCACCTCGTCGAAGTTGCGCCCGGTGGTCATCGGGTAGACGAGGATGAGTTTGACTTTCTTGTCGGGGCCGATGACGAAGACGTTGCGCACCGTCTGGTTGTCGGCCGGCGTCCGCTCCTCGGAGTAACCGGTGACGTCCTCGCCGAGCATCCCGTAGAGCTTCGAGACCTTGAAGTCGGCGTCGCTGATGATCGGGTAGTTGGGGGCCGTGCCCTGCGTCTCCTCGATGTCGCTGGCCCAGGCCTCGTGTTTGTCGAGCGGGTCAACCGAGAGGCCGATGATCTTCACGTTGCGGCTGGCGAAGTCCGGCTCGATTTTCGCCATGTAGCCGAGCTCGGTCGTGCAAACCGGGGTGAAGTCCTTGGGGTGCGAAAAGAGGACGGCCCAGGAGTCGCCGATCCAGTCGTGGAAGCTGATCGGACCCTGGGTGGTCTCGGCCTCGAAGTCTGGTGCTACGTCGCCGATTTTCAACGTCGTCATCGAACTGCTCCTCTACATATGCGGTTTTCGGAATTTCCCTAAATTCATATCCGAGTTTATCTATTTGCCCTCACCGGCCGGCGAAATGGCTCTCAGAGTGGCATCCGTCATCTCGACCGCCCAGCTCGATGGGTCACTCGGGTCACTGCTGACGATCTCACAAGGGATCCGCCACGTCATCCCCGCCGTGCGGACGATCTCGGCGCCGGCCTCGAGCAAGTCGGCATCGACGCTTCCCGCCGCCTCGTAGACGAAGCCCCGCACCGGGGTGTCGACGAGTTTTTCCATCAGCCGCTCGAGCCGGGGCCCGTGGATCGCCTCCAGCAGCTCCGCCTCCCCCACCGCCGAACCGAGCAGGTAGTGGACGACCGTGACGTCGCCGACCAGGTCGAGCAGCGTCCCCGGCCGGTCCGGGTCGGCGAGCACCGGGTCGATCCCCGCCTCGAACAGCGGCGGCAGCTTCTCGTCGTAGCGACTCGTCCCGCGCACCGCCCAGCCGGCATCGATCAAGCGCTCGCCGAGCAGCCGGCCGCGGCAGCCGCAACCGACTATCAGCGCACGAGCCACGCGCGGGACTCTACGCCGCGCGGTCCTCCTCGGCCTCGCGTCGCTCGCGGAGCTCCGCATAGCGGCGACGCTGCGCCTCGTTGGCGCCGGGCCCGGGGCGGCTGTGGATGTTCCCGCGGTACACCTTGCCGCCGCACTCCGAGCAGGTCGGGACCATGTGGAAGGCGTGCCCGCACTCCTCGTGGACGGTCTTCAGCGGCGGCCCCCCGGGACCTGCCGTGTAGCGGTCGCCCCAGGCCAGCATCGCCAGCAGGATCGGTTGCAGGTCCCGGCCCTTCTCGGTCAGCCGGTACTCGAAGCGCTCGGGGTGCTCGCTGTAGCGCCGGCGCTCGACGATCCCTTCCTCGACCAGGGTCGCGAGCCGCTGGCTGAGCACGTTGGTCGCCACCCCCAGCGAGTCCTGGAATTCCTCGAAGCGGCGGCGGCCGAGGAAGAGGTCGCGCACGATCAGCAGCGACCAGCGCTCACCGAGGAAGGCCAGTGGTTTCGCGATCGAGCAGTTGAAGTCAGCGAATGCCTTGATTGCCATGAAGTCAGTCTAGCTCCTTACTTTTCTTTTGCAAGTTACTTCTGCTAGGATACCTTGCGATTTGCAAGCGACCCGAACGGAGTTGGCATGGCGCATCGCTGGAAGGTCCTCCTGATCGTCTCGGTCGGGCTCTTCATGTCGAGCCTCGACCTCTTCATCGTCAACATCGCCTTCCCCGACCTCGCCAAGGACTTCGACGGTGCCTCGCTCTCGAGCCTTTCCTGGGTGCTGAACGCCTATGCGATCGTCTTCGCGGCGTTGCTGGTCCCGGCCGGCCGGATCGCCGACCGGGTCGGCCGCAAGCGCGTCTTCGTCACCGGCCTGCTGGTCTTCGCCGCCGCCTCGGCGCTCTGCGCGGCGGCGCCCACGGTCCCGTTCCTGGTCGCGGCGCGGGTCCTGCAGGCCGCCGGCGGGGCGATGATGATCCCGGCCACCCTCGGCCTCATCCTCCCCGTCTTCCCGCCCGAGCAACGGGCGCTTGCAATCGGGATCTGGTCGGCGGTCGGCGGCGTCGCTGCCGCGCTGGGGCCGCCGATCGGCGGCCTCGTGCTGGAGCTGAGCTGGCACTGGATCTTCCTCGTCAACGTCCCGATCGGATTGATTACGGCGCTGCTTGCGATTCGGGTCCTCGACGAGGTCCGGGAGCCGGAGGACGGCCGCCCCGACCTGCTCGGCGCGGTCGAGCTGGCGCTCGGAATCGGCGCCCTCACGCTCGGCATCGTCAAGGGCTCCGAATGGGGCTGGGGCGATGCGCGGACGCTCGCCTCCTTCGTCGGCGCGGTGCTGCTCGTCGCCGCCTTCCTGCGCCGCTCGGCCCGCCACCACTCGCCGGTGATCGAGCTGCCGCTGCTGCGCGTGCGTTCGTTCGCGGTCGCCAACCTCGCCGCGCTGGTCTTCTTCGCCGGCTTCGGCTCGATGCTGCTCGGCGGCGTCCTGCTGCTGAGCGAAGTCTGGGGCTACTCGGCGCTGACCGCCGGCTTCGCCCTCGCCCCCGGACCGCTGATGGCGGCCTCCTTCGCGATTCCCTCCGGGCGGCTCGGCGGCCGTATCGGGCAACGCCCGATCATCGTCGCCGGCGGCCTCCTCTTCGCCGCCAGCTTCGCCTGGCTGCTGCTGACGGTGACGCCCGACTCCGCCTACCTGACCAGCTACCTGCCGGGCAACCTGATCGGCGGCGCCGGGGTCGGCATGGTGCTCGGCACCCTGCCGGCAGCGGCGACGGCCTCGCTGCCTCCCTCCCGCTTCGCGACCGGGACGGCGGTCTTCAGCATGGCGCGCCAGCTCGGGGTCGCGATCGGCGTCGCCGTCCTCGTCGCCCTGATCGACGGCAGCAGCAACCTGCTGTCGGGCCTCGAACGGGGCTGGTGGCTCTCGCTCGGCGCCGGTGTCGCAGCCGCGGCCCTCGCCGTCGCGATCGCACCGCTTCGCAGCCGCGCACCGAAACCGATCGCCGCACCGGTCGAAGCGGCAATTGAGCCCCTATAAGGGGTCGAACTGCCGCATCGATTTCGGCGAAGCGGCAATTGAACGTCCTATGCACGTTCAATTGCCGCCTCACCCCTCTCAGGACTCGAACGGCCCCTGCCCGCGCAACCTGAAGCGCTCGTCTTCGACGACGGCGGCGTCGATGTCGGCCTCGGTCAACTCGGGAGCGCCACGGCGGCGGCGCATCTCGTTCTGCGCTTCGAGCATCTGGCGGACGTCATCGATCTCGTTCTGGGCCTCGACCTCGGGCGAGCGGGTCGGTTCCCAGTGGACGAGGTCGGCGGAGGAGCCAGGGTAGAAGCGGCCGACGAGCAGCAGCGCGCCGACGATGAATGCCAATACTCCCAACGTCCCCAGAACGAAGAGCACAAATACAGGGTAGCCTCGCCGGCGTGAGCGAGGGATTCGAAGAGCTGGCCAGCGTCGACGGCGAGGTGACCGCGACCGCGGCGGCGACGATCGGACTGAAGGACGACGGCCTCTACCGAGGCGACGGCGCCTTCGAGGTGATCCGGCTCTACAGCGGCCAGCCCTTCGCGCTCGGCGAGCATCTCGACCGGCTCGGCCGCTCCGCGGCCGCGATCGAGCTGGAGTTCGACCGTGCCGCGCTTGGGCGCGAGATCGAGGCACTGCTGGCGCAGGCCGGCCCCGTCGACGGGCAGCTGCGGCTGATCGTCACCCGCGGCGGCCGCCGCATCGCCGCCACCGAGCCGGTTCCCGAGCACGCCGCGACGCTGCGCGTCGCCACCGTCACCTACACGCCGACGATCATCCTCACCGGCGTCAAGTCGATCTCCTACGCCGCCAACATGCAGGCGACGCGGCTGGCGAGGGCGCAGGGAGCCGACGAGGCGGTCCTGGTCCAGCCCGACGGCACGGTGCTGGAGCCGCCGACCTCGACGATCTTCTGGGCCGCCGCCGACGGCGAGCTGCGGACGCCGGCGCTTTCCAACGGGATCCTCGACTCGATCACCCGCGACCGCCTGGTCAAGGCGCTCGACGTCACCGAGGGCAGCTGGCAGGTCGACGACCTGCTGGCCGCGAGCGAGGCCTTCCTCGCCTCGACGACGCGCGAGGTCCAGGCCGTCGCCGCCATCAACGACACCGAGCTTGCCGCCGCCCCCGGTCCCCGCACTCGCGAAGCGCAGGAGGCCTTCGCCGCGACCCTGGACCGGGAGCTGCACGAGGGCTGACGACAACGAGGGAGGGGCAGGGACGATGGACTTCCAGCTGAGCGACGAGCAGAAGCTGATCGCGGAAACCGCGCGCCAGTTTGCCGACAAGGAGATCCTGCCGCGGGTCCGCGACAACGACCGCGCCGGTCGCTTCGACCGTGAGCTGGCGCGCAAGATGGGCGAGGTCGGCTACCTCGGCGCCCCGATCGCGGAAGAGTACGGTGGCCGCGGCCTCGATTACATCGGCTACGGGCTGATCGTCGAGGCGATCGGCCGCGCCGACTCCTCGGCCCGCACCGTCGTCTCGGTCATCACCTCCCTGGTCGGCGGCTCGATCGAGCGCTGGGGCAGCGAGGAGCAGAAGCGGGAGTGGCTGCCGCGGCTCTGCTCGGGCGAGTCGCTCGGCTGCTTCGGGCTGACCGAGCCCGACACCGGCTCCGACGCCGCCAACCTCCGCACCCGCGCGACCAAGACCGACGCGGGCTGGTCGATCAGCGGCCAGAAGATGTGGATCTCGCTCGCCAACTTCTCCGACGTGGCGCTGATCTTCGCCCAGACCGACCCCGAGAAGAAGCACCGCGGCCTCGCCTGCTTCCTGGTCCCGACCGACAGCGAGGGCTTCACCACCCAGGAGATCCACGGCAAGCTCGGCCTCCGGTCATCCGACACGGCGGAGATCTCGCTCGACTCGGTCGAGGTGCCGGACGAGGCGCTGCTCGGCGAGGTCGGCGACGGCTTCAAGGTGGCGATGAGCGCGCTCGACAACGGCCGCTACAGCGTCGCCGCCGGTTGCGTCGGGATCTGCGACGGCTGCGTCGACGCCTCGGTCGAGTACGCGAAGGAGCGCAAGCAGTTCGGCGTCCCGCTTGCCCGCTTCCAGCTCGTGCAAGAGATGATCGCCGACATGATCCTCAAGCGCGACGCCAGCCGGATGCTGGTCTTCCGGGCCGGGCTGCTGAAGGACGAAGGCGCGCCGAACACGATGGAGACCTCGGTCGCCAAGCTCTACGCGACCGAGTCGGCGGTCGAATGCGCGAACCTGGCGATCCAGGTCCACGGCGGCTCCGGCTACGTCGACGACTACCCGGTCGAGCGCTACCTGCGGGACGCCCGCGTCACCACCCTCTACGAGGGCACCTCGCAGATCCAGAAGCTGATCATCGGCCGGCTGGCGACGGGGGTCAACGCGATGCTCCCCTTCGAGGAGAGCTGAGCGTGGCGCCGGCGCTGGTCGCGACCACGGTCGACGAGCACGGCGTCGGACTGGCCCGCCTCGACAGCCCCCAGACCCGCAACGCGCTCTCGCTCGAGATGCGCGAGCAGTTGACGACCGCCCTGGAGGCCTTCGACGCCGACGAGAGCGTGCGCTGCATCGTCGTCGCCGGCTCCGACAAGGTCTTCGCCGCCGGCGCCGACATCAAGGCGATGGCGGCACTGGAGCCGGGCGAACCGGCGACCCCCGATGGCGGCCTCTTCTGGCGGCGGCTGGCGGCGCTGGAGGCGCCGCTGATCGCCGCGGTCTCCGGCTACGCCCTCGGCGGCGGCTGCGAGCTGGCGCTGGCCTGCGACATGATCGTCGCCGACGACGGCGCCCGCTTCGGCCAGCCGGAGATCACGCTCGGGATCATCCCCGGCGGCGGTGGCACCCAGCGGCTGACGCGGGTGCTCGGCAAGCAGCGGACGATGGAGTACGTCCTCACCGGCCGCCTCTTCGACGCCGACACCGCGCTCGCCTGGGGGCTCGTCAACAAGGTCGTGAAGAAGGGCCGCTGGCTCGAGGAGGCCCTCGACCTCGCCCGCCTGGTCGCCGAGCGGGCGCCGCTGGCGGCGAAGCTGGCCAAGCAGGCCGTGCTCGCCGCCGAGGCCGGGATCGACGAGGGCCTGGCGACCGAGCGCTCGCTCTTCGAGCAGGCGATGGCGACCGCAGACCGGGTCGAGGGCATGCAGGCCTTCCTCGAGAAACGCGAGCCGGACTTCAAGGGCCGCTGAGCGACGCGCCCGCCCGCGGCGCGAAATCGCCGCCCCGCATCTCGTCTTTAGAAAACGCGGCTAAAGTTCCCAGGGCAAACAGGGCTACGGGCTGTCGAACCACTGCTTTCAGGGCGGGGGCGTCAACGGATCGCAATTCCCTTGACCACCGCCCTAGTGGAAAGCGCTTCCACCCGAGGGACGAGAAGGAAGGTTCGATGGCCGACGAGAGCGAGTACGCGGCAGGCATGCCTGCCGCCGGCAGTGCGATCGACCGCTTCGCCAATCTCGCCGTCACCGTCGTGCCGCTGGCGCTGATCGGTGTCGCCGCCTGGCAGTCCTGGGGCGGGCTCCTGGTCTGGCAGGACATCCTCATCTTCTTCGCCACCCTGATCCCGTTCGGGTTTGGGATCACGGTCGGTTTCCACCGGCTCTTCACCCACCGCGCTTTCAAAACCAGCCGGCCGATGCGCTTCATCTGGGCGGTGCTGGGCTCGATGGCGCTGGAGGGGCCGGTGATCGAGTGGGTCGCCTACCACCGCCGCCACCACCGCTTCTCCGACGCGGAGGGCGATCCGCACAGCCCCCACGTCGGCCACGGCAGCGGTATCCGCGGGGCGATCCGCGGCCTCTTTCACGCCCACGTCGGCTGGGTCCTGTTCAGTGACGAGCCGGCGGAAGAGGAGCGCTACGCCCCGGACCTGATCGCCGACCCGGTCGTCCGCTTCGTCGACCGCACCTTCGTCCTCTGGGCGGTGCTTGGGCTGGCGCTGCCGTTCGGGCTCGGAGTCGCCCTCACCGGCACCGTTTTCGGCGGCCTGATGGGCCTGCTCTGGGGCGGCGCCGTGCGAATCTTCTTCCTCCACCACATCACCTTCTGCGTCAACTCGCTCTGCCACTTCTTCGGTCGTCGCGACTTCGAGACCAAGGATGAGTCCCGCAACCTCGCCTGGCTGGCGCCGTTCACCTTCGGCGAGGCCTGGCACAACAACCATCACGCCTTCCCGACCTCGGCCCGCCACGGTCTCGGCCGCGCCGAGCTCGACCCCTCGGCGGCGCTGATCTCGCTGATGGAGCGGGTTGGGCTGGCCTGGGACGTGGTCCGGATCGGCCCCGAGCGGCTCGCCTCCAAGGCCGTCTAGCCAGTGGTCGCGCTCGGCCTGATCGCGGCTGTTGCCGCCTCGGTGGCGTTCAACGTCGGCATCGTCCTGCAGGCGGCGGATGCCCGTCGCGAGCCGGCGGAGGAGGGGCTGCGGCTCTCGCTTCTCTCGCATCTGGCCCGGCGCCGGCGCTGGATCGCCGGGCTCCTGATCGGCGCCCTCGGCTTCGTCCTGCAGGTGGCGGCCCTCTCGCTGGCGCCGTTCGTCGTCGTCCAGCCGGTGCTCGCGGCCGGGCTGCTGCTGATGCTCTACCTCGGCGTCAGGATGCTCGGCGAGCGGGTCGGCTGGCCCGAGGTCGTCGGCGTGCTCGGGATCACCGCCGGGATCGGCCTGCTCGCCTGGGGCCAGCCGGAGGGGATCGAGACGGTCCGCGGCCAGACCGCGCTGCTCTCGGTGATGGGAGGCATGGTCGTGGTCGCGCTGATCCCCTTCGCCCTGCGCGGGCGCGGGCGCCTGGACTCGGCGACCTTCGTGATCGTCGCCTCCGCCCTCGCCTACGGCGCCAGCAACATCGCGACGAAGCTGGTCAGCGACGGGATCGACGAGCGCGCCTGGCTCGTGGTCGGGGTCTGGCTGCTCGCCGCGGCCGCCACCGGGGTGATCGCGCTGACGACCGAGATGACCGCCCTGCAGCGCCGGCCGGCGACCTTCGTCGTCCCCGTCTCCTTCGCGATCCAGACCTTCCTGCCGGTCGTGCTCGAGCCGATCTACCTGACCGAGCGCTGGGGAACCGCCGCGCTCGGCGGCGCCCCGCTGATCACCGGCCTGGTGCTGATCGCGCTCGGCGCCGTCGCGGTCGCGAAGACGCGGGCGGTCAGCGCCCTCGTCGCCGCCTGAGCGCCGACGGCGCTCAGCTCAGAGCCGCTCGGAGCGGCCGGGATGAGGCAGCCGCTCCTCGATCCGGTGCGCGAGCGCGACCGCCATCGCGCCGTCGCCGACCGCACCGCCGACGCGGCGCGGGGAACCGTGACGGATGTCGCCAGCAGCGAAGAGGCCCGGGACGCTCGTCTCCAGCGCCAATGGGTCGCGGTCGAGTGCCCACTCGTCGGGCCGCTCACCACCGAGGATCAGGTCTGGGCCGGTGAGGACGAAACCGCCGGGGCCGACCCGGACGCCCGAGCCGGACGCCCACTCGGTACACGGAGCGCCGCCGATACAGATGAAGAGCGCCGCCGCCGGCAGCCGCTCGCCTCCGCCGGACCGGTCCTTGACAACCACCGCCTCCAGCACCCCGTCACGCTCTTCTACCGACTCGACCTCGGTTTCGAGCCGGACCTCGATCAGCGGCTGCGCTTCGATCCGCTCGATCAGATAGGCGGACATCGACTTCGCCAGCGAGTCGCCGCGGACCAGCATCTTCACCCGGGCACCGGACCCGGCCAGGTTCATCACCGCCTGGCCGGCCGAGTTGCCGGCGCCGACCACGACAACGTCGTCGCTGCCGCACTGGGCCGCCTCGCTGCGACCGGCGCCGTAGTAGACGCCGCGGCCGAGCAGCTCTTGCACCCCGGCCGCTTCGAGCCGGCGCCAGGCCATCCCGGTGGCGGCGATCATCAGCGGTGCGAAAATCTCGTGGTCGCCTTCGAGGTCGAGCACGAAGCCCTCGTCGGCGCGCCGGGTGCGGTCGATGCCCCGCAGGAGCAGCAGCTCGGCGCCGAACTTCTCCGCCTGGCGGCCGGCGAGACGTGCCAGCTCGGCGCCGCCGATCCCCTCCGGGAAGCCGAAGAAGTTCTCGATCATCGAGGTGTGCGAAGCCTGTCCGCCAGGCACTTCGTGATCGACGACGGCGGTCGCCAGCCCGTCGGAGGCGGCGTAGACGGCGGCGGCAAGGCCAGCCGGGCCGGCGCCGACGATCACGATGTCGTAGGCGCGCCGGCGCGGTGGCTCGCGCACCCTCCACTTCTCCGCCAAGAGACGGATCGTCGCTGCCACGGTGACCTCGTCGCCGTCGATGACGACCGGCAGCTCGGCCCCGGAGGCTCCCTTCTCGGCCAGCAGCCCCTCGGCCTCTGCCGTTCCTGCTTCAAACCATTCGAATGGCTGCGCGGCGCGGGTGAGGAAATCGCGCAGCTCGTGGTCGCTAGCCTCGAGGCGGCGACCGATCACCTGCACGGTCGGTCGCGCCGGGCTCATCCAGGCTTAGGGCGCGAGCTCGGCGGGCTCGCCGCCGGGCATCCAGTGGGCCTCGACCGGGGGCGGGCTGTCGCGGAGGAAGCGCTCGGCGTCGAGCGCGCCCATGCAGCCGGTGCCGGCGGCGGTCACGGCCTGGCGGTAGGTGTGGTCGACGACGTCGCCGACGGCGAAGACGCCGCCGAGGTTGGTCCGGGTCGAGCCGGCCTCGGTGACGATGTAGCCGTCCTCGTCGGTCTCGACCTGGTCGCGGACGACCTCGGAGCGGGGCACGTGGCCGATCGCGACGAAGGCGCCGGTCGCCTCGATCTCCTCCTGCTCGCCGCTCTCGGCGTTGCGGAGGCGGATCTTCGCCAGTTTGCCGTCCTCGCCGGCGACGAACTCCTCCGGGATGAACGGGGTCTTGAGGGCGATGTTGTCCTTCTCGCGGGCACGGTCGAACATGATCTTCGAGGCGCGGAACTCGTCGCGCCGGTTGACGATCGTCAGGTGCTCGGCGAACTTGGAGATGAAGATCGAGTCCTCCATCGCCGAGTCGCCGCCGCCGACGACGATCACCTCGTGGCCCTTGAAGAAGGCGCCGTCGCAGACGCCACAGGTGGAGACGCCGCGACCGCCGAGCTCCATCTCGCCCGGGATCCCGAGCCGTTTCGGCTCCGCCCCCATCGCCAGGATGATCGTCTTCGCGCGGTGCTCCTCGTCGCCGAGGAAGACCTTCTGGACGCCGCCGTCGGAGAGCTCGACCCGATCGACGTCGTCGGTGACGAAGCGGGTCCCGAAACGCTCGGCCTGGGCCCGGAACTGGCTCATCATCTCCGGACCCATGATCCCCTCGGGGTAGCCCGGGTAGTTCTCGACGTCGGTCGTGTTCTGCAGCTGGCCGCCCCACTGGAAGCCCTCGAAGACGAGCGGCTCGAGGTTGGCGCGGGCGGTGTAGAGCGCAGCCGTGTAGCCGGCGGGGCCGCCGCCGATGATGATCACGTTCTCGACCTTCTTCGTCTCAGTCATCCTGGCCTACCTTAGAGAGCGTCGCTGAAGTCCATTACTTTACTTTGTATAGTACTGCGCTGTAGAGCCATTGTCGAGTTTCTCCCGGACGTGCGGGAGGAAGTCGACAAGCGACCTCAGGGGCCACTCGTCACCGGCTCGTACTCCGACGTCGCGCCCTCGCCGCGGTCGATCGGCAGCCCCTCTACTTCCCAGCGGCGAACCGTTTTCCGCAGCTGGAAGAAGGCGACGATACCGGGCGGGATCGGCAGCCAGAAGGCGACCAAGCGGAAGATCAGGATTGCCGGGAAGACCGTCTCCTCGGGGATCCCGAAGAGGACGAAGGCGCCGATCATCCCGGCGTCGACGGCGCCGACCCCGGCCGGCGCCAGCGGGAAGAGGTTGGCGACCATGCCGAGGAAGAAGCCCTGAATGACGACGGCGAGCGGGACGTGGACGCCGAAGGCGTGGAACGAAGCCCAGAGCACGCCGATGCTCGCCGCCCAGTAGCCGGCGGCGCCGAGCACCGCCAGGCCGCCACGCGAGGGGTGCGCGAAGAGGTGCATCGCGAAGCGGAATCCCTCGCCGAGCGTTTCCGGCACTTTCGCCACCGAGCGCACGAAGCCGTGCCATTTCTCGTTGTCGGAGATTGGCATCAACCGCCGTTCCAGATCGGTCGGGATCAGTGCAATAAGCACCCCGACCACCAGCATCAACCCGGCGATCGCCGCCGGGATGATCGTCAGCTCGACCGAGCTGTCGCCGTTGACGACGCCGGTTCGGAGCAGGATCCCGCAAGCGATCAGGGCGATCGGGTAGAAGGCGTAGTGAAGGCTGATGAAGGCGACCATCCGCCGGGCGACGTCCCGCCGCCGCATCCCGGCTTTGCGCAGCGCCCAGTAGGTGAGGGCGATGCCGCCGGCGCCGCCGGCCGAGAACAACAGCGTCGCCGCCACTCCGGCCATGTTGATCTCGTAGGTCTCGAGCCAGGTCAGCCGCAGTGCCTCGCCGCCGACCACGGCCTTGAAGAGGGCGATGTAGGTCGCGAAGGAGGCGACGCTGAAGCCGATCGCAATGCCGATCCAGACCGGGTCGGCGTCGTCGAGCTTGCTCATCGCGTCGCCGAGGCCGACCAGCTTCGGGAACAGGAAATAGATCCCGCCCAGCAGGATCAGGACGATCACGACCGTCTGGATCAAACGCCGCGTAGTGAGCAGCGGCAGCTCGACGGGTCGGTTGCCGTTCGCCGAGTCTTGCTGAGACACTTCGGGTAACGCTACCCGCTCGCGATTCTCTCCAGACGCCGTAGCCCGTCGCTGATCGTGTGAATCACGGGCTCGGCCAAGGGTTCGCCGCGGCGCACGGCGGCGACCAGCGCCGCCCCGGCCAGCAAGTCGGTGACGTAGTGCTCGCCGAGATAGACGAGGGCGAAGCCAAGCGTCAGCGCGTAAGTCCAGCCGAGCGCACCCTCGACCTTGCCCGCCTCCGAGAGTGAGACCGCGGCCGAGACCGAGGTCGCGAAATGGAGCGAGGGCATCGCCGCCCAGGGGTTGCCGCCTAGCGTCTCGTACATCTTCGGCCAGGCCGGCCCCCAGGTCCGTTCGCCGACCTCGACCATGATCCGCCGCACCTCTTCGCCGGTCTGGCCCTGCTCCGACGCCCACCACGGCGGCGCCGTCGGCACCGCGAAGTAGGTGGCGCAGCCGAGGTCGAAGACCGCCGCCATCTGCCGGGCGGCGCGCGGGAAGCGCTCGTTGTGGCGGGTGAGGATCACGAGCAGGGCCAGGTAGGGCTCGATGAACCAGGCCCAGTGGGTGTAGGCGAGGAAGCGATCGAGGACGCGGCGCCCCGGCACCTTGTCCAGGGCGCGCTGCAGCGCCGCGTTCGGCAGACGGCCGCGGCCGATCGTCTTGTCGATCTTGATCGGGTAGCGGCTGCGCAGCCGCGCCCGCAGCTGCTCGGGGTCGTCATAAGGGATCTCGTGGACGAAGGTGAAGGCGAGCATCTGCAAGGCGAACATCGCCACGTCGCGCTTCTTCGAACGCGGGGTGAGGACGGCCAGCGCCAGCGGTCCCGAGTAGGCGACGGCGATCGTCACCGGGACCGGGACCCGCAGCCGCCGACGGAGCGCCGGCACCGCGAGCGAGGCGCCGATGGCGGTGACGGCTCCGGCTCGCACGGCGAATCGAAGCGCGCTGGATTGCCGGGGGCGGCGCATCAAGCCGGCGAGTATAGGTAGGCGCCCTGGATCAGCACCCGGGACCGCGACCCGCGGCGCCGCCCAGCCTGAATAGAATGGCCGCGCTTTGGCGCCGCACTCCCCTGGCACGGACCAGATCGACACTCTGCTTTGGATCGGCTTTGTCGCCGCCGCGATCGTCGTGGTCGCGATCAACCTCGCTCTGTTCTACGCGATCCGCCGCTACCGCGGCGAGCGCGGGGCCGAGCCGCGCCAGATCAGCGGCGGCCGCCGGATCCAGTTCCGGGTCGCCGGCGTCCTCACCGTCTTTGCCGCCGTCGTCTTCATCCTCGGCATCATCTTCACCGGCAAGGCGCACGAGACCCCGACGACCGGCGATGCCGGCCTCACCGCGCAAGAGAGCGCGCCGCTGGAAATCGAAGCGACCGGGCAGCAGTGGCTGTGGCGCTACACGTACCCGAACGGGGCCTTCAGCTACTACAAGCTGGTGGTCCCGGTCGACACCGCGGTCAAGCTCAAACTCGTCTCCACCGACGTCGTCCACACCTGGAACGTCCCGGACCTCGCCGGCAAGCGCGACGCGGTCCCGGGCAAGACCAACAAGGTGATCTTCCGGGCCAACGACGAAGGCAGCTTCACCGGCGACGCGGCGACCCTCTCCGGCCAGGCCTACGCCTCGATGCGGACCGAGGTCGAGGTCGTCTCCCCAGCTGAATACGAGGAATTCATCGAAACGCAGAAAACCGACATCGAAGCCGCCCAGGAACGGGTCGTCGGCCTGATCGAAAACGGAGAAGTGCCATGAACGAGTCCCCGCGTCCCGAGCTCGTCGTCAGCGGTTTCCCGCGCAAGCGCGCGCGCTGGATCGAGCTCGCGACCAGCGGCGACCACAAGGACGTCGCCCGGATCCTGATCAGCGGCGCCCTCGGCTTCCTCTTCATCGCCGTGATCGAGTTTCTGCTGATGCGGCTGCAGCTGGCGATCCCGGAGAACAAGTTCCTCTCCCCGGTCGGTTTCAACCGGATGCTCTCGCTCTACGGCGGCACCGCGATCTTCTTCTTCGCCCTGCCACTGGCGATCGGCCTCGCCTACTACGTGGCGCCACTGCAGGTCGGTGCCCGCGGCACGGCGCTGCCGCGGCTCGGCCAGATCGGGATGGCGCTTTGGGTGGCCGGTGCCGTCGTTCTCTATGCCGGCTTCATGTACACCCCCTCGGAGGCCGGCGTGAACCCATTCGCGCCGCTGACCGAGACTGCCTTCCTCTCCAACAACGGCGTCGACGCCTGGGCGACCAGCGTCGGGCTCGCCACGCTCGGCTTCGTCCTGATCTCGATCGACCTGCTGACGACGCTGCGCAACATGCGGACGCCGGGCATGGCCTGGCGGCGGGTACCGATCTTCGCCTGGGGTGCCACGGTCGGCTCCTGGCTGATGCTGTTCGTCGGCCCGGTCTTCCTCGCGGCGCTGACGATGCTGATGATCGACCGCAATTACGACGGCATTTTCTTCGCCGATGGCTCCGGCGGCGCGCCGCTGCTCTGGCAGCACCTGAGCTGGATCTTCTTCTCCGGCGCCTACATGCTGATCCTGATCTTCGCCTTCGGCGCGATCGCCGAAATCGTCACCGCCTTCTCCGGCAAACCGCTGTTCAACCGCAGCGCCGTGATGACCTCGCTGGCGGCGATCGCCGTGATCGGCACCCTGGCCTGGATGCAGAACATGCTGACCGCCCCGATCGGCCTCGGCTGGATGTACTTCGCGATGCTGATGTCGCTGGCGCTGATCATTCCCGTCGGCCTTGTCGTCTTCAACTTGATCGCGACCCTGTTCGGCGGTGTGCTGCGGATGCGGGCGCCGCTGCTCTATGCGGTCGGCGCGCTGTCGCTGATCTCGATCGGACTCGCCGCCGAGATCCAGCAGTCGCTGGTCGCCGCCGCCTGGGACATCAAGAACACGACCGACGCGACCGCCGCCACCCACTTCGCGCTGATCGGCGGCGCCGTCTTCGGCGGCCTCGCCGCGCTCCACTACTGGTACCCGAAGATGACCGGCCGGACGATGGGCGAGAGCCTCGCCCGGATCTCCTTCTGGACGATGCTGCTCGGCGTCCTCGTCACCTTCGTGCCGCTGGCGCTCGCCGGCTACGACGAGGGTCAGGTGATCGACGCCTACAAGTTCTTCGACGCCACTGGCGTCAACGCCTACAACCTGATCGCGACGATCGGCGCCTTCGTGCTCGCCGCCGGGATCGTCATGAGCCTCGTCAACGCGATCAGCAGCCGCGTCAACGGTGCCGAGGCGGGCCACGATCCTTGGGGCGGCGACACGCTCGAGTGGTTCACGCTCTCGCCGCCGGACCCGCACAACTTCGACGTCCTGGTCGACGTTCGCAGCGAGCGCCCGATGCGCGACATCCGCGAGGCGATCGCTCACCGCACCGCCAGCGCCGAGCTGCCGACGCGCGAGTCGCAGCCGGTAGCCTGACGACATGAATGCCGGTGCCGGCGCGCAGGTCGCGCCCAACCCGTCGGCGGCCGCCCCCCGCTCGCCCGCGGCGCAAGCCGTCCGCGACTACCTGACCCTGACCAAGCCCAAGGTCCAGTCGCTGCTGCTGTTCACGACGGTGACGACGATGTACGTGGCCGGCGACCCCTCGCTGAAGCTGATCCTGCTGACCTGCCTCGGCGGCGCCCTCTCGGCTGGCGGCGCCGGCGCGATCAACCACGCCGTCGACCGCGACGTCGACCGGATGATGGCCCGCACCGCCGACCGGCCCGTCGCCAGCGGTCGCGTCTCCCCCACCGCCGCGATCACCTTCGGCGCCCTGCTCGGCGCCGCCTCGTTCCTGCTGCTGTCGCTGACCGTCAACCCGCTGGCGGCGACGCTCTCGCTCTCCGGCTTCCTCGGCTACGTCTTTCTCTACACCCTTTTCCTCAAGCGCCGCACCTGGCAGAACATCATCTGGGGCGGCGCCGCCGGCGCGGTCCCGCCCCTGGTCGCCTGGGCAGCGGTCACCGGCGGCCTCGACGGGATGGCCTTCTACCTGTTCGCGATCGTCTTCTTCTGGACCCCGCCCCATTTCTGGGCCCTCTCGCTGCTGATGAAGGACGAGTACGCGAAGGCCAACATCCCGATGCTCCCCGTCGTCCGCGGCGAGGCCGAGACGAGGCGCCAGATCGTCCTCTACACGGTCCTCCTCTACGCCGTCACCCAGCTCCCCTTCTGCGCCGGCGGCCTCGGCGTCGCCTACCTCGTCCCCTCAATGCTCCTGGGCGCCGCCTTCATCTACTTCTCGGTCAAGCTCCTGCGGACGGCAGAACGCCGCTGGGCCCTTCGCACCTACCTGTTCTCACTGGCCTACCTGGCCCTGCTGTTCCTCTCGATGGCCATCGCCGCCAACGTCTAAGAGGGAACCTCGAAGAAGGGGCTGGGCGTGGCGAGGTCGGGTACCCCCTCCCGGCTCGCACCTCGTCGCCTGAGAGGCTGTAGCTATCGCCTCTTGGAGCCCTGCTCCTCCCGCACAGTTCGCCGGGAGGGGGTACCCGACCTCGCCCAACGAAGCTCCTCCGCGGTTCCAGGGTCATTCAGCTTTCGTGCTTCTAGTAGGGCGGGGCTTGAGCTCGGAGGGGCGTCGGGTGACCCTCTGAATGAAGCTCACGGACCAACGCCTCGCAGGGCCGGGGCTCG
>Ga0307476_10000567_pt1 | contig 27244 bp, 27 predicted proteins | sample atmos_gasesECM2C_2_FD_203314 | JGI IMG/M metagenome (GOLD analysis project Ga0307476, IMG submission 203314) | Hardwood forest soil microbial communities from Morgan-Monroe State Forest, Indiana, United States - atmos_gasesECM2C_05 | ecosystem: Environmental > Terrestrial > Soil > Temperate...
CGTCGGGTAGCCGGCCTGGATCGCCTCGGCGAGTTGACTGGAAAATTCCGGCGGCGGCTCGGAATGCAGCATGATGTGGTAGGCGAAATCGCAGGGGCTTTTGCCGACGAAATCCTTGTCGCGCGTTTCGACGGCCTCGCGTGCCGTGGCGCCGTCGCGCCAATAGGCGAAATCGATGAACGTGGTGGTGCCGCCGTGCAATGCCGCACGACCGACTTGCTCCGGCCCGGCCGTAACAAGCGGCGTGCCGTCGGGTTTGATCCACACATGATGCAGATGCACGTGCGGGTCGATGCCGCCCGGCATCACAATATGGCCAGTCGCATCGATCACGCGCGCGGCAGATTCTGCCGACAAGACGCCAGACGCCGCGATCGCAGCGATCATTTCGCCGGCGACGGCAACGTCGCCATGCACCACGCCCTGGGGTGTGACAACGTCACCGCTGCGAATGATCAGATCGAACATCGCTCGCTCCCTCCTGCCGACGACAGCAGTCTTTGATTATAGCTCCGGCGTCCGCCGCGACGTCACGACGACCCTAAGCGCGCTCGTTCGATGGTCTGGCTGCGCCGGACGCTGGCGCCAAGCGGCGTGTTGGCCCGCGGTGCGCAGGCATTCGAGCGGGCCGGGTCGTCAAGCTGAATTAATTCGATTGTCAGCGTACCCCCGGCGTACCCCGTGGTATCCGGCACCTGAAGGCCTGCACCTAAGATCTTGAAACGATTGGCTCCCCGGGCCGGATTCGAACCAGCGACCAACCGGTTAACAGCCGGTTGCTCTACCGCTGAGCTACCGGGGAACAGCAGCTGCCGTGCGCGCAACGCGTATAACAAAGCCGGGCCGGCTTTGAAAGCAGCAAAGCGGCGGAAATCCGGGTGCGTTCGCCTTGGTTTTGCCTGGCTTGGCTTGCCGCCCGTGTATGGTGGCGGCGCGTTTGGGCCGCCTTCGCACGAAACTTCGGCGGGCCAGCTTCGCTCACGGCGCGAGTGAAGGTTGGAGGCCACGCCCGGAATTGAACCGGGGTACACGGTTTTGCAGACCGTTGCGTAACCACTCCGCCACGTGGCCTTAAGGGGTATCGGCGTGGTTGCAACCGGTGCCCCGAAATATTGCTCCGCTCTATAGAGGAATGCCCCTCTGGCGGCAACGCTGCAGGGGAAAGTCGCGGTTAAGCCTTAACGGCGCCGCGCCGCGATTGTCGCAGCAGAAGCTTGCGGTTTTGCAGCAGCTTGCGTTTTGTCAGGCGCTGCCGCACAAAGCGCCCGGCGGATCAAGGGAACCGAATTCATGTTCGACACGGCAACCGCGCGCCGGATGATGGTCGACGGCCAGGTCCGCACCGCCGACGTCACCGACCTCGACCTGATCGCCGCGATGGCGGCGCTGCCGCGCGAGCGCTTCGTGCCGCCGGCGCTTGCCGAACAGGCCTATCGCGACGGGGATATTGCGATCGGCGACGGTCGCGTGCTGCTCAAGCCGATGGTGCTTGCCAAGTTGATCCAGGCGGCACGGGTGCGCGGCGGCGATCACGTGCTCGATGTCGGTTGCGGCACCGGCTATTCGTCGGCGGTGCTGGCGCGGCTCGCCGGCTCGGTGGTGGCACTGGAGGAGGACGAGGGGCTGGCGCGCCAGGCGAAAGCAGCGCTGGCTGCGATCGGTGGTAGTCATGTGACGATCGCGACCGGACCGTTGACGGCCGGCTGGCCGGCGGCGGCCGCCTACGATGTCATTTTCATCAACGGGGCAATCGAGATCGTCCCTGAGACACTTGGCCGCCAGTTGAAGCCGGAAGGCCGGCTCGCCTGCGTCTTCGGCCGCGGGCCAATGGGCAAGGCCATGATCTACCGCCAAATCGAGGGCCAATTGGTCGGCCGTCCGGTCTTCGATGCGGCAGCGCCCGTGCTGCCGGGTTTTGTCGCGCCGCCGGCATTCGTTTTCTAGCGCACAGCGCGCAAAAAACCCGCGCGGCGACCACACCGCTCGAATTCAAACCTTTGAGCCGTCTGGCACCCGGTTCGGGTCACCACCTGTGGCGCATATGTGCCAATTCCCAGAATTCTGAAAGCTGTCCCCCTTGCGGGGGTTTTACCTTGCATTCCAGCCGCATAGTGTTCCGTGTTCGGCTCCGTCTGCCATGTCGGCGGCGGAGGTGTCGGCCGTTGTTCAGGCGGAGCGTCTGCGGGGCTTAAGCCGGCAGGGGTACGGGGAGCGTTGTGCGGGTCATGAGTGGCAGAGGAGTGCGGGCGCAGTTTGGTCGGCCCATAGCAAGCCTCGCTCTGGCAGGTGCCGTGTTTGGCGTGGGTTGCGCCGGCGCGGCCGCCGACACGCTCGAATGGGCCTTGGTGCAGGCCTATCAGAACAATCCGTCGCTCAATGCGCAACGCGCATCATTGCGCGCCACCGACGAGAACGTTCCGCAAGCTTTGTCCGGATATCGCCCGAAGCTCAGCGTGACCGCCAACGGCGGCTACGATTATTCCAGCACGCTGGCGCACACGGTCGTTCAGTCGGTGTTTCCGAACACCGTCCAGTACACCAACTTTGCCGAGCCCTATGAACAGCGCGGCATTGCCGCCACCGCGACACAGACGCTGTACAACGGCAATCAGACCGCCAACAAAGTCCGCCAGGCCGAGAGCACGGTCATGGGCGCGCGCGAGACCCTGCGCGTCACCGAACAACAGGTCCTCCTCGACGCCGCGACCTCCTACATGAATTTGCTGCGCGACCAGGCCATCCTCGAACTGAACCGGCGCAACGTCGAAGTGCTCACCGAGCAACTGAAGCAGACCCGCGACCGCTTCAATGTCGGCGAGGTGACACGCACCGACGTGGCGCAGGCGGAATCGCGGCTTGCCGCCGGGCGATCGCAGCTCCTCGTCGCGCAGTCGAACGAGGTGACCTCGGCGGCGAACTATCGCCGCGTCATCGGCGTCGATGCGGGCAAGCTCGCGCCGGGCAGTCCGGTCGACCGGTTCTCGCCGAACGCGCTGCCGCGGGCGATCTCCGACGGCGAGCAGCTGAGCCCCACGGTGTTGGCGGCGATGTACGGCGTCGATATCGCCGAGCTCGCCGTCAAAGTCAGCGAAGGGTCGCTTTATCCCAATCTTTCGGTGGCGGCGACGGCGTCGAAGAACTGGGATCCGACCAGCTCCGTCAACAGGCAAACATTGGCGTCGATCGTCGGCACGCTGACGGTTCCGCTCTATCAGGGCGGTGGCGAGTTCTCCGCGATCCGGCAATCGAAAGAGACGCTCGGCCAACAGCGCCTCAATCTCGACGTCAACCGCGACCAGGCCCGGGCCACGGTGGTGCAGAGCTGGGGCCAGCTCGACGCCGCCAAGGCGGAGATCGAGTCGACGACGGCACAGGTCAACGCCGCGGAAATCGCCCTCAACGGAGTGCGCGAAGAGGCACGCGTCGGCCAGCGCACCACGCTCGACGTGCTCAATGCGCAACAGGAGCTCGTCAATGCCCGCGTCGCGCTGGTCACCGCCCAGCACGATCGCGTGGTGGCGTCGTACACATTGCTGGCGGCGGTCGGTGGCCTGTCGATGCCGCGGCTAGGCCTCAACGTGACGATCTACGACCCGCAGGTGCATTATCAACAAGTGCGCGATGCCTGGATCGGCGTGCGCATCCCCGACGGCCGATAGAGATCGATCCCGAAAAAGCCTGCCCTCGGACTTGATCCGAGGGTGGAAGCCGGTTTTCGGATAAGATCGTCAGGCCATTCGGCGCGCTTGCCGCCGACCGCCGAAGCGGCCGCGCACAGTGTCCACAAATCGCCGTTTGCCTTCGATTCTTGGCATGACATAATCCGCTGCGGCGTTTCATACTTGCGCCTGATGATTCGCCGCTGCCGCTTCGGCCGAAGGGAAGGGCCTTGCTGCGGTCGGTGTCTTGGGGACGACAGCGAACGGGCGAGGATGCGTGCATGACGCAACCGGCGAAATCGCAGGAACCGTCGATGGAGGAAATTCTCGCCTCCATACGCCGTATCATCGCCGACGACGACGCCAGCAAATCCGCGCCGCGTCCGGCTGAGCCGCCGCAGGCCGCGGCTCCGGCCCCGGCCGCCCGGCCGGCACCGCCGGCGCCGGCGCCGCCCGAGCCGATCTTGAACCGAGCCGTCGCGGCAAATCCCGAGCCGGCGGTGGAAGCCGAGGATCAATCCTCCGATATCCTGGATCTCACCGAACAGATGGCGGCACCGATGCCGCCGCCGCCCCCGCCGCAGTTCCGTACCATCGACGGCAGTTTTGACGTCAGCTACGACGAGGAAAAACCGGCGCCGCAGACGCCCATGCCTGCCCCGCAAATGCCGGAGGCGCGCGCTCCGTTGCCGGACGAGGACAATCAGTATCGCGGTGACGGGCGCGGCAACCAGCTGTTGTCAAGCGTGACCAGCGCGGCGGTCGATTCCGCCTTCAACACGCTTGCCCAGACCGTGCTGGTGCAGAACGCCCGCACACTCGAGGATCTGGTGCGCGAAATGCTCCGCCCGATGCTCAAAGGCTGGCTCGACGATAATCTCCCCGGCATGGTGGAGCGCCTGGTCCGCGCCGAGATCGAACGCGTCTCCCGCGGCCGGATGGGCTGAACCGGTCAAGCGCCTTTCAGCGCGGCGGTAAGCATTTTGGCCTGATCCGCCAGGACGTGCTGCTCTTCCCTGAAACTGCCGTGCGGCCGCAGCGGCACGCCGTTTTTGCGTGGAATGACGTGAATATGCAGGTGGAACACGGTCTGGCCGCTGGCCGGCTCGTTGAACTGGATGATGGTTAGACCGTCGGCGGCGAAAACCGGCACCGCCGCCTTGGCGATCTTCTGCGCCACCTTGATGGCATGGGCGAGATCGTCGGGCGCAATGTCGATAATGGTGCGGGCAGGGGACTTGGGCACCACCAGCGTATGGCCGGTCGCCTGCGGCATGATGTCGAGGAAGGCTATTGCCTTGTCGTCCTCGTAGACTTTGTGGGCCGGCAGTTCGCCGCGCAGAATCTTGGCAAAGATGTTGTTCGGGTCGTAGCTCGGCATCGCGCCCTCCGCGGCTCGTGCACTCGGTGACAATCGTCATCGATCATTCCGGATCGAGGACCAAATCCTTGCGATAGGGCGCCATCGCCGCCATCTCGGCGCCGGCCGCGGCCACATAGGCGCGCTCGCGCACCAGATATTCGGCGATCGCACGGCGCAATCCCGGGTCGGCGATGTAGTGCGCCGAATGGGTGGTTTTTGGCATGTAACCGCGGGCGATCTTGTGCTCGCCCTGGGCGCCGGCCTCGACGGTCGAGAGCTTGTGCGCGATCGCGAAATCGATCGCCTGGTAGTAGCACAGCTCGAAATGCAGGAACGGGTGATGCTCGATGGCGCCCCAGTGCCGGCCGAACAAGGTGTGCGAGCCGATGAAGTTGATGGCGCCCGCGATCCAGCGCCCGGCGCGCTTGGCCATCATCAGCACGATGCGGTCGCGCATCGTTTCGCCGGCGAGCGAATAGAAGGCCCGCGTCAGATAGGGCCTGCCCCATTTGCGCGAGCCGGTCTCCATGTAGAAATCGAAGAACGCGTCCCACGCCGCTTCGGTGAGCTCGCTGCCGGTCAGCCAGTGCACGGTGACGCCGTTGGCCAAGGCATCGCGCCGTTCGCGGCGGATGGTCTTGCGCTTGCGCGCCGACAGCGCAGCGAGAAAATCGTCGAACGTGGCGTAGCCGGAATTTTCCCAGTGGAACTGCTGGTCGGTGCGCTGCAGAAAGCTGTGTTCGCCGAGGAATTTGAACTCCGGTTCGGTGGCGAAGGTGACGTGAACGCCGGAAGCCTCGTCGAGCCGGCACAGCTCGATCAAGCCCGAAGCCAGCGCGTTCCGGGCGAGGTCGGCATGCGGGCCCGGCTTGACCAGAAGCCGGCGTCCGGTCGCCGGCGTGAACGGCACGGCGACCTGGAGTTTTGGATAATAACTGCCACCGGCGCGCTCATAGGCCTCGGCCCAGCCGCGGTCGAACACATATTCCCCGCGCGAGTGGCTTTTGACGTAGCAGGGCGCGGTGGCGAGCGGCGCGCCGCCGGCGGTTTTGACGACGAGGTGCTGCGCCTGCCAGCCGGACCGGCCGCCGACCGAGCCGGACGCCTCCAGCGCCGACAGAAAATCATGCGATATGAAAGGATTATAGACGTTTTCCTGATCTATTCTTTGAGCTTCGGCGGTGCTCCGCTGGTCTTCTCCTTGGCCGGCTTGAAGTGTTGCAGCAATTGCACGCGCGGAACACGGCGCAGGGTTGGCGCAGGCATCCCACTCCGCCGCCGGCACCTGGCCGATGCTGCCCACCGCGTGGACGCGCAGTTCCGCGCCTTCTTGGTCGTCGCCGGGCAAGGGCTGGCCTCGCGAACTCATGGCCTAAAACCTTCGAAAATCATCTGGTCGGCCCAGCGCGCCGCGCGTTGCCGCTCGCTCGGCGTCCGCACCGCCCAGGTGAGCAGCGGCATGCTTAAAACGTGCCGCGCGAACAAGGGTGCCAGCGCCGGCAGGTCGGCGATCCCATAAGCCACAAATTGCGGTCGCGCCGTCAAGGCCGTGACCAGGTAGCCCATGCCGTGGCGCATCCAGGCCGGCATCAGGTCCCAATACGGGTGCGGCCGGTATTTTGCCGCGATGATGCCCCGCGTCAGCAGCGGCGCCTTTTGCTGCAAAACTGCGAGTTGCCGCGGATCGAACGACATCGGCGCCACGGGCCCGCGATAGCCGCCCAAAATGCCGGCGACGCGCGCGGGCAGGCGGCCATCGCCATCGAACCGGCTTTTCAGCTCGACCAGCATGGTGACGCGGCCGCCGACGAGATCGCAAAGATCACCGAGCGTCATCATGCGCTCGTCGCTATTGTGGAAGGCGACGCGCTTGAGCTCGGCGGCGGTCAGGCGGTCGAGCCGGCCCTCGCCTTCGGTGAGGCGGCCGAGCACGTCGTCGTGGTGCACCATGGCGTCGCCGTCGGCTGAAATCTGTACGTCAACCTCGATGCCGTAATCGCACGCGATCGCCGCGCGCACGGCGCCGGCGGTGTTTTCGATGATGCCCAGCGCGGCGTCATGCAGCCCGCGATGGGCGAACGGCCGGGCGATGAGCCAATCGAGCGAGGTCCACACCGTTTTTCAGGCGACTTCGAATGTGCCTTCGACTTCGACCGCGGCATTGGCCGGCAGCGCCGAGACGCCGACGGTCGAGCGCGCATGGCGGCCCTTTTCGCCAAAAACCTCGACCATCAGATCGGAGGCGCCGTTCATCACTTTCGGACCGTCGGTGAAGCCGGGCGCCGAATTGATGAAGCCGCCAAGCCGCACCACCTGGCCGACCTTGTCGAGCTCGCCGAGTGCGGCCTTGACCTGGGTGATCAGGCTGATGGCGCAGGCGCGCGCCGCCTTCTGGCCGTCCTCGATCGAGACGCCGGCGCCGAGTTGCCCCGTCGCGACAAGCTTGCCGTCGCCGCCAAAACAAAGCTGGCCGGACACCGTGAGCAGGTTGCCGGTGCGCACAAAGGCGACGTAATTGGCGATCGGCTTGGCCGGCTCCTTGAGCGTAATGCCGAGCGCGTTGAGCTTGCTTTCGACGGCACCGGCCATGGCGTCCTCCAGATGGTTGGTTTCGGCAGGCAAATTCAAGCGGCTTTCTTGGCCGATCGGGACTGGCCGCGCAAGCGTGCCGCAGCGCGGATCACGGTTGCGGCGGGCAGGCGAGGTCCCTATCTTCGCCGCAATCCGGGATCGAAAACAGACGCAAGAGGAATCGGCTAAGGGGTGGGCCGGTACCGCTGGCAAGCCGTGCAAAAGGGTTCATCGCCGTGCATCATGCGTTCGCGCCCCGGGGCGCCGCCCTTGCCCTGATCCTGTTCGCAACCGCATCCGGCGCTTCGGCGCAAGACGCCCCGATCGTGCTTGTGCCGCACCGGGCGGTCTACGATCTGTCGCTGGAAAAGACCCGCGGCAATTCGCAGGTCGCGGCAGTCCGCGGCCGCATCCTCTACGATTTCGGCGGCAATGCCTGCGAAGGCTATTCGCTGGAATTTCGCCAGGTCTCCGAGCTGGAATCCGGTGAAGACAAGGAATCCACCAGCGATCTGCGCTCGACCACCTGGGAAGGCGCCGACGCCAACAGCTTCAAATTCACCTCGCAGAATTTCGTCAACGAGAACCTGGTCGATACCGTCGACGGCCACGCCGAGCGCAGGCCTGACGAAACCGCGGTGGATCTCCTAAAGCCCGAGCGCAAGAACCTCGATCTCGACGCCAAAGTGGTTTTCCCGACCGAGCACATGGTGCGGGTGATCGCGGCGGCGCGGGCCGGCAAGAGCATCCTCGAATTTCCGGTCTATGACGGTTCCGACACCGGTGAGAAAGTGTTCGATACGCTTACCGTGATCGGCCGCAAGATCGAGCCCAACGAGCGCCAGCACGACGATGTCGCCGCCAACGACCAAAAGCTCGCCGGCATCGCGCGCTGGCCGGTCACGATCAGCTATTTCGACAAGAGCAAGAAAGCGGAAAATAACGAACAGACACCGGCTTACGCCATCGGCTTCGAGCTTTACGATAACGGCATTTCGCGTGCCTTGTCGCTCGACTACAACGATTTTGTCGTTGCCGGAAAACTCTCATCGCTGGAACTAAAGCAGCCGAAGCCGTGCCCGTAAGGGTGTGAGCTGAGGTTTATTCGATGACTTCGTCGGCGGTGGCGAGCAGCGTATTCGGAATGGTGAGTTCCATCGCTTTGGCGGTTTTCATGTTGATCACGAAAAGGTAGCGCGTCGGTATCTCGAACGGCAGATCGGCGGGCTTGGCACCTTGGAAAATGTGGGCGGTTAGGGCTGCGGCGCGATCGAAGGATTCTTTCGCGTCCGCACCATAAGACATCAAGCCGCCGTCGTGAGCCATGAAATCTTGTTCATAGATCGCGGGCAGCCGGTGCTGGGCTGCATAATCGAACACGCGCTTGCGATTGAGGAGGGTCAGCGAGTCGGTGACCATCAAAATGGCGTCCGGCTGATCACGATCCATGGCCGTGAACGCTTCATTGAAATCGTCGGGCTGACGCACTCCGAGCGGCAGTACGGTCACTCCGAGTTCCTGCGCGGCTTGAGCCGATGCGTCATAGCGTTGCGACATTCCGAGGTCATCCTTATTCCACAGCATGGCGACTTTGCGAAGCTGCGGTGACATCGTCTTGAGAAGCCCAAGCCGCTTGGTGGAGAGTGCCGCCGCGTCGTCAGAAATTCCCGTGACGGTGCCGCCCGGTCGCGCCAGGCTTGTGACCAGCCCGGTCTTAACCGGATCTCCGGAGCCCGATGCTATCACCGTTGCTACGCCCGATGCCTTGGCGGCCGCCGCGGCCGGATAGCTGGCGGTCACGACCACGTCGACATTGGCGGCTTTCAATTCCTGCATCAGATTCGACATCTGGCCGACTTTGCCCGCCGCGCCACGCGCCTCATAGGCCAGGTTTTGACCCAGCGTATAGCCGCGCTGTGCGAGTCCTGCGATGAGCATCGCTCCGGTGCCGGCCGTGGGCGACATCGGCGGTAGAACGGTGAGCGTACCGAGGCGATAGATCCTGGAGGTCTGGGCGATAGTTTCGCGCGGCGCGGCGAGCGCCATGCCGCCTAGAAGAGCGATGAACTCGCGCCGTTTCATGAATACCTCCTTTTGAGCTCGCGCCCTCCAGCTGGATGGGTACCACATTCCGACATGCGGTCTGGATCACGATTGCGGGTATCGTTACGAGAAGGCTGCAACTTATTTTGCGCCCAAAAGTCCGCTTCGGTTCGGGAACGAGTGATTTGTCATGGCTGCTTTGTCATGACCGCGCGACACCCACTGTGGCCTCGAAAGCGGAAATTTCCTGCGCGGTTTTGTGCCGGCGCCTAAGGGTCCTCCGGCCGCTCGAACGCCAGCCCCCTGATCACCGCCTCGTCGCCGAACTTTGCGCGGACGCGATCCACCGCGTGCTCGGCTTCGGCGGCGCGGCCGTCGACGAGATCGGCGGGATCGGCCTGGTCGGCGGCGACCAGGGCGCTGACGCCGACGCCGATGAGGCGGTAGCGCGTGCCGCGGGCCTCGCGCTTGAGGAGGCCGCGCGCGGCGGCGAAGATGCGGCCGGCGAGCTGGGTCGGCGAGTCGAGCGAGCGCGCCCGCGTGCGAATTTTGAAATCCGCGGTTTTGAGTTTCAGCGTCACCGTCGCGCCGGCGAGCTCCTTGGCTTTCAGGCGCGCCGAGACTTCTTCCGTCAGCCCCCAAAGGATTTTTTCGAGCGAGCGGAAGTCGGCGAGATCGCGCTCGAACGTGGTTTCCGAGGACACGCTCTTGGTCTCGCGATCGGCGCTGACGCTGCGGTCGTCGAGGCCGCGGGCGAGCCGCGCCAGGCGGCGCCCCTCATCGCCGTAGCGGCGGTAAAGCTCGATCTCGCTGACCCTCTGCAGGTCGGCGATGCGGTGGAATCCGTCGCGGGCGAGCCGCGCCATGCTGGCCTTGCCGACGCCGTAGATAAAACTCACCGGCTTCGGCGCGAGAAAGGCTGCGGCCTCGCCGCCGCCGAGCACGGCAAAGCCGCGCGGCTTGTCGAGGTCGGAGGCGATCTTGGCGAGGAATTTGTTGCAAGCGAGCCCGATCGACACCGTGATGCGCAGCGTCTTCTCGACCTCGGCGGCGAACCGCGCCAGCGCCTTGGCCGGCCACATGCCGTGCAGCCGCTCGGTGCCGGACAAATCGAGGAAAGCCTCATCGATCGACAGCGGCTCGACCAGCGGCGTCAAAGCCAGCATCATCGCCCGCACTTCGCGGCCGGCCTTGGCGTATTTCTCCATATTGGGCCGCACCACTTTGGCATGCGGACACAGCCGCAGCGCCTCATACATCGGCATCGCCGATCGGATGCCGTAGGTGCGCGCGACATAGCAGGCCGCGGCGACGACGCCGCGCCGGCCGCCGCCGACGATCACCGGCTCGGCGGCGAGCGTCGGATCGTCACGCTTCTCGATCGTGGCGTAGAAGGCGTCGCAATCGACGTGCGCGATGGAGAGCGTTGCCAGTTCGTCATGGCGAACGAGGCGCGGCGAACCGCAGGCGCGACAGCGCGCCGCTTGCGGCGACGCATCGGCAAGACAATCGCGGCAGAAGCTCAAAGCCACCGCACGTCCTCACGGTATATCGCGTTCCCAATTGCTGCCGAGCGCGTTGCGCGCCCGCGCCACAGCGGCCGGATCGATGGCGGCAGAATCGGCGAAGGCGAGCAAGAGACTCTCGTCGGCGAGCATATGCTCGAGCACGCCGCCGAGAAAGTCGGGCGCGTCGGCCGACTCGCGCAGCCGATCCACCGTCAGGCCGGTGGCGCCGAGGAAGCCTTCGAGCCGCTCCGGTTCCGCGGCGATGAAGGCCAGCGCCTGAATCGCCAGTGATTCCGCGGCTTCCCGCGTTCGGGACGAGGGCGCTTTCATCGGGTTCCATTTGCCTTTCCGTAACAAATCAAGACTAGCTTGGCGGTGACGGCGGCGGCGCAATTGCGTGCGCCGCTTTAGGGATTTATGGCTGGGGGCAGCCGAAGGACCGGGGGATGGCCAAAACAGTCCTGATTGTGGAGGACAACGAGCTGAATATGAAGCTCTTCCACGATCTATTGGAGGCCCATGGCTATGCGACGATCGGCACCCGCAACGGCATCGAGGCGCTCGACCTGGCGCGCAAGCATCGGCCCGACCTGATCCTGATGGACATCCAGTTGCCCGAAGTGTCCGGCCTCGAAGTCACCAAGTGGCTCAAGGACGACCAGGAGCTGCGTCGCATTCCGGTGGTCGCCGTCACCGCCTTTGCCATGAAGGGCGACGAGGAGCGGATTCGCGAGGGCGGCTGCGAGGCCTACCTGTCGAAGCCGATCTCGGTCGGCAAATTCATCGAGACCGTGCGTCACTTCCTGGGCAATCCGGAAGCAAAACCATGACCGCCCGCGTTCTTGTCGTCGACGACGTGCCCGCCAATGTCAGGCTGCTCGAAGCGCGGCTGTCGGCGGAATATTTCGACGTCATCACCGCCATGAGCGGCGCCGACGCGCTGGCGATCTGCGAGCGCGCCGAATGCGACCTCGTGCTGCTCGACGTCATGATGCCCGACATGGACGGCTTCGAAGTGTGCCGGCGGCTCAAGAGCAATTCCGCCACCCACCACATTCCGGTGGTGATGGTGACGGCGCTCGACCAGCCGTCCGACAAGGTGCGTGGGCTGGAAGCCGGCGCCGACGATTTCCTCACCAAGCCGATCGCCGAACTGGCGCTGACCGCGCGGGTGCGTTCGCTGTCGCGGCTCAAGATGGTGGTCGACGAATTGCGCATGCGCGCTCTCACCTCGCGCGACATCGGCATCGAATCCCCGGAACGCGAGGCGCTGGCCGATACCGGCCGCGGCGGCCGGGTGCTGATCGTCGACGACCGCCCGGCGTCCTACGAACGCGTCTCGGCCATGCTGGCCAAGGAACAAGAGGTCGAGGTCGAGACCGATCCGAACCACGCCTTGTTCCGCGCCGCCGACGGCAATTTCGACCTCCTGATCGTGTCGCTGAACCTGGAGAATTTCGACGCGCTGCGGCTGTGCAGCCAGCTGCGCTCGCTCGAGCGCACGCGCAACATTCCGATCCTGATGATCGCCGAGCCGGACAGCAATGCGCGGATGGTGCGTGGGCTCGAAATCGGCGTCAACGATTTCTTGATGCGGCCGATCGACAGGAACGAATTGTTGGCGCGCACGCGCAGCCAGGTGCGCAAGCGCCGCTACACGGAGCGACTGCGCGACAACGTGCAGATGTCGATCGAGATGGCGATCACCGACGCACTCACCGGCCTGTTCAACCGCCGTTACATGGAGAGCCACCTCTCCACGCTGGTCGAGCAGGCGGCGTCGCGCGGCAAGCCGCTGACCGTCATGGTCGTCGACATCGACTATTTCAAAGCGATCAACGACAGCCACGGCCACGATGCCGGCGACGACGTGCTGCGCGATTTTGCGCTGCGCATCAAACGCTCGATCCGCGGCATCGATCTCGCCTGCCGCTATGGCGGCGAGGAATTCGTCCTGGTGATGCCGGAAACCGATATGGCGGTGGCGGCCATGGTGGCGGAGCGGCTGCGCCGGCGGATCGCCGCCGAACCGTTCGCCATCCAGCAGGGCTCGCGCGTCGTTCCGGTGACGATCTCGATCGGCATTGCCGCCTTGCGCGGCAAGGACGACAGCGCGTCGAGCGTGCTCAAGCGCGCCGACCAGGCGCTCTACCGCGCCAAGCGCGACGGCCGCAACCGCGTGGTGCCCGACGCCGCCTGAGGCGCCGCACCCGCTAGTGGGACCATCGGGCCGCGGCCTGCCCCGCCAAACGGCCAAGGACGGTTGCGGTCAAAAGCCCGTTGCCGGACAGATAACCGGCCGCGCTCGAGCCCGATACGCCCGCCGCCGCTCCGCCGGCTGCAAATAGATTTGGCAATAACGTCCCGTCCAGACGCCGGACACGACCAACGCTGTCGATCGCGAGACCGCCTTGGGTGTGAAACAATGCGCCGGTGACCTTGACCGCATGGAACGGCGCCACGCAAAGCTGTTCCGGCGCGAATTGACGCCCATAACGATCTTGCCTGCGCTTTGCCTTTAGATTTTCAACGTCCTCCCATTCCGCTGCGAACGTCGCCGCCGGCACGCGCATCAAGCCCGTCAGCTCTGCAACGCTGCGGCCGGTCAGTATGGCGCCGGCGCGTTCGGCGTTTTGGAAATCTTCAAACTGCCGCGCCACTGCAGCAATCCGCGCATCGAATACGCTCCAGGCGATCGCGCCGGGTTGGCGCAACACGTCTGCGGCCTGCTCGGAGTACCCCCGCGATTCATCGCAGAACCGCGAGCCGTCACGATTGATCTGGATGCCACCCTGCATGATCACGGCCCAGGTTATCAAAATGTTATGCGGCGTCGCGACCGAGCCGTGGCCCTGATAGGCGCCGAGGTGCGAGAGTTTTGCGCCGAGTGCTTCCCCCCACATGACGGCGTCGCCGCGATTTCCCGGATGGCCGAAATAGAGCGCGCCATCCATCTCGGGAATGAAGCGACGGACGAGGTCCGGATTGCCGCCAAAGCCGTTGCAGGCAAGGACAAGAGCCGCACAGCCGATACGTTCGCGCATGCCGTCGCCGCGCAGGATCTCCACGCCGCGGATGCGGCCGTCGGGCTCCGCCAGCAGCACATCGGCAATGCGTCGCGGCAGGATGGCGATTTCGCTGGTCTCCGCGGCATGACGCAGCCGATTGATCAGCTCCAACCCGGTACGGGTCGGCAAGCCGTGCATGCGCATGGCGGAATGGCCCGGATAGTTGAAATTGTCGACCACGTCGAACGGCAAGGCGTAGCGGTCCGCCAGCCATTCCACCAGCACGCCCGCGCCGTGCGCTACGGCGTCGACGACGGCGGCATCCGCCTCGCCCTTGGCCTTGCGCGCAATGTCGCCGGCAAAGAGTTGCGGGCTGTCCACGATGCCCTTGTCACGCTGGAACCGCGTTGCCGCCGCAGGAATGAGTCCGGCCGACAGCGCCGTCGAGCCGGCCGGCACAGCGTCGCGCTCGATGACTAATGGCTCGATGCCGGCTTCTTTTGCCGCCAGCGCCGCGCACAGCCCGGCCGCGCCGGCGCCGACGATCAGGAGCGGTACGTCGATCTCAAAATTTGTCTCGAATGAATGGCTGATCGTGCTCATGCAATACCCTGAAAACGAACATCGCCCGCGCGTTAATGAGTTCAGGTGTTAAGCGGTAAGCACAATTGTTGTGGTTGACGGCAGTTTCCACGTCATGGCGAAACCTCGGCCGTTGATTTCCGCGGCCGTTGCGCTAGCTGTTCGCGACGGCGACATTGCCGGATTAAACGCTGTCCTGAGCGCCAAGCAAACAGCCGGGACATCGTACGATCTCTTCCGATAACCCTGCGGAATGCTCAGGTCCGCCGCATCTCCTGGGTCCGTGGGGTTCGGCCGGCCCGGGAGCGGTGCGAGTGGCCTCCTCATATCACCGCTTCCGGCCGGCCACCTAAGAAGCTTACTGATAATTCGAGATCGGTGGGCGACGGCTGGTCGAGTGCACGGTGCCTCTGAAAAAATTCGCTCGACCTCCCGAAAAAGCCGTGTTCAACAGAATCCGTCGCAAGCGGACTCCTGCACTGCAACAAGAAGCTTTGGTCATTCGATCACATCGTCGGCGGCAGCGAGCATGCCGGATGGAATGCCGAGGCCGAGCGACTTGGCGGTCTTGAGGTTGATCACGAATTCGATCTTTGTCGATTGCTGCACTGGCATATCGGCAGGCTGAGCGCCTTTCAGGATTTGGCCGACGTAATTTCCCGCCAGTCGATATACATCGGTAACGCTTCCGCCATAACTCATCAGGCCGCCAGCGTCCGCAAATTCGCGCCGATCAAACATGGTGGGAACGGCGTGTCGTGCCGCCAGTTCTATAAGTTGACTCCGTTGGCTGAAGAAGAACGCATCCGTCGTGACCAGCAGCGCTTTCGCTGGTAATTCGGCGAGCCCGGTAACGGCAGCATTGATATCGCGTTCGGAACTTGCATTGAGAATGCGAATTTGCAGGCCGAGCGAGCGCGCGGCTTGTTGGAGCTTTTCCGATTGGTCGGTTGCGCCAGGGCGGCCCGGATTAAGCAGAACGCCGATGACGCCCGTCGCCGGGACTATCTCGTGGAGCAGCTCTAATCGCTTCGAGGCCACTTCGACGTTCAACGTGACCGCACCCGTCGCATTACCGCCCGGATGGTTGAGGCTGGAAACCAGACCGAGTTCAACAGGGTCGCTGCTTGTCGTAAAGACGATCGGGATAACCTTTGTCGCCGCTACGGCAATAACATTCGCAGGCGTGCTCGTAGCGGCAATCACGTTGACGCCGCGACGGACTAAATCGGCGGCCATTGCCGGCAACCGCTCGTAGTCGCCTTCCGCCCAACGATATTCGACCGCTACGTTGCGATCCTCGGTGAATCCAGTATCACCAAGACCCTGGCGAAACGCGAGTAGAAAGCGTTCGTATCCCTGCGGAGAAGTGCCATTAAGGAAGCCGATGACCGGGCCCGCCGGTTGCTGCGCGCGAGCTGCCGGCACCCAGGTGAGTGCTGCCCCGCCGAACAATCCGATAAATTCCCGCCGCCGCATGGATCGCATCCGAGCCCAAGATCAGGCATTCAATATAGCAGGTCTCGGAAGGGTCCCGTGGCGGGTGTCACGTTAAACGGCAGACATGACAAGGGCGCCCGCAGGCGCCCTGTTTAGCCGCATTTATTCGCGTTCACTTGATCTTGGATTCGCGAAACTCGACGTGCTTCTTGGCGACCGGATCGCATTTCTTCATCACAAGCTTGGCCATCTGAGGGTCATTATCACTGCACTTTCATGTTCTGACTTCGCATGTCGGTATCAACCAGCTGCCGTCTTGATCGATTTGCGTCAGCCAGCCCCGCCATGCGGGAGACAAAGAATTGCTGTGAATGAAGAATGGGCAAGACATCCAAGTTCCGGTAGATTTTCCACCCATAGTTTTCATTCGGCGGCTGCCCGCTATTTTTGATCTCGATACGGTAGGTCGGTTGCTTCTCATTCATGGCTGAACCCTAGCTCGCGCTGCCGTTGGCGGCCGGCGCAGCAAATTCTCTTATTTCCCGTCCGGATCCGGACGCATCGATCTGAAATAATGTTCGGCGTATTGGTAGTAGTTCTCTGCCTCGACAGTATTGCCGATTTGGACTTCGGCACGGGCGAGCGCCAGATACCGCTCATAGCTTCTTTGCGCGTTTTGTGAGTTGTTTGGGTCAGGGCGGACAGTATTCGGTGTCCACCGTTTTGAGCGCGCAGCATGCGCTGCCGCCGGTCTGGGCGGGCGCGCGCTCGGAATTGTCGTTGGGCCATTTTGCATGGCTCACTCCTTGGTCGTTGTGGATAAAATGGTCCGTGCGGCACGGCCGTCGCCGGCGGCCGGACAGCCCCAGAACGCGTGTTTGCAGCGGCGCTAAAGGCTCCCGAGGAAAGAATCACAATTTCTGGAGCCGATCGGTTCTGTCGTCGCGTCGGTGCCTGCCGACTACGCACGAAATAGATGAAGTAAACGTGTGCCCATAGGACGGTAGCTGGAGAGATTGTCAAGCACGAGAGCGTCGGCCAAGGCGTTTATGTCACTTCATTGGCGTTTGCGTGCGTTTCAAAGGGCGTCGAACGTCGTCTGCCAGCTTGAGCCATTCGGCCGCCATCTCGCGTTGAATGGCACGGGAATCCTGGTCTCTTGTCGCAGCCACCATGTGCAAACAATGCGCGGCGTAATGTGCGTATACTTTGCGCTTTTCATTCTTCAGACTTGTCATCTTCCCTCCGCGACGAATCGACCGTGGGAAAAGTGTGGCCCGTTGGCGCCGTGAGTCTGTGCAAAAGTGAACACCTTTCATGACGGGCTCCGGCCGATTACGCAGGGACCATCACGGCTTAGCGGAGAATCGCGGCGATGAAAGGCGCCCGCTTTAAATACGAAAATCAACGGCAACCAGGTCGTAAGATCCTTTGCGGCCGCGCTCATAAACCTCGGCTGCGGTCGCATAAATCAATCTGCGGTTCGAATCGAACGCAGCAAGCAGCCCGGTCTCATCGGACCTTGTGTCGGGTTTAATTCTCTGCAACGCTTCGGCATCGACGAAAAACGAAGCCTCCATTGCGCTATCATGCCCCCAGAACCGCACCGCGTCCCGCGTTGCGTCATAAAAGCGGCTTTGGTTCGGAAAACTAAGCGTCATAGTTTAGCTCGCGCTGATGATTGAAGGTGACGGATCTGCCGAGCGAGCGACTGGTCATCGTGCTAAGCCTGCGCGCTGCGGATCAACGGATAATCCGTGCTATCGTACAGGTGGCGAATTGCCTGGTCGTTATATCTCTCCTCCTCGACTTCGAGACAAGCTCCCAGGAGAAACTCAGGAGGAAGCTCTTCGATTGCGAACCGGATGGCGTCCGCCGCGTGCCCAAAACGTCTGTACCCAATGGGTCGTCGCCTGGATTTCTGCCTGCGGCTGGGGAACAGCTCCGCCGCGGCGTCATAATCGAATTCGATTATGGCTTGTTCGGCCGCGGCGTGTCCGAGCGTGCTTTTTTCGACCACGACGATAATCTCCTTTGCGGCTTCTATGTCATGTCTCCCCTAAGAGACTTAGCCCCTAAGAATCTTGGCGAATCTTAAAGAGTCATGGCGCCTCCAAGACACGTCGAGAGCGTCGTCCAAGCCGATGAATCGCGCCCGCTTCTACCCAAAATCAGGTAATGCTATTGTTGAACGCCTTAGTGACACCCGTCTTGAGTGGCTCGGTGATATCGGTTGTCATTTTCTGAGCGAGCGCCGCGAGTTCCTTTGTCTGCGCCGTCATCGTCTCGAAATGTCTACGCGCATGCGCGGTCGATAGCTCAAAGAACTCCGGCACGGACTTTACCGCCAGCATGGCATGGGCGTAGTCAAAGGCGGTGTTGGTATTGGCGCGCGCAATTTCGATGAACTTGAGATTGTAGTCAGTGGCGCCGTTGGCGGCGGTCGCATAGCTGTTCTTGAACAGATCGGTCCCTTCATCGGTTGCCGCCTTGGCTTTGTCGAAGTTGGCCTTTGCTTGCGCGACGCCTTTGTCGGCGATCTCACGGAACCCATCCGGTGTCTGGGTTTTGGTTTCTGTCATGACACTTGATCCTTTAAGGGGCGGTCCTGTTTTTGACCTCCGGACCGGCCGCCCGCGGCACCGGCGGGACGTTGGCAGATAAAGCGTTTCGGTTCGGCCTTCACTGCAATTTAAACACCATCAGTTCCGTTCGTCGGTCGAGAGATTCTCTCGACGCACTCCTGGCGGCTGGCAAAAGGTCCAGAAAAGATGTTGCCGTCACCCTCAATCGCGTACCAGCCGGGCTTGATGCCGCGCATGTCGGAATTGTCTTCACTGATGTAATGAGGAGCGATCACTGTCTGGTGCTCAGGTGCGCAACGAGTCATCGACCAAGCCGGTCTGTCGGTAGGCGAATTTGTTGCCCAAGCCGCAGTGACCAAGCGTAGATCGTTGTTGCAGATATTGTGCCTACCGATGGCACGAGTGCTGCCAATGAGGAGAACGGAGACTTCGGTAGGTCTCGATTTTGCGGACAGCTTTTCAGACAAGGGCCGCTTGCCCTGTTACGCATATGGCTATCCGAATTTCGAGCACAATAGGAGTAGCATTCAATTTGCCGCTTTATCTTGCGATAATATGTGTGCCGCCTTTTCCTTTCCGGCGACTGAAGGAACCTAATTCGACGGCCGATCGTTATGTCAGCGGTCGCGGGATGAGTTTTGGTCTCGAAGATCAGAAGCCCCAGCCCAAGCCCCCCAGCTCCCCGCTGAGGCTTTTCTTTCTGGCTGCTTTAGGTTTTGCTGCCGTCGTCATAGGTCCAAAATGGAAACTCTAAAGAAACGGGAAGAATACACCGCCAAACACATTAGCGAGATCATAGATCGCATTACTGCTTTGCGTGTGCACTGGCTCCGTCATGTAGAGACTCAACTCGCATCGCAGCAGAGTCGCCCCGACCTCGACGACTACAAGCTTAGCGCCGAGGCCGCCGAGTAATCTGTCTACGTCCCGCGGCAGAAATGAAAAGGGCGCCCAAAGGCGCCCCGTCCGATCGAGCTTGCGCCGCGCCTTACTTGATCTTGGATTCGCGAAACTCGACGTGCTTCTTGGCGACCGGATCGTATTTCTTCATCACCAGCTTATCGGTCATGGTGCGCGAGTTCTTGCGGGTGACGTAATAGAAGCCGGTGTCGGCGCTGGATACCAGCTTGACCTTGATCGTGGTGGCTTTGGCCATGGTTTTGAACCTCGTTGCTGGCCGCCAACCTAGTCGGCGGGCCTCGAATGTCAAGAAACCCCGCAAGAAACTCCGCAAGAAACTCCAAAAATCCCTAAAGCACCTCGCGGACAAACCGCTTGTTGAGCATGCGGTAGAGCGGCGCCGGGTGGTCGTAGCTCATGCCCGACGCCATGCGATCCTGCAGCTCTTCGAGCGCGATCGCGGTAATGCCGGGCATATCCAGGCGCCGCGCCTCGGTAATCGGCAGCCAGACCAGCTCGACGAGTTCCTTGTCGGGGCCGACGAAACCGTCGGCGCGGTGGGCGATCGCGGCGATATCGGCGGCGAAGAAACGGCTGTCGAAACGCCGCGGCCGCTTGGGCGGCGTGATGGCGCGGGCGATGAAATGGACCGCGCTGAGGTCGGGCACGATGCCGGCTTTGGCGAACGCCTCCCAAGGCCCCGGTGGCGCCACGATTGGCGCGGCACTCGGCACGCCGAGCATCAGCCCGGTCTCCTCGTAGGTTTCGCGGATCGCGGCCAGCGCGAAGCCCGCGGCTTTCGTCGCGCTCGCATGCCTGACTTTTGTCATCAGCCGGGCGACATGGCGGTCGTGCAAAGCGGACAGCGTCGCCATCTGGCGATCCGTCGGCTCGATGCGGCCGCCCGGAAAAACGAATTTGCCCGGCATGAAACGGTGCCGCTCGTGGCGGCGGCCAAGTAGGACTTTGGGCACGCTCTCGGTGCGGTCGATGAGGATCAGTGTCGCCGAATCCCGCGGTTTCAGGTTCGGAAAACTCTGATCGCGGATGGTCTTGGTCAGCCGTTCGACCCGGTCGGCAGCAATCCCGCTCGCGATGGGCCGATCTCCGCTGGCGTTACTCATTATACATCCATCTCGCTTCTAGCCCCGGCGGCGGTGTTTTCGGCTTCGGCTTCGATTTTGGCGGTCGCGGAACTTCGACCCTGCAGGCGGCTGATGTCCAGTCTTTTGGCTGGCCGCGCCCGCATGGCGCACGAGCTTGAAACGCAGGGCGCCGGCGACCGGCGCGGCCTCGACCAGCTCCACGGTCACCGGATCGCCGAGCCGATGGGTTTCCGAGTGCCCGATGAAGGCGCGGCGCGCTTCGTCAAAGCGGAAATACTCGTCGCCGATGAAGCGCGCCGGGATGAATCCGTCGGCGCCGGTATCGTCGAGCTCGACGAACAGGCCGGCGCGGGTGACGCCGGAAATATGACCGTCGAAGGTGGCGCCGACCCGGTCGGCCAGAAAATGCGCGATCAGCCGGTCGGCGGTCTCGCGCTCGGCCTTCATGGCGCGGCGCTCGGTGGCGGAAATACTGGCGGCGATTTCGGCCAGCGCGCGCGTGTCGGTGTCTTCGGGCAGCCCATCGGCGCCAAGTTTGAGCCCGCGGATCAGCGCGCGATGCACGACCAGATCGGCATAGCGGCGGATCGGCGAGGTGAAGTGGGCGTAGCGGCGCAGGTTGAGACCGAAATGGCCGAAATTCTCCGGCGAATATTCGGCCTGCGCCTGGCTGCGCAGCACGACTTGGTTGACCAAGCGCTCGACCTCGCGGCCTTTGACCTGGGCAAGAATGCGGTTGAAGCCGTCGGGTTTCAGCACGCCGCCCTTGGGCAGCGCGATATCGAGCGTCGCCAAAAATTCGCGCAGTGCGTTGAGCTTTTCCTGGGACGGCTCGTCGTGGACGCGATAGATCAGCGGCACGCGTGCGCGCTCGCAGCTTTCGGCGGCGGCGACATTGGCCAAGATCATGAATTCTTCGATCAGCCGGTGCGATTCCAGCCGCGGCGGCACGATCACGCGATCGACGCTGCCGTCGCCCTTGAGCAGGATTTTGCGTTCGGGCACGTCGAGATCGAGCGGGCTGCGCTCGTCGCGGGCGCGGCGCACCGTTTCGTAGGCGGCATAGAGCGGCTTGAGGACGGGATCGACCAGCGGATCGGTCAGTTCGTCGGCGCGGCCCGAGACGGCGAACTGCGCCTCGTCATAACTGAGTTTTGCCGCCGAGCGCATCATGACGCGATGAAAGGTGTGCGAGCGCTTGCGGCCGTCGGCGCCGATCACCATGCGCACCGCAAGGGCAGGGCGATCTTCGTTCGGCCGCAGCGAGCACAGATCGTTGGAAATGCGCTCCGGCAGCATCGGCACGACGCGATCGGGAAAATAAACCGAGTTGCCGCGACGGACCGCCTCGCGATCCAGCGCCGAGCCGGGCCGCACGTAATGCGCCACGTCGGCGATGGCGACGGTGACCAGGTGGCCGCCGGCATTGCGCGGATCGGGGTCGGGCAGCGCGTGCACCGCGTCGTCGTGATCCTTGGCGTCGGGCGGATCGATGGTGACGAACGGCACTGACCGCCAATCGTCACGGCCCGCCAGCGTCGCCGGCCGTGCCGCGTCGGCTTCATCGAGCAGGGTGCGCGCAAAAACGTGTGGGATGTCGTGGGAATGAATCGCGATCAGGCTGATGGCGCGCTCGCTCTTGATTGAGCCTAGTCGTTCAATGACCGAGCCCATTGGCAGACCGAGTCGGCCGTTGCGCGACACTTCAACTGCAACAAGATCGCCATCCGCGGCGCCAAGGGTGCGATCGGGGGGGATCGCCATCTCGCGGCCGAGCTGTTTCTTGTCGACCGGCACCAGCCTGCCCCCGCCACCGGGCAGCCCGCGAAAAATGCCGAGCACCCGATGCTTGGCGCGGTCGAGAAGTTTTATGACGCGTGCGGTGGTTTCGTCTTCGCCGCTCTTCTCGATGCGCAGTAGCGCGCGGTCGCCGACGCCGGCGACTTCGCCCGGGCGCGGGCGGCGCGGCGTGACGATGCGGATGACCGGCGGCGCGCCGTGGGCGGCCTCGTCCCATTCGGTCGGCCGTGCCACCAAGTCGCCGTCGGCATCGCGGCCGGTGACGTCGGCCAGCACCACCGGCGGCAAGGTGCCGGGATGATGCAGGCGCTTGCGGCGGCGGTCGATCTGGCCGGCGTCGGCAAGCTCGCGCAGCATGCGATTGAGCGCGGCGCGGTCGGCGTTCTTGGCGCCGAAAGCGCGCGCGATCTCGCGGGCGCCGACCTTGCCGCTGCGCTCGCGGATGAAGGCTGCAAGCTCCTCGCGGGAGGGCAGGCGGGATTGTTTCATAGATAGGTCTTTGGACAGTTCCTCGGGCCGCTCATGAAACCAAACCCCGCGGCCCGTCTTCGTAGCAAGCACAAATTATTCGGCCGCTTCCGTGGGCGGCTTGCGGGCGGCCGGTCGTTTGCCCGCGCCGGGCTTTTTCGACGACGCTTTGACAACGCGCGCCGTTCCCGGCGACGGCCGCTTGGATTTGCGCGGGCGCGCGTGCGGCGCCGAGCCGGTGCGCTCGGCCCGTGCATCGATCAACGCGACAGCTTCGTCGAGCGTCACGGTCTCCGGCGTCTTGTCGGCCGGCAAGGTGGCATTGACGCCGTTGTGGCTGACATAGGGGCCGTAGCGGCCCTTCTTCGCTGTGATCGGTCCGCCCTTGGCCGGATGATCGCCGAGCGCACGGCCCGGATCGGCGCCGAAGCGGCGGCCTTTTGACGGCCGCAGGCGTTTCTCCGCGATCAATGTCACCGCGCGGTTCAACCCGATGGTGAAGACCTCGTCGCCGTCATCGAGATTGGCGTAGGTCTTGCCGTGCTGCACATAGGGCCCGTAGCGGCCGATGCCGGCGAGGATCGGCTCGCCGTCCTCGGGAGACAGGCCGACCTTTCGCGGCAGCGACAACAGCGCCACGGCGCGATCGAGATCGATCTCGTCGGGCGCCACGCCTTTGGGCAGGCTGGCGCGTTTCGGCTTTTCGCCGTCGACGCCTTCGCCGAGCTGCAGATAGGGGCCGAAGCGCCCCGAGCGCACGGTGACGTCGAGCCCGGTGGCGGGATCTTCGCCGAGCTTCTTGTTGCTGACTTCGCCGTTGCCGTCCGCGGTGAGGGGGCGCGTATAGCGGCATTCGGGATAATTCGAGCAGCCGATGAAGGCGCCGAATTTGGACAGTTTCAGCCCCAGCCGGCCGTTGCCGCAGGTCGGGCAGAGGCGCGGATCGGTGCCGTCCTCGCGCGCCGGGAACAAATGCGGCGCCAGCATGTCGTCGAGCGTGTCGATGACGCCGGAAATCTTCAAATCCTTGGTGCCGTCGACCGTGCCGATGAAATCGCGCCAGAAATCGCGCAGCACCTCGCGCCAGGCCACTTCGCTGTTGGAGATGAGATCGAGCTGCTCTTCGAGGCCGGCGGTAAAATCGTATTCGACGTATTTGGCGAAATAGCTTTCCAGGAAGGCGACGACGATGCGGCCGCGGTCTTCCGGGTAGAGCCGGCGCTTGTCGAGCCGCACATATTTGCGGTCCTTGAGCACTTGCAGGATCGAGGCATAGGTCGAAGGCCGGCCGATGCCGAGCTCTTCCATGCGTTTGACTAGCGACGCTTCGGAATAGCGCGGCGGCGGCTCGGTGAAATGCTGGTCGGCAGTGATCGAACGCTTGGCGAGCCGCTCGCCGGCGCTCATCTGCGGCAGCCGGCGCGATTCCTCGTCCTCGGGATCCTCGTCCTGGCCTTCCTGGTAGAGCGCGAGAAAACCGTCGAAATTCACCACGGTGCCGGTGGCGCGCAGATCGAGCACGCGGCTCGCGACATTGGCGGTGATCTCGACCGTGGTGCGCTCGAGCTCGGCGGATTCCATCTGGCTTGCGACCGTGCGCAGCCAGATCAGCTCGTAGAGCTTGGCCTGATCCGCATCCAAGAAGCTTCGGGTCTCGCGCGGCCGCCGCGTAAGCTCGGTCGGGCGGATCGCCTCGTGGGCTTCCTGGGCGTTCTTGGCCTTGGCTTCGTAGCGGCGCGGTGCGGTCGGCACATAGCGCGCGCCATAGTCGCTCCCGATGACGGCACGCGCGGCGGTGATCGCCTCCGGGGCGATCTGCACGCCGTCGGTGCGCATATAAGTAATGAGACCGACGGCCTCGCCGCCGACGTCGATGCCCTCATAGAGCCGCTGCGCCACCCGCATGGTGTGAGCCGGCGCAAAGCCGAGCTTGCGGCTGGCCTCCTGCTGTAAGGTCGAGGTGGTGAACGGCGGCTGCGGATGCCGCTTGACCGGCTTGGCATCGACGGAAGCGACGGTGAAGGTCGCGGTTTCGAGCGCCTGCTTGAACGCTTGCGCCTCGGCGCCCGAGCCGATGTCGAGCCGCTGCAGTTTCTTGCCGTTGGCGCCGACGAGGCGCGCATCAAATGTCTCCTGGCGCGGTGTCGCCAAGGTCGCCACCAGCGACCAATATTCCTTGCGGACGAATTTTTCGATTTCAAGCTCGCGGTCGCAAACGAGCCGCAGCGCCACCGACTGCACCCGCCCCGCCGAGCGCGCCCCCGGCAGCTTGCGCCACAGCACCGGCGACAGCGTAAAGCCGAACAGATAATCGAGCGCGCGGCGCGCCAAATAGGCATCGACCAGGGCGTGATCGATGGTGCGCGGATGGGCCATCGCCTCGGTCACCGCCTGCTTGGTGATGGCGTTGAACACCACGCGCTCGATGGTCTGCTTGTTGAGCGCCTTCTTCTCTTTGAGGAACTCCAGCACATGCCAGGAGATCGCCTCGCCCTCGCGGTCGGGGTCGGTGGCTAAAATGAGCTTGTCGGCGCCCTTGACCGCCTTGGCGATGTCGTTGAGCCGCTTTTGCGCCTTGGGATCGATCTCCCAGAGCATTTTGAAATTGTGATCGGGATCGACCGACCCTGACTTGGCCGGCAGGTCGCGGACATGGCCGAACGAGGCCAAAACCTCGTAGCCCTTGCCCAGATACTTATTGATGGTCTTCGCCTTGGCGGGCGATTCTACGAGTACTAAGTTCATGGAAGCCATTGATAAAAAGCCATTTTCTGGCGTTTGGGGGCCGAGTGCCGGCCGCCGAGTCGCCGGGAACATGGGTAATGCAACCCCGCCTGTCAAATCGTTACCGGGGCAAGGCCGCGTCTCCGTGACGTCGGAATAGGGCCAGAGCGGGGCGCCATGCCGGCCCTGAGCCTCACCCTCTACAGTTGTCTCAAATTAATTCTATCGCATTGGTCTACGCGATTGGGCGGCCTGGTTCACGGCCCGCGCAGCCCGAGCCGGTCGAAAAGCGCGCGGCTCGGATGGCCGTCGGGGGTCATGCCAAAACCTTGCTGAACTTTGCGGATGTCGTCGCGCAGATCAAAGTCAAAATGGCCGTCGAAATCGGCGACCTTGTAACCCAGCGCGGCAAATTTTTTCTGCAGCGCGATGCGCTCGGCGCGGGACGGCTGGAAATCGTTGATCGGCCAGGCGCTGCGGAAGGGGTTTGCGCCGCGTAGCCGGTCGGCGAGATGCGCCACCGCGAGCGCATAGGCGTCCGAATTGTTGTACGTTTTCAGCACGACGAAATTCTGCGTGACCAGAAATGCCGGGCCGGGCGCGCCGCTCGGAAAGAACAAAATGGCGTCGCCGGTGTCGGGCCAGCGGCCGCCGTCGAGGCGCTCAAAACCGCGCGCGTGCCACGCGCGAAATGTGCCGCGGCTGGCGCTGTAATCGAACTTGAGCGGCGCCAAAACTTCAAAACCCCACGGCAAGCCGGGCTGCCAGCCGGACTTTTGTAGATAATTGGCGATCGAGGCCAGCACGTCGGGCACGCTGGTCCAGATATCGGCGCGGCCGTCGCCGTCAAAATCGACGGCGTATTTGAGATAGCTCGACGGCATGAACTGGGCCTGGCCCATGGCGCCCGCATAGGAGCCGAGCAATTGCGGCCGCGCGATCGCGTGCGACTGCAGGATCTTCAGCGCGCTGATCAATTCGTCGCGGAAATAGGGCTGCTGGATCTTGGCTTGCGCCAGCGTCGCGATGCAGCGCAATACGTCCCAGCGATCAGAACTGTCGCCGAACGAGGACTCGATGCCCCAGATGCTGACCAAGATCGACGCCGGCACGCCGTACTTGGTCTCGACCCTGCGCAGCGTGTCGGCCCACAGCGCCGATTTGCGCAGGCCTAAGGCGATGCGCGACGGCGACACGATGCTCTCGACATAAGCGCCGAACGGTTTGCCGTATTCCGGCGCGTGCTGCATGGCGCCGAGCACGCGCGCATCCGGCGTCACCCCCGTAAAGGCCAGATCGAAGGTGGCGCGCGAAATGCCCTGCGCCGCCGCGTCCTTCCACAGGCCGGCGAGGAATGCGTCGAACGTTTCGCCGGTTTGGCCGCTCGCCGATCCGATCGCGAGCACGAGCGCCACGATCGGCAACGCGCGCCGCAAGAGTTTTGTGGATGTCGCCAGGATGAACCGCATCCCCGTCTATAGCAGCGA
>Ga0307476_10000568_pt1 | contig 27209 bp, 29 predicted proteins | sample atmos_gasesECM2C_2_FD_203314 | JGI IMG/M metagenome (GOLD analysis project Ga0307476, IMG submission 203314) | Hardwood forest soil microbial communities from Morgan-Monroe State Forest, Indiana, United States - atmos_gasesECM2C_05 | ecosystem: Environmental > Terrestrial > Soil > Temperate...
CGCCGGCCAGCGATGCAAAGGGAGAGTAGTGACCGTAGGCTGATCTGTCAAGCAGGGTTCCGGACAGCGGCATCGTCTGTGGTTAAATCAAGGCATGTTCGCGCGTAAGATTCGCGTCGAGTACGAGGATCAGGGCAAGAGGCTCCCGTGTCCGCTGAAATGGCTGGACAGTTTCTCCATGCGAAATTTCACGAACGCGAGCGTCTTTGACGATACCTTGCCAGTCGCCGATGGGCGTATGGAGGTTGGCGCCAACGTTCCTTTGGAGCAACTTCGCGATGCCATGGAGGACTGGTTCCGGCGCAAGAGCTATCTGCCCCGGGACTCGAAGTTGTCACTGGAAGAGGTCTGAGGACTGGCGGACACTTAGCGATAGGTTGAGTTTTTTTCTGGCGAAAGATCAGCCGGACTGGTAGCTTAACTGAAACCTTAAACTGACACTGGCGAATGCAAATCGGGAACGCGTGTATTTTACGGTTCCGATTTGGGAATTCTTGGCGGCTAGTTGCTCGAAAGCAACTTCCGAGGAGTTGGAGTCGTGCTATTTTTAGGAAGTTGGCCCCCGAGAGAGGTGGCAGACCGATTGCTCGAATAGATTTCCGGAGGTGCGGATAATTTATGAGCTACAAATCACAGCTCTTCCCCCTGTCCAGCACTTGCGAAACGCCCTTGCGCCAGCGAATCAGCCAGGCGTGGGGAGCTTCGCCTTCTAACTTGCGGGACATAAAGTTCCTGCGCTCCTGGCTCGTCTACGACTCCGATTTCGAGACCAGCCGCACCCACGGCCGCATTAACTGGAACATGGTGCTCGGATTAGTGCTGGCGACCGGGGTCAGCGCCGGCTTCTGGACTGGTGTTGGGCTGGTGATCGCGCGTGCCTGGAAGTAAACGGGCCGCCGCGGTTCCTTGCCGCGGTCGCTTGACGTCGTTCCTGGTCGTCGTTATTTTTCGTAGTGCAGCAATGACATCACGTCGTAGCCTTTAAGCTTTTCCCGCCCTTTCAAGAAGTCCAATTCCACGACGAAGCCGAGCCCTGCAATTTCCGCGCCGAGCATCGACGCCAGCTTGGCAGTGGCCTCGGCGGTGCCGCCGGTGGCGAGCAGATCGTCCACGATCAGCACGCGCTGGCCTTTCTGGATGGCGTCCTTGTGCATCTCGAGCGAGTTGGTTCCGTATTCGAGGGCGTAATCGAACTTCACGGTTTCGGCGGGAAGTTTGCCCACCTTGCGCACCGGGACGAATCCGGCGTTCAAGCGGTAGGCCAGTGCGGGCGCGAAGATGAAGCCGCGGGCCTCCATACCGAGGACGAGGTCGATCTTCTGCGCGACATAGTGCTCGGAGAGCCGGTCGACCAGCGTGGCGAAACCGACTTTGTCTTTTAGGAGAGTGGTGATGTCGTAGAAGAGGATCCCCTTTTTGGGGAAATCGGGGACTTCGCGGATCAGCCGCTTGAGTTGGTCGGCATTCATGCCTGAGTTAGGGGACAATCTACCACGCTCCTTATATTTCGAGGTTTCAGAGTTTCAGCGTTTCAAGGTTTCAAAGACAAATGCGGACGATTTTGCCTTTGACACTTTGAAACCTTGAGACGTTGAAACCTGCCTCACCACGCTCCTTCGATACGAAATGAAGTGACACCGTCGGCCGGCTTGGCTTCGGACTCATCGACGGCGTCCACGCGAGCGGCGCGCGGACCTTCGCGCAAACGCGAACGCAATCCGGAGAGCTGATCGCGAGTTCCCTGGGCCATGATCTCGACGCTGCCATCAGCGTTATTGCGAACCCAGCCTGCGATGCCGAGAATGTGGGCCTCGCGCTCGACAAACCAGCGGAAACCGACGCCCTGCACGCGTCCGCGGACCACGAAGCGGCGGGCTTCGACGGATTTTTCGGCGGCAGTCATCGAAGCTTACTCCCCAGCGGCGCACTTACCAGCCTATCAAGGCCGGACAAAATTCATCAGGCCGGTCAAGTCATCCGCATTCGCGTCGGGCCGAACTCCCATCTCGGCCGCAGGCTGGTGACGGCGATTGGCCCAAAATGTCGGATATCCGAACCACTTTGCGCCCGCCGCGTCCCAACCCGCAAAGGCCACAAAAACGACCTCCTCGCGCTTCAGATGCAAAGCATCGATGCCAATCTGATAGGCACGAGCATCGGGTTTGTAGGTCTTGACCGAGTCGGTGCTCAGGACATGTTGGAATTGTCCTTCCAGGCCAGAACTCTTGATGCAAGCATCCAGCATGTCAGCCGTGAGGTTCGATAGGAGCCCCAGGCGAAGACCGGCGCGGGTGAGCGACTTGAGCGCCGCCGGAACGTCCGGCCAGGGTTTCAGCGCGAGGTAAGCGTTCATCAGCCGATCACGCCTTTCGGCTGTGAGGTCAAGTTTCAAAGTCCCGGCAGCAAAGACGAGAGACTCTTCAGTCACTTGCCAGAAGTTCTCATAGTGTCGAGACAGAGCACGCAGCCAGGTATATTCGAATTGCCGGTTTCGCCACAGGTCGCTGAGCTCCGCACCTTTGCCGGGAAACAGCTCCTCGGCAAGCGTGAAGACGGGGCTGGGATCGAAGATGGGGAACGCGTCGAAGAGCACAGCCTCAGCTTTCTGCTCTTGTGCGGCAAAGACGGATTGTGAGGACGCGAAGGCGGAAGCGGCGGTGAATCCAGCCATCAGATTGAGGAACTCTCTTCGATTCCTTGACATCTCGCTTCGACGCAAAGTGCACTCAACCTGGCGAACCAGTTTACGCCCGTGACAAATACACACCCTCGGCAGTGTCGACCTTGATCTTCTCGCCTTCGTTGATGAAGGGAGGCACTTGCACCACCAGCCCGGTTTCAGTTCTTGCGGCTTTGGTGACGCTTGATGCGGTCGCGCTCTTCAGGCCGGGCTCAGTCTCGACTACGGTGAGTTCCACGGTCTGGGGCAGTTCGATGCCGACGGCCTTGCCGTCGAAGAATTCCACTTTGATCTCGAGATTGGCAATCAGGTAATCGACGGCGCCGCCGAGAACCTCTTTGGTCAGGTGCGTCTGCTCGTAGTTCGACGTGTCCATGAAGTAGTAGTTGTCGCCGTCGGCGTAGAGGAACTGCATGTCGACCTCGTCCACGTTGACCTTCTCGATAGGGTCGGGCGAGCGGAAACGGTGCTCGAACATAGCGCCGGTACGAAGGTTGCGCAGTTTGGCCTGGATGAAGGCACGCAGGTTGCCGGGCGTGCGGTGTTCCACGCTGAATACGGAGTGCAGATCATTGTTATGCTTGATGATCATGCCGGGACGCATTTGGGTGGCAGGGATCGACATCGCTTGCAACAATCTCCTTAAAATAAGTGCGGTTTGCAGACGGAAGGCGGGCAGGCCACATATTCCGCCGCACAAGGGCCGAAAAGTTATTTTACACTCAGGTGGCAGGAAAGGAAACCTTCCCAAAGCTGCATTCATCGTAAGGGGGCCACATTCGTTGCCCTTGGATAGTCTCCGCGCTAACGGTTGCGGAGGACTAGAATCTTTCCTAGGGATATTGGGATTGGACGGAAACTGCCGATCTTCCGCCACGCAGAAATGAGGTCAAATTATGAGTTTTGGACGTTATGAATCTTCTGATCGAAACAATGCTGGAACCGCTGTCACTTTCTTTCTCATCGGACTGGGAGCGGGAGCCCTGGCGGCCCTTGCGCTGGCCCCGAAAAGCGGCAAACAATTCCGTCGCGATCTGAAACGCGGCTACGACGATGCTAAGGACACGCTGCAGGATTGGACGGAAGAAGCCAAAGACCGTGCCCGCGACGCGAAGGAACGTGTGAAAGACGTGGCCGAGCGTGGCGTCGAAATGGCTGGAGATCTCCGGGACGCTGCACGAGAGAAAGTGGAACCTCTGCGGCGGGCCGTCAATCGCGGGTAAGAACCACGGGAAATGTCATCACCGAGCAACCCGCTCCGACGGTTCTCTAGTGCCGGTGCTGGCGCCAGGCTAGCGCCTGTTCAACGAAAGATTGCAGCGAAGAACCTTCCGATCTTTCGCAGCAGGCTATCGTGCTCGGCATTTTCCTGAGCAGTTGGCGGCGGTTGTGCCTGAGGCTCGAACTGGGTGCGGCGGGCTGACGATTCCATCACAGGAAGCGCCGCGGCCTCGTCCAGAGGCGCAGGGGATGCCTTGGAGGGTTTCTTGCCGCGGAAAACAAACGGGGCATCGACCTGGATATGAACGTCATCGGGCTGCGAAAGAGGCAGGGGCTGGGTTTCGGGTCCGCTGGAAAGTGTCTGGCTGGCGCCGTTTTCCGTCTCTGCGGCGGTCTCCGGTGATGCCCCACCTTGAGCCGGCGTGACGTTCGTCCGCAACTCAGAATCCGGAACAAGCCCCGAGGAGGCTTCCGTTCGCATGACCGGAACCGGCGGCGGACAGCCACATTCCAGCGGAACATTGGTATCGACTTTGTCGATCTTCCCCGAACGAAAGACGGCCTGCTCGGCGGCTTTCACCTGATAGATGCGGTCCCCCAGCAACTCCGAAACGATCGCCGAAGAGTTGTTCCCCATCAACCCCCGCACGCAAGTGTTGCCATGCGCGTCGGCGCTGACGGCGTAGTGAAACTCTCCCGGGCCCGCGAACAGGACGCGGAAATCCGGAGTGAGCACGGTGTCGGCCGAGGAATCGAGTGCGGAATGCATTTCGAGCGCCCCTGTGCTGATGCCGAGCATCAAGTCTTTGCGGTTCTTGGAAGGCGTTACCGAAACCACGGTCCCAGGGCAAACACGGACCTCGCCTCCTCTCGATAAATGCAGCACCGCAGTATCGCTTCCGGCGGTGAGGGACGACCCAGCCGGGAAACGTTTGCCCGCCAACTCGATCTCGCCGACGCCGTTGCTGACCGGCACTACGGCCGGAGCGGCGGCAGGCGCCACCGACAGAACTTGCGGTGCCTGGACGGGCGATTTCGCGCTGGCCGCGCTTTGGTCTTCGGTCGAGCTTCCGGCGGGCTTCAAGCGGATCATCAGGCGGTTGCCGGCAACGTCCCAGGTGTAGCCGTAAGGAACCAGGAGGTCGAGAACAATCCTGGTGACGGGAGGCTTTATCTGATATTGCTCGGTACGGATGGTCAGAATGTTTTCGCGCTGAACTGGAATCCGCTTGCGCTGCATTCCCACGCGCACGTTGGATAAATCGATGACCAGCCGCGGGGGTGAATCCAGCACGCTAATTGCTGGTACTACGGGATGAGTGGAAACAACTTCAAGTGCCGGTACACCGCGGTCGTGCACGAATCGCACACTGCTGATGACGGCGGCTTCGGCCTGGATGGGACTTGTTTTCGGAGATTCCGCATTCTGCGACCGAGCCGGCGTCACCATCAGAGCGGCTAGCACCAACCCGACAACTTGGAGGCCAGATCGCGGCAAAGAAATCCCCTGAAACGAAGATCAGAGAACGCATTGTGGTTCTGAAAAAGAACCTTATCACTTGTCAGGAAGGTAAAAAAGTGGAGGGCGCGCGGGCCGTCGAAAACGGCGCGCCTTTCCGAAACCAGTGTTCAGCTCTGCGGAAGGAATTCGTACTCTTCAATGACCGCGGCCACGGCCATTTTGCCCTCGCCGGTTCCGTCCTCGATGCGCACTACGCGCCCTTTGCATTGCACGCGGATGCTTTCCGTCAGGGTGATCTCGGGCGGGAGGGTCAGAGTGAAGCCGATGGGCGAACCACGTTCGATGGGCGAATCGAGGTAAAGACAAATGCCGCGCGCGCTTACGTCGCGGATTTGAGCTGATTCGCCGTGGTTTGAGTTTCCATCGCGGGCTACGGCTACTGGGATCCGCAGCGCGAAGCGTCGGGCAGCCCTCTTTTCCTGGGCTTCTGTCATGAGTTGCTCCAAGCTAATGAAGTGGCTTCTAACTTATCCTAAGAATGACTTGATCAAGTCTGGCCGTCAATACCACCCTTGGGGAGGCGAGTGGCACGTTCCGGTGGGAGCGCTTGGTTTGGTTGAGGGCTCGGGGCGCGTGTAAACTGCGGGCAGGATGGCCGGCGTGGTCTTCGTTCTCGATAATTACGATTCCTTTACCTACAACCTGGTGCAGTATCTGGGGGAACTCGGCGCCCAGGTTGAAGTGCGGCGCAACGACCAGATCACGATTGCTGAAGTCGAGGCGATGCAGCCGGAGCGGATCGTGATCTCGCCGGGCCCGTGCACGCCGCAAGATGCGGGGATCAGCATTGATCTGATCCGATACTTTGCCGGCAAGGTGCCGGTGCTCGGTGTCTGCCTGGGACATCAAGCGATCGGCGCGGCGTTTGGCGGCAGCGTCGTGCGCGCTCCCCACCTGATGCACGGCAAGACCAGCGCGGTCACGCACGATAACAAAAGCATTTTCCGCGGCCTGCCCATGCCCATGACGGCTACTCGCTATCACTCGCTCATCGTGGAAGGGAAAGGTCTGCCGGCGGAACTGGAAGTCAGCGCGTGGACTACCGAGAAGGACGGTTCGCGAACGATCATGGGTTTGCGGCACAGAGAGTTTGCGGTTGAGGGAGTGCAGTTTCATCCTGAGAGCGTGCTGACGGATGCGGGGAAGAAACTGGTGGGGAATTTCTTGGCAGTGACCACCGACCACTGATCACTGACCACGGCCTCTCGCCTTCTCCACTGCCCTCAAGAGTGCCTGAGCCTTATTCATCGACTCGTCAAATTCCTTCGCCGGGTCCGAATCCGCCACGATTCCTGCTCCCGCCTGCAGGTACGCGTGCTTACCTTGCATGAGCATGGTGCGGATGCCGATGCACGAGTCCAGGTTTCCGGCAAAATCGGCGTAGAGTACCGAACCGCCATAGATGCCGCGCCGGACTGGTTCCAGTTCTTCGATGATCTGCATGGCGCGGACCTTTGGCGCTCCGCTCAGCGTGCCTGCGGGAAAACAAGCGGCGAACGCGTCGATCGCACTGAGATCTTTGCGCAAGGTGCCTTCGAGGGCCGAGACCAGGTGCATTACGTGAGAGTAGCGCTCCACGTACATCAGGTCTTTCACTTTGACTGAGCCGTACTCGCTGACGCGGCCGAGATCGTTGCGGCCGAGATCGACCAGCATGACGTGCTCGGCGCGTTCTTTTTCGTCGGTGCGCATCTGCTGCTCCAGGCGCTGGTCTTCGGACTCGTCACGGCCGCGCGGATGGGTGCCCGCGATGGGACGGTATTCCAGCTTGCGTCCAGTGACGCGGACCAGCATTTCGGGCGACGAGCCGAGGATCTGCGTCTCTCCCATTCTCAGAAAATAAAGATAGGGCGAGGGATTCACCTGGCGCAGGGCGCGGTAGAGATCGAACGGCTCAATGCCGGGGATGAAGTCGAGCCGCTGCGAGAGCACGACTTGAAAGATGTCGCCGGCGGCAATGTATTCTTTGCATCGTTCCACGCCCTGCAGAAATTTCGCCCGAGTCGTTCCGGCGTGGATCTTGAGCTTGCCTGGCTTCTTCTTCGTGGATTTACGCCACGTGGCCGGGCGCAATCCTGCCGCCAGCTTTCTTTCTAGTGCCGCAATGTCGCGCACGGCGCGGTCGTAGGCGCGGCGGGGTTTCTCCCGCGAAACGTCCGCCGCGGCTACGATGTGAATCTGGTGATGCAAGTGATCGAAGGCGAGCAGGCGGTCGAAGAACATCAGTTCGCAATCCGGCAGAGAGAGATCGTCTTTCGCGCGGTCGCCGATCTTTTCCAGTTGCCGCACTACGTCGTAGGAAAAATAGCCGACGGCCCCTGCGGTGAAGGGCGGCAGCCCTGGGATTGCCGCCGGCTGATGCTCCCCCAGCAAAAGCTTCACGAACTCAAAGACGTTTCCTTCGTGCCGTTCGCGCCGCCGCCCGCGTTCAATCTCGATCGCCTTGCCTCGCGCCCGCAGCCGCATGTAAGGGCGCGCGCCCAGAAAGGTGTAGCGGCCTATCTGCTCGCCACGCTCGACGGACTCCAGCAGAAACGCGTGTGGCTCGTTTTCCGCAATCGACAGAAAGGCAGAGACCGGGGTGAGCAGGTCGGCGCTCACCGATTTCACCACCGGCACCAGCGTCGCCGACTGCGCCAGACGGGAGAATTCCTTGAATTCGGGATAAGGCATGCGAAGAATTAAAGACGAGACTTGCCAGACGCTGGCACTGCCTCGCGGTTCATTATAGGGGACTCGCAACCAGGGAGTCGCTACCTGGACGCGGATACTTGTGGCGTGTGGCCCTCGTCCCGGAGTACTTTCGTACTTACCCGGAAAAGACTACGAAATAGTAGGCTGTGAACCAGCCCGGCAATTGACGGGCGCGGCCCATCGTCGCAAGATACCAAGGATAAGTCCTGGGGAAAGAGCCTTCGTGCGGCCGGGGAGCCTATGCGGATCAAGTTCTGGGGCGTTCGCGGTTCCACGCCCACCCCACAACCCGAGAACATGCGCTATGGAGGCAACACCTCCTGCGTGGAAGTGCGCTTCGGCGACCGCATATACATCTTCGATTGCGGCACCGGGTTCCGCGTGCTGGGCCAGCAGCTGCAAAGCGAATTCGGGGAAAAGCCCTTTTCGGCTCACGTCTTTGTTTCGCACTTTCATTGGGACCATATTCAGGGCATGCCGTTCTTCCGCCCCTTGTACGCGAACGCGGAGAACCGGTTCCTCTTTCAGTGCTCCAACCGCACGCGCAGCCTGGAACAAGTCCTCGGCGAACAGATGGCTGCACCTTACTTTCCCGTGGACATCGGTCAGATGAAGGCGCATCGCGACTTCTACGACATCGAGACCGGGCGCGTCACGATGGAGGACGGAGTTCAAGTGCAGACCGCGTGGCTTAACCATCCTCAGGGATGCATGGGCTTCCGCCTCGAAACCAAAGACGGGATTCTCGTCTACGCGACTGATAACGAGCCCGGCGATGCCGTCTTCGACAAGGCCGTGCGCAAGCTTGCGGAGGGTGCGGACGTGCTCATTTACGACGCGCAGTACCTTCCCGAAGAATACGAAGCGCGCCGACGGGGCTGGGGACACAGCCACTGGCGCGAAGCCGTGAATGTAGTGATGGAGAGCGGCGCCAAAGAGCTGGTGTTGTTCCACCACGATCCCGATCACACCGATGTGGTGATCGACAACGTCGTGAAGGAAGCGCGCAACTACTACCCCAAAGTGCGGGCCGCGGCTGAGGGGATGGAGATTAAGCTGTAAGCCAGCGCTGGCTCTTGCGCCTGCTCACGAACTCTTGCCCAACGTCGAACTAGAATCTGTGGAAGGCCTTTCCGGGAACATGCGGTCGAACTCCGGTTCGTCATGAAGAAGAACGAGATCCGGATCGCGGCGAGCCCACACCGCGTCCTTGTACCCGGCCTCCCAGGATTTACGCAGAGCATCGATGGCATCCGGCTTTCTGCCCAGTTTGCAATACAGACAAGCCGCGTTGTAAAGAATTGAGGCCTCGTTGGCGCGCAAGGTGACCGCCAGGTTGAGTTCGCGCAAGGCGTCGTCCGACCGTCCCAAATAAGCGTAGTCGCTGCCCAGCAGGATGCGCGCCCGCGCGTCTTCGGGCACATGTTTCAAGTGGTTTCCGAGTGCCGTCATCCTTCGCTGGCGCATGTTGCGCAGGGCTTCTTCTTTGCCCATGGCGCCCAGACAGTTCAGGATGGGAACATAAACGTTGTAGTCCTCACCGCTTGCGTCGATGGCGGTTTCGGCAATGTCCACCAGTTCCTGGTAGCGTCCAGCGGCGAACAGAGCGCGGCATAGCAGGTAATAAGCGCTTTCGCAGTCGCGCTTCCGCTCGATGGCCTTCTTAGCCATGCGCACGGCTTCATCATGCAGTTCCGCGGCGTAAAGCACCCAAGCTTGGCTGACCTGCACTTCGGGCAGATCCCAGCGCAGGGCTACGGCCTTGCCGGAGGCCTCCCGTGCTCGGTCCACCCACACCTGATCGCGTCCCCAGGTGCAGTAGAACATGGCGCAGGCGTTAGCGCTGGAGGCGTAGGCCAGGGCGAAGCTGGGATCGAGAGTTACTGCGTTTTCGAACATTTGGAGAGCGAACTCGAGGTCCTGGCGGGTGTGGCGCCTGGCATAGCTCTTGCCGCGCAGGTAGAGATCGTAGGCCTGCAGGTTTTCCGTGGGCTTGACGGCCAAAGCCTCAAGTTCTTCCGGGGAAAGCGTTACGCGCAGGGCCTCGGCGATCCTGCGGGCCATGTCGTCCTGAACTTCGAAAACATCCTTCATCTCGCGGTCGAAACGCTCCGACCAGAGCGGAAAATCGGTTCGCGTATCCACTAGCTGGGCGCTGATACGAAGGCGGGCGCCGGCACGACGCAAGGTGCCAGTGAGGGCATAGGCCGCACCCAGTTGCTGGCCTACTTGCGCCGGGGTTACCTGCTTGTCGCGGAAGGCGAGAACGGTTGGTCGCGAAAAGATGTTCAGTCCGCGAATCTTGGAGAGCTCGGTGATGACATCCTCGGTAATGCCATCGCGCAAATATTCGTCCTCTTTCTGGCCACTTAGGTTTTCAAAGTAGAGAACGGCTACGGATTTTCTGGCTTGCTTCTGCGCGCCGGGATCGGAATCGGTTTTCTCCCGCACGCGCCGTACGCTGGATTCAAAGTCGCGCTTGAGGCGGTTGAGATCGGTTTTGAGCTCAGTGGCTGTCTGACAGCGTAGATTTCTGTCCTTCTCGAGGGTCTTCTCCAGGATGCGCACGAAATCGGCGGGCAGCGCGGTGTTCAACTCGCCGGCTGGCCTGGGGTTGCGGTTCAGGATGGCGTCAAAGACTACGGCAGAGGTGTCTCCCTGAAAGGGGAGGGTTCCGGTGGCCATCTGGTAGAGCACTGTACCGGTGGAAAATAGATCCGTCCGGGCATCCACGAGTTGCCCACGGGCTTGCTCCGGCGACATGTAAGAAACCGTACCCACAGCCGAACCTGGAGAAGTGAGTTCGTTGCTGAAGACTGCAGTGTCCTCCTGCTCAGCGGAAGCTCCCTGTGGCCTCTCGCCACTCATCTTGGCGAGGCCAAAGTCCAAAATCTTCACCTGTCCGCGCTGGGTAAGAAAGAGGTTTGCCGGTTTGATGTCCCGATGCACGATGCCCTTGGCATGGGCCGATTCGAGGGCATCAGCGATCTGGATGGCGAGCGGCAGAAGTTGGTCCATTTCCATGGGCTGGTGGCCCATCGTCTGCGCCAAAGTCTCACCCTCTAACAACTCCATGACGATGAAGTGCCGGCGTTCGTGCTGCTCAATGGCATGGATGGTGCAAATATTCGGGTGGTTGAGGGAGGAAGCGGCGCGCGCCTCGCGTTGGAAGCGCTCAAGCAACTGGCTATCCTGGGCCATATCAGGAGGAAGAAACTTCAGCGCAACGCGGCGACCGAGCTGGGAGTCGTGGGCTTCGTACACCACACCCATGCTACCCGATCCCAATTTGCGCGCGATCTTGTAATGCAGGAGAGACTGGCCGAGGAGCGGATCAGGGTTCATGGCAGCCGCTTGATAGTATTCGGTGGTAGCAGGGCCGTCAAGAAGACCGGCGCCTCGGTGTTGTACTCGGTCTTTGGCCAACCTGCACCCCTCCGCCTTGCTTCCCCACCGTCCTCGCTCATATACTCTGAACGTTTGCTCGTTCACTCCGGGAACTCGTCCCGGCGTCGGCCAACATCTTGAATCGCAATCATTCCGGAGACCACTTTTATGACCACGCTGACTGCCCCACCGCAAGTCGACAAAGAAAGCAATCCATGGGAGTCGCAGCGGGCGCGTTTTGACCTGGCTGCGCAGAAGCTTAATCTCGACGACGGCTTGTGGCGGGTGCTGCGCTATCCCAACCGCGAACTGACGGTCTACATCCCGGTCCAGATGGATGACGGGCACCTCGAGGTCTTCACGGGATTTAGAGTGCAGCACTCGATTGCGCGCGGGCCAGCGAAAGGCGGCATCCGCTATGCGCCTGACGTCACGCTTGATGAAGTGCGCGCTCTCGCGAGTTGGATGACGTGGAAATGCGCCGTGGTCAACATTCCTTTCGGCGGCGCGAAGGGTGGAGTGATCTGCGATCCGCACAAGATGTCGATGGGCGAGATCGAGCGCATGACGCGGCGCTACACCTCGGAGCTGATTGAATTCATCGGGCCGGAAAAGGACGTGCCCGCTCCCGACGTCAACACCAACGAACAAATCATGGCTTGGATGATGGATACCTACTCCATGCACATGCGGCAGACCGTTACAGCGGTCGTGACCGGGAAGCCGATCAACATTGGCGGTTCCCGCGGACGTCGCGAGGCTACTGGCCGGGGCGTGATGGTGGTGTGCGACGAGGCCATCAAGAAGCTCGGCTTATCGCGCGAGAGCAGCCGCGTGATTGTGCAGGGCTTCGGCAACGTGGGCTCGAACGCCGCGCACCTCATGCATCAGGCGGGATACAAAGTTGTGGGCATCGCTGAAGTCGGTGGCGGTCTTTACAACAAGAATGGAATCGACTTGAATGCCCTGGTCGAGTTCCGGCAGAAAAATGGAACCGTTCATGGCTTCCCAGAGGCGGAAGCGGCCGAAACCGCTGACCTGCTCACCACGGAGTGCGAAATCCTCATACCTGCCGCGACCGAGAACGTCATCACTTCCCGCAACGTCGATCGCGTGAAGTGCCGCATCCTGGCGGAAGGCGCAAATGGCCCCACTACCTCGGCCGCCGACGATGTCTTAACCGACAAGGGTGTTTTTGTCATTCCAGACATTCTGGCCAACGCCGGTGGCGTGACTACCTCGTACTTCGAATGGGTGCAGGACCGACAGGGCTATTTCTGGAAAGAGTCTGTGGTCAACGAGCAACTGGAAGAGATCATGATCTCGTCGTTCGGGGATGTGGTCCGCTACGCCGAGACCCACAAGGTCAACAATCGCATAGCGGCTTATATGCTGGCCATTGATCGCGTGGCGTATACGATTCGTCAGCGCGGAATCTACGCTTAGGGCGACTGAACGGATTTTGCACGGTGGAGTGAACAGATTTTGGGCGGGCATGGCTTCAGCCGTGCCGTAACGATCCAAAGAAAAATTGGGGCTTTGGCCTTTGAGGTTCGCGCCCCACAGGAGGGTTCGATGAAACGAGTTGAAAGGAAGTTGATGGCGCAAATCGCGGTTTTGGTATTTGCGCTGTCGCTGGTGAGCACCTTTGGCGTTGCCCAGCAATATCCAAATGGCGAGCCCGGCTCAAAGCCCGAAGCGACTGCGACGCCAGATCAGATGGCGGAAGCCACCGCCGGCGACAAGCTGGACATCAATACGGCGACCGCTGATCAGCTCAAGGCTCTGCCTGGCATCGGGGACGCCTACTCGCAGAAGATCATCGCTGGCCGTCCCTATCGGACGAAGCTCGACTTAGTCCACAAAAAGATCATCTCGCAGGCGACTTACGACAAGATCAAGGATCAGATCATCGCCAAGCAGCCGAAGGCGGGAGCCATGGCGCCGGCTCCAAAATAAATCGAGTCCGCGGACTTCAATGCGGAAGTCCAATTGTGAACCTTCGTGTCTCAACCACGGCTTCCTGTGATTGCGTTCCCCTCCACCGTGGAGGATAATCAAACTGTCTTCCGGCCACTCTCCGGGAAACATTTGCTGAGCCGCGGTGAACCTGCCTAATTCCATCACGCTGATCCGCATCTGCAGTATTCCTTTGCTGATCTGGATACTGTCTTCGAGTCAATTCAGCAGCGCGCACGGCGCCAAAGAACTACTTGCCTCGGCAATATTCATCGCGGCTTCGATGACCGACGGCATTGACGGATATCTGGCTCGCAAGCGCGGACAGATCACGACCATGGGCATTCTGCTCGACCCCATGGCTGACAAGCTTCTGATCGCCGCCGCTTTCGTGACGCTAGTGCAATTCAATCCCAGTCTGGTTCCGGCATGGATCGCCGTGATCATCATTGGCCGTGAGTTCCTGGTGAGTGGCCTGCGTTCCATCGCTGCGTCGGAGGGTTTCACCATCGAAGCCAGCGAATTGGGCAAGTTCAAGATGGTGGTGCAGATCGTTTCCGTGGTCGCGGTCATTCTCGATCATCGCTGGAAAGAGTGGCCGATTTATGGAAACTTCGTATTCCCGGTGCACTGGATCGCCTACGTCTCGATCTGGTTCGTGGTTTGCGTGTCGCTGGTTTCGGGCGTCGATTATTTCGCCGCCTTCTGGTCGAAGATCGACCGGCGCGTGTCCAAGCGCCGCCGCCGCGCTTTTATTCTGAGCCGCCGCCGCAAGCCGCAGCCAGCGCCCCGACCGGCAGATGCCGATGTCGCTCCTACAACCTAATTCGCTCTCGGCAGCGGCATCCCGCGAGGAGTTTTCGAGGGAAGAACGCATCCAACTGTTGCGCCTGGCGCACGATTCCATCTCCTCCGCCTTGCAGCATCGGGAGATTTCGCTGGATCCCCCAACTCCTCACTTTGCGGAGCCGCGCGGCGTTTTCACTTCGATCTATCTGAAGCGTGATCTGCCGGGGGGGCGGCCAAGAGAAGATCATCGTGGAGAAGAATTGCGTGGGTGTGTTGGCTACGTGCTGCCCACGTGCCCGGTCTACCGGGCTGTGGCGGAAACCGCGCGTGCTGCGGCTTTCGACGACAACCGTTTCCGGCCGGTCACTATCGAAGAGGCTCCTCATCTCGAACTTGAGCTGAGTATCCTCTCTTCCCCGCAACCCATCCGGCCCGAGGAAATTGAAGTCGGCCACCACGGTCTGCTCGTCGGCTGGCGAGGTCAGCGCGGCTTGCTTTTGCCGCAAGTTCCGGTCGAGCGTGCCTGGGACCGCACAATCTTTCTGGAGCAAACCTGCCGCAAGGCCGGGTTGCCCCCGGATGCATGGCAAAAAGGCGCGACCATCGAAGCTTTCACCGCGGAAGTCTTCGGGGAAAAGAGTGGCCGGTGATCAGTGGTCAGTTAGGGCCGATCGCTGCAACCACTCGGCATTGTCGATGTGACTTTTGCTCATCGGAGAGTCCGCAAGAGTCTGGCGATCTGCAAACACCAAGTGGTTTGTGCTGGCCACTGATCACTGGCCACTGACCCCTGCCGCAAAACAAGACCGGGAACGGTTGCCCGTCCCCGGTTCGACTGTGTCTGTGCTGCTTGCGAGGGTTACTGCTGCGGTTGCGCCTGTTCGTCCAATTCCACACCGTCGCCGGTGTGCACGTCTTCCATGGCGAACACGATCATTCCCGTTGCGGTGGTGGGCGTGGTCCCGATGACGACGATCTCGCCTACTGCGCGTCGCGGCAGGTCTCTCACGTGAATCACCGGACCGTTGCTCTTCTCCCACATGCCGGGATCGAAGGACGGCGTTTTTTTCTGCGTGTCGTCACTGACCGAGGCCCGGAACGAAAGCGAATCGACTGGATCCTCCAAGGTCGCCTGATAGTTTCGGACGGCGCGGAAATAGTCGCCGACCTTCACGCCCTGGTTTGATCCCACGTTGAAGTAAACTTTCTGGCCTGTGCCGAGCTCCGAGTCAAAATCCTTTCCCATCACGATGCGCCCTGAAACCTTGCTGCCGGTGGGCAGGAAGCGGTCGAAGCGAAGCGGCGGGTGGAACGGTACCATCAGCTTTTCGGCGAAAGGAATCGCCGTATCTCCGGGGTTGATGGGATCGCAGGAGTATTCGACCTGAGCCACTGCGGCCTTGCTGCGCGTGTCGATGATACGGACGCGGCCGACTTCCTCGTAAGGCTGCCCCGTAGCCTTGAGCAGCTTGAACTGACCGGGAAACATTTCGTACTTGTTGAGGTCCTGCAAGGCGCGGATAATCTCGTACTCCGCTCCGGGGGTGTAGCCTGAGCCTCTCAGATAGACGACGTCTCCCCGAACGAACTTCGTTGTCTGCGGTGTATCCAAGCCGCCAACCACAAAATTGGCATCCGGCAAGGTCTGCCGGTTGATGAAGCCGGCGCAGTAGACATCCGCATAGGTGGGCATCTGCACCCGCTGAGTGGGAAAGTTGGCGGTTGAGAAAAGCGTCTTGTCTGGGATGGTCTGGGTGGCAGTCGCACTATCGGTCGCCGACTGGGCCCAGGCCGCGCTTGCGACCATCAGCACTAAAAGTCCTATTTTCTTCATGTTACCTCCGAGAAGAGACACACGCCGCCTCCTCTCCAGCAAAATGCCGCGGAAGCTAGGCTTCAAGTGGAAGGTAACAAGGGGGGTAAGAGGGGTCAAGGTTACGAGGGTGTTAGCCGGTTGGGGGAAACTGGTTTTTCACGCAATTTGTGAATCCCTGTTGCATCTGGAATTAAGCCCCTGTAAGATTCGCGCCGAACCATTCATTTCACGATGATTTCTGCTGCCAGGAGTTACCCGCCCCGCTTGCTGCCACTGCGCATGCCGCGGGTGTGTGTCGCGGTCACCGCCCCGGACCCCGCTGAACTGGTCGAAAAGGCCGAGACCCTGATTCGTGATAACTCCTTTCTGGAGTTCAGGTTGGACTATATTTCGAAGCCCTCTCTGGCGCTCCCCAAGATCAAGCATTTTCTCGAAACTCATCCCGGTACGGTGGTGATTGCCACCTGCCGGCGGGTGGCCAGCGGAGGCAAATTCCGTGGTTCTATTGCTTCCCAGCTCGATCTGCTGGCCAAGGCTTCGGCCGTTGGCTGCCAGTTGGTTGATGTCGAGATCCAAACCGCACTAAAGTGTAAACCGGCGCAACTGCAGAAGTTGCGCGGCCGGTCAGCTCTGATTCTTTCCTTCCACGACTTCCGGGGCACCAAGAAGCTCGACGAAACTCTGGAAAAGATGCGCGCCTTTCCCGCCGACTTCTACAAAGTGGTCAGCACCGCCTCAACTCTCTCCGACAACGTGACCATGATCCAGTTCCTAGGCCGCGAAAGCGACAATCATTCTCTGGTCGGCCTGTGCATGGGCGAACAAGGCATCATCAGCCGTGTGCTCGGAGTCCGCGCCGGCAGTATCTTCACCTTTGCAGCCGCCAGCGTCGGGGAAGAAACGGCTCCCGGACAAGCCACCGCGCAGGAACTGCGGAGCGTCTACCGCATCGATACCGTCGACGCCGCCACCCGCGTCTACGGTGTTGCCGGAGACCCGGTCGCCCACTCGCTCTCGCCCGCAATCATGAATGCGGCTTTCCGGCGCGAGAACGTCAACGCTGTTTATCTCGCCCTGCATGCCAAGACCCTCAAAGACCTGCTGAACTGCGTGCGCGAGATTCCCATCCACGGCCTCAGCATCACCATGCCGTACAAGGAAGCCATTCTTCCATATCTGGACAACACCGACTCTCATACCACGAAGATCGGCGCCTGCAACACGGTAGTCCGCGCTCAAGACGGCAAACTCTACGGCTTCAACACAGATACTTCCGGAGTCGTGCGTCCGCTGGAGCGCCGCCTAAGCACGTTGCAGGATGCGAAGATTCTCGTGCTAGGGGCAGGCGGCGCGGCTCGCGCCGCGGTCTTTGGGCTCAGGGAACGCGGAGCGGAGGTTTACATTCTGAACCGTAGTGCCGCGGCGGCGCAAAAGCTCGCCCGGCGCGCCCACGCGCGCTCTATAAAACGCGCCGACCTGAAGAAGTACGCCTTCGACGTGATCATCAACGCCACCCCGGTCGGCATGGGCAACAGTCGAGAGACGCCTCTTCAGGAGAAGGAAATCAACGCACGCTTTGTCTTCGACATGATCTACGATCCCCCCGAAACCCGGCTGCTGCAGCTGGCCAAACAGCGCGGCGCACAGGTCATCCCAGGCATTGAAATGTTCGTTCACCAGGCGGCGCGGCAGTTCGAGATCTGGACGGGGAAGCCCGCGCCCCAGGACGACATGCTCCAGGTTGTGTCGCTGGCCTTGCAAGAACGCGCCACCCGCGCCGCCACGGCGGCAGGGAAGAAGAAGTAGGTCCAGTTCGGGTTATGGACGTTCCCGATTCATCCAAACAACTTGATCAGAAGCGCGTCGATCCGCCTCCACCTCTTGCACTGGGCGTCCTGATCGGACTCTGCGCCACCAAGCTGCTGCTGCACCTCTTCACCAGCGCCCGCCACTACGGCTACTTCCGCGACGAGCTTTATTACCTGGACATGGCGCGCCACCTCGATTGGGGCTATGTGGATTGCGCGCCGCTCATCGCCGTGTACGCCAAAATCGCGCTGTGGATGGGCGGTTCACTGGCCGCACTGCGCATCCTTCCGGCGCTGGCGGGTGCAGGGCTCATCGCCCTTACGATCCTGATCGTGCGCGAACTGGACGGAGGACGGTATGCCCAGTTCCTCGCCGGGCTCGCGATTCTGCTCTGCCCCGCCGTTCTGAGCATCGACAGCCTCATGACCATGAACGCCTTCGAGCCGCTGTTCTGGATGGCCTGCATTCTCGTAGTCGCCCGGATTTTGCGCACTGGAGACTCGCGCCTTTGGCTGTGGTTCGGCCTGCTCGCCGGTCTTGGTCTCGAGAACAAGCACTCCACGCTGTCTTTCGGATTCGCGGTCACCATCGCGCTGCTGCTAACTCAGCATCGGCGAGAGTTTGCTAAGAAATGGATCTGGATTGCCGGCGCCATCGCCCTTGCGATCTTTCTCCCAAACCTCATCTGGCAAATCCGGCATCATTTTCCGACGATTGAGGATCTGGAAAACGTGCGCCGCGAAGGCAAGAACGTCGTGCTCGGTCCACTTGCTTTCGTTAAGGAGCAGATCCTCGACATGCACCCGATTTTGTTCCCGGTGTGGCTCGCGGGTCTGGTCTGGTTTCTTCGCGACCGCCGCTGGCGCGTGCTCGGCTGGACGTTCGTCGTCTTCTTCGTATTGATGGAAGTCGCGCACGCAAAGAATTACTACGTCTTCCCGATTTATCCAATGCTCTTCGCCGGTGGCGCGGTCGTGATCGAGAACTGGCTCGCAAACCGTCCTCTCTGGACGCGCGCAGCCGTCGTCGCCATCCTCGTGCTTGCCTCGCTTCCATTTGTCCCGATGGTGACTTGGATGCTGCCGCCCGAGCGTCTACTCGCCTATCAAAACGCAATCGGCTTCAGGCCGGCCAAAATGGAAGTCCACCACGAGTCGCTCCTGATCCAGCCCATCGCCGATCAGTTCGGATGGCCCGAGATGGCGCGCGAGGTCGCCGCCATTTACAACTCGCTGCCACCCGAGGAGCGTGCCCAGACCGGCATCTGGGCCGGGAACTACGGCGAAGCTGGGGCGATTGACGAGTTCGGCCCGCAATACGGCCTGCCGACCGCTTATTCGCGCCACCAAAACCACTGGTATTGGGGTCCGCCGCCGCAGGTTTACAAGAACCTGATCGTGATCCAGTGGGCCCTCGACGATGTCCGCGACAACTGCACTTCGTTTCAACCTTTTGAACACTACCAGCGCTTCGGCATGGGCGAAGAAAACCAGCCGATTTATCTGTGCCGCGGGGTTAAGTTCGACATCCAGAAAATCTGGTCGCACTCGCATCACTGGAACTAGGTGTCACTCATCGGCCCGGTTACGCAATTCTCGCTTAGAGCTATGGCCTGTTAATAGGAGCGATCTGTAATTGCCGCGAGTTCAGGAGTAAGCTGCTCTTCATGAAAACAAGGCATCTCACGCGCACTGCTCGGTGGCATAACTTATTGTGCGCCGTTTTCTTGCTCGCGATAGCGCCCTTCGGGAACGCGCAAAGCATTACCGAGCTCAAGAGCAAGGCTGAAGATGGTGACTTGCAAGCGCAACTCGCCCTTGCCGCTGCGTATCACTTAGGTGAAGCAATCGAGAAAGATGAGGCGCAAGCCGTGCGGTGGTGGGAGAAGGCTGCGGAGCATGGCGATGTCTCGGCGCAGATCAACCTTGGAGTCGCTTATTCGCATGGAGCAGGGGTTCCGAAGAACTACGCCGCAGCCTTGCGTTGGTACACCAAAGCTGCCGATCAGGGCAATGCGGAGGGGCAGCGGGGCCTTGCACTCCTCTATCACTCGGGGCAAGGCGTTCCGAAAGACGATGCCGAAGCCGCGCGCTGGTACACCAAAGCCGCCGATCAGGGCAATGTACAGGCCGAGTCCGATCTTGCGGTCCTTTATCACTTAGGGCAGGGTGTTCCACAAGACGAAGCCGCAGCCGTGCGCTGGTGGAAGAAGGCGGCCGAGCAAGGCGATGTAACGGCTGAAGGCAATCTCGGGACGGCGTATGGCTTGGGAATAGGTGTTCCGAAAGATACTGCTGAAAGTCTGAGATGGCACACCAAGGCTGCAGAAAATGGCAGCGCAGCTTCTCAGCTCAGCCTAGGAATGTTCTACTTCTCGGGCGCCGGAGTGCCGAAGGACGAGGCAGAGGGAGTCAAGTGGCTGCGCAAGTCCGCCGAACAGGGCAATGCTGACGGTGAGTTCTGGCTCGGGAACTCCTACTACTACGGCGGAGGCGTCGCGAAGGACATCGCCGAAGCTTTGCGTTGGTATCGCAAGGCAGGCGACCAGGGCTACGCAGCGGCTGAATACAACCTCGGACAAGCCTACAACCTAGGAAACGGTGTCGAAAAGGATACCGCCGAGGCTGCCCGGTGGTGGCAGAGAGCTGCCGAACAAGGCCTTGCGAAGGCTCAATATAATCTCGGTCTGGCTTATCACGATGGCATAGGCGTACAAAAGGACAACGTACAAGCCTACTTCTGGATTGCGCTTGCTGCGACATCCCTCGAACAGGGATTCGTGAAGGACTATCGCGACAAAGCCGAAGCATTGCTCACACCAGTTCAGCTTGCAGATGTGCAGGAACGCATTCGCAAATGGCTGGAGGCACATCCGGCCACTCAGACTGCTTCATTAAATTCCTTACCAAGCGTCCCACTAGATCGACCACAGAATCAACAACAACAGACTCAAACCCAAGACCGCCTGCAAGCGCAAGCCGTTAGGCCCGTATTTGTCAAAGCAACTACCTGTGATGGGAAGCTCGCGTCTATCTTGTTTTCTTCCTTCAAAGAAGCAATCTCAACCTCGCAGCGACATGAGCTAGTTCAAAATCTGAGCGACAATGGGAAAATGGACACGGTACTAATGATCCAAATGGCTTGTGAAGAGCATAACAATTCTGTGTCGGTCAAGAGCGCCTACGGGGAGGCGAAGTGTTTCGGTCCTAAGAACTGCCATGCAGCGTTAGACCCGCGCACCGGGAATGTTCTTTCGTGCGACCCGAACGGTGAGCCTATATGCGGCAAAGAACTGTTTAAGGAGTTCGAATATGTGTTAGCCACTACCGGGATCAATGTAAAATTGGAGTGAATCAAGGAAGCCCGGTGGGCGGTCCATTGTTCACCGCCAAATCCCAGAAAACCACAAAGCCGGGCTGGTTTGCCCGGCTTTCGCTTGTGGAACTGGTTCGGTCAATCTTGTTTCGACGGCCAATCCAGAATGTCAAAATCTCTTCTTACGAAATCTCATTGCGACATCTCAATCCCATCTTGCGCGGGGTCACCGGCCCGCGCCGCGGGTTACATCACCATCGCTAGGTTCTCCAGTTCATACTGCAGCACCGGCAGAGCGCACCCGGCCATCTCGACCCGGCCGGCGGCGTCCAGAGCCGCCTTGGGCGAAACTCCATAGCCGCGGCCCATCAGGAACACCTGCAGCAGTTCGGCGGCCTCGTAAGAATCGATCATGCCGCCCTGCAGCAGATCGCTGCGCAGCGCCGATAGTTCGGTCACGGTGAATCTGTCTTTATCGTTATTGGCTTTTTCGTTCATTCCCGCTTCAACCCTGAGCTTTTCAAACATGGCCGTCATCACCTCCGACTCCGACCTTGAACCCTTTGTGCCTATTAGACTCATCGGCAGCCATGCAAGTTGCATGCAATTCGGTTGCCGTGCCTGCCCCCTAGTTTCATATACGGAAACCAGGCGGCCTTAGATTCATTAACACCAACGAATAACTGAAGTTGCAGGCAACCCTATCAAACCTTCTAGCGTCGCCCAAGTGCCGTTAGTAACACCCGCCGTCCTAAAAACTGACGCAGAGTGTCACTTCGGGAACGCACTTCGGGAATACCCCGGAGTTACCAGCGATTCGAGAAGGATACGGGCGGAAACTATCAGTTCTGTGGAAGTCAGTATGAGAAATAAAACTGGCGAGTAGACGAGACGGTCGCCAGCGGGGTTTTCGAGGCGATTAGGCCTCGATGGTTGCCTCATCTAACAGCATGATGGGGATATCGTCCTTCACCGCATACACCCTGCGGCATTGCTTACACTTCAATCTCTCGGGCTTCTCCCGGTACTCAAGGGGCAGCTTGCAGGCCGGACAAACCAGAATTTCCAACAGGTCTTTGGCGATCATGACAAGGGGATTGTACTGCAAGAATCGTTCACTATAGAGACACACAGTCACAAAGAAGACAAAATAGGAATTTCTGGGAAAGCTTAGCCGCAAGGCGCCGCGGTTCACAAGAGAGAACTTCACCTCGGTAGCTCTTTAGTTTCTGTGGTGAAGCATTTTCCCGACGGCCTCGGCAGTGTAAGATTTCCTAGCCGAAGCCCGAAAGCCGAAGCCCGGAGCCCGAATGCCTGTCCGAATTCTCGACGGCACCACGATCGCGCACGACATTCGCAGCGAAGTTGCGGCGGAAGTGAAGACCATGGCCACCGCCGGAGTCCGTCCCGGACTCGCCGTCGTCCTCGTTGGCCACAATCCGGCGTCGGAAATCTACGTGCGCGGCAAGGTCAAAGCCAGCGAAGAAGTTGGCGTCTACAGCGAGCAGCACACTCCGCCTGAGACCACGACCACCGCTCAATTGCTGGCTTTAGTCGAAGACCTCAACCGCCGCGACGAGATTGACGGCATCCTCGTGCAGTTGCCTCTGCCCCCGCAGGTGGACTCGAAGAAAGTCTTGATGGCGGTCGACCCCGCCAAGGATGTCGACGGTTTCCATCCCGTCAACGTCGGTTTCCTATCGACGCAGCGCCCTGGACTGGTTCCGTGCACTCCCGCCGGAGTCATCGAGATTCTGAAGCGCAGCCAGATTCCCATCATCGGGCAAGAAGCGGTTGTGGTGGGGCGCAGCGACATCGTCGGTAAACCCGTCGCCATGCTGCTGATCAATGCCAACGCGACCGTCACTGTGTGTCACTCGAAGACGCGCGATCTGTGGGCAGTGTGCCGCCGGGCTGACATTCTGGTAGCCGCGATTGGGCGCGCCGGCATGATCACTCGCGATTTCGTGAAGCCCGGTGCGACCGTGATTGATGTTGGCATGAACCAGGTGACGGATCCCGCTGAATTTCAGCGGCTGTTCGGGGGAGGGTTGGCTGCAGGATCGGCCAGCAACGCCAAGCGGGAAGCGGCTTTCCGCGCGAAAGGATTCACGCTGGTCGGCGATGTTCATCCGGAAGTTGCCGAAGTGGCGGGAGCGCTAACTCCAGTTCCCGGCGGCGTTGGCCCGCTGACCATCGCCATGCTGATGTATAACACCGTGAAGGCAGCGAAGATGCGCAGAGGGCAGTGGTCCGTGGCCAGTGGCCAGTGGCCAGTCGACCCTCATTCGGTTTTGGCCGGGCGTTGAAAAACTTTGGGGCTCCACAACGATCTCATGCAAGCCGCTCTCACTGACCACTGGCCACTGACCGCTGGCCCCTGCTTATGCTGAAAGTCGGCCTCACCGGCGGCATCGCGTCGGGAAAGTCGGTCGTCGGTGAGATGCTGGTCGCCCTCGGCGCGCATCTGGTCCAGGCCGACCGCATCGCGCACCAACTGATGCTGCCGGGAGAGCCCGTGTACAACGAAGTGGTGCGCCATTTCGGCCCCGCAATTCTCAATCACGACCTTAGCGTGAACCGCGCGAAGCTGGCGGAGGCCGCGTTCGGGTCACCCACATCGGTGGGGTCTTCCACAGCCTCGTCTCGCATTCAGGAGTTGAACCGCATCGTCCATCCTGCCGTGCTTCGCAGCCAGGAAGAGTGGATGGAAGAAACGGGTCGCCAAGATTCTCGCGCCGTCGCCATCGTGGAGGCCGCGCTGATTATCGAAGCAGGCGCGGCCAAGCGCTTCGATCGGCTCATTGTGATCACGTGCACTGAAGAGCAGCGCATCGCCCGCTTCGCCGCGCGGCAGAAGGTAGACCTCGACACGGCGCGCAAGGAAGTCGAGCGCCGCATGGCTGCGCAGCTGCCGGAAGCGGAGAAGGCCAAAGCCGCGGACTACGTTATCGACAACTCCGGCTCACTCGACCGCACGCGGGAGCAGGTGCAGCGCGTGTGGGAAAAGCTTCGTACCGAGGCGATGTCCAAGCACTAAAGAATTTGCGCGCGAACTCAAGACTTCTTCAGGAATTTTCCCTGCTCAAGTTCCTTGAAGGCCTGCTGGAGCTGCTCCTGGGTGTTCATGACAATCGGGCCGTACCACGCCACAGGCTCCTCCAGAGGCTTTCCGGATACCAGGAGGAATCGAATGCCGTCGTCCCCGGCTTGCACGCTGACCTCGTCGCCGCGATCAAAGAGGATGAGCGAGCGGTTATCGGCCTCGACGGGAGGGGTTGTGTCTAACCATTTCACGGCTTCCGTCGGCACCGCGAGCGGACCGGAAGCGTTACAGAATTTTCCGCTTCCGCCGAAAACGTAGGCGAAGGCGTGGCGAGTCGTTTCCACTGGCAACGCCTTTTTTCTGCCCGGAGCGACCGACACGTCGAGGTAAATCGGATCGGCTGCAATGCCATCCACCGGACCTTTCTTTCCCCAGAAACTTCCGCATACGACGCGTACATGAGTTCCGTCGTCGTCTTTTATCTCGGGGATGTCCAAGGCCTTCACTTCCTGATAGCGGGGCGCGGTCATTTTGAGCGATGCCGGAAGATTCGCCCATAGCTGAAAGCCGTGCATCCGGCCAGACTGATCGCCCTTGGGCATCTCCTGATGGATGATGCCGCTGCCCGCCGTCATCCACTGGACGTCGCCGGCGGCGATGGCGCCACGGTTTCCCATGCTGTCGCCGTGCTCGACCGTTCCTGCGAGCACATAGGTGATGGTCTCGATGCCGCGGTGAGGATGCCACGGGAAGCCTGCCAGATAATCCTCGGGAACGTCGTTGCGGAAATCGTCCAGCAAAAGGAACGGATCAGTTTCCTTGGTGTTTCCGAAGCCGAAGGCGCGGCGTAGATGCACACCTGCTCCTTCGAGCGTTGGCTTCGATTGGATGAGCCGCTTCACCGGTCGGATAGACATATAGGCCCTCGCGTGATGAGGTCTTTTGATGTCTGCCCGCAGCTTGGGGATTCTGGGCTGTGACTCCCTGCCGCTTGCGTTCCTCCACGAAAATAAAGTTTACTGCGATGCCGGGAAGCGCCTTCGACCACCGCGCTCACGGCAAGAAATGGGTACCCCTCCCCCACCCCCCTCCATCTCTGGAATCATCGAGTTACGGTAGGTTTGGCCTGCAAAATCTTGATGACAAAGAACCTAGAGGTCAAAATCTAGACAGCAAAGGACTTAGAGCGCGACGGGTTGCTCTGGAGCAGACTGTCACGGCCTCGACCATCATCGCTGATTTAATTTGCGGGGGCAAGGTCAGATGTCACAGACAGGCTGTGGAAAAGGATTTATGGTTACCGGACGTTTGACGAACTACTGGTATCCCGTAGTATGATGAAATTGGAATTTGAGTGGGACAAGGCCAAGGCCGGCGCTAACTACCGCAGACATGGTGTGAGCTTCGATTTGGCGAAGACAGTGTTCAAAGACCCGTTCGCCATCGAGCGTGTCGATGACCGCGAGGAACATGAAGAAGAGCGTTTTGTGATTATCGGCGCAGCGGAAGGGGTTTTATTGTTTGTAGCCTATGCCGAGCGCGAGGAACGCATTCGCATCATTTCAGCTCGAAGGGCAACGCAATATGAGCAAGACGACTACTTACGGCAAAACGCTTAGGCCTATGACTCCCGCGGCCGTCGAGGCAGCAGCCCGTGCCGACCGTGACGCGCGGCCGTTGACTGCCGAAGATCTCAGGCGTATGAAGCGAACGCCCCAGGCAAAAATCATTCGCCGCGCTCTGGCATTAACGCAGGAGCAATTCGCCGTCCGCTACCATATCCCTCTTGGCACTCTTCGAGACTGGGAGCAAGGGCGCGCGCAGCCGGATCGGCCAACCCGAGCTTACTTGAAGATCATCGCTTGCGAGCCGGAGAGGGTCGAGCGCCTCCTGAATCAGAAGTCGTAGTGAAAGGGCGCTTAGAACGGCTCGTCAGGCTCGGGACTTCCCAACGATATAGCTGCTCTTCCGCTGCTCTTCCGCTGCTTTTCCTCTTCCACTTCCTAACTCACGGCTTGCGTCCTTCGGCTTCGCTCAGGGCAGGCTGTGGGCTGCATTCTGGCGCCGCTTCGCGGCTAATATCAACGGCAGAACGCCGCTGGAATTGCTGGGAGCCTGTTCTCACGCGGTCTCTAGTCTGAGCTCTCTAGCGCGCTTTCAGGCTGTGTATTTCGGCAATGTAGCCGCCGGGAAATTCCACGATCGCGGTGATGCGATCGATCGCGGTGTAAGGTGGCGACAAAATCTTCGCGCCAGCGGCTTTCGCCTTGTTCAACGTCGCGCCGAGATCCTGCACCTGGTATCCGGTCAGTTCGTGCCCGAACGGATATGGCAGGTGCCCATCCGTTACCAGGACTAGCACGTTGCCGAACAGCGACGTAATTCGTATGCGCCTGTAGGTCTCTCCCGGGCGTCCGATTTCACCCGCGTCCGCGTACTTGTCATCGGCAGCCACACTGCCGTGGGCAAAGTCTAGGAAGCCGCGAACGAAGCCACGAACAAGATTATTATCGGCCTGGTCGTGCGACACATAGACCCGGTTCTCGGGAATGGTTTCGAGTGGAGGGTTCTTGGGTGGTGGCGTAAAGTGCCAGTACAGTTGCATCTTCACGCCGCCGGGCCACTGGATGACGGCGTCAATTCCGATCGGGTCCTTGAATGGCTCGACGATAACTTCCGCTCCGGCCGCGCGAGCGTCCTTGATCGCCTGATTCATATCGGTGACCAGGAATCCGGTGCGCTCCTGGCCGAACGGAAAGGGGATCGGCGTCTGGTAGGCGAAGACCGAAAGCACGCCTACTGGAGTTAGCACAGCCTGAAACTCGGTACTGCTGGGAGTTGGCGTGACAGTCGATACCATCCGCTTGGAGGGCTTACCCCCAAACGTGGCGACGAAGCTGTTCACAAAGGATTCGAAGTCGCCGGGGGCGATGTAGACATGCGTGGAGTCGTATTGTGCTCCAACCGCAAC
>Ga0307476_10000569_pt1 | contig 27202 bp, 28 predicted proteins | sample atmos_gasesECM2C_2_FD_203314 | JGI IMG/M metagenome (GOLD analysis project Ga0307476, IMG submission 203314) | Hardwood forest soil microbial communities from Morgan-Monroe State Forest, Indiana, United States - atmos_gasesECM2C_05 | ecosystem: Environmental > Terrestrial > Soil > Temperate...
GCTGCCGGCGTTGCCGGGCGAGCGCGCCATGATCTCGGACTGGGCCAACCATATCAGCTCGATCTTTCCGGAGGTGCGGCTCAAGCGCTATCTGGAAATGCGCGGCGCCGATTCCGGGCCGCTGGCAAATCTGTTGGCGCTGCCGGCGTTCTGGGCCGGCATGCTTTATGACGACACGAGCCTTGATGCGGCGTGGGACCTGGCCAAGGATTGGAGCGCCGAAGAGCGGCAGAAACTTCGCGACGACGTGCCGAAGCAGGGCCTCGCCGCAAAAATTCGCGGCCGCACCGTGTTCGAGCTTGCCACCGAGACGCTCGAGCTGGCGCGCGCCGGACTGACGCGCCGCAAGCACCTCGATATCGGCGGCCGCGACGAGACGCGCTATCTCGAAGTGCTGGAGGATCGCTTGGCGCGCGGCACCACGTCGGCGCAGGAGCTGCTGGAGAAATACCACGGCGCATGGGGCGGCTCGGTCGATCCGATTTATACCGAAGACGCATACTGAAATTATCCGGCAGAACGGTCAGCCGCGCCGCCGCGCCGCACATTTCACATCCGGGCGTTGGGAATGGTCATTCTTGCCGCGACCTTACCGAGGTCGGCACGAAGCTCATGGCTGATATTCGGTTGATTTAATATTTACGACTTTCAGCGACACTGTCCGATCACGAAGCTTAAGCGCCAAAGGCCCATGACCAAAACACTCACCGTGGAAGTCCAGCGCAAGAACGCCGAACGGCAGCTTTTCGGCGCCCGGCGCGCCTTGGGTCATCTGGTCGAACTCTACGACAGCGGCCAGTGGAAGACTCTTTATCGCGAGGACACTTTTGCTGAGGCTGTCCGGCAGGCGCGGCAAGCCGTCGATCATTGGACCAAAGTCATGGGGAAGTCCGAGGACGCCTAGCGCCTTAGCCGGCGGTTAACGAAGCGTTAACCGCTTCGGCTCCGCGTGACGCCGCTGCCAATTCCGTCGCGAAATATACGCCGCCGCCGATGACATTGACCGCGTCGACGCGGTGAATGCACATTGCAGCGGAATGAAGCCCCGGACGCGCCATGGCATCGCCCGTCAATGCTGCTCTCTGCGCGTTGCTGGCGGCCGGGTTTTGGAGTTTGCTGGGCTATGCGCTGAGCCGCCATCTGCTGCCGCGGGTGCTGGCCATGGGCGCTGCCCCGGTCGTGGGTTGGGCGGCGCATAGTGCCGCAACGCTGCCGATTTTCTTTCTGATCGGATTTTCGCCGCTCGCCGTCGTCGTCGGCGCCGCGCTGTGCATCGCCGTCAGCGTCGCGTCACTCAGGCTTGCGGCGATAAGCGATGCCGAGGTCGCGCCGGCGATACCCTGGTGGGCATTCGTGGCCGCCGCCGTGCTGGCGCTGGTGCCGGCCGTGGCGATCCTGCCGAAGCTTGCCCCGGGCGCGGTTCACCTCGCCGACCCGACCTTCGATCATGCCAAGATCGCGATGATCGATGCCATGACGCGGCAGGGCCTGCCGCCGGTCGATCCGGTTTTTGGCGCCGCCGGCCCGCATGGCGCGTTGTTTTATTATTATCTCTGGCACTACAGCGCCGCCGAGCTCGCGCTGCCGCTCCATGTCAGCGGCTGGGAAGCCGATATCGGGCTGACGTGGTTCACCGCCTTTGCTTCGTTGAGCCTGCTGATGGGGCTCGCGGGATGGCTCAGCAAGCGATCGGCCGCCGCGATCTGGGTCGTCGGCTTTGCCGCCGCGGCGTCACTGCGGGCGGTACTGAGCTGGATATTCGGCTCCTACGCGCTTGAGCCGTTCCTGGCGCCGCCGACCGGGTTTGCCGGTTGGCTGTTTCAGGCCGCATGGGCGCCGCAGCATCTGATGTCGGCCTCCTGCGTGGTGACGGCGATGCTGCTCATCGCCCGATACGCGCAGCGGCAAAGCGTGCTGTTGCTCTTGACCCTGGTCCTGGTCGTGGTGGCGGCCTTTGAGAGCTCGACCTATGTCGGCGGCATCACCTTTGCGATCGCGGCACTGGCGGCAGCGCCGCTGCTGCTTGCCGCAATCGAGCCGGCGCGGCGGCTGCGGTTCTTTGTCGGCATGGCGGTCGCCGCCGTGCTGGCAATCTGCCTCGCCGCGCCGTTCCTGAACAATCAGCTCATGGCGGTTGGCGCGCGCGGCGACAATAATCCGATCGTCCTTCGTCATTTCGCGGTGCTCGGCACATTTTTTCCGGCGGCGTTTCGCCGTGCGTTGGATTGGCCGGCCTATTGGCTGGTTCTGTTGCCGATCGAGTTGCCGGCCACTTATGTGGCGGGCGTGACGGCGCTGGTCGCGATGCTGCGAAGCGGTGCGCCGCCGTCGGAGAAACTCGCAACGACGGCATTGGCCTGTCTTGCCGCTGCCGGACTGTTGGCGTCTTGGCTTTTGGCCAGCACGCTCGGCGACAATAACGATCTTGGCCTGCGCGCGGTATTGCCGGCCGCTGCGGTTTTGATCGCGGCGGCGGCTGCGGGAATGCTGCTGCTGCCGCGGCGCGCCGCGATCGCCGCAACGGCGATCGGCGGGCTCATCCTCAGCCTACCGGATACGGCGGCGATGATCCGCTCCAATGTCGACGGCACGCCGACGCCGGACGGCGCGGTATTCGCGCAAACGCCGGAGCTGTGGACAGCGATGCGCCGTTACGCTGCACCGACTGCTCGCGTCGCCAACAATCCGTTGTTTCTGCAGGATTTGACGCCGTGGCCGGGCAACATGTCCTGGGCGCTGCTGGCGAACCGCAGCTCGTGCTTCGCCGGCCGTGAACTGGCGCTGGCGCTGGCGCCGTTGTCCGACGACAGGCGCGAGGCGATCAATGCGCAGTTCGTCCGCGTCTTCGACGGCGAGGCCACGGCGGATGACTTAAGCGATATGGCAAAAAAATACGCCTGCGATGTCGTCGTCATCGTGCCGCAGGACAAGGCCTGGAGCCACGACCCGTTCGCATCGAGCCCCGATTATCGCTTGGCGGACAACCGCGATGGCCGGTGGCGGATCTACGTGGCGGTCAGGGCCGATCCCGCCGGGCGGTAAGCAGACGTCAAATTCCGGCAAACCAATTGAAACCCTGCTTGCTCCAGAACGTCTCGCGGAAATCGTTCGTCACTTCGATCGCCTTGATCCACTTGGCGTTCTTGTAGCCGAGCTTGGTCGAAGTGCGCAGCCGCAGCGGATAGCCGAATGGATCGGCGAGGACCTCGCCGGCATATTTGGTGGCGAGGATGGTCTGCGGATGCAGCGCCGTCGCCATGTCGATGCTCTCGGTATAGTCGTCGTTGCAGATGAAATAGATATATTTCGCGGTGAGGTCGGCGCCAACGCGCTGCAGGAAGTCGCGCAGGTTCGGGCCCGACCATTGCCCAATGTAATCCCAGCCTTCGACGCAGATGTGCTTGATGATGATGTTCTGCTCGGGCAATTGATAAATCTGCTGTGCGGTCCAAGGCTGTTTGTTGTCGATGCGGCCGGCGAGCTCCAGTTTCCAGGTCGCGCCGTCGATCGGCTTGACGTCTTCGATGTCGTAGTAGGCGTTAAAACGCGGCGGCTTGACCACTTGCGAGACGCTGTAGGTCGGCGCCAGATGGTGCGGCCGGAAGATCGTCGCCTGGACGCGATCGTTCCACGCCGACACCGTGCGCAACATTTTTTGCACTGAATCGTCCTCGCTAACGTCGCAGCCGGTCAACAGCGACAGCGCGCCGAGGCTGATGGCACCGCGCAGCACGTTGCGGCGATCGATGTCGTCAATCAGCGCCCGGTTCTGCGTCAGCACGCCCTGGTCGACGGTTTTGCGCGGGCGGAAAATGGATGGCGTGCGTGTTCGTATGGACATGCTGTCACCGCGTCAGTGTTTGATCTCGGGCGCCGCGCCATCATCGACAACGGGTCCGCCCGTGATCATGGCAACGAGGCTTCGCGGCACCAAAAGTGCGAGCGAGATGTGGACCAGCAGAAAGCCGACGATCGCGGTCATGCACAGGAAGTGCACCACCCGGGTCGCCTGAAAGCTGCCAAACAGAGCGGCGAGCTCGGAGAACTGCACCGGCTTCCACAGTGCGAGGCCGGAAAGGACGATCAGAACGCCGACCGCCATGACGCCGAGATAAAGAATTTTCTGCACCGCGTTGTAGTGGGTCAGATCGTCGTGGGCGAGGCGAAAGTGCAACGCGTCGTTCACGGTCGCCAGGATGTCGCGCAGCGAGACCGGAAACAGCTTTTGCCGGAATCGTCCGGTTGCAATGCCGTAGATCAGATAAGCGAGGCCGTTGAGGACAAAAATCCACATGCCGAAGAAGTGCCACTGCAAGCCGTATTGCGCCCACTTGCCGATCACGATGCTGTCGGGAAAATGCAGCCAGCCGAGGATCACATCGTCGTTGTAGATCTTCCAGCCGCTGCCGATCATGATGAAAATGGCGACGGCATTGATCCAATGCATCACGCGCACCGGCAACGGATGCAGGCGGCGCTGTTGCGGGCGTCGCTCATGGCTTGTTGATTTGACGGCCGATAGTGTCATCGATGACAGTCGCCCCCGTCGGTCACGTGCGATCGGACCCTACGCGTTGCGTGTCATGCTTCGCAAGCACGGCCATTTCACAAATTCGCGTGGCATTCTTGATCGGAGGACGTCATGAAATTTTTGCTCACGGCGGCGGCTTTGCTGGTCGGCGCCATGGCCCCGGCCGACGCGGCGACGTTGGGTTCCGATCCGCCCATGGTGGTGGCCCAGGCCATGGTGCCGCCGACCGGCATGGATGACGCCAACAAGCCGATGCCGATGGTCGAGCGCATGAACCGGCGTTATCCGCAGCCGGTGCGCGTCGGCGATCTGATCGGCCTGCCGGTGCTCGACGACCGGTCTTCGACGCTCGGCTTCATCCGCCAAGTGGTGCGCACGGCTGCCGGCAAGATCGAACTCATCGTGTCCTACAGCCGATGGTTCGGCTGGTTCGGCCGGCCGGTCGCGGTGCCGATCGAAGTCGTCGGCATCGAAGGGCGGCAAGTGGCGTCGCTCGACATGACGCGCGGCGAATACGCTACGGCGCCGACCTGGCAGGGCCAGGACGCCACCGCGCTACCCGATGACGCGACGATCCGAATCGCACTGGCCCGCAATTGAACGATCACGACTTTGTGAAGCGGATAACTTTTTGGTGTTTGCCGAATTGTACCGGGTGAGGCGGAAGTGATTGGCGCTTTGCCAAGCACCGGGCAATGGTTCGGCTTATTGCGTCGTTTGTTATTGGGGGCATCGCATGGATCATGCGAACCGATTGAACGGCAAATCTGTTGCGCCGGGTGCTTCACATCCAACAATAGCGATACCGGCGAGTTGCGGTATCGCGTTTATGGCCAAGGCCTCAGCGCCCGGCCGCGCCAAGACGCGGCTGGTGCCGCCACTGACCTTCGAGGAGGCAGCGATCCTCAACACCGCGTTCTTGCAGGACGTGGCCGACAACGTGCTGCTCGCCGCCCGCGATGCCGATCGTCACGGGGGCATTGCCGGCTATGCCGCCTTTGGTCCGCCGGGCTCGGAGGATTTTTTCCGCCGCACCTTGCCGGGCGCCGTCGGCTTGATCGAGGCGTGGCGGCCGAATTTCGGCGAATGCCTGCTGCACACGATCGAGGAGATTTTCGCCCGCGGGCATGCGTCCGCCGTGGTGCTCAATTCCGACAGCCCGACATTGCCGACGGCGTTCCTGGTCGAGACCGCGGCGGCGTTGGCGCGGCCGGGCGACCGCGCCGTGCTCGGTCCGTCGAGCGACGGCGGCTATTATCTGCTTGGGCTGAAAACCGCCCATCGCCATATGTTCGAGAACATCGCCTGGAGCACCGAGCAGGTCGCCAGGCAAACTCTCGAACGGGCGCGCGAAATCGGACTCGAAGTTCATCGCCTGCCGGTTTGGTACGATGTGGACGACGTCGACGGTTTGCGCCGGCTGAGCGCCGAATTGTCGGAATTGCCCGATGCAAAACGGCGCAACCCCGACAAGAACCAGCCGCGTCACGCCGTGCATTCAGCGGCATTGATGAACAGCTTGTGGCGAAGCCATGATTTCAATCGCCGCGCCGCGGCTTTGTTCGAAGCGGAGCCGTTGCGCGCCTGAGCCGCGCGAGGCTTTAAGCTCGTCAGATGCAAAAACAGGGACGGCAATAATGGCAGTAGCGGCGGCGAAACGTCAGGTCGATCCCAGACGCTACTTCGAGAGCGTCGACGCGGCGAGCGAGAAGCCGGAGCACGAGCCGGTCTGCCTTTATCTGGAAACGACCAACCGCTGCAATCTGCTCTGCACCACCTGCCCGCGCACCTATGCGGAGCTCGAGCCGCCGGCCGATATGAGCTGGGACCTGTTCACTTCGATCGTCGATCAGATCCCGCGTTTGCATCGCGCCGTGCTGCACGGCGTCGGCGAGCCGATGCTGGTGAAGAATTTGCCGCGCATGGTGCGCTACCTCAAGGACCGCGGCACCTATGTGCTGTTCAACACCAACGGCACCGTGCTCAACGAGAAGAACGGCCGCGCGCTGATTGCCGCCGAGCTCGATGAGCTGCGGGTGTCGTTCGACGCCGCCAATGCCGAGTCGTATCTCGCCGTCCGCGGCAAGAATTATTTCAACCGCATCCTGAAAAACGTGCGCGCGTTCCGCGCGCTGCAGGAGCGCGAAGGTCACACAAAACCGCGCGTCTCGGCCTGGCTGACCGGCTTGCGCGAAACCATCGAGGAATTGCCGGATTTCGTGCGCGTCGCCGCCGAGACCGGCGTCAAGGAAGTGCATTTGCAGCGGCTGGTGTTTTTTAATGACAACGCGATCGGCAAGGCGCGGCCGGACCAGGCGCTTTATGAGCAGCTCTCCGGCGCGGAAGCGGTGCATATCGAGCGCGCTGCCGCAGTCGCCAAATCGCTCGGCGTCACTTTCAGCGCCTCGGGCGCCGCCGCCGAGCCGGGCATGAGTCTCAAACGCCACGACAACGGCTCGCCGTGGTCGCTGTGCCGGCGGCCGTGGACGGTGATGTACTTCACCGCCAACGGCCGCGCGCTACCGTGCTGCATCGCGCCGTTCTCGCAGCGCGGCTACGAGAATTACACGCTCGGCGACGCCACCCAGCAGACGCTACGCGAGATCTGGACCGGCCCGGCCTACGGCGATTTCCGCAAGGCGCTGCTCTCCAACACGCCGCCGGAGGCCTGCGCCAGTTGCGGGTTGCGATGGAGTCTGTAGCGATGCCCGACCGCGAGCACGCGCCCGCGGGCGGGGTCGTCGTCGTCATTCCCACGTTCAACGAAGCGGAATCGATTGCGGCCGTCGTCGCCGAGATCCCGCGCGACGTCGTCGGCCGCGTCATCGTGACCGACGGCGGCAGCCGCGACGGCACCGGCGAGATCGCGCGCCGCGCCGGCGCCGAGGTGATCGCGGTCGGCCGCGGCTACGGCCTGGCCTGCCTCAAAGGCGCGCAAGCAGCGCTTGCCGGCGACGTCATCGTCTTCATGGACGGCGACGGCGCCGACGATCCGGCCGCCATCGCCACGCTGGTCGCGCCGCTCCGCGCCGGCGCCTACGACTTCGTCATCGCCTCGCGCGCCCGCGGCGAGCGCGAGCCAGGCAGCATGGCGTGGCACCAGCTTGTCGCCGGCCGCATCGCCGGCGCTCTGACCCGGCTGCTCTACGGCGTGCGCTATACCGACATGTGCGCGTTCCGCGCCATCCGCCGCGACACCTTGCTCGCGCTCGGCATGCGCGAGCTCACCTACGGCTGGAATCTGGAAATGCAGATGCGGGTGGCGCGAGCGGGCTTGCGAGTCCTGGAAGTGCCGGTGGCCTATCGCCGCCGCCGCGGCGGGCAATCCAAGGTGGCCGGGAGTTTGCGCGGCTCCGCCAAAGCCGGGGCGAAAATCATCTCGACTTTTGCCCGCGTGGCGATTGAGCCGGCACGCGGGCGCGTCTCTTAGCTCGGTTACGTCGCGACTTGGCCGCCGCCGCCGCGATAGCCGGCGTCGATCAACTTTTCAGGATGGCCTTGTTGGGATCGATCCAGAACGCCCAAATGGCCGCGCCGACGACGAGCAGGCCCGCGGCGACGATGAACGGCGCCTGCCACTTGTCGCCGTAGGCCAGGTAGCCGAACACGATCGGCGAGATGGCGCCGCCGAAATTGCCGGCCATGTTCATCATGCCGGACACGGTTCCGGAATATTTGCCGCCGGTATCCATCGGCACTGCCCAGGACGGACCGATGGTGCACTCCAGGAAGAACATCGAGGCGGTGAGGCAGGCGACGGCGACGTAGGGATCCTCGGTCAGCGCCGCCGGCACGATGAACACGGCGCAGCCGAGCAATCCGGTGATGGCCACGGAGCTGCGGGCGAGCTTGGCATTGCCGGTCCGCCGCAACAGCCAATCGGTCGCGAGGCCGCCCACCGTGTCGCCGATGACGCCGGCCCACAGCGGCAGCGAGGCCAATAGCCCGCCCTTGAGCAGCGTGAAGTGCCGCACGTCGATCAGATACTTCGTCAGCCAGGTCAGGAATATCCACAGGCAATAAACGTAAGTGAAATAAGCAAGCATGATCGCCCACATATTGGGCGATCGCAGCAACGTGGCCCACGGCACCGCGGTCCGCTCGGCGACCGGCGGCGGATTGATTTCGCCGTTCGAACCTCGGCCGCGAATGGTCTCCAACTCCGCCGGGTTCACCAAAGCGTGCTCCTCCGGCAGGTTGCGGTAGCTGAAACTCCACCACAGCGACCACGCCAAGCCGACCAGCCCGCAAATCAGGAACGCCCAGCGCCAGCCGAGATTGATCATGATCAGCAGCACGATCGGCGGCGCGATCGCAGCCCCGGCGCGGCTGGCGCTGTGGGTGATGCCTTGCACGAAGCCGCGTTCGCGCCGCGGATACCAAAGCTGCATCGCGCGCGTCGCGCCGGGGAATGCACCGGCTTCGCCGATCCCGAACAGGAAGCGCAGCACGATGAACGAGGTGGCGCTGAACGCCAAGCCGGTCGCGGCGGTCATGATCGACCAATAGGCGACGATGGTTCCCAGCACGGTGCGGGCGCCGAAGCGATCGCTCAGCCAGCCGCCCGGCACCTGGAACAGCGCATAGGCCCAGACGAAGGCAGCGAAGATGTAGCCCATCGTGACATTATCAAAGCCGAATTCCTTGCTGATCTGCGGCGCCGCGGTCGAGATGTTGACGCGGTCGAGATAGGTGATGAGGTACATCACGCTGATCAAAAACAGGATGTACCAGCGGCCGCGGCTCGGCTGCGTGTGGGCTGGCTCCGCCATGTGTTTGCTCCCCGTCCTATGCCCGCTGTTGCAAATCACGCGAGCTTTGCTGTGGCAGGAACTTGCCCCTTTATCGCGGAGGCGGCAAGTGAAGCGTTGCCGCGGATGAGTTTTACAAACCTGCTGCGTTATAATCCGGCAGAGGCCAATCCGAGGCGATCCAGATGATCAAGCGCTACAGCGACCACGCCGCCAACGAGCGAACGTTTCTCGCCTGGGTCCGCACCGCCATTGCGGTCATGGCGTTCGGTTTCGTGATCGAGCGGTTCGATTTGTTTCTCCAGGTCGCGGCGCCGCAATTGGCGTTGAAGCAGGCCGCGCCGCACAGCCAGATGCTCGCCAATATGGCCGGCTTGGCCTTCATCGGCATCGGCGTGGTGATGATCGTCGTCGCCGGCTTTCGCTTCCGCAAAACCGCCAAGGACATCGAGACCGAGGAAACCGTGCCGAGCCCTGGCGAGCGCACCGATCTCGCGCTTGCCGTTTTGCTAGTGCTGTTGGGCTTGGCGCTGTTTCTTTATCTGTCGCGCGCCGTATTGCCGGCACTCTGATTGGCCGGCTTACTTGCGGGGTGGCAATGCCCGATGATTCGCCTGGGAACGATCATCCGTTGGCGGAACGGTGCGGCGGCGCGATCGAATCGCGTCCGCAAAGCTGCTCCGCTTCGAGCCATGCCATTTCCAGCAAGTGCGCCAGCGTGGTGAGATTTTCCGACGCCGCCATTTGCGCCAGTTGCGCCGTCATGGTGGAAATATAGTCGGCGACGTCTTGTTTGGACTTATCGCTCTGATCAGTCATGGTTTTGCCCCCGATCAAAACCGTCACGAGAAGTATGGCGCTAGTCCCGGGGCATGGGAAGCAAATAGAACTGCACGATCCATCAATTTCGCGGCGTCCCGCGTCGATCAGGCGGTCAACGGGCCCCACAGCGCCACATCGTGCGCAGGTGCATGAACGATGCCGACATCAATTCCGACCGAGCATTTTCTTAAAAGTTGAGAGTGGTGCCCAGGGGCGGAATTGAACCACCGACACCTGCATTTTCAGTGCAGTGCTCTACCAACTGAGCTACCTGGGCACACTTGAGGCGCTCGCTACGCGAGAGCGCCGTCTTATAGAGGCTCGAATTTCGGCTGTCCAGAATAGGCCATTTATCGATTCATGGCTTGGATTGATTCAAGGCTTGGATCAGTTCGGCGCGTCCCCGCTGTCGTCGCGCCGCTCGTCTTCTTCCTCGTCCTCCGTCACAGGGATCGCATAGCTGCCGACCAGCCAGCGGTGCAGATCGACGTCGGCGCAGCGTTTCGAGCAAAACGGCTTGAACCGCTCATCGGTGGGTTTGCCGCAGATCGGGCAGGTTTTGCGACTTTTGACGTCGGTCATGACCGGAACCATGACACGAATATGGGCGGCGCCCGCCGCTCCGCCAAGCTCACACCGCGTTGAGCCAGCCGAAATGGATCGGAAAAGCCTCGCCGCCGAGCAGCGTCATGGTCTCGTAGAGCGGCAGGCCGACGATATTGGAATAGGAGCCGACGATCTTCACCAGGAAAGTCCCGGCGATGCCCTGGGCCGCATAGCCGCCGGCCTTGCCGCGCCATTCCCCGGAGGCGAGATAGGATTCGATGTCCTGGTCCGAAAGACGCTTGAAGCGCACCCGCGTCTCGACGTGGCGCTGCCGGAACGTCTCCTTCGGCGTCACCAGACACACCGAGGTGTGGACGCGGTGATTGCGGCCGGAGAGCAGCCGCAGGCATTGCGCCGCTTCGTCGAGCAGCTCCGCCTTCGGCAAAATGCGTCGGCCGACCGCGACCACGGTGTCGGCGGCGAGGATGTAGGAGCCTTTGAGTTCCTCGTCGATGCGCACCATGTTGAGCGCTGCTTCCGCCTTGTTGCGGGCGAGCCGCGTGGCGCAGGCGCGCGGCAGCTCGCCGCGCTTCGGCGTCTCGTCGATATCGGCCGGGCGCAACGCGTCCGGCTCGATGCCGGCCTGGTTGATGAGCGCCAGCCGGCGCGGCGAGCCGGAAGCGAGCACGAATTTTGGACGGCCGATCACGGCTGCGCGCTCTCGTGGTTAAGTAGGTCCGGCGACGTTATCACTTGAAGCGATAGGTGATGCGACCTTTGGTGAGGTCGTAGGGCGTCATCTCCACCAGCACCTTGTCGCCGGCGAGCACGCGGATGCGGTTCTTGCGCATGCGGCCCGCCGTGTGGGCGATGATCTCGTGCTCGTTTTCGAGCTTGACGCGAAAGGTGGCGTTCGGCAGCAGTTCCGTCACCACGCCAGGAAATTCCAACAGTTCTTCTTTCGCCATTCGCGGACCGAGATTGCTGGCATTCGACCGCGACCATAACCGAAATCTCGGCCAAAATCGGCGCGGAACCTAGCGGATGACGGGCCTTTCCACAACTGCCTAAGACATTGTTTCCCGGGCGCAGCGCAATGCGGAGCGAAGCGTAGTAGTGCGTTGCAGACCGGGGATCGTTACTGACGCCGAGCCCAGAGCGATCCCGCATCAGCAGTGCACCACGTCCTGCTGCACGACATCCGGGAAACGAGTTTCATTCATTGCCGGTGCGCGGGCCGGCGAAACGCTCGCGGATTCGCGCCAACAACTGGTCGCGCACCTCGCGATAGGCATCGAGCCGTTGTGCGCGGCTGCCTTCGACGGCGGATGGGTCCGCGGTCGGCCAATATTCGACTTCGACGCCGCTGGTGCGGGTCAGCTCCAGCGCCCGGTGATGCGCTTCCGGCGCCAAGGTGACGATGAGATCGAAATTGAGACCCTCCCATTCGTCGAGCTCCTCGAAGGTGACCGGCTTATGCCGCGAAATGTCGATGCCGATTTCCGCCATGACGGCGACGGCGAAAGGATCGAGCTCGCCTTTGCGCACGCCCGCCGAACCCACATAGGTCGAACGGCCGAACATCTGCCCGAACAAACCCGCCGCGATCGGCGAGCGCACGGAATTGAGCCCGCAGGCAAACAGCACCGCGAGCGGTCGCGCCACCGCCATCGAACCGCTCAGCCCTTCCAGTGCAGCACCGTAATCAATGTGAACAGCCGCCGCGCGGTGCCGAAATCGACTTCGACCTTGCGCTTGAGCCGCTCCATCACGATGCGTGAGCCCTCGTCGTGCAGCCCCCGGCGGCCCATGTCGAGCGCTTCGATGCGGTCCGGCGTCGCGGTGCGGATCGCCGAGTAGTAGCTGTCGCAGACCGTGAAGTAGTCCTTGACGATGCGGCGGAACGGCGCCAGCGACAGCATGTGCGCGATCACCGGCGTGCCGTCGGTCAGGCGGATGTCGAACACCAGCCGGTCGCCGCGCATGCCGAGATGCAGCGCATAAGGCCCGCCGTCGTGATCCACGGGCCGGAAACTGTTCTCTTCGATCAGGTCGTAGATCGCGACCCGGCGCTCATGCTCGATGTCGTCGCTGGAGTTCCCGAGCGAGGCTTCGTCGAGCGTCACCGCCGCAAGACGGCCGGGTTGTTCTTTGCGAGGGGCGCGCGCCATCAGCGATTAAGCCGGATGGCGATGGAACGGGCGTGGGCGTCGAGCCCTTCCGCCGTGCCGAGCGTGATCGCGGCGCCGCCGAGCGCGCGCAATTGCTCCGGCCCGCATTTGAGGATCGAGGTGCGCTTCATGAAATCGAGCACGCCCAGTCCGGAGGAGAAACGCGCCGAGCGCGCCGTCGGCAGCACGTGATTAGAGCCGGCGACATAATCGCCGATCGCCTCCGGGGTGTGCGCGCCGATGAAGATGGCGCCGGCATTGCGGATGCGCTTGACCAGCGCATCGGCGGCGGCGGCGACGATTTCCAGATGCTCGGGCGCGATGGCGTCGACCAGCGGCAGCGCTTCGTCGAGATCGCGCACCATGATGGTCGCACCGAAATCGCGCCATGACGCGGCGGCGATTTTTTCTCGCGGCAATTGGGCAAGCTGACCCTCGACAGCGCGTTCGACGGCGCCGGCAAGCGTTTCGTCGTCGGTCATCAGGATGGCTTGCGCGCTGGTATCGTGCTCGGCCTGGGCCAGAAGATCGGCGGCGATCCAATCCGCATTTCCGGTGCCGTCGGCGATGATCAGCACCTCGGAGGGGCCGGCGATCATGTCGATGCCGACCTTGCCGAACACCATGCGTTTGGCCGCCGCGACATAGGCGTTGCCGGGCCCGACGATCTTGGCGACCGGGGTAATCGACGCGGTGCCGTAGGCGAGCGCCGCGACCGCTTGCGCGCCGCCAATGCGATATATCTCATCGACGCCGGCGAGATTTGCCGCGGCCAGCACCAGCGGGTTGAGCACGCTGCCGGGCGCCGGCACCACCATCACGATCCGCGGCACGCCGGCGACCTTGGCCGGCACCGCATTCATTAGCACCGAGGACGGATAGGCGGCGGTGCCGCCCGGCACGTAAAGGCCGACCGCGTCGATCGCCGTCCAGCGCGAACCGAGCTCGACACCGAGCGGATCGGTGAAGCTATCGTCCTGCGGCAACTGCCGGCGGTGAAAAACCTCGATGCGGTCGCGGGCGAGCTTGAGCGCGTCGAGCGCGGCAGGCTCGCACTCGCCCAGCGCGGCGGCGATTTCCTCCGCTGTCACTTTGAGCCCGGCCCGGCCGAGATCGAGCCGATCGAATGTCAGCGTGTACTCCTGCAATGCAGGGTCGCCGCGCGCGATGACGTCGGCAACGATGGCGCGTACGGCCGCTTCGACATCAGCGGATGTCTCGCGTTTGCCATCGAGAAAAGCGCGGAACTTTTGCGCAAAATCGGCCGAACGTGTGTCGAGACGGATCGCCATTGCTTAGACCTGTCGGGTGCGATGACGCCTATCAGCACTCGGTTCTTATAACAATTCTAATATGAGGCTTTTCGATTGACAAAAACTCCCTTGTTGCCCAACTCCATGGAATAATCCCGACACGGCGGAAGTCCATATGATGGCTGTCACGATTGGAGAAAAACCCGTGAAGTTCGGCCGCAACGTCGGTTTGTTCGCCTTGGCGACGTTAGCGGCGGCGGCGGTTGTCAATCCGCGCACCGCGACAGCCGACGATACGGTCACGCTGTCGTTAACCCTGAAGGATCACAAGTTCGATCCCGCCGAGGTGCATGCGCCGGCCGGCGTGCCGATCGAATTTCATATCAAGAACCTCAACGGCATCGTCTCCGAATTCGAAAGCAGCGACCTGCACTTCGAAAAGATCGTGCCCAACGGCAGCGAGGCCGTGGTCCATGTGCGGCCGCAGCAGCCGGGCCGTTATAATTTCTTCAATGACTTCCACCACGAGACGCAAGGTTTTCTGGTCGTGCCATGAATCGTCAGATGAGGTGCCAGTGCTCGCCGCGCTCCTGATCGTTTTCCGCGAGGTTTTCGAGGCCGGTCTGGTTATCGGCATCGTCATGGCCGTGACCGCAGGCGTGCCGGGCCGCGGGCGCTGGGTGTTTGGCGGTGTCGCCGCCGGCGTACTCGGCGCCTGCGTGGTGGCGCTGTTCACCGGCGGCTTGTCGGAATTGTTCGGCGGCAACGGCCAGGAAATCTTCAATGCCGCCATTCTCGGCTTCGCCGTGCTGATGCTGACCTGGCACAACGTCTGGATGGCGCGGCACGGCCGCGAAATGGCCGCCGAGCTGCGCGCGGCGGGCGAGGCGGTGGTGGCCGGCTCGAAGTCGCTGGCTGCGCTCGGCGTCGTGGTGGCGATCGCGGTGCTGCGCGAGGGCTCCGAAGTGGTGCTGTTCCTCTACGGCGTGGCGGCGGCGCAAGGCGGCGCGAGCCTCGCCATGGTGGGCGGCGGCTTCATCGGGCTCGTGCTCGGCGCGCTGGTTTGCCTCGCCACCTATCTCGGCCTCGTCACCATTCCGGCGCGCTATCTGTTCGGCGTCACCAGCGCCCTGATCGCGCTGTTGGCCGCGGGCATGGCGGCGCAGGCCATCGCCTTCCTCGAACAGGCCAATATCCTCACCGCGCTCGACGAGACGGTGTGGGACACGTCGTGGATTTTGAGCGATTCAAGCTTTCTCGGCCGCGCGCTGCATACGCTGATCGGCTATGTCGATCAGCCGACCGCCATGCAGCTCATCGTCTACGCGGCAACGCTCGCCGCAATTGTCGTGCTGATGAAACTATTTGCGTCGCCGACGGCGCAGCGGCCGCACATTGCCGCCGCGGAATGACGGCTCAAGCCGTTACCGATCCGCCGGCAAAGTGATCGGGACAAATCGCCGCCGTGGTGACTTCGCCGAGATCGGCGAGCTCGGCCTCCAGGCATTCGACGTCGAGACGAATCATGCCGCCGCCGGAGAAAATCAGCGATACGATTCCGGCCGGTGCGTCGCGCTCGGCGAATTCGACGGCGAGCAGATTGAGCCTGGCCTCCTTGTCCGACTGATCGAGACCGCGGCACTTGCAGCCGAGCACGCGCTCGAACCGCAGCGCGGTGCGGCAGCGCCGGTACTCCGCGGCATGCTTGGCATCGACCACCGTCATCCAGTCGAAACGGTTGAGCGCCATGACGAAGCGGTGCTCGCGCGGCAGCCAAAGCATGTCGCCGACCCGCACCAGCGCGTCCTGAACATGGGCCGAGACCACCTCGATGTCATCGCGGTCCAGCGCGACGAGCTTGAGTTCTTCGGGGCAGACGCTCATGCGCGGCTCGCTTCCTTGCTGTCGGCGTTACGGCGTTCCTCTGATTGAGAAGTTAGGAAGGTGCCCGGCAGGCCGCAAGCCCCTTTGGCCCTATTTCAGGCGCGGCGCTTGCGGACACACTAAAATGCCACGCAGGCCGGGCGCACGATGACGCCCACCGAGCGCTGGTGGAATGCGCTCTTATAGGCGGCGGCGACGGCATCGAGGCGCGCGTCGTCGTCTTTATTGCCGGGCAGCACGATCTCGACGTGCTTCGACGGTTCACGCACGATCCTGCCGCTGTCGCGGTCGCGCCACTGTCCGATGGCGTCGATGATGGTCAAGCCGTCGGGAAAGCGCGACACCAATTCGCGCGTGACGAAAAGCTGCCACGCGGACTCGCTGACGCCGACGCCGTGTCCGATGTCGCGGCCAAACATCAGTTCGGCGACCATCTTGGGCTGTTGCTTGCCGTGGCATGACGGCATCGCGGTTTGCGCGCCGGCGCCGGTTAATGTCGCGGTGAGCAGGATGAAGCTGAAAGCTGCAAGGCGGACGATGCGCATCGAAGCAACAACTCGCCGAGCTTAAAACTCCTCGGGCGGAAGCAGGCTGCCGCCGCGCCGGATCATCATGTCGCGCTTTGCGGCGGCCGAGCCCACGACCCAGAGGACCATGGTGCACACGGCGCCGAATACGCAGCTCAGGATAATGGTTTGCATGAACCTCAATCCCTCCGGGATCGCACTGCAAAATAACGCGAGGACCTTTCGCAATCGTTAGGCAGCAGCGCGGCAGCGCGCGGCGTCGGAATCGGCGCGGGCCGGCGACGCCGTGAGCGTCAGCCGGCCGCGACCGTCGTCATTATTACCAGCGGGTTATTTACAGCCCTGGGGCGTTTGCCGTTTGCCGGGCGGGCACGGTGGCGGCCCCGCTGCCGGCCCCGCTGCCGGACGTTGCTGGTTCTGGGGCGGTGGCGGCGGCGGTGGTGGCGGTAGTGCCGGATGCACCGTCACCGGCGCCGGCGGCGCGGGCGGCGGTGGCGCAGCAGGGTGCACAGTTACGGGTGCCGGCGGCTGCGGATGCAAAGCAGGTGGCGGCGGCGGCATTGCCGGATGCACCGGGGTCGGCGCCGGCGTTGGCGCAATCGTGGTGCGCGGCGGCGGCGGCAACGGCTTCACCATGCCGGGCTGCGGCTGCCCGCTGGGAGGCGGCAGCGGTCCAGGTTTCACCGCTGTCGGCCCCACGCCGGTCGGTGGCGGTGGCGGCGGTCCAGGCTTCACCGCTGTCGGTCCCACGCCGTTCGGTGACGGTGGCGGCAGCGGTCCAGGTTTCACCGCTATCGGTCCCACGCCGTTCGGTGACGGTGGCGGCAGCGGTCCCGGCTTCACCGCTGTCGGTCCCACGCCGTTCGGCGACGGTGGCGGCGGTGGTCCCGGCTTCACCGCTGTCGGCCCCACGCCGTTCGGCGACGGTGGCGGCAGCGTCCCGCCCGGTCCGGCACGCGGCGGCACAGGAAGCGGCTTCAAGGTCGTGGGACCGCCCGGTGCGGGGTGGAATCCTGCTCCAGGCGGTTGGCCGGTTGGCGGCGGGTGCATAACCGCGTTCGGCAGCGAGACGCGCTGTTGCCGTCCATCGAGTCCTGCGCCGGGCGCTCCCGGCGGAGGCCCTCGGAACTCGACCGAACGCGGCGGCCGCACGAAAGTCGGCACGGCGGGACCGGCGGGAATCGGCAGGAAGAAGCGCTCGCGCGGCGGCGGCGGCGGCGGCAGCGTCGCGAATGCGTGCGGCCGTAGCGGCAGGAAGAACAGCGGCGGCCGCGGCGGCGGCGCGTAACGCGGCCCGGCGAATATGATGATCGGCTGATCGACATAGCCGAGTTCGTCCGGCGGCGGCGGCGGCACGCCGAAATCGTAATAGGCGAAATCGGGCGGCGGGTCGTAGGCCGCCGCCAGTATCGCCAAGCGGCGCCGCGCATCCCAGACATGGGGCCCGTTCGGATAGCGGCGCAGATACGACCAATAAGCCGGCGGCGTGTCGGCGGTCACGCAGCGGCGCCAGATGATCGCCTCGCGGCGCACCGCCAGCATTCCAGCGATGCGCGCGGAATACGGGCTGCTCGGATAGACGGCGAGGAATTGCTCATAGCCGTCGATGCTATCGCGATCGAGCGCGGCCGCGTAAGCGTCGTCGAGATTCGCAAAATCGCGGATCCGCTTGGCGCGAACCTCGGCGATCGGCACGACGTTGGGCGGCGGCGGCGCGCCCGCGGCGAGCTCGGTCATGAAGAACGGGCCGTCGATCTGCGAAGCGTACCAGGGAATTTCGGCGCCCTGGGTGAGATCGCTGACGCGCAGGCGAAGCCGCGCGAACAGATCATCGAGGCCAAGCCCGCCGGCCGCGATCATTTCCGTAAGCGAAGTCGCGTAAGCGCCGTAAGGGCCTTGCTCGTCCGGCGCGACCGTGCCCGGCGCGGCATTGAATGCGATCGCCATGCTGGGCACCGGCTCGACCAGCGCCAAGCCGCCGGCCAGCGGCTGATTGCCGCCGGCGAACGGATTCTGTCGCGCGGCATCGAGGATGATGATCTTGACGCGACCCGGCAGCGAAGCCAGCGGTTGGGTGAAATCCGAAATCCGGATCGCCTGGAGCGGAACGTCGACGTCGCGCTGGATATCGGCGTCGACCGGAACAAAATAATTCTCGCCGTTGAATTGCAGACCGATGCCGGCGAGATAGACCAGCGCCACTGCATCCGGTCCGGCCGCCGACACCTGGCCGAGAAATTCACGAAAGGATTCCCGCAGCGTCGCTTGATCGAGGTTGCGCGCGCCGGTGACCGTGAATCCGGCGGACTGCAGCGCGTCGGCGACCAGACCGGCGTCGTTGGCGGACGTGGCAAGCTTTGCCGCTTTGTATTCATCATTGCCGATCACCAGCGCGAAGCGCTGTTCCGCCGCTTGGCTCGCGTGCTGACCCAATGTCGACGCCAGGATAACGAACAGCCCCAAGGCTGCCGCCCGCGCAAACTTTGTCATTCTGATCTCCCGGATGTCCCGCTTTATCCCGATCCGCCGCCAATTGACGCTCGGCCGACTTGAATTTTGTTCCACAGCCATCCTGCCGATCAATGGGTCCAAATAATGTCAGAAATCGCGGCAGACGCGGAGATTTGCTCCGTTATGTGCCGCGGCGGTCCAATCTTTTGTTTGTCGCGATCTCGGACCCGGCTGCGCGCACGATTGCGATATGTCAAGAATGTACGGAACAGTCGTGAAAGTTGCAATTGCGTCGGCGTCTGCGGCGCGCTAAGAACAATCTAACAAACCATTTCTTAACTTGACTTGCCTTAGGTGCGGCCCCGTCGGCAAGTTATGGCTCGACAACAATCATCGTGATGACTATCTCTCATGATCACATCCTATCTGCTGACTTTTCATCCGCTCCCGTAAGGGATACAAACTACCTTTGTTGAAAGGGAGGTTTTATGGCTAAGAGACCAAAAAAGCGGCGTGCCTGGACTGCAGGCGAACTCCGTGATCTGAAAACGATGGCGCGCAAGAAGACGCCGGCGGGCAGAATTGCCAAGAAGTTGCGCCGGTCTGAAGGCGCGACGCGGCAGAAGGCATTCAGCATCGGGCTCTCTCTCGATTCCCGTTCCTGATCTAACAACAGCAATTCAAGCCTTGCGGCGGTGACGGCAGCGGTCGAGGTCTTCGGGCCTCGGCCGGTGTCGTGATACTGCTTTTGTATCCATGCGTTGCAGGGGCCGGTGTTGCTAGCGTCGCGCGATGGCGGCGGAGCGCCGGCTGCCGTCCGCGTCATAGGAATATTTCCGGCGACCCGCTGCGCGATGTCGCGCTCATTCCGGCGGCCCACGGTCAGCCGCGGCCAAGCCGGCTGCCGTTAACTAATGGTGGTGAACTGGCCCCACCGGTCCGTTAACTAAGGCTATGATGGTCCCGGCACGCTTGGTCGGGGCTTATCGCGTTGTAGCGCTTTGTGCATCCGCGGCCTGCCTTTTGCAGGCGAGGGAGTGGTCTTAAGCCCCTTAACGGTAGTACGCACCCCTGATGGCTCAATCCCTCGGTCCGCTTCGCCAAGCGCCGGCAGGTTCCGAACTTGCCGCGGCGCTCATTGCGTGCCGGCGGGCTTTCATCGCCATCGGCGTGTTCAGCGGCGTGAGCAACCTGCTGATGCTTTCCGGCGCTTTGTTCATGCTGGAGGTCTACGATCGCGTGCTACCGAGCCGCAGCGTGCCGACGCTGATCGCGCTGTTGATCCTGGTCGCCGGCCTCTATGCGGCGCAGGGCGCCATCGACACCATCCGCAGCCGCATCCTGGTGCGCGTCGGCAACAGCCTCGACGAGACGATGAGCATGCGCGTCTATGACGCCGTCGTGCGGCTGCCGCTCAAGATCGGCAGCAGGGCTGAAGGTGCGCAGCCGATCCGCGACCTCGACACGGTGCGCGGCTTTCTGTCCGGCGTCGGCCCGGTGGCATTATTCGATCTGCCGTGGATGCCGGTCTACCTGATCGTCTGCTTCGTGTTTCACACCTATCTCGGACTCACCGCGCTGACCGGCGCGATCATTCTCGTTACGCTCACTGTGCTCACCGAATTGAAGACGCGGCGGCCGACCCGCACCGCCACCCAATTCGCGGCGGCGCGCAACGCGCTGATGGAGGCAAGCCGGCGCAACGCCGAAGCGATCACGGCCATGGGAATGGTCGGGCGTATCGCGCAACGCTGGGGCGACCTCAATCGCAAATACGTGGCGTCGAGCCAGGCCGCCAGCGACGTTGCCGGCGGCCTCGGCGCGATGTCGAAAGTGCTGCGCCTGTTGCTGCAGTCCGCCATTCTCGCGGTCGGCGCCTGGCTGGTGATCAACCAGCAATCGACGGCGGGCATCATCATCGCCGGCTCGATCCTGGGCGGCCGTGCGCTGGCGCCGATCGATCTTGCGATCGCCAATTGGCGCGGCTTCGTCGCCGCGCGGCAAAGCTGGCAGCGGCTGGCGAATTTGCTGGCGCATCTTCCGGTTCAGAGTGCGCCGATGCCGCTGCAGCCGCCGGCGCGCACGCTGGTCGTGCAGGGCGCGGCCGTGGCGGTTCCGGGCGGCCCGACCATCGTGTGCCAGGACGTCAATTTCTCCCTGACCGGCGGCAAGGCGCTCGGCGTGATCGGGCCGACGGCGTCGGGCAAATCGTCGCTGGCACGCATGCTGGTCGGAGTGTGGACGCCGGTGCGCGGCAGCATCCGGCTCGACGGCGCCAGCATCGACCAATGGACGCCGGAAGCGCTCGGCCGCCACATCGGCTATCTGCCGCAGGACATCGAATTGTTTCCCGGCAACGTGGCGCAGAACATCGCCCGCTTCGAGGATCCGCCGCATCCGCAGGCCGTGCTTGCCGCGGCCCAGGCCGCCGGCGTCCACGACCTTATCGTCAATCTGCCGCAGGGCTACGAGACCAATATCGGCGACAATGGCAGTGCGCTCTCGGCCGGCCAGGCGCAGCGCATTGCGCTGGCGCGGGCGCTTTATCGCGATCCGTTCCTGATCGTGCTCGACGAGCCGAACTCCAATCTCGATGCCGAAGGCGATGAGGCTCTGACGCGCGCCATTCTCGGCATCCGCGCCCGCGGCGCCATCGCCGTGGTGGTGGCGCACCGGCCCAGCGCCATTGCCGGCGTCGATTACATTCTGGTCATGGCCAAGGGGCGCCAGCAGCAGTTCGGTCCGAAGGAGGAGGTCCTCAACCGCGTGATCCAGCCGACGCCGCCGCCGCGGGCATTGAAGGTGGTGCCGGAAAAGGGCGGGCCGGCATGATCGACAAGCTGCGCAACCTCAAGAGCGCCCAATCGATGATCGGCCATCTGAAGCTCGGCAGCCCGTCTTCGAGCGCCGGGGCTTCGATCCGCAAGCACATCATCATCGGCGGCGTATTGGTGGCGGTGTTGGCAGTGGGGCTGGGCGGCTGGGCGTCGACCGCCGAAATCTCCGGCGCCCTGATCGCGCAGGGCACCATCGTTGTCGATTCCAACATCAAGAAGGTGCAGCATCCGACCGGCGGCGTCGTCGGCGAGGTGCGCGTGCACGACGGCGACAAGGTCAAGGCGGGCGATATCCTGGTTCGGCTCGATGAGACCATAACGCGAGCCAATCTCGCCATCGTCACCAAGAGCCTCAACGAGCTCTATGCGCGCAAGGCCCGCCTCGGCGCCGAGCGCGACGGCGCCGACACCATGACGGTGCCGCGCGAGCTTGCCGACAATATCGACAGTCCGGACGTCAAGGACGCGATGGACTCCGAGCGCAAGCTGTTCGAATTGCGGCGCGCCGCCCGGCTCGGGCAGAAAAATCAGCTGCAGGAGCGCGTCAAGCAATTGCAGGAGCAGATCGCCGGGCTGGTCGCGCAGCAGGACGGCAAGGCCAAGGAGCTCGGCTTCATCGACCAGGAACTCGCGGGCGTGCGCGACCTTTGGCAGAGGAACCTAGTCCAGCTCAATCGCTTGACGTCGCTCGAGCGGGACGAGGCCAAGATCCAGGGCGAACGCGGTGCGCTCATCGCCAATGCCGCGGAGGCCAAGGGCAGGATCGCCGAGATCCAACTGCAAATTCTCCAGATCGATCAGCAATTCACCAGCGACGTCGCCAAGGAATTGCGCGAGACCGACAGCAAGATCGGCGAAGCCGTCGAGCGCAAGGTAACGGCGGAAGATCAGCTTCGGCGCATCGACATCCGCGCGCCGCAGGACGGCACCGTGTTCCAGTCGACCGCGAATACGGTCGGCGGCGTTGTCGCTGCCGGCGATCAGATCATGCTGATCGTTCCGGCATCCGACACGCTGTCGGTCGAAGTCAAGGTCGAGCCCAAGGACGTCGACCTGGTGGCGTTCGGCCAGCCGGTGGTCTTGCGCTTCTCGGCCTTCAATCAGCGCACCACGCCGGAGCTCAACGGCACCGTCCAGCGGGTCGCCGCAGATACCAATGTCGACCAGCGCACCGGCCAAAGCTACTACCTGGTGCGCATCGCGATCACTGCCGACGAGGTCGGGCGCCTCGGCCCGGTCAAGCTGACGCCGGGCATGCCGGTCGAAGCCTTCATCCAGACCGGCCAGCGCACGCTGGTGTCCTACCTGGTCAAGCCGCTGCGCGACCAGCTGATGCGGTCGTTCCGCGAAAAATAATATAAGCTCGCGCCGTCATTGCGGGGCCGATCGATCATGAAGACGCTAGCGCGCTGGGCGCGACAGTTCGGTCTGGCGCGTGCGGTGTGCACGGTGCTGTTGTTCGCGCTGGTGCCGTTGCGCGTGCTCGACCCGCCGCCGCTGCAGGAGCTGCGGCTGCGCACCTACGATCTGTTTCAGCTGCTGCGCCCGCGCGAGCAGACGATCCGTCCGGTCGCCATCGTCGATATCGACGAAGCAAGCCTCAAGGAGATCGGGCAATGGCCGTGGCCTCGGACCTTGGTGGCCGACCTGATCACGCGGCTCAAGGAGCAGGGCGCGCTCGTGATCGGCTTCGACGTCATCTTTGCCGAGCCCGACCGCATGTCGCCCGCGGTCGCTGCGGAAAGCTTCCGTGGCCTCGATGACGAGACCCGCGCCAAGCTGGGCGGCCTGCCCAGCAATGACGACGTGCTGGCCGATGCCATCAAGCACGCGCGCGTCGTTGTCGGCCAAACCGGTTCGGCGACACCGCAGCCGCGCTCGGACGCGGAATTGGCGCTGCAAACCGGCTTCGCCTTCAAAGGACCCGACCCGACGCCGTTTCTGGTGAAGTTTCCCGGGCTGTTGCGCAACGTGCTGCCGATCGAGCAGGCTGCCGCCGGCCGCGGCCTGTTCTCGATCAATCCCGAGAGCGACGGCATCGTCCGCCGCGTGCCGGTCGTCATGGCGGCCCAGGGCGTGCTGGTGCCCTCGCTGAGCCTGGAAATGCTGCGGGTCGTCAGCCAGACCGGCGCCATCATCGTGCATGTCGACCCGGCCGGCGACGGCGTGCAGTCGGTGGCCATACGCGGCCTCGAAGTGCCGACCGACGAGCGTGGCCAAATCTTCGTCCATTTCAACAAAAGCGATCCGGCGCGATACGTGTCCGCCAAGGATGTCTTGCAAGGAAAGCTGTCCAGGGACCGGCTTCGCGGCAAGCTCGTTCTCATCGGCACCTCGGCGATCGGCCTTCTCGATCTCAAGACCACACCGGTCGAGGCGGCCATGCCGGGCGTCGAAGTGCACGCCCAGATCCTGGAAAGTGTCTTGACCAAGTCGCTTCTGGTCAACCCGGCCTATGCGATTGGCGCCGAACTCATCGTCGCGGTGCTGCTCGGGCTCGCCATCATCGTCGCCGCGCCGTTGTTGTCGGCCACGATCGTCTTGCTGCTCGGCGCATGTCTGATCGCCGGGCTCATCGGGCTGTCGTGGTATCTGTTCGTCGCCGACAGCCTGCTGATCGATTTCACCTATCCGCTGATCTCGAGCTGGCTGATCTATCTGGTGTTCACGTTTGTGAATTATTTCCGCGAGCAGAAGCAGCGCCAGCAGATCCGTTCCGCGTTCGGCTTCTACCTGTCGCCGCATATGGTCGAGCAGCTCGCCCGCTCGCCGGAAAAGCTGGTGCTCGGCGGCGAAGAGCGCCGCATGACGATCCTGTTTTCCGACGTGCGCGGTTTCACCACCATCTCCGAGCACTACAAGGACGACCCGCAGGGCCTCACCCGCCTGATGAACCGCTTCCTCACGCCGCTGACCAACGCCATCATCGAGCGCAAGGGCACCATCGACAAATATATCGGCGACGCCATCATGGCGTTCTGGAACGCGCCGGTCGACGACGACGAGCAGGAGGCCAATGCCTGCGACGCGGCGCTGGAAATGCAGGCGCGCGCCGCGGCGCTCAACGCCGAGCTCAAGCAGGAGGCCGACGCCAACGGCGGCGTCTACATGCCGCTGCGCATCGGCATCGGCCTCAATACCGGGCCGTGTGTCGTCGGCAATATGGGCTCCGACTTCCGCTTCAACTATTCGGTGCTGGGCGACACCGTCAACGTCGCGGCGCGGCTCGAGGCGCGGACCAAAGACTATCGGTTGCCGCTGGTGATCGGCTCGCGTACTGCGGAAAAGGCAAAGCACAAGTTTGCCACGATGGAGATCGATCTGATCCAGGTGAAGGGCAAGAAAGAGCCCGAGGCAGTGTATGCGGTGCTCGGGCGCGCGGAAGTCGAGCAGGATCCGCGTTGTCGGGAACTGTGCGAGCTCAATGCGAGCATGATCGCCAGCTATCGCAATCAGGAGTGGGACAAGGCGCTCGATCTCATCAATCGCTGCCGTGAGCCTGCCAATGGCTTCAATGTCGCCGGGTTCTACGACATGTATGTCGAGCGCATCGCGAGCTATCGCGCCGATCCGCCGCCCAAGGACTGGGACGGCGTCTACGAAGCGGAATCGAAGTAAAGGGGCGGCGGTCGCTGTACGCCCGGAGTTTTCTGCGATTAAATGCTGCAAGCCGCGCTGCCGACAAACGGCCCGCAGGGAGGACCACCATGCATCGAACGCGCCATATGAAACTTGGCGGCTTTATCGCGCTTGGTCTCGCGCTTGGGCTTGGCGCCGCCTGCGCGCAAGACAAGACGTTCGAGCTGAAACTCTCGCACTGGGTGCCGCCGTCGCATCCATTGCAAAAATCGATGGAGGAGTGGGGCGCCTCGATCGAAAAAGAGTCCGGCGGCACCATCAAATACAAGGTCTATCCGGCGCAGCAGCTCGGCAAGGCGTTCGACCATTACGACATGGCGCGCGACGGCATCGCCGACGTCACCTATGTCAGCCCCGGCTACCAGCCCGGCCGTTTCCCGATCTTCGACGCCGCCAATCTGCCGTTCATGCTGGCCAATGCGAAAGGCGGCACCGAAGCGCTCGACGACTGGTACCGCACATACGCCGCGGCCGAGATGAAGGACGTCAAATTCTGCTTCGCCTTCACCCACGATCCCGGCAGTTTCCATTCCCGCACCAAGAAGATCATGGCGCCGGCCGACATCAAGGACATGAAGATCCGCCCGGCGCACGCCAGCATGGCGGCGCTGGTGACGTCGCTCGGCGGCACCAATGTGCAGGCCTCGGCGCCGGAAGTGCGCGACATTTTGGAAAAGGGCGTCGCCGACGCGGTCACCTTCCCGTGGGGCTCGATCCTGTTGTTCGGCATCGACAAGGTGACGAAGTACCATATGGAAGCGGCGCTCTACACCACGGGCTTCGTCTGGGTGATGAACAAGGACATCTATGCGGCGATGTCGCCGTCGCAGCGCACCGTGATCGACAATCACTGCAACAGGGAATGGGCGGAGAAGGTCGCGGCCCCGTGGGCCGACTTCGAGCATGACGGCATCGCCAAGCTCAAGGCCGAGCCGGGCCAGGAGGTCTATCCGATCTCCGACGTGCAGCTCGATCAGTGGAAAGCCGCAGCTGTGCCCGTGGCGAAGGCGTGGGCCGATGCGGTGAAAAAGACCGGCAACGATCCCGATGCGATCCTGAAGGATTTTAGGGCCGATCTCACCAAGTACAATTCGGGATATTGATCACCTTCCCCTGCAGGGGGAAGGTCGCCGCGCAACGCGCGGCCGATGGGGCAGTGCAATTGCACGTCCCCACGCCGGCCGCTTGCGCGGCCAGCCCTCCCTCTGACAGCGGGAGGACGTTGAACATGTACAGCCGCTTCTTTCTGCGATTAAATGGGAAAGTTCGGTTTGCGACTAAATCGCATGGGGAGACTCCGATGGACGGCACGCGCCACTTGAAACTTTGTGGTCTCGCCGCGCTCGGTCTTGCGCTCGGCCTTGGTTCGGCGTCGGCGCAGGACAAGACCTTCGAGCTAAAACTGTCGCACTGGGTGCCGCCGTCGCATCCGTTGCAGAAAGCCATCGAGGAATGGGGCGACGACATCCAGAAGGCGTCGAACGGCACCATCACCTACAAAATCTATCCATCGCAGCAGCTCGGCAAGGCGTTCGACCATTACGACATGGCGCGCGACGGCATCGCCGACTTCGTCTACGTCAATCCGGGCTATCAGCCGGGCCGCTTCCCGATCATCGCGGCGGGCGAGTTGCCGTTCCTGGTCGGCCAGGCCAAGGGCGGCAATCGCGCCATCGACGCCTGGTACCGCAAATACGCCGCCGCCGAGATGAAGGACGTGCATTATTGCTTCTCCTTCGTGCTCGATCCGGTGGCGTGGCATTCGGTCTCCAAGAAGATCGTGGTGCCGG